>WNGD01004089.1_pt1 | contig 14488 bp, 11 predicted proteins | sample 5400671 | NCBI WGS metagenome assembly WNGD01 (sample SAMN13153369, study PRJNA577476) | soil metagenome | isolation source: 40 cm soil or saprolite under grassland replicate 2 | place: USA:California | collected 2016-06-15
CAGAGATCGAGCGCACGCGGCGCATAGCCGGTCTTCTCCTTCGCCGAGGTGCGCTGCAGGCGGGCATAGACGAAATCGCCGGTCACATCCGCGATCAGCGGATGCTTGTCGGATTCCACGACGACGACCGCCACCGAGAACTTGCGCAGCAATTCGATGAAGGCAGGCACGAGGAAACTCTCGTGCCGCACCTCGACCGCGTGGCGGAGCGGACGGCCATCGAGACTCTTGGGCAACAGCGCGAGAAAGGCCGCGAAATCCGCCGGATCGAATTTCTTGGTCGGTGCCATCTGCCAGAGCACCGCGCCGAGCTTCGACTTCAACTCGAGCACGCCACTCGCAAAGAAGCGCTCGATCGAGGGACCGGCCTCGGCCAGCACGCGGCGGTTGGTCGCGAATTGCGGGCCTTTGACCGAGAACACGAAATCATCCGGCGTCTCGGCCGCCCATTTGCGAAGACTGTCCGGCTTCTGCGTGCGGTAAAACGTGCTGTTGATCTCGATGCTGGTGAGTTTGCGGCTGGCGTAGTCGAGTTCACGCACCTGCGGCAGTCCCTTGGGATAGAACTCGCCGCGCCAGGGCTCGAACACCCAGCCGCCGATGCCGACCCGGATCATGCGCGCACCTCGCCGACGTCATTCCGACACGGATGACGAGGGCGTGCAACCCGCAGCCCTGGGTCCCGGCGCTTCGCCATGGCGTCGCAAGCCGTGGCCGGGATCGGCTTTCCGGGAGACGATGAGCTTCGCTGAGAGAGGATGGGTTTGGCTAACGCTCAATCCATCCTATTGGGCTCGGCGGCAACGCCTACATGCGAGCCGGCTGCTTCAAGCCTGCCGCCCCGGCCACGCTCAAGTTAACCTCGTCTTCCAGCTCCACCGCCTTGGCCTGAAGTCTTCCAGCTCCACCGCCTTGGCCTGAAGTTCCGTCGCCATTCGCCGCAACCGGCCCGCGATCGTGAGATCGATCGTGGCTCGCGACATCCCAATCAGAATTTCAGCCTGCCGCCGTAGGTATGCACCGCTGACCATTGACGCCAACCGCTCAACGAGGTTTTGCCTCGATAACCCACGCGGAGCGTCATCGGTTCCCAATTTTCCTGATCTTGGCGAAGGTTCCCCCCCGCGGCGCTACTTGCACTCCTGCTCGATTTTGTCGAGCGCTTGCGCGAGGCCCTTGAGCGAATACTGGTCCGTGGATTGGGTTCCCCGACCCGAAGTTCCCTTCACCGTCAGGTCGGCGCCTTTGCGCATGGATTCGACCATGCGCGCCTCCTCCGCGACGTTCTTGATCCAGGCACCGTCGTTTTGGGTGTACATCGCGAACTTCGTGGTGCCGACCTCGGCGATAGCGTCGGAGCTGGACTTGAACGGGTAGCCGATGATCACCGACACCTCGTTTTTCACCTTCTCCGCGGGACGGGTGGACACGAACAGGTAGGACGGATCGCGGTTGCGGCCGGCGGGTTCCATCTTCGTGGTCTTTGGCTTGGCGAGCGCGAAGCAGACCTTGTTGCCGCCGGGCGAGGCGGCATACGCACCCCAGTCGCCGTATTGTCCGAGCAAGGTGGGCTGGGCATCTCCGCCGGGAGCCGCGGGCGCCGTTGCGGTCGCGGCGGGTTTCGCGGGCGCCGGCTTCGATGGAGCGGCCGGTTTCGCCGGCTGCGGCGTGGCGGCTGGCTTGGGCGGCTGCGGCGCCGGAGTCGATTGCTGCGCAAAGGCCTGCGACGCCAAGGAGACGGCAAGCACGAATGCGGTCGTGGCAAATCTGATCCCGGTCATCGGCCTATCTCCCGTGACGGCTCCGGCACGTCCATGCAGGAAATCGCAAGCAGCATGAACTGCTTGGGGAATTCGGCAATGTGAAGGCGGACGGCCCTGCCGCTCCCCCGCTCGCGGCCATGATAAGCAGCCGGCGCACCGATTCTCCCGTCCCTGTCCTTCGTCCACCCTGAGCGTGCTATGAGCCTGCCGATACGATTTCGATTGGGTCGCGTCCCATGAAAGCCGTTCTCTGCCAGCGCTTCGGCACTGCCGACGACCTCGTGCTCGCGGACATCCCCGACCCCGCTCCCGGACCGGGCGAGGTCGTGGCCAAAGTCGCGGCGGTGGGCTTGAACTTCTTCGACACGCTGATCATTGCCGGCAAATACCAGACCAAGCCGCCGTTTCCGTTCTCGCCGGGCGGCGAGTTCGCGGGCGTGGTCGAAAGCGTCGGCGCCGGTGTCACCGCGTTCAGGCCCGGCGACCGCGTCATGGGCTACACCAATTTCAATGCCGCGCGCGAACGCACGACGGTGGCCGCCGACAACATTGTCAAGCTTCCGGCCGACCTCGACTTTGATCGCGCCGCGGCGCTGACCATCACCTACGGCACCGCCTATCACGCGCTGAAATACCGCGCCCTGATGCAGCCGCGGGAGACGTTGGCCGTGCTCGGCGCCTCCGGCGGGGTCGGGCTCGCGGCCGTCGAGGTCGGCAACCGCATGGGCGCCCGCGTGATCGCTTGTGCCTCGACCGACGACAAGCTCGCGTTTACCCGCGCGCATGGCGCGCACGAGGTGGTGAACTACGAACGGGAGGATTTGCGCGCCGCGCTCAAGCGCCTCGGCGGCGAGCACGGCATCGACGTCGTGTTCGATCCCGTTGGCGGACGCTACAGCGAGCCGGCGTTGCGCTCGCTCGCCTGGGAGGGCCGCCACCTCGTCGTCGGCTTTGCCGCCGGTGAGATTCCGAAACTGCCGCTCAATCTCGTGCTGCTCAAAGGCTGCGCCGTGCTCGGCGTGTTCTGGGGAGCGTGGGTTCGCCACGAGAAGGAGAAGTATAAAGCCGCGATCGAAACGCTCGCCCGCTGGTGCGCCGAAGGCAAGCTGTCGTGCCACGTCCAGAAAGTCTATCCGCTGGCCGAGACGCCGGCGGCGCTCAAGGCGCTGGCAAACCGCGAGGTGATGGGCAAACTGGTGGTGCGGGTGTGACCGATACCGATCCAGTTACTGTCGTCCCCGCGAGTGGCCCCCCGCGACGCTTGCGCCGCGGGGACACCGTTGCGGGGACCCATAACCACCGCCCTCTGCAATATGGGTCCCGAGCATAAGCGCGTTTACGCGCGTCTTCGACGCGCTATGCGCGTGGACGACGGCTGTGATGCCGAGCCCATCAACCCCATTGCAAACCGCATTATGCGATCGCTTTGGCCAGGCGATCCATGGCCTGGGCGAGCATGATGTCACGTTCGGTCACGCCGCCGGCATCATGCGTTGCGAGCGTCACCTCGACTTTGTTGTAGACGTTGAACCATTCCGGATGGTGATCGAGCTTCTCCGCCACCAGCGCGGCGCGCGCCATGAAGCCGAACGCCTCGTTGAAGTCGCTGAACTCGAATTGTCTGGTGATGGCGTCGCGACCTTTCACCTCGCTCCAGCCGGAAAGCTTGGCGAGCGCAGCCGTGCGCGCACTGCCGGTCAATTTCTCTGCCATGGTCGGCACCTCACGATCGATCCGATTGTGCCACGAATAGGACCTCGCGAGCCACTCGCAAAGGCGGCGCGAACGCCTACCTATGACTGAGAAGCGGGCTGGTTGCGTTCCTTATGGCCAACCGGATCCCGCCGGGAGGCCCCAATGTCCTGGTCGCTCAATATCGGCACGATCGCCGGCACGGCGGTCCGCGTTCACGTCACTTTTCTCTTGTTTCTGGGCTGGATTTTCGCCGCCAGCTGGGTCGTCGGCGGGCCGCAGGCGGCCTGGCAATCGCTCGCCTTCCTGGTGCTCTTGTTTGCCTGCGTGGTGGCGCACGAATTCGGTCACATCTTCACGGCGCGCGCGTTCGGCGTGTCGACGCCCGACGTGACCTTGCTGCCGATCGGCGGAGTAGCGCGCCTCGAGCGTATCCCGGAAGAGCCCTACGAGGAGTTCCTCGTCGCCATCGCCGGCCCGCTGGTGAACGTGGCGATCGCCATCGGCTTGATCATGCTGGCGGGCGCGCGGGTGAATGCGGCCGATCTCTACGCCGTCGAAAGTCCGCATACCTCGATGATCGATCGGCTCGCCGCCGTGAACCTGTTCCTTGCGGTGTTCAACATGATCCCGGCCTTTCCCATGGACGGGGGGCGGGTCTTGCGCGCAATCCTCGCGTCGCGCATGGGCTATGTGCGCGCCACGGAGATCGCTGCGTTCATCGGCCAAGGCGTCGCCTTTGCGCTCGGGTTCATCGGGCTGTTCTCCAACCCGATGCTGATTTTCATCGCGATCTTCGTCTATCTCGCGGCCTCTTCGGAGGCCCACCTCGTCGCCATTCGGGCGATGTCGCGCGGCGTGCCCACGAGCGCGGCGATGATGACCCAATTCGCCACGCTCGCGCCCGACGCGCACGTTGAGGACGCGGTGCAGACGCTGCTGCGCACGAGCCAGAGCGAGTTCCCCGTGGTCGACGCGATGGGCAAACCGGTCGGCCTGCTCGGCCGCAGCGACCTCATTCGCGCGCTCAAGCAGCTCGGCCCCGACGCCCGCGTCGCCGATGTGATGACGACGACCGTGCCGACCATCGGTTACCGCCGTTGCCTGGAAGAGGCCTTTCGCATGTTGCAGGAAAAATCGGCGCCCGCCGTCGCCGTGGTCGATGCCAGCGGGCGCCTCGTCGGTCTTGTCACTTCCGAGACGGTCGGGGAGATGCTGATGCTGCACGAGGCCTTGCCGGCCGGTGCGCGGCTCGGGCCATGGACGCGCCCAACCGGCGCGTGAGCCACCGTTCGGCGCTATTACGCGCTGGCTCTCACGCGCCCGAAGCTATTCGCAACTTTTCTCCTGCGGTGGTGGAAGCGCCTGCCCCGTGCGGCGCGTGCACTCGGCGCCTTCGAGCGGCTGGAGAACGCGTAACCCGTTACCATTTGGCTTGCGCGCCCTTGCCGGCGGCGAGTACCTTCCCTCCATGAACCGCATCTTCTCGAGCTGCCATTGAGCCGCGCCTAGCCGATTATCCCACCGAGGTTGGAAACCGGCCATGCCGCGACATATCCGGCGCACTGCGAAGCTGCGGCGCCGCCTCTATGAGATCCTCGAACATGGCACCATCGGAGACCGAACAGGTCTCATTGTCGGCCGCCTCATCGTAGCGCTGATCGTCGTCAACCTCGTCTCGATGACGCTCGATTCGGTGCCTGCGCTGCAGACGCAATATGGTCCGCTATTCACCGCGATCGAGCTAACATCACTGGTCGTTTTCACCATTGAATATGCATTGCGGGTCTGGGTGGCGGCCGAACACGCGCCGCAGCGGCACGCAACCGAGCGTAAGGCGCGGTGGAAGTTTGTTTCGAGCCCGCTCGGTGTGATCGACCTCCTCGCGGTCCTGCCTTTCTGGCTCGCATTTCTGTTGCCGCTCGATCTTCGCGTCCTGCTTGTGTTTCGGATGGGCCGCTTTCTCAAGTTGGCGCGCTACTCGCCCGCCATGCGTTCGCTGCTGGACGCTCTCTATAACGAGCGCCGCGCCCTATTCGGCTGTTTCGTGATTTTGGTTGGGGCGACATTGCTCGCCGCAAGCATCATGCATGTCATCGAGCGTCACGCGCAGCCCGACAAATTCGGCACCATTCCCGACGCGATGTGGTGGGCCATCGTCACCCTGGGCACGATCGGCTATGGCGACGTGGTTCCGGTGACCGCGCTGGGCCGCCTCGTCGCCGCTGTTACGATTTTCGTCGGGTTGATCATGGTGGCGCTGCCGATCGGCATTGTCGCCACGGCCTTCGCCGATGAAATCCACCGTCGCGATTTTGTCGTCACCTGGGGAATGGTGGCGCGCGTGCCGTTATTCGCTGAACTGGAAGCAACCGATATCGCCGACATCATGCGGCTGCTGCATGCGCAGCAAGTCGAGCCCGGCGATGTTATCGCCAGGCGCGGCGAGGCCGCGCATTCGATGTATTTCATCGCAGCCGGAGAAGTGGAAATCGAGCTCAAGAACGAGCGTGTTCGGCTGGGGGCCGGTCATTTCTTCGGCGAGGTCGCAGCGCTGCGTCGCACGCGCAGAACCGCGACCGTCACCGCCGTCACCCGAACGAGCCTTCTCATGCTCGATGCCCACGATCTGCACGTCCTGCTGGATCGCGAACCGCGCATCGCCGAGCGCATCCGCGAAGTGGCTCGCAGCCGATTGGGCGGCGACATCATCACTCCGAAAGGCGATATTGTCGCCGAAGAACTCGAGGAAGCAGACGCGGTTGAGCAATCTGGACCGCACCACGGCAGTACGTGATGCGAAGTCGATTGCCGGTATGTAGCGCTTGTGTCTCAGCGCGACCGGGTCCACCGCAATGACGCTCAGAGCTCTGATGGCCGAAGTTTGACGCGGTTCTGCCCCCGCGACGGTCGGCGAGATGCCGCTGTCGCACGAGGCCCTGTCGGCGAGCGCGCGGCGGAGGCCATGGACACACCCAACAGGCGTTCTTGCGTGATTGACTGCGGATGGCGGCTGATTGGACAGCCGTAGCATAACCTTTTGTAATCCCAAGAGCTTTCCACGCATCTTCTTAAGCACCTTGACTTCCCTTCTGCCGTTTGCGATACTTCTGTTATGACAGAAATTACAGAAAAAGAAGAAAAGCTTCCAGATGCGGCCGAACGCTTCGTCCTACACTGGGGCGACATGGGCGGACAGTGGGGCGTAAATCGCTCGATCAGCCAGATTCATGCACTGCTTTACGTGTCGGAACGGCCGCGCACGGCCGAGGAGATCGCCGCGGTGCTCGGGCTCGCGCGATCGAATGTTTCCACCTCGATCAGGCAGTTGGTGGCGTGGGATCTGATCCGTCGCGTGCCCGTCAAGGGTGATCGGCGCGAGCATTTCGAGGCTGAAACCGACGTCTGGGAAATCGCTATGCGGATCGCCGCGGTCCGCAAGGAGCGCGAGATCGATCCCGCGGTCGAGACGCTCAAGGCTTGCGTGGCCGATGCCGAGCGCGATCCCAAGCTGCACCCCGTCGTCCGCAAGCGGCTCAACGACATGCTGGCGTTCGTCGAGACACTGGATCGTTGGTACATGCAGATGCTTACGGTGCCGAAACCAAAGCTCGCCGCGCTCATCCGTCTCGGCACCCGCATCGTCAGCCTCATACCGTTCACCAAGCGGAAATAGTCCCCCAGGAGGCGCCCCATGCGCGCGTCCGCAATCGCCGCAGAAGTCCTCCGAAGTCCGGAAACGCAGCCGAGCCCTGAGCCAAGGTCCGGACCGAGAGTCGAACTAGGTGATCTGCGCTTCCGTGCGCTGATGACAGAAGCCGACTGGGCCTCACTGCCGCTCGCGATCCGCCGCCGTTTTAGCAAGCGCCTCGCCGGAGGGCAGACGATCGTCTACGCCGGCGAGATCCTGGAATCGTGGATGAGCCGGGCGGGCTGGTGGCTCGCCCAGGCGGCGCGTCTCATCGGTGGTCCTTTGCCGCTAACGCGGGACGCTCAGGGCCGAAGTACGCGCGTCCCGGTCGTGCATGTCGCAAGCGTCGTGACAGTGACGGAAGATATGGCCACCGGCGGTCAGATCTGGACGCGTCTCTATGCGCGCCGAAAGGCCTTTCCACAGGTCATCCATTCATCCAAGCGGTTCGCCGGTCCGACTGGTCTCGAAGAATATGTCGGCCGCGGAATCGGCATGACTCTAACGGTCTATGCTCGCGAAGGCGCATTGGTGTTCCGCAGCAAGGACTATTTTCTCCAGGTGTTCGGTCGGCGCTTGTTCCTGCCGGAGTGGCTCGCTCCCGGCACGCTCTACGTCACGCATGCCGAGCTTCCCGACGAAAAATTCAGCTTCATTCTCCAGATCTTCCATCCGCGCCTTGGTCTGCTCCTGCGCCAGATGGCCATATTCCGGGAGATTGCGGCATGACCTCCCCGCTGCTTTGGACCTTGATCGTCATTCAGCTCGCGTTCGGCCTGTTCGACATCGTCTACCATCACGAAATAATGGAGCGTCTCGCGTGGCGCAGCTCGCAGCGCCGCGAGCTTAAGCTCCACGGCGCGCGCAACCTCGCCTACGCCGTACTCTTCCTCGCGCTGGGCTTTCTCGAGCTCAAGGGCTTCTGGGCGATGCTGGTGATTGTCGTGCTGGCGGCCGAAATCGTCATCACGTTTACCGACTTTGTCGAGGAGGATCTGAGCCGAAGGCTGCCGGCGAGCGAGCGCATCACGCACGCGCTGCTAGCGATCAACTATGGCGCCATCCTCGCGCTGCTCGTTCCCGTTCTGATTGGCTGGGCAGAGCAGCAGACCGCGGTCGTTCCAGTTTGGTATGGCATCGGCAGCGTGCTGGCCCCGCTGGCGGCAGCAGGGGTGATCGTGTTCGGCTTGCGCGACTTTTTCGCAGCGCGGCGGATGCAGCGGCTCGCCCTCGGCAACGCGGCAGATCTGGTCAAAGCGCTGCCGAGCCGACAATCCGTGCTAATCACCGGCGCCACCGGCTTCATCGGCCGCAGGCTCACCGAGGCGCTGGCATGCGCGGGCCATGACGTCATCGTGCTGGTGCGCGATCCCGCCAAGGCCGCGACGCTGCAGCCACCGTTCCGCCTGGTCACCCGCGTCGATCAAATCGCCAACGACGCCGCAATCGACACGATCATCAATTTCGCGGGCGAGCCTGTTGCCAACGGCCTATGGACGCGGGCGAAGCGCCGCCGGATTCTCGCCTCGCGGCTACGCATGACGCGCGATGTCGTCCGTCTGATCGCCCGCCTGCAGCGCCGTCCCACCGTGATGATCAGCGGCTCGGCAATCGGATGGTACGGCACATGGGGGGACGAATCGCTGACGGAGTTCGACGGCGGCAAGCGCAGCTTTGGGCACCGCGTCTGCGAGGCCTGCGAATGTGCGGCGAGGGAGGCTGAAAAGTTCGGAGTGCGCGTCGTCCGGCTGCGTATCGGAATCGTGCTTGGCACCGAAGCCGGAATGCTCAGCAATCTGCTTGCGCCATTCGAGTTTGGCCTCGGCGGCCCCATCGGCAGCGGCGAGCAATGGATCTCGTGGATCGAGCGTGACGATCTTATCCGGCTGATCGCGCACATTGTAGCAACCCCGCAGCTCAGCGGTGCGGTAAATGGGACGGCGCCGGTGCCGGTGCGGAATGCGGAGTTCGCACAAGCGCTTGGACACGCCTTGCATCGACCCGCGCTGTTGAGAATGCCCGCCTCCGTGCTGCATCGGCTCGCCGGCGATCTTGCTGACGAGCTGCTGCTGCGAGGACAGCGGGTGTTGCCGGACAAGGCGCTAGGGAGCGGCTTCAAGTTCAGGCATGAGACATTAGCCAGCGCGCTGTCGGCGATACTCGGAGACATGCCGCATAAGGCGCGCGACGCCGAATGCACTCGCACGCTTGAGGCGCAACGGGCGAGATAGCTGGAGTCTTGAGATCTGTCTTCTAATTCAGGCCAACCGGCGATCCAGCGTTATCCACCGTCACAAACCTGTCGCATCCTCGTCCGCATACTGTGGGAATTGGCCGGCATCTTCAGCTCCATTTCCAAACCGGAGGATTTCCATGACGGTCCGCATTCGCGTGTCGCGGCGGCGGTTTTTGACCACGGCCGCGGCCTCGACCGCCGTCTCCGCCGTTAGCGGCATCGGCAAACCTTATCTGAGCCGCGCCGCTGATCGCCCGCTTATTACCCATGGCATCCAGTCCGGTGACGTCTCGACCGATTCCGCCGTGATCTGGGCGCGCGCCGATCGTCCCGCGCGCATGCTGGCCGAGGTCGCGACATCGGACAGTTTCAAGACCATCGAGCGCGCGGTCTTCGTCGACGCGCTGCCCGAATCCGATTTCACAGCCAAGGCGCTGATCGACGGTCTGCCCGCCGGGCAGGACATCTTCTACCGAATCAGCTTCCAGGATCTTGCCTTCCCGACCATCGTCGGCGAGCCCATGACCGGCCGCTTTCGTACCGCGCCGCGCGACCGGCGCTCGATCTCGTTCCTGTGGTCGGGCGACACCGCCGGCCAGGGCTGGGGCATCGACGAGGCGCGCGGCGGCATGCGCACCTATGCGACCATGCTGCGCAACCGCCCCGATTTCTTCATCCACAACGGCGATACCGTTTATGCCGACGGCCCGATCTACCCCGAGCAGAAAATGCCGAACGGCGAGATCTGGAAAAACGTCGTAACCGAGGAGAAGGCGAAGGTGGCGGAGACGCTCGCCGAGTTCCGCGGCAACTACAAGTACAACCTGCTCGACAGGAACGTGCTCGCCTTCAATGCCGAGGTGCCGATCTTCGCGCAATGGGACGATCACGAGGTGACCAACAACTGGTGGCCCGGCGAGCCGCTCACCCGCGCCGAGCACCAGCGCAAGAAATATGTCGAGCAGAGCGCCTTGCTGCTGGCGGCGCGCGCCGGCCGCGCGTTCCATGAATACATGCCCCTGCGCTTCACGCAGGCGGAGCCGGGACGCGTGTATCGCAAGATTTCCTACGGGCCGCTGCTCGACGTGTTCATGCTCGACATGCGTAGCTACCGCGGGCCCAACGGCGAAGGGTTGGAGGAGAGCTATGGACCGGCAGCCTACTTCCTCGGCCCGGCGCAAGTCGCCTGGCTCAAGCGCGAGCTGTTGAACTCGCAGGCGACCTGGAAGGTCATCGCCGCCGATATGCCGATCGGCCTCGTCGTCGTCTACGACACCGATCGCAAATGGGGCGTCGAGGCAATCGCCCAGGGCGACGGGCCGGCGCTCGGCCGCGAACTCGAGATCGCCGACATCCTCTCCTTCATCGAGCGGGCTCCCGTGCGCAACACGTTATGGCTCACCGCCGACGTGCACTACACGGCTGCGCATTACTACGACCCCAACAAGGCGGTGTTCCAGGATTTCGAGCCGTTCTGGGAATTCGTGTCGGGGCCGATCCACGCCGGAAGCTTCCCGCAAAATCGGCTCGACAACACGTTCGGACCGCAGGTCGTCTACGTGAATGGGCCCAGCACGCCGAACCAGCCGCCGAGCCAGGGCCTGCAATTTTTCGGCCACGTCGCCATTGATGGCGCGACGCAAGTCATGACCGTGACGCTCAAGGATTGGGACGACCGCGCGCTGTGGTCGAGCACGCTCGAGCCGAAGCTGGGGTGATCTTTGCGAGCGTTATCGCTTCCCCCACCTACGCCGACTCGCGCAGCGCCGCCAGCTCTGGCGCGGGCGCGGGCGCGCCGGTGCGCAGCTTGGTCGAATAGTAGGACGCGTTCTGCTCGCCGCGCAGCGCCTCGCGCGTGAACTGAATGAGATGATGGGCGATGAAACCCATACCGAGGACGGCGTCGATCTGCCCGCGGCGCAGCGCGTGGCGCGCGGTCCGCCAGAACGTTCTGCGATAATCGGACAGAATGCCGATGTGCAGCACGACGCGGAACGCGAGGACCAACGCGCCCGACAGATTGCCCCAATTGAGTTTGCCTCGCGCGGGCGTAACCATACGATTGACGTAGGTCGCATCCACTTGATGGTGGAAGCGCGCGAACAGCCGCTCCGGATCGTTGGCATAGGCGATGCAGCGGCGCCACATCGACACCACCTCGTCGTATGGCCGCAGAAATCGCACGTTGCTTTCGAGGCTCGGATCGCTCTCGATGCGTTCCGCCGCCTTCAGGCGGTCCCACAGCGGCGTCTTCGGCAGCGCCTGCAACAGATTGATGGTCAGCATCGGGATCTGTGAGATGTCGATGAAGTCCTTGAGACGCACCTCGGTGTCGTCGGAATCGGTATCGAGGCCCAGGATGATGCCGGACGTAACCTCCAAGCCGTAGTCGTTGAGGGTCTTGATCGACTCCATCATCGGCACGGCAACGTTCTGGCTCTTCCGCATCGCCTTGAGCGCATCGGCTTCCGGCGTCTCGATGCCGACGAATATCCCGAGGAACGCGCATTCCCGCATCAGTTTGAGGATTTCCGCCTGCTTGGCGATGTTGAGCGTTGCCTCGCAGGCGAACTGCAGGGGATAGCCGTGCTGCCGCTGCCAGGCGAGGAGGTGCGGCAGCATGTCCTTGGCGGCCTTGCGATTGCCGATGAAATTGTCGTCGACGAAATAAACGACCGGCGGATGCCCCTTCTGCTTGCGCATGGCATCGAGCTCGGCGGTGATCTGGGCCGGCGTTTTGAGCCGCGGCTGACGGCCGTAGAGATTGGGAATGTCGCAGAACTCGCAGAGATAGGGACAGCCGCTGGAGAACTGCAAGGTCAGCATCAGGTAGTTCTTCAGTGGGATGAGGTCGTAGGCAGGGATTGGAAAATCCTGCAGCGGAAGTCGCTCCTTGGTTTCCAATCGCAGCTGCGCGGGCGGACGCGAGACGCTCGCATCGAGGCGGGCGATGAGTTGATCGGTCGCATCGCCGAGTTCGCCAATGTGCAGGTAGTCGATGTCGGGATACATTTCGGGCGACGCCGACACCGACGGTCCGCCCAGCATCACCACCTTGCCGGCCGCGTGTGCGCGCGCGGCGAGGTCATGGATCTGCGGCGCCTGGACGTGCATGCCACTCACCAGCACGGCGTCCGCCCAGGCCAAATCGGCATCGCTCGCTTTGCGCATGTTCTCGTCGATGAATCGGACCGGCCACTCCTGCGGCATGTAGGCCGCAATCAGCAGCAGACCCTGCGGCGGCATGAACGCGCGCACCCCCTTCATCAGCCGATAGGCGTGATTGAAGGTGCCGAACGCGGGGGTGTAGTGCGGAAAAACGCACAATATCCGGCGCCGGTTCTTGACTGGGACCGATGAGCGCACGCGCCCTCCCCCTCTTCATCGACCATGGTCGCCTTCCCCGTACCGGGACGCAAGGGGGCGGCCCCGCAAAGGCTCAGGAATCTCGCCAGCCGATCGCGCATTGCGCCCCTCGGCGCGCTGACTATATTCCCCGGTAGTAGCGGGCCCTTCGAGGCCCGCGATCGGTTTTTGATACAGCCCATGAATCTGCGCAACGTGGCGATCATCGCCCATGTCGACCACGGCAAGACCACCTTGGTCGACCGGCTGCTGCAGCAGTCGGGCGCGGTGCGCGACAACCAGCGTCTGGCGGAGCGCGCGCTTGATTCCAACGACCTCGAGCGCGAGCGCGGTATCACCATTCTCGCCAAAGTGACCTCGATCCTTTGGCACGGCACGCGCATCAACATCGTCGATACGCCGGGTCACGCCGATTTCGGCGGCGAGGTCGAGCGCATCCTCAATATGGTGGACGGGGCGCTCGTGCTGGTGGATGCCGCCGAAGGCCCGCTGCCGCAAACCAAGTTCGTGGTCTCGAAGGCGCTCAAGGTCGGGCTCAAGCCTATCGTCGTCATCAACAAGGTCGATCGGCCGGATGCGCGGCCTTTGGCGGTCTTGAACGAGGTCTTTGACCTGTTCGCCGCGCTCGACGCGAGCGAGCACCAGCTCGATTTTCCGATTCTTTACGGCTCGTCGAGAGAAGGCTGGATGGCCGCCTCGCCCGACGGTCCGAAGGATCAGGGCATGAGGCCGCTGTTTGATCTCGTGATCCGGCACATCGCCGAACCCGTGATCGAGGACGGACCATTCCGCATGCTCGGCACCATCCTTGAGGCCAATCCCTATCTCGGCCGTGTCGTCACCGGACGGATCACGTCGGGCGCGGTCAGGCCCAATCAAAGCGTCAAGGTGCTCGATCGCAACGGCACGCTGATTGAGCATGGCCGCGTAACGAAGGTGCTCGCCTTCCGCGGCCTCGAGCAAACCGGCGTGGATGAAGGGGCGGCAGGCGACATCGTTGCGATCGCGGGGCTGCCGGAGGCCACCGTATCGCACACAATCTGCGCACCGGAGGTCACCGCCCCGCTTCCCGCGCAGCCGATCGATCCGCCGACCCTGGCGATGACCTTCCGCATCAACGATTCCCCGCTCGCCGGCACCGAGGGCGACAAGGTGCAGAGCCGGGTCATTCGCGAACGGTTGCTGCGCGAAGCCGAAGGAAACGTGGCGCTCCGGGTCAGCGAATCGACCGAGAAGGATGCCATGGAGGTGGCCGGCCGCGGCGAATTGCAGCTCGGCATTCTGATCGAGACCATGCGGCGCGAGGGCTTCGAGCTATCGGTATCGCGGCCGCAGGTGCTGCTCCAGCGCGGTCCCGACGGCGAGCTGCGCGAGCCGATCGAAGAGGTGGTCATCGACGTCGACGAGGCGCATTCCGGTATCGTCGTTCAGACGCTCTCCGAGCGCAAAGCCGAGCTGATCGAGATGCGCCCCTCGGGCGGCGGCCGCGTGCGCCTCATCTTTCACGCGCCCACGCGCGGCCTTATCGGCTACCACGGCGAGCTTCTGGGCGACACCCGCGGCACCGCCGTCATGAACCGGCTGTTCCACGGCTATGGCGTCTATCGCGGCGAGATCGCCGGCCGCCGCAACGGCGTGCTGATCTCCAACGACCAGGGCGAATCCGTCGCCTACGCGCTCTGGAACCTGGAGGACCGCGGACCGATGCTGATCGAGCCGGGATGCAAGGTTTATCGCGGC
>WNGD01011428.1_pt1 | contig 14487 bp, 13 predicted proteins | sample 5400671 | NCBI WGS metagenome assembly WNGD01 (sample SAMN13153369, study PRJNA577476) | soil metagenome | isolation source: 40 cm soil or saprolite under grassland replicate 2 | place: USA:California | collected 2016-06-15
CGCCGATCAAGATTCTCTTCCCGCTGGTCTTCCTCATCTTCCCAGCCATGTTCATCGTCTTGCTCGGCCCGGCCTTCTACTCGATCGGCAAGATCTTCGGGGCGACCTGAGATGGCTGGGCCTCCAGGAGCGCTGGTTCTGCGTCGCGAGGACGACGGCAAGGTCGTGTGCGAGCGCTGCCTGGTGGCGGACACGGCTTTCCGGCGTGTGCGCGGCCTGCTCGGCCGGCGCGAGCTGAGTCCAGGCGACGGGATCGTCTTGCGCCCAGGCTGGTCGATCCATACAGCGTTCCTGCTCTTTCCTATTGATGTCGCCTTCGTCGACTCCGACCAGGTCGTGGTCAAGGTCGTTCAGAACCTCAGGCCCTTTCGCGCCTCGCTCTGCCGGGGTGCCCGCGACGTTGTCGAGCTCGCGGCCGGCGAGGCCGAGCGCCGCGGGCTGAAGAAGGGAGATCGGCTGACCTGGGCCGCACGAGGAGTCAACGGAGCAGTGGTCGGTGCCTTGCACCCCGTGGCCGCCGCGACCGACGGCGCCTCGCCGACCCGCCCGATCCGCGTTCTTCTTGCCACCCGCGACGAGGAGTTCCTGCGGCTGGCTCAGTTCCTCCTGACGCGAAACGGCTTCGCCGTCGAGTCGACGAAGAAGATCGTGGACTCGGTCGACCTCGTCTGGAAAAAACGACTTGACGTTGTCGTCCTCGACGCGAGCGAGTCGCTCAGCGAAGCCGCCCGGACCGCAGCCGCGATCGAGGCGCTCCACCCACAGGTTGGAGTCAGGATCGTCTGCGACGACGAGCGGCCACGACCTACCACGGGGCTCGAGCTCGTCGAGAAGTGGGAAGCCCTCGAGACGATGGCCGACGACATCCGCCACTCGTACGCGACCGCGACGAACTGAGCGGCGTGGAGGAGTCGAGCCGGGCGCCCGTTGAGGCGCACGCTCGAATATCCGCGCAGGCGCACATCCGCTCGCTCCCGCGCAGGCAGCAGCTCGCGATAGCCGGCGCTAGCGCGGCGCTCGCGGTGGGTTGCGTGATTCGGTTCGGTCTGACCGGTCATGCCCTGGTCGGCGCAATCTTCGCTGCGGCCCTCGTCCTGCTGACGGCGATCGACCTCGACCGCAGGCTGGTGCCCGACGCGATCGTGCTGCCAAGTCTTGCCGCGGTGTTGATCCTGCAGATCGCGTTCCATCCCGACCACGCGCTCGAGTGGGTGCTCGCAACACTCGGCGCCGCGCTCTTCTTCTTCATCCCGATGCTCATCTACCCAGCCGGGATGGGCATGGGCGACGTGAAGCTGGCGGCGCTGCTCGGCGCGGCGCTCGGCAAATCCGTCACGGCGGCGATTGCCGTTGGACTAGTGGCTGGCGGAGCGTTCGCACTGCTCGTAATCGCGCGCGAGGGGGTCGGTGCTCGAAAGAAAGCGATTCCGTTCGGCCCTTTCCTCGCGCTCGGCGGCTTAGTCGTTCTCTTTCTCGGCGGGCACTAGTGCCTAAGCCGATGGACCAGTAGCCGGGGCTCATCGCCGGCGAGCCTTAGCGCCGGCGCGCGTGGCCACCGCAGCCGTCCAGCGGCAGACATACCGATCCTCCGGTTCTACTTGCGTTGCTCGCCGTCAGGACCGCCCGCAACAGGGATCCGCTCATTAAGTACGATCGCGGTGTCGCTGCCCTGAGTGCTACTCGCCCAGGCCGATCGTGGTGCCGTTGGTAGTGACCTGAACGCTGTCGGCAATAGTTGTACCGGTACTGATCATGGTGGACACCGTGCCTACGTCAGTCGTGGTGTGTGTCGCGCCTGGGATCACAATGCTCGTCCCCGTGCCGGTGTAACTCCCTGTGTTGCCGGCGATCTGCAAGTTCCAGGACTCGATGAAGCCGCTGCCGGAGCCGAGCGAGCCGCCGTTGATCTTGACGAGCCCGCCGGTCTGTGTCAGCCCCGGCGTCGGCGGGAACGCCGCTGGCATCGGCGCGAAGATGTCTCCTGTGAGGGCGTTGCTCTGGCCCTGGAGGCAGATTGCGCAGGTCAGGCCGGGACTCGGATTCGTCGCGTAGAACAGGGTGAATGGGTCGTAGCCCGTGATCGTTCGGTTCAGACCCGGGCACGGGTAAGACGAGGCCCGCGTCGTTGGCCTGGTACCAATGCCGCAGGCCGACGGCCAGTAGAACTTGAACTTGTTCGTATTGCCGCTGACGCTGATCGTCGCGCCTCCGAGCGCGAAGAACGTGTAGCCGTCGCCACCAGTGAGGTCTCCCACGCTGCTGAAGCTGAGAGTCGTGCCCGAGCCGCTGACGCAGTAAATGCCCGGCGGATGACCGGCGGTCGAGAAATTTATGGTGCCGCTGCTCCCGAGATTGATGCAGTTCGAGAAGTAATCGCTCGCAGGAGTCCAGGTGCCGCTTCGAGGCGTTGGCTGCGGCGGTGGCGGCAGTGGCCAGTTGATCGGCAAGGTGTTGTTCTGATTCAGATTGACGAGGGTCTGGACGCAAAGATTGTCGGAATCGGTCCCTGACCCGGGAGGCGTATTCCAAGCCCTCGCCTGGCACTGACTCGTGCCGCTCGGAGGGCTCGCCGGGAAACCTAGAGGCCCGCAACGGGTTTGATCAAAGCCAAGCCACGTCATCTTCTTGGGCGCATTCCCGCTGAAATCGACGCCGCCGTTGGTCGCGAACGCTCCAAGAACCGAAGCGGAGCCGGGCTGCCCATTCGCGATGACCTCGGCCCATGTCCCGGATCCTGCCCCTGAATAGCTAATCGCGTTGCAGACGCGGCTCATCGCGAACGCAATCCCGCTTCCGCCCGAGTTGGTGTCGGGATCCGTGGTGGTGTGAGTCCCTCCGGGAATGGTCGTGATTACCGTCGTGCCCGGAATCGTGATCCCCGGCGTCGTGCTGTAACCGTAAACCTGATTGGCTGCTCCAACGGCGCGTGCGGAGACATTCGCACTATAGATGCCGACCACGCCCGCGATGAACGTCGTCACGTGGGCCCGCAGCCTGACTTCAACCCGGTCGTAGTGGGGGTGTGTGAGGTCGTTTTTATTGACGTACGGGAATGCCCAGCAGTTCGTGTCCGTCGGGTGGGCCGGATCAGCGCTGTCGTCGCATTTATGCCAGCTCGCATCAACGTCGATGCCGTTCTTCTTCGCGTATGCCCTGCCCTCATCCACGCAGGATGCGGGACAGGTGGCGGGGCTCGACGCGAGATCAATGCTCTGGGACATCGCCAGCGACGCGGCGTCAGCTGCAACCTGGATGTTGCGCTTGTGTACGAGGATGTTCCCACCGTCGACCACCAGGGACATCAGCGCGAAGAACACCGGCATCGCGAGCATCATGAGGATGAGGGTTTGCCCCCGCTCCCTACCCCGTTGATGTGCGCGCAGACTGATGTCGGCCCTCCCACGTCCAAGCATGCCCCTGTGTAGGAGTCTTTTCAAGGGATTAGCAGGCCTGTTCTGCGTTCAGAGATTGAACACCGAAGCAGTCTGTTCGGCCCTTGTCGGAACCGGGCAGGGGCAGCAGACTCCTACACGGTTACCTGGGGAGGGAGACCTCGGGAGCCCGCTGCGGAAATAGGAGGGGTGTGGATCGAGGACAAGCCAACGGTGGGGCTTCGGTGGTGGTCGACCTGTCGGCGCACGCCGCAAGCTTCGCTGGCGCGGCGCGATCCCGCACAGGGCACCGTTTGCCCGCCCCCTCCTCCGCGCCCGCACTGCTCGACCAGCTCGAAGCAGATTTCGCCCGCTTCGACGGGCATCCGGACACAGCCGCGGCGTTCGCGGCCGCGGGCGCGCGGGCACGCGGACTCGCTGGGGCTGCCGGCGGCGGCGACGAGGCCCTTCGTTCCGCGGCGCTCGCCTACGCGGCCGACGCGCTCACCGGCCTGAAGCTCGAGCGGGCCCTGCCGCAGAGCACGGTCGGCGAGATGGTCTCGATCGTTGCGTCGGCAATCGGCTGCTCGACAGAGGCCGCATCTCTTGATCTCTTCCTGCGCGCCACATCGAACCCGAGGCTGCTCGAACTCCCACCGTTGACCGCGGTCGAGCTCCAGCTCAGCCTGCTGCTCGCGCTCGCGCCGGTCTCGGATGTCTCTCTCTGGACCGGCGGCCCGCTCGGCGAGGCCGAGTGCCTCGTCCATGTCGGCGAGGCGCAGCCGACCCGCCGAGTCCGCCACGTCGCGCGGGCAACGTTCAACGGGGTCTCCGGCGGGGGCGACAGCGAGCGCGGCTGGATTCACAGCGTCCCGGTCAAGCGCTGGCAGCAGCCGTACGCGGCCCTCGTCGTCCGCGCCCGTCCCGATTGCCGCGCTCGGGCGCTCACCTTCCTCGAGGAGGCGGCGGCGCTGCTCGCGCCGGTGCTGGAGCGCGACATGCTCCTGCAGCGGAACGCAGAGCGCGAGCGCGCCCTCGTCGAGTCCGGCGAGAGGCGCCTCCTGCGCCTCGGTTACGACCTTCACGACGGGCCGATCCAGGATCTCGTCGCACTTGCCGGTGACGTCCGGCTGGCGCACACCCAGGTCGCCGAGCACGTCGACGGCCGCGCGCGCACGGTTGTCGCCGGGCGCCTCGAAGATCTCAACGCTCAGATCGTCGAGCTCGACCGCACGCTGCGGGAGCTTGCCCAGTCGCTCGAGCCGACCAGCGTGCTCGATCGCTCCCTCGGCGACGTCCTGCAGCGCGAGGTTGACTGCTTCGAGGCCCGGACGAACATGCGCGTCACGCTCGAGGTGAGCGGCGACCTGGATTCGATGACCGCGTCACAGCGGATCGCGCTTTACCGGATCGTCCAGGAGGGTCTTTCCAACGTCCGCGAGCACAGCGGCGCGAACGAAGTACGGATCCGGGTGCACGGAAGCGTGCGCGGCACCGAAGCGCAGATCGTCGACAACGGCCGGGGCTTCGAGGTCGCGAAGACATTGATCCGGGCGGCCAAGCGCGGACGGCTCGGCCTGGTCGGGATGGGCGAGCGGGTGCGCCTCCTCGGTGGCAGCTTCGACGTCGACAGCCGGCCGGGCGGGCCGACGACGGTCAGTCTCCGGCTCCCGCACTGGCAGCCGGTCACCGCGGCCGAGGCGCCCGAGCCCGCGCTCGTCTGAGAGCTCGTTCAGAAAGGACAAGCGCCATCGTCCCTGCCGCCCGGGATTAGACGGCCGCCCGGGCAGAGCCCGGACGGCCTCTGGGTCGGCGTCGCAAGCGACCGCCTTAAGTCTCGGAGCCGTCGAGGAGCCTGAGGGCCGAATCCCGGTCCGGAACACCGAGCTTCCGCAGCAGCAAGCCGATGTGGCGCCGGACTGTGACCGGCGAGATGTCCAGCCGATCGGCGATCTCTCCCGTGGCAAGACCCCTGCGCAGCAGGTCGAGCACCTCCGACTCCCGCCGGCTCAGCTCGACCGCCGGCCGCGCCGGCAGCCGGAGCCGACGCCGGTGGTGCCGCGCGCGGAACTCGTCCAGCACCGGACCGAGCATCGCGCGGGGAAACGCCGCCTCCCCGGCCACGACGGCGTGTAGGGCGCGGGCGAGCGTTTCTGGACCGAGATTCTTCTCCAGGTAGCCCGAGGCGCCTGCCTGCACCACCTCGACGAGTTCGTTCTCGTCCGCCGCGTCGGTCAGCACGACGACGTCGGTCTGCGGCACGCGCGAGCAGATCCGCCCGGCCGCTCCGATGCCGCCGCCCCGGAGCCGTGCGTCGATGACGCAGAGCGCAGGCCGCTCGCGCAGGGCCGCCCTCAGGGCGGCGTTTGCGTCCGCTGCCTCGGCGCAGATCTCGAAACCGTTGCGCTCGAGCAGCAGCCGGATTCCTTGGCGTGTAGGCAACTGAGACTCCGCAATCAGGACGCGCGGACGCTTCGTGGTCACCGCGCGCCGCCTGGGCCGGGCACTAAGCCCACCGTGGGTTGACTACGCTTTGTACATGCGCGTTCTGATCGCAGACGACCACCCGCTCATTCTCGCCGGAATCAAGCGGGCGCTTGAGGAAGACGACCAGTTCGAGGTCGTCGCCGAGGCGCGCGTCGGCAGCCAGGTGCTGCCGCTGATCTCGCAGACGAACCCGGACCTCGCCCTGCTCGACCTGCGGATGCCCGAGATGGACGGGCTGCAGTGCCTGGACCGGATCCGCCAGCAGCACCCGAAGGTGAAGGTCGTGATCCTGTCCGTCTCCACCGACCCCGAGGTCGTCCAGACGGTGCTGAACCACGGCGCCAGCGCCTACATCGTCAAGAGCGTCAATCCGATCGACCTCTCGTCCGCGCTCCGGCAGGCGCTCGAGGGCACCGTCTTCAGCGCGATCGGCCTGCCCGCGAAGCGGGCTCAGGACGACGCCGTCAAGGCGGCCGGCCTGACCGAGCGCGAGACCGCGATCCTGAAGGCGCTCGCGGGCGGCCTCTCGAACAAGGCGATCGCCAAGGAGCTGTGGGTCGCCGAACAGACGGTCAAGTTCCACCTCACGAACATCTATCGGAAGCTCGACGTCGCGAACCGCACCGAGGCCGCGCGCTACGCGTACGAGCACGGCCTGATCGACAGCCCGCGCGCCGAGCACGTCTAGGAGGGTTTGACGAAATACAGTCTGTGTCGCCGGGCCGCGCTGCTCGCCACCGGCTCCGCCCTGGTATCGCAGTCGCGCCCATATCTACGGATATGGACGCTCCCTGCGTCCTCCCCAGGGAACGAGCATCGCACCCCGGCGACGAGCGGTATTCCGCCAAACCCTCCTAGCAGTCGATCCCTGGGGGGAGGAAGGAACGACCTTCATGCACCCATCTCTTACGACCGTCCGCAAGCCGACCATGGTCGCGGTGGCTCTTGGAGTCATCGCACTAGCTCTACTTCTGATCTTGACCCGCGCTAGCGGGCCGGGGAGTGCCTTCGCATCCAGCCACGCCGAGGCGCCGCTGATCAGCCAGGACCCACGGGCGGACAACACCGACCTGTACGCGTTCGTCAGCCCTGAGAACACGAACACGGTCACGATGATCGCGAACTACATCCCGCTCGAAGCTCCGGCCAGCGGGCCGAACTTCTACAGCTTCGACGACAGCGTCCTCTACGAAATCAAGGTCGACAACGACCGGGACGGCCGACCCGATGTGGGCTACCAGTTCCGGTTCACCACCACGACGCGGAACCCGGACACTTTCCTCTACAACACGGGTCCGATCACCTCGCTCAGCGACCCGAACTGGAACCGGCCGCAGACCTACAGCGTCACACGGGTCCATTACAACCAGAACGGCAAGGCGGCGGGCAAGGGCGAGGTGCTCGGGACGAACATCCCGACGCCGCCCGACAACGTCGGGCCGCGCTCGACACCGAACTACAACAGCCTCGCGGCGGCCGCGGTCACGACGCTACCGGGCGGGATCAAGGTCTTCGCCGGGCAACGTGACGACCCGTTCTTCGTCGACCTCGGCTCGATCTTCGATCTGGCCGGACTGCGTCCCTTCAATCCGTTTCACCTGCTCCCGCTCGCGGCCACGCCCGGGAGAGACGCGCTCAAGAACGAGAACGTCCACTCGATCGAGATCCAGGTCCCGACGAGCCAGCTTGTCTCGTTCTCGAGCCCGACCATTGGGATCTACGCCAGTGCAAGCCGCCAGAAGGCGAGGATCCTCGACGAGAACGGCACAACGAAGAGCCGCGGGCCGTGGGTCCAGGTGTCGCGGCTTGGCAATCCGCTGATCAACGAGGTCGTGATCCCGCTGGGCGACAAGGACTACTGGAACCGCTCCGATCCTGCGGACGACTCGCAGTTCGAGCACTACTACTCGTCGCCTGAGGTCTCGCGCCTCGAGAACCTGCTCTACGGGATGCTGCCGCCGGCAGGTCCTTCGAATGGCCATGCGGGCGGAGCCCTGCAGAAGATCGACGAGACGGGCCGCACTGACCTCGACGCGATCCTGCTGACCGGCGTCGACGGGCTGAACAAGACCGGCTCGACGCAGGCCGACCTGCTGCGGCTGAACACGGCCATCACGCCCGGAGCCAACGGCGCCTGCCCGGGAGGCACGGCCAGCCCGGCCCCGCCGGACCGGCTCGCGGTTCTCGACGCTGACCTCTGCGGCTACCCGAACGGCCGCCGCCTCGGCGACGACGTGATCGACATCGATCTGCGCGTCTTCGCCCAGGGCTACGGCCCGTTCCTCAACGCTGCCTTCGGGCTGCCGAACAAGTCGCCGAACAACCTCCTCGGTGACGGCGTCGACTCGAACGACGTGTCCTTCTCCGGCACGTTCCCGTACGTCGCAACACCGCACCAGGGCTACGAGGTCCCCTAGTGCCACGGACAGAGGGGTCTGACCAGCCGGCAGGCCCCTCCCGTCCCCGGCTAAAGGAGAACACGTGAGACGACAGCGACTGATTTTCGGAGCGGCAGCGGCGGGGCTGACGGCCGTCGCCCTCACGCTCGGCGGAGTCCTGCACGATTCCACGTCGGCGAGCCGGACGGCGGTCGCGCAGGCCGCGCCGGGGAGCGCCGCCGTGCAGGCCGCGGCCGGCGACACCTCCGCCCTGGTTGCCCGGCTCCAGGCAACGCTCCGCGGCAACGCGAACGACGTCACGTCGCTCGACTCACTCGGGCTCGCGTATCAGCAGCGTGCCCGCGAGACGGGCGACCCGTCCTACTACACGAAGTCCGGCGAAGCCCTGCACCGGGCGCTCGCCCTCGCCCCCCGCGACCTCGTCGCGACGAGCGGCCTCGGCTCGCTCGCACTCTCCCGCCACCGCTTCGGCGAGGCGCTCATGCTCGGACGCCGGGCTCACACAATCTCGCCGACGACCGCTCGCAACTACGGCGTCATCGGGGATGCACTTGTCGAGCTCGGCCGCTATCCGGCGGCCTTCAAGACCTTCGACGCGATGGCGAGCATCCAACCCGGCCTTTCCTCGTATGCCCGGATCGCCCACGCGCGCCAACTGCTCGGCGACGTTCCCGGGGCGATCAGGGCAATGAAGCTCGCTGTCGACGCCGCCGAGGGGCAGGGAGAAGCCGGCGCCTGGACGCACGTCCAGCTCGGCCTGATCTACCTGTCGGTCGGCAAGTTCGCGGCGGCCGCCACCGAGGACCGGCAAGCGCTTTGGATCTTTCCCGATTACGCCTACGCACTCGACGCCCTCGCGCGAGCCGAGGCGGGACTCGGCCATTACCGATCGGCCTTCGGTTTCGAACAGCAGGCCGTCAACCGGATCCCGCTGCCGCAATACGTCGCGACACTCGGCGATCTCTACGGCGCGACCGGCCACCGGCAGTTGGCGCAGAAGCAATACGAGCTGATCAGCGTCATCCAGCGTCTGCTCGTCGCGAACGGCGTCAAGACCGATCTAGAAGCCGCGCTCTTCGACGTCGATCACGGGATCAGGGTCGAAGCCTCCCTTGCTCTCGCACGCCTAGCACAGCGGGAGCGGCCGTCGATCGACGGCGACGACGTCCTGGCTTGGGCGCTCGAGCGGACCGGGCACTGCGGTGAGGGGCTGCGCTATTCGCAGCGCGCCCTTAGGCTCGGGACGTTCGATGCGCTCAAGTTCTTCCACCGCGGGATGATCGAGGGCTGCCTCGGCCGCGCGGCCGCAAAGCGCGCGTGGCTTCGTCGGGCTCTGCGGCTGAACCCGCAGTTCTCGATTCTTTGGGCGCCGGTCGCAAGACTGGAGCTGCGATGAAACGGCTCGCAGTCCTGGCCGTGATCGCGGCTGCGCTGCTTGCGCCGGCTGCTGCTGCCGCGCACCCGCTCGGCAACTTCACGATCAACCGCTTCAGCCGGATCGAAGCCGCCGAGCACCGTGCGTACGTCTTCTATGTGCTCGACATGGCCGAGATCCCGACCTACCAGGCGGGGCGAATCGACGCCCGCGCCTACGCGAGGCGGATCGCGGCGGGCGCCGAGCTGCAACTGGACGGCCGGCGGGTGACGCTGGCGCCGGTCGCGACGGCGCTTGCCCATCCGGAGGGCGCGGGCGGCTTGCACACCACGCGGCTCGAGCTCCTCCTGCGCGGGCCGCGGCTCGACCGCACGGCGAAGCTCGCGTACGCCGACAGGAACTACGAAGGCCGGATCGGCTGGAAGGAGATCGTCGTCGGCGGCACGACGCGCAGCGAGAGCGACGAGCTGCGCGCCTACCCGAAGAACCTGCTCCAGAGCCCACTCGACGTCACCTCTGTGACGGGCGAGCTGCAGCCGGCCGGCGGGCCACCGCCGAAGCTGGCAACGGGCCGGGAGCTGCAGGCGCCCGACCGGATCGCCGACTCGGGCTTCAGCTCGCTGATCGGCCGCGAGCACCTGAGCGCACTCGTGATCCTCGCCTCGCTCGCCGCCGCGTTCTTCTGGGGCATGGCCCACGCGCTTTCGCCGGGTCACGGGAAGACGATCGTGGCCGCCTACCTCGTCGGCCGGCGCGGCACGCCCTGGCACGCCGCGGCGCTGGGCGGGATCGTGACCGCGACCCACACCATCGGCGTCTTCGCGCTGGGCCTGGTCACGCTCGCGCTCTCGCAGTTCATCGTCCCCGAGCAGCTCTACCCCTGGCTGAACCTCGCCTCCGGAGTGCTCGTCGTCGCGATCGGCGCCATGGTCTTCCGTAGCCGCTTCCGGCACCGGCATCCCCACACCGCTGGCCACGACCACCATGGCCATGTCTCGGGACCTGGTCCTGAGACAGGTCCGAGCCGCGGCTCGCTGATCGCTGTCGGGATCTCCGGCGGCCTGCTGCCCTGCCCGTCGGCGCTCGTCGTCCTCCTTGCGGCGATCTCACTGCACCGCGTCGCCTTCGGGATGCTGCTGATCGTCGCCTTCAGTGCCGGGCTGGCGCTGAGCATCACCGGCATCGGCCTGGTCGCCGTCTTCGCGAAGCAGATCTTCAAACGGGCGAGCTTCGAAGGGCGGCTCGTCCGGTTGCTGCCCGCCGCCAGCGCGCTCGTCATCCTCGCGGCGGGCGTCGGGATGACTGCACGCGCGCTCCCCAAGGTCAGCTGAACATGCTCGGCCTCGATACCTGGCTCGCGCACTTCTCCGATGGAGCGACGCTCGGGCTCGTGGTCGTGATCGCGGTCGTGCTCGGCGTTCGCCACGCCACGGATCCCGACCACCTGGCCGCGGTGACGACGCTGATCGCAACCGGTCGCGACCGTGCCGCCCGGACGGCAGCTCGCCTCGGACTCGCCTGGGGACTCGGCCACGCGACGAGCCTGTTCGCCTTCGGGCTGCCGATCGTCGTCTTCAAGGCGTACCTCCCGGCGGGGGTGCAGGCGGCCGCCGAGACAAGCGTGGGCGTGATGATCGCGCTGCTCGCGCTCTGGCTGCTTTTCCGCTGGCGCCGCGGGCTCTTCCACCTGCATCACGACCACGGCGGCGCCCACGCCCACGGCGCCCGCCGACGCTTCCGCACCCGCTCGCCGCTGCAGGCGTTCGGGATCGGCCTGGTGCACGGGATGGGCGGCAGCGCCGGCGTCGGCGTGCTGCTGCTGGCGTCGATCCACGACCGCGGCATCGCAGTCGTCGCGCTTGGGCTCTTCGCCATCTGCACCGCGCTCTCGATGGCAGCGCTCTCGACGGGCTGGGGGTTGACGCTCGCTTCCTCCCCGATGCGCACCTCGCTCGGGCGCCTCGCTCCAGTGCTCGGCTGCACCAGCCTCGCCTTCGGCGTCTGGTACGCGCTAGCGGCCCTCAGCCTCGCGCCGTACTACTTCTGAGAGTCCTGTGGTATCCCTGACGCGAAACCGAATGGACGACGGTTCGCTGCACGAGCTCTCGGCCGCCTATGCGCTCGACGCGCTCGACGGTGACGAGCTCAAGGCCTACGAAGCGCATCTCGCCGGCTGCGAGCGCTGCCGCGCGGACGTGGCCTCGTTCCGCGAGACCGCCGGGGCGCTCGCCTACGACGTCGACCTGCCACCCGTGCCCGAGACCTTGGAGCGCCGGATCCTCGAGTCGGCTCGGGCCGAGCGCCCGAACGTCGTTCCACTGCCGCGGCGCTGGGTGATCCCCGCCGCAGCCGTGAGCCTTGCCAGCGCGGCCGCCGCGATCGTGCTCGGGATCTGGGTCGCGCACCTTTCGAATTCACTCGACAAGCAGAGGTCGAGCAACAAGTCGCAGGAGGCGATCCTCTCGATCCTCTCCGACTGCAAGATAACTGCTGCCGAGGGCGCGAGCGCCAGAGTCTGCGTCGCGCCGACGCGGAAGGCGGTCCTCGCGGTCGACAACCTCGAGCCGGCCGGTCCCGGCAAGACCTACGAAGCGTGGGTGATCGCCGGTAGGCGCGTCCAGCCTGCCGGGCTTTTCCGGGGCGGCGCGGGCCGGAGATATCTACGGCTGACGAAGCCGGTGCCGATGCAGGCGACGGTCGCGGTCACACGCGAGAAAGCCGGCGGCGTCTCCGCCCCGACGGGCGCGATCTTGTTGCACGCCGACGTGAAGACGAGCTAGTGCCCCTTCACGTGATGCTGTCGAGCTTCTGGGTCGCGAGCACTTCATGAGCGACCGGGGAGAGGGAGGCGTGATCTCGCTGCGCGGGCGGCGTCGCGAGCGGTCGCAGACCGCACGTGAGCTTGCGCATCTGTCGGACGAGGCGGTGCTGGCGCTGATCGCGCGCGCAGACGACCAGGCGCTCGCCGAGCTCTACCGCCGCTTCGGCCGGCTGGCCTACGGTCTTGCGTTCCGGATCCTCCGGGACGACGCGCTGGCGCAGGACGCAGTGCAAGAGGCCTTCCTCGGCGTCTGGCGAGCCGCCGGCAGGTTCACCGCCGAGCGGTCGAAGCCGAGCACATGGCTGCTGACGCTCGTCCACCGCCGCGCGGTCGATCTCGTCCGCCGCGAGGAGCGCCGGCGCACCGAGCCCCTGCAGCCCGAAAACGAGTTCGCGGGTGCCGAGGCGGCCGACGAAGCGGAACTCGCGACCCGGCGGCAGACGATCCGCGAGGCGCTGCACCAGCTCCCGGCGGAGCAGCGAGAAGCAATCGAGCTTGCCTACTACGGGGGCTACACGCAGTCGGAGCTCGCCGAGCGCCTCGGCCAGCCGCTGGGCACGATCAAGAGCCGCATGTTCACCGGCTTGGCGCGTCTCCGCGACACCCTCGGCGAGGACGCCCGCGCTCAGTTCGGGCCGGGCTAGAACGGCGAAGGCGGCCACGCGGGCCGCCTTCGCCATAGAGAGACGGGAGAGGCTACTTCGGCTTGGCCGTACCCTCGATCGTCTTCTTGTCACCGGAGCCGATCTCGATCCGGCGCGGCTTCGGCTGCTCGGGCTTCCTAACGTGCACCTCAAGCACGCCGTCGTGGTAGTCGGCGCTGATCGAATCTTCGGTCACGCCCTGCGGCAGACCGACGGTGCGGGAGAAGCTGCCGAAACGCCGCTCGAAGCGGTAGAAGTTCTCCTCCGAGGCTTCCTGCGTACGCTCGCGCTCACCGGAGACGAGCAGCGCGCCGTCCTCGTACTCGACGGAGATCTTCTCTTCAGGGATGCCGGGAAGATCGAACGCATAGACGAGCTCGTCGTCTTTCTCCCAGACGTCGACGGCCGGCACCCAGGTCCGGGTCGAGGTCTCGCCGTTGCCGCTCATGACCGAGTTCATGAGCCGGCTCATTTCGTTCTGGAGCGTCGCGATCTCGCGTAACGGCTCCCAGCGAACCAGAGTCGCCATCTGTCCCTCCTTTCGGATCCGTGTTGCTATGACTCTCTGCCGAGTATAAAACCTGAGCGTTTATCTGTCAAGGCTGCATCGAGTAGCATCGAAGCCGCTTGGTTACGGCATCGGCGGAGCTACGAGGACGCGATTTCACGCGCGTTGCGGACTGGTCCGCAAGCGAGCTCGAGCGTGTCCTCGACCTCGCCGACGAGCTCAAGGAGCAGCAGAAGCGGCGCGAGCCGCACCACCTCCTCCCCGGCCGGACGCTCGGGATGATCTTTCAAAAACCCTCGACGCGGACACGCGTCTCCTTCGAGGTGGGCATCGCTCAGCTCGGCGGCTCCGGGCTCTACCTCTCGGCCGGCGACCTCCAGCTCGGCCGCGGCGAGACGCTCAAGGACACGGCGATGGTGCTCTCGCGGTACCTCGACGCGATCATGATCCGCACCTTCGCGCAGGCGGACGTCGAGGAGCTCGCTCGGCACGCCTCGATCCCGGTCATCAACGGGCTGACCGACAGCTCGCATCCGTGCCAGGCGCTCGCGGATGTCCTGACCATCCGCGAGCGGCTCGGCCGGCTCGAGGGCGTCACCGTGACCTACCTCGGCGACGGCAACAACGTCTGCGCCTCGCTGATGGTCGCTGCAGCGAAGCTCGGCATGAACTTCCGCGCGGCGACGCCGAGCGGCTACGAGCCGTCGAGCGAGGCTGTCGAGGTCGCGCGCGAGGCCGCCGCAGAAAGCGGTGCGACGGTCGAGCTGCTGGCAGACCCGCGCGAGGCGGCGGCAGGCGCCGACGTTCTCTACACCGACGTCTGGACGAGCATGGGCCAAGAGGAGGAGCGCGAGCGGCGGCTCCGAGAGCTGGCCGGCTTCG
>WNGD01004090.1_pt1 | contig 14486 bp, 14 predicted proteins | sample 5400671 | NCBI WGS metagenome assembly WNGD01 (sample SAMN13153369, study PRJNA577476) | soil metagenome | isolation source: 40 cm soil or saprolite under grassland replicate 2 | place: USA:California | collected 2016-06-15
CGCTGCTCGAGGCGAACGGCCGTAAGTGCGCCTTCCTGCGCGAGGTCGCGCGGGCGTTTCCGAACGTGAGGGTGGTCCAGGGCCGCGCGGAGGAGCAGGAGCCGGATCGGTTCGGGATCGCGGTCGCGAAGGCGCTGGCGCCGCCAGCGGTCGCAGCGGAATGGTGTCTGCCGCTCGTCGCGCCCGGCGGAGCGGCGATTCTCTACGTCGGTCCGACCGCGGAGGCAGCCGCCGTCAGCCGGGTGTCAGAGCGCATCGGCGGTGGACCAGCCGAGCAGGTGCCGGGATTGCTGGTACTTCCGAAGCTCGAGCCGACGCCGCCGGGCTTTCCGCGCCGCCCAGGTGTGGCGAAGAAGCGCCCTCTTGCCTAGGAGGGTCTAGCGAAACAGAGTCTCTGTGCCGTCGACGAGCGCCGTTCCGCTAGACGCTCCTAGGGCAGCCAGGTCCTGTGGACGAAAAGTCACACTTTCGTTTCACTAGACCCGTCCACGCGTGGCAGTTCGTGGGGACAGTCCCCAATGAGCTGCCGTAAACGTCCGCGGCGACCCGTAGGCTCGAACCATGCGCGCCCGCACCTTCGCGATCGCCAATCAGAAGGGCGGCGTCGGCAAGACGACGACCGCGATCAACCTCGCTGCCTGCCTCGCCGAGGCCGGTGAGCGGTCGCTCGTCGTCGATCTCGACCCGCAGGCGAACGCCACCTCCGGGCTCGGCGAACGGGCGAACGGAAGCTCCAGCATCGACCTGCTCGACGGCGCTCCGCTGCGCGAGCTCGCGAAGCCGACCCGCTTCGCGAACCTCGATCTCGTTCCCGCGAAACCCGACCTCGCCGGTACCGCTGCAGAGCTTTCCCGCCGGGGCGACGGCGAGCGCTACCTGACCGAGGCGCTGGCGACCGCTAACGGCGATTACGCGTTCGTCTTCGTGGACTGCCCGCCCTCACTCGGGCCGCTGACGGTGAACGCGCTCGCCGCCGCGGACCGCGTGCTCGTGCCCCTGCAGGCGGAGTACTACGCGCTCGAAGGGCTCGCCCAGCTTGTCCGCTCGGTCGAGTTGATCCGAACGCGCCTGAATCCGCGGCTCGCGCTCGCCGGCGTGATCCTGACGATGGTCGACCGCCGCACGCGGCTAGCCGCAGACGTGGACGCCGAAGTGCGCCGGCATTTCGGCAACCTCGTCTTCGAAGCCAGCATTCCGCGCTCGGTCCGGATCGCCGAGGCACCCAGCCACGGGTTGCCGGTGACCGCTTACGACCGACGTTCGGCCGGCGCCGACGCGTACTGGAAGGTGGCGATGGAGCTTGTCGACCGCACCTGAGCAACCACGCCGAGGCCTGGGGCGCGGCCTCGAGGTCCTGATCGGAGGCGCCAGCGAGCCCGAGCTCGCCCATCTACCGGTCGAGACGATCCACCCGAACCCGCGCCAGCCGCGGCGCCGCTTCGATGCGGAGGCGACGACGGCGTTGGCCGATTCGATCAAGGTGCAGGGCATCGTCCAGCCCGTGCTCGTGCGTCCGCGCGCAGCCGGGGGCTTCGAGCTGATCGCCGGCGAGCGGCGCTGGCGCGCGGCGAGGCAGGCCGGCACGCCGACGATTCCGGCGCTCGTTCGGGAGACCGACGACCGCGACACGCTCCTACTCGGCATCGTCGAGAACGTCGCGCGCGAGCAGCTCTCGCCCGTCGAGGAGGCGCGCGCCTACGCGCTGCTGATCGACGAGTTCGGGCTCACGCTGGGCGAGATCGGCGAGCGCGTGGGCCGCTCGAAGCCGGCCATCTCCAATCGGGTCCGGCTGCTCGAGCTTCCCGATGACGTACTCGGCATGGTCGAGCGGGGCGAGTTGACGGACGGTCATGCCCGTGCCGTGCTCGCCGTCCCGGACGACGAAGGCCGACGCCGGCTCGCGCGCGAGATCGTGACCAAGGGTTTGACCGTCCGCGCAGCCGAGCGGGCCGCCCGCTGGGCCGGTGCGAAGCGGAAGCCCCGCCGCGAGCCGGCCGGCAAGGTCGACCCGGCTCTCGCCGAGCGGGTCCGGATTGCCTGCGAACGCGCAACCGGCTTCCGCCCCCGCGTCACGGCGACGAGGGTCGAGATCCCGATCGCGGACGAGCACGAGCTCGCGGAGCTCGCCGAAGCGCTCGAGCGGTATTCCGCCAAACTCTCCTAGGGCGCCGGCGCCGTATCTCCCGCCTTGCGCCTGTCGTTGAACCTTTGATGCTCGCGACGTGGCTCCAAGACCTCGAATCGCTCGAGGCGATCTCCCAGGACGACGCCACGCGCGACCTGTTCCTGAGAATGGCGTGGCTGTCACAGGAGGACCGCCTACAGCCGTTCCTGTTCGAGCTCCAGCGTGACGACGACCTCGACGACTCGACGAAGGGCATGCTGACGGAGATTGCGGAGGACCCGACCTTCCTGTTGGCAGTCGAGGACTACGTTCAGAAGACTCAGATCGTTCACTGAGCCTTTCGCACCGGGGCGGGCTTTGCCCGACCCGGTAATTGCGCTTCGCCGAAGAAGTCAAACGGCTTGAAGTCGTCATGGCTACGGCGCAGCCGTAGCCGGACTTCAAGCCGTGAGGTGGGCGATCGTGGATTCGAACCACGGACCTCCGCCTTATCAGAGCGGCGCTCTAACCAACTGAGCTAATCGCCCGAGCGGGCGGATTGTAGCCACCGGTTTGCGCTCCCGGACCGGCTCGGGTTTGGGCCGGGAGGCCTGGGCTAAGATGCGAACGAGGCCGCTGCAATGCAGGAAATGGTCATCTACGGCGTCAGCTTCGACCTGGTCGGCAAGCAGCCGATCGTCTTGTTGAAGACCGCCGACGGGAACAAATTCCTGCCGATCTGGATCGGCCATCCTGAGGCGGCGGCGATCCTGATGAAGCTCCAGGGCGCCTCGACGCCGCGCCCGATGACGCACGACCTCGTCACCGAGATGCTCGGCCAGCTCGACGCCCAGGTCGTCCGGATCACCGTGACCGAGCTGAAGGAGAACACCTTCTACGCGAGCATCACGGTGCAGCAGGACGGGTCCGAGATCGAGATCGACTCCCGTCCCTCCGACGCGATCGCGCTTGCCGTCCGCGCCGAGGCGCCGATCTTCGCGGCCGACGACGTGATCGAGGAGTCGGCGATCGAGTTCGAGGGCGAAGAGGTGAACGAGGAGGAGATCGTCTCCGAGTTCAAGCAGTTCCTCGAGCACGTGACGCCCGACGAATTCGCGGAGACCGAGGGCGAAGAAGAGGCCTAGTCCTCGGCCTCGCCCCGCGCGACCTCGCGTTTCGTCAAGTCGAGGATCTCGCCGAAGATCTCCCGCAGGCCGTCGGCCGAGAGCGGCCCGCGATTCGCGCGCGCCAGGTAATTCAACATCCACTCCTCGCGCTCCGGATCGAGGAACGACATCCCGCGCGACTCCTTGTAGGCCTTCAGCCGGGCAACGAGCTTCAGGCGGGCGTTGATCGCCTCGACGATCGTCCGGTCGGCGTCCGAGATCTGTTCGCGCAGCTGTCGGATCAGGGGATCGTCGTTTTCCTCGGCCATGGTCGGGTCAGTAGATGTAGATCGTCGAGCCCGGAGGGTCGTAACTGTAGATTCGCGGCGCCAGCCACAGCGGAACACGGACGCATCCGTGACTGCCGGGATAGAACGGCACCGTCGGATAGCCGTGGATCGCGAAGCCCCGAAGGAAGAACGACGAGTCGAACATCCCGTCCGGAAGCCATCCGGGCACCTTGCTGTAGACGTGCCAGCGGCCGGCTGGCGTGTTTCCGGTCGCCCCCGTCGACACATGGCTGACCAGGATGACCCGGCCGCCGCGCACGACGAAGAGCACCTGTAGCGGCTTGCTCACCTCGATGTGATCTCCGGGATACCGCGCGCGGGGCGTCGACGCCGTGAGGAGCAGCTGCCAGAACCGTGCGTCGACGGAGCCGGTTCTCGGCAGACGGTGCAGCTTCTGGAAGGTGACGACGGCATCGCGCGTATCGACGCCGAAGCTCGCGTCGACTCCCGCCAGCCCGATGTGGAGACGATCAAGGGCCTCATTCAGAGCGAGCACGCTCGGACCGGTCGACCCCAATGCGAGCCGCGGCCTGAAGACGATCTTCCGAAGTGACAAGCGGCTCCGCGCGTAGCCTGCGAGGCCGCTCGTGGACAGCGTGATGCGGTACTCGGCCGCGCGGCCCGAAGGGAGCCGGACTCTTGCGCCGCTCGCGTACTTACCTGCTGCGATCAGGCGACCCCGTCGCCGGAGCTCGGCCTTGACCGGGCCGGCGGCCAGAGGCCGGACCTTCGGCACCAGGCGGAGCGGCTGACCGACGACTCCCGAGCCCAGGAAACCGGCCGAGAGGGCAGGGCGCACGCGAGCGGCGATCGAGTTCGAGACCGCTCCTCCGACGTGGGCCGTGTAGGCCGTGGGTTGCCGGACCGGGATCCCGATGCTGAATCTGCCGCCGCGGCTGGTGCGGCCGCGAGCTGCGCGGCTCCCGTTTGCGGCGTACAGTGAGACGCGCATGCCACGGACCGCCGGCACGAGTCTTCCGGTGAACCGGAGGTGCTGACCGTAGGTCGCAATCCCGCGGCTCTTCAGAGTCACCGCGAACGAGAACACTCGGATCGATGTGGCTGTCGCCTCACCGGCGGTGCCCGTGGCGGTCACGCGCGCTGTGAACGCTCCGGCTCCGTAGACGTGCTCCACCGAGGCCCCGTCGGCAGCGCTGCCGTCGCCGAAGTTCCAGTGGTAGGAAACGGCATCGCCGGTCGCGGTGAAGACGACGCGCAGCGGCGCTGCACCCGCCGTTGTGGTCGCCGATACACCAATCGTGGGCGGCGTGGCCGTTGCGGCCGCCGGGCTGAACGCGAGGACTAGCGCCACCACGATCGCGGCCCGCACGATCACAGTGTAGTTGCCTAAACGGTCACCGCAAGCACGAGCGCCGCCCCGTTGAAGAGGGCGTGGAGGAGCATGCCCGGGTAGATGCTGCGAGTGCGGCTCCGCAGGAACGCGAGGCCGAGGCCGAAGATGATCAGCACGGGTAGGGCCTCGATCAGGCCGTGCCAGAGACCGAAGGTGATTCCGATCACCACGATCGCCGGGGTCTGGCCGAGGGGCTTCAGCAGGTAGAAGCCGAGCCCGCGGAACGTCAGCTCTTCGGTGATCGGGCCAATCACCGCGAAGACGAATAAGTTGACGACGAAGGCGGCAGCATGGCTCGGCTGCCAGCCCGACGGGGTGAGGCCCTGCTCGCGCCCTCCGTGGAGAAGGGGATCGAGCGCCGCGTTCACGATCACAATCGCGAGGAGGACTCGGAGCGAGAGCCGAGTCGCCTGTCCCCACGAGTCCGGCCGCCGGAGCGCAAAGGCCTCGCGCTTGGGTAGGTCGCGGGCGATTGCGAAGACGACCCCGAGGATGATCGCGAAGAGGATGACCTCGCCGATCCCGGTTGAATACTGAAAGAGGGCATTCTTGGGCGGCTTGCCGCCTGCCAAGCGGCCGGCGTACGAGATCGCCGACACTCCGCCCACGAGCGCGAACCAGCCGAAGAGCTTCTTGCTCAAGCCCACTGTTCGAGGGCCTGCGCAATCGGCGTCCACGCGAACTTCATTCCGGCTGCTGCGGCGCCTTCCTCGTCCACGGCTCCGTCGCCGATGTGGAGAGTGCGACCTGGGGAAACGGCCAGACGTTCCAGGGCGAGCTCGAAGATCCCGGCGTCGGGCTTGGCAACGCCGGCGTCGGCGGGAGTGACGATCGTCGAGAAGAGCGACCCGAGACCGTGCTGGTTGAGGCGATCGTGGAGCGTCAGGTCGAAGTTGGCGACGACCGCGAGCTCGATGCCGCAGCGCCGCAGCCTCAGCAGGGACTCTCGCACTTTCGGCAGCGGCTCGAATTGCATCGCCTCCACGTACGACGCGGCGAACTCGCCGGCGTCGATCCCATCGACGCCGAGTTCGTCCAGGAAGACGCCCGTGCATTCACGCTGCAGGGTCGCGAACGCGGCCGGCTGGTGGGCCTCGACGGAGCGGCCTGCATAGACCCTTCCCTCGGCTTCGACGGCGCGCCGAATCTCGCTCCGCGGCCGGTCGATCCCGCGCTGCTCGAGTGCATGTGCGAGTTGCGGGACCGGGTCGATCAGCCGGACGAGCGTGCCGTTCGCGTCGAACGTGACGGCGTCGAGATCGGCGAGCCCGCCCACTTCCAGAGAACATATAGCCGTGGCCGATCGCTACTTCACGCCCGCCGAGGCAAACGAGTTGCTGCCGACCGTTCGCCCGCTCGTCGAGCGGATGGCCGCCCATCGGCGGGCGCTAGCCGTCGCGACCGTCCGCCACGCACGGATCGCGACCAAGATCGCCGGCAACGGCGGCGGCGTGCGGCCGCACGAGGTCGACGAGCTCCAGGCTGCGATCGACGAGGAGGCAGCCGAGATCGTCCGCTGCGTCGCCGAGCTGCAGGAGCTCGGCGTGCTCGTCAAGGATCTCGACGAGGGGCTGGTCGACTTCCCCGCACTGCGGGGCAGCGAGGAGGTGCTGCTCTGCTGGCGCCTCGGCGAGGACGAGGTCGGTTTCTGGCACTCGCTCGAAGACGGTTTCGCAGGACGAAAGCCGTTACCGCTCGAATAGATCGCCATGCCCTTCTGGCACCGGCTCGTGATCGTCGCGGCGGTCCTGGTTGTGACCGGGGTCGTTGCCCGCCTGATCGACCGCCGGATCGCACGGCGCGATCTCGCGCCAGGCGCAGCCACCCGCTACCGCGTCCTGCGCCGCAGCATCAGTACGGCGGTTGTCATGATCGGGCTGCTCTCGGCGCTGCTCGTGATCCCGCAGGTGCGAGCGGTCGCGGGCGCCCTGCTCGCCTCGTCGGCGGTGCTCGGGATCGTGATCGGCTTCGCCTCCCAGCGGACGATCGGGAACTTCGTCGCCGGCCTGCTGATCGCGTTCACGCAGCCGATCCGCCTCGGCGACCGCGTCGAGCTCGAGGACACGGCCGGCACTGTCGAGGAGATCGGGTTGACCTACACATTCATCCGCACCGACGACGGCGTCCGACTCGTGATCCCGAACGAGAAGCTGGCCTCGGATACGATCCGCAACTCGACGATCGTCAGTCGGGAAAAGGTTGCCGAAATCACGTTGCAGGTCCCTTTGGGCAAGGATCTCCGGGCGGTTGTCGAGCTGCTCCGAGAGGCCGTCGCCGCTGAGTCGGCGCCGGAGGTTGCCGTGACCGCGCTTGACGGAACCGCGACGATCGTCGTCCGCGCCGCCGCGGACGGGCCGATCGAGGCCGAGCGGCTCGAAAGCGAGCTGCGGCTGCGCGCACACGATCGTCTGCGCGCGGCCGGAGTCTTCGCATGAACCCGCCGCCACCGCGGGGCGGGCGGCGGCGGTCCGACGATCTCGAGGAGATGATCCGGCGGGCGCAGAAGCGCCGGTTACGTGTCCAGAAGCGGCGGCGGCGGCATGCGTCGCTGATCGCCGCGGCGCTCGTCCTGGTGGTGATCGGCATCGTCGCCGCCGGGTTCGGCGGCGCGGCTGCCTTCGAATCGAGCTGCAAGCTTTCTGATCTACGACCCGTCTACACCGGCCCGCAGGGCGGCCCCGCGAACTCGTTCGTCTACGCCGCCGACGGCTCCCTCCTCGGTGCGATCCCGGCCGAGAAGAACCGGCAGCCCGTCGCCCTTTCGCAGATGGGCCCCTGGATGGCGAAGGCCACCGTCGCGATCGAGGACAAGCGCTTCTACAAGCACGGCGGCGTCGATTACAAAGGCATCGTCCGCGCCGCGGTCAAGGACCTGCGCGCAGGCAGGGTCGTCCAGGGCGGCTCGACGATCACGCAGCAGCTCGTCCGCAACCTCTATATCTCGCGCCAGCGGACGTTCAAGCGGAAGATCAAGGAGGCCTGCCTGGCGATCAAGCTCGCTCGCAACAGGCCCAAGGACTGGATCCTCGGCTCGTACATGAACGCCGTTTACTACGGCAATCACGCCTACGGGATCGAGGCCGCCGCGCAGACCTACTTCTCGCGGCGTGCGAGCAAGCTGACGCTCGACCAGTCGGCGCTGCTCGCGGGTCTGCCGCAGGCGCCGTCGGTCTTCGATCCGATCCACCGGCCGCTCGACGCGCTCGAGCGGCGCGACCAGGTGTTACGCGCGATGCTCGAGAACAGGGCCCTGACGCGGCGGCAGTACGCCGCGGCGTTCGCGGACCGGCAGCTCCACCTCTTTCCCGGCCGGCTGTACTCGCGGATTCGGGAGCCGTACTTCTTCAGCTACGTCCGCGACCAGCTGATCGCCGAGTACGGGGCGAACACGGTGCGCACCGGCGGCCTGAAGGTCTACACCACGATCGACCCGCGCCTGCAGGCCGCCGCCCGGAGGGCGATCGTCGGCACGCTCTACTCGCGCAGCGACCCTGCGTCGGCTCTCGTCTCGATCGATCCCGCGACGGGTGCGATCGGGGCGATGACGGCCGTCACCCCCGGAAGTGAAGGCAACCAGTTCAACCTCGTGGCGCAGGCCAAGCGGCAGGCGGGCTCGACCTTCAAGATGTTCGTGCTCGCAGCGGCGGTCAACATGGGGATCAACCCCGAGACCACGTACTACGTCTCGGGGCCGTTCCACTACCAGCCCGACCCCTACTCGCCCGCGTGGGACGTGAGCACGTACGACCACACGTATCTCGGCTCGACCTCGATCGAGAATGCCACCCTGCACTCCGACAACACGGTCTACGCCCAGCTGACGCTCGACGTCGGCCCCGCGAAGGTCGCGGCGATGGCCCACCTGCTTGGCGTGCGCTCGCCGCTGACGACGAAAGAGGGCGCTTACGTTCCCTCGCTCGGCCTCGGCGCAATCCCGGTCTCGCCGCTCGATCTCGCCTCGGCGTACACGACACTCGCCGCCGGCGGGATTTACTCGAAGCCGATGGCGATCCGCAAGGTCCTGCTGGGGAACGGCAAGGAGGACACCGATGCCGGCTGGGGTGAGCCGGAGCGCAAGCGCGTGATCAGCCAGGGGGTCGCTTACACGGTCACGCAGATTCTCGAGCACAACGTCCAGTACGGCACCGGCACCGGTGCGTATTTCGGCCGCCCCGCCGCGGGCAAGACGGGCACAACGGACAGCTACGCCGACGCCTGGTTCTGCGGCTTTACGCCGAACCTCGAAGCGACGGTCTGGATCGGCTACCCGCGCGGCGAGGTCCCGATGCTGAACGTGCACGGGATCGCGGTCTCCGGCCCCACCTTCCCGGCGACGATCTGGAAGTCGTTCATGCTCTCGGCGATCGGGAACACGCGCCCGGTCGATTTCAGGGTGCCGTCGGTACTGCCGACCTGGCACTCGTTCACGCGCGGGCAGTACGCCGTCGGCACGTACAGCCCGCCGCCGCCGACGTACTACTACGGCAGCGGCGGCTCGGGCGGATCGCCGCCGACGCCACCACCACCACCACCCCCGCCTGGCCCGAAGCCCTAACGCCGCCGTCCTCGGCGCCGGAGTGCTGACGCTCGCCGGCGTCGGGCTCTGCGTCGCCGCCGCCTGGCCCCACGATTCGCCGCTCGTGCCGCGGAACGGCGGCCTGCTCGAGGGGAACGCGACCTGGGCGTGGCTCTACCTGGCCGGCGAGATTGTTGCGTTCGCCGCCTACGTCGGCGGGTTGCTGCTGCTCCGGCGCGCGGCCGTGCGGCTGGCGCTCGTCGCCGTGCTGGCGGCGGCGATCCAGCTCGCGCCGCTCGCCGCGCCGCTTTTGATCTCCAGCGACGCGTGGACGTACTGGGACTACGGCCGGATCGCGGGCGTCCACCACGCGAACCCGTATACGCAGCCGCCGCGTGACTTCTCGGAGGATCCCGCCTACCCGTACATCGGGGGCGCGTACCACGGGACCACGTCCGTCTACGGCCCGCTGTTCACGCTCGGGTCGGAGCCTGTGGCGGTTGCTGCGGACTCCTCCTCCGACGCCGCGGCCTGGCTGTTCAAGTCGCTGGCGGCGCTGGCGATGCTCGGCACGGTTGCTCTCGCCGCCCTGCTGGCTCGCCGGCGCGCCTTCGCGGCGGCGCTCGTCGGCTGGAATCCCCTGCTGGCCCTCCATTTCGCGGGCGGCGGGCACAACGACGCCTGGATGGCGCTGCTGGTGATGTCCGCGCTCGCGCTCGGTGCGAGTGGCCGGCGACAGTGGGCCGGGGCCGCGTGGGCCGCCGCGATCTTCGTCAAATGGATCGCGGTTATCTTCCTGCCGCTGCGCGCCCTCGAAGCTCGTGCGCGCGGACGGCGGGTCGGGCATCTCGGCTTCGCGCTCGCCGCGGTCGTGGTCGCCGCGGCCGCAAGCGCGCAGTTCGGCTGGCACTGGCTGGAAGCGTTCGGGCCGCTCGCCCGCAACGCAAACAAGGAGACGCAGTTCGCGCTCCCGCACCGGCTGAAGGAGCTCGGCGTGCCGCGCGAGGTCGCGCTCGGACTCTTCGCGGCCGCCTTCGCGCTTGCCTATCTCTGGCTGGCGCGGCAGGCCTCGCGCGGCCGGGCCAGGCTCGGGCTGGCGGCCTGCCTGCTCCTCTGCGCCTCGCCGTACCTCGTCCCGTGGTACGCGGTCTGGGCACTCCCGGTCGCCGCTGCCGAGGACGATCCGCCGGCGCAGTGGCTTGCGGTCGCGATCTCGGCGTACCTGCTCCGCCAGCGCGTCCCCATCTAGGAGGGCTTGGTGGAACGCCGCTCGTCGTCGGGGTGCGATGGTCGTTTCGAGGCAAGGACGCAGGGAGTGCCAATAGCAGGAAGCTATTGGCGCGACCGAGGACGCCGCCTCGGGGCGAGCAGCGCGGTCCGACGGCACAGACTGCGTTTCGCCAAGCCCTCCTAGCGCCGTCGAAAGACGAGCACGCCGTCGTCGGCGGCGACGAGCCGGAAGCGCGGATCGCGGCGGAACTGCTCGATCCGTCTCAGTCCGCCCCGTTTGTCGTTGTGGTCGCCGAGCGACGGCTTTCGCTCGTCGACGACCACCCAGTCCGCGCTGCCGAGGTGGGGGAAGCTGAAGATGCGCTTCCGCTCCGAGAGATGTGCGCCTAGCGCGTTCGTGGCGCTGACCGGCGCGCCGGCGGGGATCAGGTGCAGCTCGCGCGCCGCGATCCGGTCGTGCCTCGAGACCTGAGCGCCCCTCGCCTGCAGCGTCTCGCCGCCGGGGACGAACCGCCAGAGGGGGATCGGCCCCAAGACGTAGTTGCCCAAGAAGGCCGCCAGTACGGCGACGGTCGCGGCGGCTCCCGCCCGGCGGCCGAGCCTGCTCGCACCGATCGCCGCGGCCGCGAAGAGGATCGGAATCTCGGCGGCGACGTAGTGGTAGTGAATCGATCTCTGGGCGTCGACCGAGGAGAGCAGATTCAGCGCGAGCTCCGGCACGAGCGCGACGAGCAGCAGCGGCGCCAGGAGCGCCAGAGCGGCGATCGGCAGGAACAGGTCGAGCAGGTAGTGCGTGCCGCGGTGGTCGAAGGCGACCGAGACCAGCCGGCCGGGATCCGAGAAGAGCTTCCGAACGATCCCCGAGGCCGAGCCGCCGACTGCGTCGTAGCGCCCGTAGAAGCTCGCCGAGCCGTGCCTGAAGCGCGGGATGACGACGTCAACGGCGATCGCCGCGGCGGCGATGCCCGCGCCGGCGATCGCGCTGCCCGCGAGCCAACGGCGGCGGGCGAGCGCATACCAGACGCCGAGCCCGGCGATCACGAACGGGATCTCCTCGCGCGTCAGCGCGGCGAGCAGCGCGAAGGACGCGAAGGGCAGCAGCCGGTTCTCGTCGAGGTACCAGATCGCGAAGAGGAGCAACGGACAGGCGAGGGCGACTGGGTGGAACTCGTTGAGCGTCATCCACTCGGTTGCCGGAAAGAGCAGGTAGGCAAGGGAGAAGCCGAGCGCGGCTCGCTCGTCGCCCGTGTGCTTTCGGGCGAGCCAGAAGAGCGGCAGCGCTCCGAGCGCGACCGCGATCGCCTGAATGGTCAAAAGCAGGCTTGGGCTCGGCCAGAGCCACCAGAGCGGCGCGAAGACGACGAGGATCGGGTCGACGTGGGCGGCGAGGCGCGAGACCTGAGCGCCGTGCAGGTTCGTCGTCTGCAACAGATGGCCGTGGGCCGTCGACCAAACGGCCTGAACCATGTTGCCGAGATCGAAGCGGCCGGTCTCGAACGCGCGGTGCCGGAGGACCGAGAGAGCTGCGAAAGCGGTCGCGTAGGCGGCGACTGCGGCCCAGAGCAGCCGGACCGGGCGGACGAACCTCACGGGAGCAGGTCCTCGATCAGGTCGCGCCAGCGCTCGCCGAGGACGCGTTCGGACGCGTGAGCGCGGTAGGCGCGCAAGCCCTCAGCCGCGATGCGTCCCGCCAGCGCGGGATCCTCGGCGAGTCGCCGCACGGCCGCCGCCAGCGCGTTCGGGTCGCCGGGCGGAACGAGCAGCGCGCTCTGCCCGTCGACGAGCAATTCCCGAGCGGCCGGCGTGCCGGCGGTGATGACGGGGACGCCGCAGGCGAGCGCCTGGAAGACCTTGTTCGGAATCACGCGCTGCGCCTTGTCCGAGGTGCCGAAGACACCGAGCGCGCAGCCGGCGGCGCGGAGCTCGCCCGGGAGGCGCTCATAGTCGACCCACGGCAGGTGCTCGACATTCGTCGGCGGCCGCCGAAGCAGCGAGTCGAGCTGACCGCTGCCGACGATCTTGAAGCGCACGTTCGCCGCGAGACGGGCGGCCTCGAGGACAGTCGCGAGCCCGTGCAGCGGAATCAGCTTGCCGACGAAGAGCGCCTCGAAGGGTTGCTCGGACTTCCAGCCCGGTGTGAAGACGCGGTCCTCGGCGCCGACGAAACAGACCTCGACTTTGTCGCGCGGTAGGCCCCCGAGCCGGGCGAGGAAGTCAGCGTTCGCCGCGGTGTCGGCGACGACGAGGTCGGCGGCCCGCAGGGCGCGGCGGTCGATCGCCCTGAGCGCGCGGCCGGCCGGAGACCCCGGCCCGAAGCGCTCGCGATCGGCGACGAACGTGTCGTAGAGGGAGACGAGCGGGTTGAACACCACGGGCCTTGGTCCGGCCACTCGCCGGGCCGCCGCCAGGTCGAGGTGGCCCGGGTACCCGACGAGCAGCGCGTCGAAGTCCTCGCGAGGCCGCCGGAAGAGGCGCGCTTCCGCCAACGCGAGCCTGGTCAGCGACCGCGCGCCGGCCCGCCACTTGTGCGCGCGTCCCTCCCAGACGGAAACGTGGCGCTCGAGCACGTGGACGCCCGCACCGCGAAGCGCGGCGATCACCTGCGCGTTGCGCGGGTAGTCCCGCTCGTACGTGCCGAAGTAGAGGACGCGCATTGGGCTCGGGCCGACCTTGTTCCGCGCTCGCCTTAACGTGTTCGCGCGCGCTTCACAGGCGTACCCAGCCTCCTCCCCACGACGAGCCTAATCAGAATTTGCGGACGCATGGGAGACGGGATCGTGACGAAATTGCGCCGGCGGTCGCCGACCGGCTACCACCTCCGCGCGGCTCGTATGCCTTCCGGTCAGGAGAGGATCTCGTCGATGTGGAGCTCTGCTTGCTCGCGGCCGGCGCCGCTCTCTTCGTGCTGGCTCGTCAGCATCTCGCTGATCAGGCCGAGCGAGAAGAACTGGAGCCCGACCACGACGAGCAGGACGCCGAGGGTGAGCAGCGGCCGCTCGCCGATCGCGTGGCCGAGGGCTTTCACGACGGTCAGGTAGACGAGGATCGCGACACCGATCGCGCCGAGCACGAGCCCGAGCCCGCCGAACAAATGCAGCGGCCGGTGGCGGTAGCGGCCGATGAACGAGACCGTCAGCAGATCCAGGAACCCACGGATGTAGCGCTCGACTCCGTAGCGTGAGCGTCCGTGCTCGCGAGGGCGATGGTTGACGGGCAGTTCGGCGATCCGGAAGCCGCGATAGTGCGCAAGCACCGGAATGAACCGGTGGAGCTCGCCGTAGAGGCGCATTCCGTGAACGACCTCGGCTCGGTATGCCTTCAGCCCGCAGTTCATATCGTGCAGCCGCAGACCCGAGACCCGCCCCGTCACCCAGTTGAAGATTCGCGACAGGACTCGCCGGCGCAGCGGATCGCGGCGACGCGTCTTCCAGCCGGAGACGAGATCGAAGCCCTCGTCGAGCTTGACGAGCAGGCGCGGAATCTCAGCCGGGTCGTCCTGGAGGTCGGCGTCGATCGTGACGATGGTTTCGCCGAGCGCGCGATCGAAGCCGGTCGCCAGGGCGGCCGCCTTGCCGAAGTTGCGGCGAAACCGGACGACACGCACGTTTTCGTGCGCGGCGTGGAGCCGTGTCAGCTCCCCAAACGACCCATCGGTAGAGCCGTCGTCGACGAAGACCGTCTCCCATTCCTGCCCGAGCGGCTCGAGCGCCGCCTGCAGCTCCGCATAGAGCAAGGCGACCGAGCGCTCCTCGTTGTGCAGCGGGACGACGATCGAGATCACGGCAGCGGCGGTGGGGGTGGCGGCGGCGGGGGCGTCGTGATCGGA
>WNGD01005146.1_pt1 | contig 14484 bp, 19 predicted proteins | sample 5400671 | NCBI WGS metagenome assembly WNGD01 (sample SAMN13153369, study PRJNA577476) | soil metagenome | isolation source: 40 cm soil or saprolite under grassland replicate 2 | place: USA:California | collected 2016-06-15
AATTCCGTAGTCGATCACCTCGGCGACAGCCGCGCGTAGACCAGCTAGATACTCTGGATCCTGACTTCCCCCATGTGCGGAAACGGAGCGGACCTCGAAATAGACCGCCTCTTCGATCTCAGGTAGCTGCTTTCGCAGCTGTGCAACCAGCGCGGTGCGAATCGCGAGCGGAACCGCGTCGCCATCTTCCCGCCCGGTCATGACCGGACCGATCGTTGCGTTTGCAATTTACCCCCCCCCCGGAAGGAAGCCTTGCGGAAGGTTGAGACGGGATGCAGATTCGGACGCGCGTCGCCAGGGGTGCCCAAGCCTGAGCGCTCCCGCTCGGCCTACGCATTCTGCGCCCCACCACTCTGCCCCTGCAGCACAACGCTCTCCCCCCACCAGTTGCCGGGCGACTCCCACCAGTTGCCGGGCGACTTTGATCGTACCCAATCGGAGACGATCCTTGCAAGTCCTAAACGAATTCCTCGTCGTGCAGCGGACCCCCTGGAGATCACGCCCACCCATAGCGCTCATAGAGCAGCAGCGCGAGCCGGCCGAAGGCCAGCGCGTCGAAGCCCGAGGTCTGCGGTCAGCCGGCTCTGATGGGAGATCGGGCCGCTGCCCGGGGGGCGCGATCGCCACCAGCTTGGTCATGAACAACTCGAGCGCTGAGATCCGCGTGGCGAGCGCGACTCTCTCGCTACCGGGGAGGCTCGACCCGGCGCTCATCGGGTTTGTCCCGAGCCCGAAGTTGCGGTGGCCAGGGGTCAGCGCCCTCGGCCGCTCGCCGGAGCGCATGCCGCGGATCGCGGAAGCGGCACGACGATCGCGGTGGCAGCCAGAACGACGTTGGTCAGCATGGCTGTCTCTCCCGACTCGGCAAGGCGATTGGCGGCTCGCTCTTGGATGCTCAGCAGCTTGTCGTTCGCGCCGGGTGTGCGCTGCATCATCGGGCTGTTTTGCGGCGGCGACTGGCTCTATTCGTTCGCCCTTGGCGGGCGCCGCGCGCGATGATCGAGTACAGCGGGGGCGACATAGGCGTCCGGGTGTACGACACTGTGAGGGCCTATTGGGAGGCGCTGGACGAGTACGGAGCGGCTGATGGATGAGGGCGCTCCCGGGACGGCCCATCCTAGTCACTTTCTACTCCTAGCCGACGAGATGCGAAAGCGCCCTGTAGGCGACGATGTCCGCGCGGGCGGCTGCCACTCGATGCCCTTGAAAAGTTCAGCGAGGGGAACCTCCAGTGCCGCCGCGAGCTTTATCAATGTCCCCAACCGAGGCTCACGCCCTGCTCGCTCCAGCATGCTGATCTCCGTGCGGTGCATACCGGCGAGGTCCCCTAGCTCACCCTGGGTTAGGTCGCGCTTTTTGCGAAGGCGGCGGAGGTTTCTAGCGAACTGCTCAGGAGCGGACATTGTTTCTCCGTGTGTCGTGAGTGCCTCCGATCATCACCGCCCGGCCGTGGTTGCTGGGATAGGACGTCTCCAGCCAGGGCAACTCCTGGGTCACGGGTGCGAGCTCCTCTCCGCGGACCAGTCGCAGGTGCAACTGCGAGACGATCACTCCAACGACCCATCGCTCCCTCGCGCATGCCTGCGAGAGGCGATCCAGCATCTCCGCGTACAGGCCGAGATCGATGCGCGGACCCTCCACCAGGCAGAAGCGCAGCAGATCCCGGTGTTCCTCCGCCCACTCCGCGAGTCCGGCGAATCCCTGGCCGCGCGCGACGCCGACTCGTTCGACCACTTCCTCCACCGATCTGATGAAGGCGTGTCGGACACAAGCCTCCCGACTCTCGAAGAGACAGTAGAGGGTGGCCCGCGAGGTACGGGCCTCCTCAGTGATGGCGATGACATTCGCCTCGATTCCCTCGCGGACGACCGCTGCGACCGCCCCATCCAAGTATTCCATCTTGAGCTGCATCCAAGCCTCCGCGCTGTTCTGGCCCAGGATCTCCTCGAAGTCGATGGCGAGCTTGGCCGACCACAGGGCGCGACCTTCGACGATCTGCTCGATCCGCTTTGCCGGACAGTTGCTCGAGGCGATTCGCGCCGCCAACTCCGCCGGCGTCATCTCAGCCTTCTCAAGGGTCTCGCGCAGGGCCTCGCCAGGATGGGGCGGGACCGGCACGGCAGCTTTGGTGCCGAGAGCATGCATCACTCCTCCTTCCAAGTCAGTCCTCTCCGATGAGACGATCAGCTCGCCTCGGGCCTTGGTGAGATCGCCGCCAGCTTGGTCATGAACAACTCGAGCGCTGAGGTCCGCGTGGTGAGCGCGGCCCTCGTGTCACTGAGGAGGCTCGGCCCTGCCCTCATCGAGTTGGCCCTGAGCCCGAAGTTGCGGTGGCCAGGATCAGCGCTCGCGGCCGCTCGCCAGAGCGCATGCCGCGGATCGCGGGGAGCGGCACGACGATCGCGGTGGCGGCAAGGACGATGCACGCTGCGGCGATCAGCGTTGCGTCGGCTCCAATCAGCGCCTGGGAGGCGCCAGCGAGGAGGTAGCCGAGGGGCAGAAGCGCCAGCGAGCCGAGCCAGTCATAGGAGCTCATTCGAGAGCGCTGGTTCTCTGGCACCTTGCTCTGCAGGGTGGTGTGCCAGATCGCACCGAACACCGACATAGTTGCCCCGGCGACCGCGGCGGCGAGCGCGATCGCGGGCAGCGGGGCGGCGATTGCCAGCAGGGTGAGCGGGGCAGCCCAGGAGACGATCAGAAGCGTGGCGGTGAACAGTGGGCGCTGCGGGAGCCAAAGCAGGGCGATCAGCCCGCCGCCGAGCTGGCCGACCCCGACGGCGGTGAGGATCACCGCCCAGCTTCCCGGGCCGCCCAGCGATTCCCCTGCGACAGAGGCGCCAAGCACCTGGAAGGGGCCGAAGACAAGCCCGTTCAGCAGGGCGAACTCCGCCACGATCACCCACAGCCAGGTGCGCAGCCGAAACTCGCTCCAGCCTTCGAGCAGATCGCCGATGACCGAGCCACTCGGCTCCGGCTTGGAACCAGGGGCCATGCGGATGCTGGCGAGCAATGCGGCGCTGGCCGCGAAGGTCGCAGCGTCCAGGGCAAAGGCCCAGCCGGCACCGCCGACAGCGATCAGCAAGCCGGCGAGAGCGGGACCAAGCATCGTCCCGGCGGCAAAAGCGGTCGTCAAAAGCGCGTTTGCGTCGTGCAGCCGGCGCTCAGGGACGACTTCGGGCACCAAGCCGTTCATCGCCGGATTGAAGAAGGCCGCGCCGGCACCCTGGAGGACCTGGATGACGAGCAGCTGCCAGAACTCGGCGATGCCGAAGATCAGAAGGATCGCGAGGGTGACCTGACTGGAGAAACGCAAGACGTCGGCGCCGACCATCACCGCGCGCCGCGGGAAGCGGTCGCCGATGACGCCGCCGAACAGCACCAGAGCCACCTCAAGCAGGGCGCCGGTGCCGAAAGCGAGGCTGACCTGCGCGCTCGAGCCCCCGATCGAGAAGACCGCGAAGGGCAGCGCTGCGATCACGATGAAGTCGCCGCTGATCGAGGTCAGCTGGGCCGCCAGCAACTGTTGCAGCGAGCGCTCTCGCAGCGCGCCTAGGCCAATGCGCGCAGCGCCGGGTGAGCGGATTAGACGCCTAAGGCCCCCAGCCCAGGCCTCTTTCAGTCCTAATCCGCTCATCCCGGCTGCGCCGCTGGCTCTGCGGGAGCTAGTCGGTGTGACCGGAGTGACCCACTGACGCCCAAGCCTTCGGACGGCGGGTGCTGACGTGCCCCGCCGCCCGAAGTGCCTGGAATCGCTACCGTTGTAGTGAGACTCATCACACGTATTCCGCACGTATTCGGCGGACTAATCAAAGACTTTCATAGATACGGCGCGGGTTTTATCCCTAATTTTCGAACGTCCTGGATCGACCAGTCGATCGAATTCGACACCGCCGAACGATTTGCTTTTTAGGGCTCCCTAGCCCTCGGCGGCATCTCGAAGCAGAACATCGCCGCCCTAACGTTGAAGAGCTCGCCGTCGTCGCCGGCGAGGCTCATCCGCTCCGCGCTTTCGACTTCGACCTCGCGGCTGGCCGCCAGTGCCTCATCTTGAATCCTGTTAAGGTCGCGCCAGCCTTGCTCATCGACACGGAGTGGCGCTCGACTGGTATGAGCGTCTGCCCGAGCTTGGAAGGTTCTGGCTCTCCAAGCATCGACGACATCCCGCAAGAACAACTGCTGAACCCAGAGCGCATACCGTTCACGCTCGTCTTGGCTCAGCTTGCCCCATTCCTCGACGCTCCAAATCGGCCGCTTCACCGCCCTATAAAGGGTTGCGGTGTTTCCGCGCCTCTGCTCGGTGCCGACCGCCTCTATCAGGCCCATCATCTTGAGCTGTTCGATGCTGTAGTCGACCTGATTGAGCTTGGCCCTCAGCTCCTTGGCGATGTCGCTCGCCGATGCCGGGCGTTCGATGAGGATGACGAAGACTTCAAGGTGACCGGGATTCTTGAGCAAGCGGAAGAGCTGCTCGTCAACGCGAATCTCCGGCATCGCCGCTTCTGCCACAGCTTTCTCCTCTCCTCGATCGAAATGCGCGGGAGACCTTAGCCGATTCCAGCAAATCATCTCCTAGTACTGAAATAAGCACAAGGTTTCCTGAAGTCCCTCGACTGATCGAAGTCACTCGATTAGTCGTCTAACCTCGATCACTGGTTCAGAGACCAGTGAGAGGGGGTGATGGACGTGCTCGAAAAGGTCGATGCCGTTATTCCGGCGATCTCAACGTTCAAGCCCGCTTAGCGGGCGCCAGCGGCCGATCTCAGCCCTCGGGGCGGGATCGGCCGCTCTTCGATCGCATTCACGGTCCTCGATTCGGCCTGCTGGAGGTTGTCGAAAACAGTCGATTAGTCGAGCCATTTGAGCTATTCTCTGCTCTTGTAGCTGATGGGGGACGTGGCGACAGCAGGGCCGGGAGGCGACTGGGCCGAGCGCGCCTTTGAGGCGATGGCCCCGGTCTACGACGATTTCACAGCCCATTACAAATACGAGTTCTGGACCGCCCAGCTCCTTGAGGTGCTTGAGCGCGAGGGACTGCGCGGCGCCCGCCGCCTGCTCGATGTTGGCTGTGGGACGGGCAAGAGCTTCTTGCCGATGCTTGCACGCGGTTGGGAGGTCCTCGGCTGCGACATATCGACCTCGATGCTCGAGCTGGCGCGGCAAAAGGTCGGCGGATCGGTGCATCTAGAGATCGCAGACATGCGGCAGATGCCCATGTTCGGCGAGTTCGACTTGGTCTGGGCCCTGGACGACGCGATCAACTATTTGCTGAGCGTCGGGGAATTGGAGCGAGCGCTGAGAGGCATGCGAGACAACTTGGCGCCCTCGGGACTCCTGCTGTTCGACGTAAACGAGCTGCTCGTCTACCGCGCTTACTACGCAGAAAGCATTGAAGTGGAGCGAGATGGGCGGCGTCTTGTTTGCCAGGGGAACGCAACGGGCGATGTAGCCCCTGGCTCGATCTGCGAATTCTCATGCTTCGAAATGCAGTCCGCTGGCGAGCTAGACCGGGAGAAAGACGGACGCAGCCAGGTTTCCATCCATCGTCAGCGTCACTTCTCAGAGGCTGAAATCGTGGCAGCCATCGAGCGCGCCGGCCTCGAGTCCCTGAGTGTCTACGGCCAAAGCACCGACGGCATCCCGCGCCAGCCCCTGAACGATTCGATCCACACGAAGGCGGTCTACGTTGCCCGTGCCGTCTAGTCCGACAACGTGGGAAAGGCCACGGATCAAGCGCACAACCGAGCAGTTGCAGGCGCCAAACGGAGACCTCTACCTGCGTAGACCGAGCGAAGCCTCAGACATTCGAATCAAAGACCCCGGCGAAGAGATGAGGCAACTTCTCGCAGCGCTCGACGGTACGCGGACGCGTGCAGAGTTGGATGAGAAGTTCGGAGCGGAGCAAGTTGGCGACTTGATCGCCCAACTCGGCGAATTGGAGCTTGGGGAGGACGCATCCGATGACGAGCTGATCGCTCCCGAGATACGGGCGCGCTTTGACCGCCAGCTCCGTTACTTCAGCGATGTCGCCATCGCACAGACGCCTTCACAATGCCAGGGCAAGCTCGAAAACGCTCGCATCGCTGTCCTAGGGCTCGGCGGTCTCGGCGGTTGGTCGGCCTTGACGCTTGCTTGCTGCGGGATTGGCGAGATGCTGCTGGTCGACTTCGATCGAGTTGAGATAAGCAACCTCAATCGCCAGATCCTCTATGAAGAGGCGGACATCGGTCGATCGAAGGCAAAGGTGGCCGCGAAACGCCTTCGCGGCTTCAACTCCTCGATCCGGATCGAGATCCGCGAGGAGCGCCTTGACAGTGAAACCGCGGTCGCCTCGGCTATCGACGGCTACGACTTCGTAATCGATGCCGTCGACTGGCCCGCCCACGACATCGAGCTCTGGGTCAATTCAGCCTGCTTCGCGGCTGGTATTCCCTACATCGCGATGAGTCACTACCCGCCGATCGCCCGCGTCGGGCCGCTCTACGTGCCGGGGCAAACTGGCTGCTACTCCTGCCAGGAGATCGCCTACAAGCGCTCCTATCCACTCTATGACGTGGCGGTCGAACAGCAACGGGCCAAGCCATCGCCCGCCGCGACGCTAGGAGCGGCCTGCGCGCTAATCAGCGGCCAGGTCGGGCTCGACGTGATGCACCTGCTCACGGGTCTCGCGCAACCCTCCACCTTGGGGGTAAGTCACATCTATGACCTTCGCACGATGGAGGTCAGGCACGAAAAGATCGTACCCGAGCCGGGATGCCCGATCTGTGGAGGGGAGTCGGCCGAGGTCGACTCCCTTCCAGCTGCCACCTACGAGGTACCGGTTTCGGACTAAGGTCATTCGACGGCAAGAGCCGCATTTGGTTTCGAGCTTCTGGGCAGTGCTGAACCGGCAATGGCCAGCCCAGGCACCTGAGAAACGCCGGAGCGGCACATAGGTCTCGCTCGGCCGAAAAATGGCAAAAAAAGGGAGGGGTCGATTTGGCAATTGACAGGGGCCGAGGCGTAGTTTCGCCTCGGCCCCTGTCCCGCGATTCGCCTTGCTAGCGATCAGCGTACGTGCTTCGCGCGCCTGCTCGACCCACCATCCGTCCAGCCCGCCGACAAGTCGTCTGACTCGGTGGGGAATAGACCGGCCTCGTCCGGTGACTGCCTTATCGGCCTTCACTGACGTCGCCAAACAGCGCCTCAATCGCGGCGACATGCTGCCGCGAAGGAAGGCGCGGCTTTGCTCGTCAGCTCTGAGGATCAGCTCCGGAAACGCGTAGGACCCGCCCAGCAATATCGCGCCAGAACGTCCGCCCCGCTTCATCGACGGGACGACCCCTTCGCCCTCCCGCCCAGACCCATGCGATCTCGACGGGTTTGGATCATCCGGGTTCATCCCTTCGCTGGGCGCCACCACCAGCTCCTGCCTGCACATGGGCGGCGTGGGCGCTGCGCCCGCCACAATCACTCCTCGAACTCGACCAGGGCGCTGCGCTCCCGCAGCATCTTGTTGGCCGACTCCACCGTGCGCTCGCAGAGGGCCTGTGCCGCCGCAATATCGTCGTGGCCAAGATTGACTCCCGCCGCCCGCTCCAGCTCGCCGCGAAGGAACGGTGCGGCCGTGAGCGCCTCCCTATGGCCAGCGATGCGGAGCACCGGCAGCAGTTGCTCCGCATAGGGGAAGAGCGCGATTAGATACAGCCTCATGCCCGCTGACGCCGTGATCGCGCCCCACTCTCCGAGTGCGCGGGAGATGGTCGCCCCGGCGAAGTCTCCGAAGCTCTCGACCTCGGCAGTTGGGAGCGTGCTCAATGGGCTGACGCAGTCGCTGCCGTAGTGACGCTCGAAGCCCAACTGCAGGGCGGCGGGATCGAACTCGAAACGGGGAAAGACGGACTCGATCTCCGCGTCGTCGAGCTCGACGTACTTCCCGCACTCGTCGCAGACGACCTCGGTGCTTTCGTACTGCAAGACGGTGAGCTCGCTGGCGTCAAGGCACACGCTGCCGTCCTCGAGTTCGCAGACGCCATGTCGCACGTAGGCGTCGCGGTAGTGGTGCAGCTGCTCCGCCCCGCAGTGCGGGCACCGCATTAGCTTCCTCGCCAGCGGTCTGCCTATCTCGAGTGGCGGCTCGGCCTCCTCCACCTCCTCACCGAAACAGGGCTGCTCATCAGCACCCACGTCCCGATAGCTGCTCGCCCGGGCACGCGAGGTCACTATCTCGATCCCGTAGTCGGCGGGCGACGGATTCTCGTTGGAGAGCACAAGCGCCTCCAGTGCCGCCTCGGCCGCGCTGGCGGGCTCCCAATCGGAGTCCTGCCAGCTGGCCCGGTATCGGCGCTTCGCGTACTCGCGCAGCGCCGCAGCATCGGTGATCCGGACGACCACGCTCAGCTCCGCGCAGCCCCCGGGGTCGCGCCACGATTCGGTACTTCCAGCATTGTTCACAACTCCTCCTCGCTGAAGAAATCGGTCCTGTCCCAGGCGGGATCGCGCTCGGGGTCGTTGACCAGCTCGCTGCGGTAGCGCGCGCAATAGGCCGCACCGCATGTGGCCTCACGCGCCAACTCCTCCAGCTCGACCTGCTCGCCGGGGAAGCGCGACCAGACCACCACGGTCGTCTTGTGCAGGGGCCCGACGCGGGTGTCATCCCTCGCTGCTGGCCGAGCGGCAGGCGGCTCGAAGAGGCGATCGGCCTCCCGCTCGAGCAGGCGCACAGCCGCAATCGCGCGGGTGGCGTGTGCCAGTACGGTGTCGACGATCTCGACCGTGCGGGTGACGTCCTCGCCGCTCTCCCACAGCTCGCGCGGCACCAGCGTCGCGATGTCGTCAACTGCGCCGATGACGTCCGCGGCCGGGCAGGCGCGGGACCAGACATTGACGGCGACGCCGTCGCCGCCCGGGTCAGCGTCGGCGTAGATCGAGATCGAGAGTCCTTCCGGCGACTCGATGATCCCGCCCTGCCTCATCAAGTTGGCGATGAGAATGGCGAGCTCGGCTGGGCCCGAAAACTCATCGATGCAGGCGAAGCCGTCGTTGGCGCCCTGGGAAAGGGCCGCCACAAGCCGCTCCTTATCGAGTGTGAATCGCTCCCTCATCAGAAGCCGAGTTCCCACCGTGGCCAGCCGGGCGGCTCGGCCTTCTCGGCGATCTCAATCGCTCGCTCCGCCACCCCCTTCGGGACCGGGCTGAGCCAGGTCTCCTTGCGCGCCCCCTCCCGTTTGTCGAGCTTCACCTCTTCGTCGATTACGACCACGCGGTCGACCCTGCCCTCGCGGAGGTCCACGACGACCTCGACTGGGGTGGTGTAGGCAACCTGAACGCGGTAGTCGACCTCAGCGAGGTCGTCTGTCGTGCCTGTCCTTCTGCTCACAGGCTCTCCTTCCATGCGACGAACTGCCGGGGCCGAACCCCGCGTTCGCGCAGACGGCCACCCAGGAGGCTCGTCCGCGCAATCGGGCGAGGCCACCGGCCCGCCCAGCGTCTGTCCCTCGCTCAGCCCTCCTGCTCGAAGCCGGCCGCGCTCAGCACCCCGCGCACGGCACGCAGGCGGCAGATCGTCTCGAAGAGCTCGGTTGGCGCATCGCCATAGCTCATGCCGCCAGTGATGTAGACGGTCGCCCCACGGACCTCGATCAAGTCGACTTCCCGACCCCCGAAGGCCCGTTCAAGATTGGTCAGATCGCCGCCGAGGGCCGCGCGGATCGCCGCCATGCCCTCGCTCATCTCGGGATCGTGGTCGAGGAATTCTTCTGGCTGCTCGACATCATCGCTGCCGAGCTTCGCGATCGCAACCCGCCCCGCGACGAAGTCCGGACGGCGATCGCTGTCGATGACGAGCGCCGCCAGCAGGAAGTCCGCGCTCATGGGGCCCCCTTTCGGCTCTCGGCACTGCCGGTCTGGGTTCCTCCGGCATTGCGCTGTGGCACCCGGTCCTCGTAGGACCCAGCGGTCTCGCGCAGTTCGGCCACGAGACCCCGCAAAACGTCGCTCGCCGCGAAGCCGCGCAGGGATTCGATCTCCTTGATCGTCTCCAGCACGTCGCGAGGTCCGTAGACGTCGCGTTCTTCCTCCCGGTAAGCCGGGATAACGACGACCTCGACGTCCTCGGAGGCATAGAGCACGCTTGGCGCTCCCGACTCGCCCTCGCAGACCACCGCCTCGCCGGCGATCGCCGCGCCACCGTCGAGGCCCTCCTCGACGTAGGCGTCGAGTGGCGCGAAGTAGTTGCGCAACCGCTCGCCCGCCGTGGCGCCCGCAGCCCCTGCAAGCAGCCGACCGGCAAGGCGTTGCGGAAACGCCACCGCCCCGCCAGCGAGGACCGCGCGTTCGCGTACCTCCTCCAGGCCCGGGCGCCAGGAGATCTCACGCCCCTCGAACTCGTACTTTCCCTCGTCCCGTACGACGAAGCTCAACCCTGCCTCGCGGATCAGCCCTACGAGCGAGGGCTCCTTGGTCGGGTCGCTCCCCGCTTCGAGGAACTCCTCAATCCCATACCGAGCTTCCTCGATCTCGACGCTCAACTCCCCGTCTCTGGAGACGACCGGCGTGCCCAGCTGCCCGCCGCCCTCTTCGGCATGAATCTCGCCATAGAAGTTAGTCAGCCAGTCGGCGACCGCTTGCACCTCTGCGTGATCCTCAGGCCACGGCCAGATGCGGATTTCCGCACGGTAGTTGTCGGCCATCGTGTCTTCCCTTCTCCTCATCGGGGTCCGGGCGCGTATGCAAGCGCCCAGCCCCCGCGTCTCCGGCAGCACCGAGGGAGTGCCCGGGGCGGAATTCGCTCGGCCTCTACCGGGGTGCTCATCGCGAATCGGCACGAGTTAGAGGCCTTCTCGCCTGAGTCTCCTCGCCAGCCCCGGCCGATGCCGACGCAGCCAAGAGAGCGTCTTGCGTCGATCTACGACGACCTCAAAACCGACATCTACTAGCTGGCAATACTCGTTCAGCTCGTAGGCTCTGGGCTGCTCGTCGACGCAGCCGTAGAGCACGTCGTCAGCTGGGTAGTCGTGCGCCCAGCCACAGCGGGCCAGCTCGATGATCGCGTCCTCGGCGACCTCTCCAAAGTAGCCCGCGCCCTCAAAGACCACGTCGATCGCCCAGTCTTCCGAATGGGCGCGAACGGGCAGGACAAGGTCCTCGTCATGTGGCGCGCTTGGGGTTGAGACATCGACCTCGTATCGCGCGAAGTCGCCAAACTTCGTCCTGCTCCCAAGCGACCCCGCCGCGTGGCCGCGCATCGGCTGGTCGTAGTCGCGAACCGCAACCTCAACGGGGCCGTTTGCCTCGGCGGCGATGACGCGTCCGCCGCTGATCACCAGGCAAACCTTCGTCGCGCTCATCGCGATCGCCGGCTCGCCTGCTGCGGCCTCGAGAGTCCGACGAGGCGGCGCACGCCCGGTGCAAACGGCGAATGCCGCATCCCCTCACTCATCGCCTGCCTCCTCCCAGGTGAGGCTAAGGTCGATCCTCTCGACGTAGGGATCGCCGCTCCTCTCGAACTCCTCCCCATAGACCTTTAGGAAGGCGTTGATCAGCCTGACCACCCCGACGAGGCTCTCGGCGACGGCAGCCGAGCTGGCTTCCGCGATCGCGTCGCCGCTCTCCCCGTCGCTGTAGATCGGGTGGGCTACCGCCGTGTAGCTGTGGCGCATCAGCCCATCACCTCCCCCGCCGCCTCGACCTCGGCGCGAATCAGCACGTCGGTTCCCGTGCTGTCGTTGACGACCTCGGTGTCCCGCACAGCGGCGTGGCTGCAGCTCTTCACGGCGTCCTCGAATCGGCGAGCGTCTTCGAGGTCGCCGAAGACATAGAGCCCGTCCTCGCGTTCAACGACGTCGACGGTGTAGAGCTCGTTGTAGGTACTCGATTCGTCGCCCTCTCGTCCTTCGCGGTTCATCCGCATGTGCAACTCCTTTCCGGTCGGGAGCGCGGGATTTGCTCCGCGCGCGCTTCTCAAGACGGCTCGGTCTCTCTGGCCGCGTTCTCACCCGGGCCGCGCCAGGTCAGAGCGCCCCGACGCCAAGAGGCAAAACCCGACCCCCTGGCGGCGCCCGAGGAGGCCCGGCGCCCCGCGCAGTTCAAGCTTTCGTCGCAGCCGCGCGGCGTTGGCATCCACCATGCGCCTGCTCACCCCTGCGGCGCCGGCGAAGACCTCGCCGATCAACTCCTCATAGGTGATGGTTCGCTCCGGATCTCTCACCAGGGCGACGAGGAGATCAAATTCGCGAGCGCTCAGGTAGAGCTCGCCTTCGCCGACCACGGCGCGGCGAGCGCGGAGATCGATCGACAGGCGAGCAAGGACGCCCTCGCTGCCAGCGCCAGGGTTCGATGATGCTTCGATGGCGCTCATGCCGCGCGCCGATCTGGCGCCTCGAGCGCGCGCAGCGCGGCGAGCGTCGTCGCGCCTGCGTGCCGCACCTTCTGGGCCTTGACCGCCTCCTTCTGCTCTTCGGCGGCGCGCACGTCCCAGTCCGGCTCGGCGAGGACGTTCGCGCAGCCGATCACGACCCGGGGCCCGAGGTCCCACACGTGCGCGTTGACGGCCAGGCCGGCGGCGACGACATGATCGATGTCGCAGCCGTACCACCAGAACTCGTGCGGGTCCTTGCCTGCTTCGCGCAGCGCCTGGGCGGCCGCCCGGAGCAATCCCCCGGTTCCAGCCGCCGGGTCGCAGATCGATTGCCCGGGCTTCGCGTCCCCTAGCGATATACCTGCCATCAATTCTGCGACGTTGGGTGGGGTGTAGAACTCCCCGTGCTTGCGCTTCGCCTTGTTGTTGCGGAGCAGCAGGTAAAGGTGGCCGAGGACGTCGACTTCCCGGGCGCTGGCCCGCTCAAGGGTGAGCTCTAGAAGGCCCGCTTTGACCGCAGCCCGCGCGACCGCCCCAGCGCCGATTACATTCGCCTCGCTGCGTGGCTCCTCGTCCAGCCAGCGGGCAAAGGGCCCGCAGCGGAAAGCGAGCTCCGGGCGGACGATCGTGAACAGGCACCACACCTCCGCCAACACAGTCGCGATCTGCTCATCGGTGGCAGCGAGAATCTGCTCCATGGGCTCGGGGCCATCGGGGTCACGGCGGCCCAGCAGCGAAAGGGCAGCGACAACGCCAAGGGGCACACCATCCTCGCCGTTGGACCTGACCGCTCCCCACCATGCGTCAGCGGCGGCTTCAGCCACCTTGACTGCCAGCGCCTGCGGCGCGCTCATCCGACCCCACCGCCTGGCGACACCGACATCAAGATGAGCAAATGCGGACTGCCCAAGGGCAGACACGTTTCTGTCATGGACGTTTCCTTCCGTTCGATGAAGCACCAAGCCGCGTGCGCCGCTAGGCGCCGGCCTGGCCGCTGAGCTGCGAGCGTCGTGTGCTCTCAGCACCTCGATTGCGCCGACTTCCGCCAGTGCCCGATCACCTGGCGGGCGCCCAGGAAGCGCGTCGGGATCGGCCGCCGAGTCAGCGACTCGACCGTCAGAACTCGGCGCTCGAGCGTTTCGTTCTTCGCCGCTGGCGCGGTGACAAGCGCGTAAAAGCGGTCACCGCGGACATCGACGAAGACGATGTCATCCGTCTTGATTGGAGCTAGGTTCATCGGTGTTCTACTCCTCCGGGGACTCCACGGGTGCCGGCTCTTCAGCGCCCGGCTCGCTCGTGGACTCCTCTTCCGCCACATCCTCTGGCGCTAGCTCGAGAACCTCGCCACCGATGCCCTCGCTGCGCGCGAGGCGGTCTCGCTTCGGCTCACCGTCGGCGGGGTCGCCAGCGAAGAGGGGCTCAAGGGCAGCCGCGCGCCCCTCGGTCAGGCAGCCCTCCGCCTCGCGCCATAGGGCAGCCGGCGCCACACCCTGCAGCTGCTCCTCGCGACCGAGCACGTAAGGCAGTTCGAGGTTGGGGCGAGCGCTTGCGCCGAGGACGGTCTGGTCGCAGAGCACCGCCGAGGCGATCGAGCCGAAGAGGCGGCCGATCAGCGCCGGGCCAGTGGTTGCCCGGCGCAGCTCCTCCTCCAGCAGGACCGGAGCCTCGTCGATCGAGGGGTATTCCTCGATCGTCCGCGTGCCACCACGACTGGGCTTCAGCTCGCGTTTGAGCCAGCCTTCGCGCACCACTCGGTGCCCGGCGGCGAGGGGGCGACCATAGGCCTCGATCAATAGCGCGGCAATCACCCGGGCCTGGTCGAGGGACACCTCGCTCTGGTAGTCGAAGCGGTTGGCGATCTCGCGGTCGAGATAGCCGTTTGAGGACCTCGCCGCCAGCTGCTCGGCCTCACGGCGCTTGCGCGCCGTGGCGGGGTCCTCTCGCTCCTCGGGCATCGTCGTCGCCGGCCCTTCGCTCGCCGTCTCCGGCACTTCCTTGACGAGCCTCGTCGCGGCCTCCTTCGCCCAATCGGCGGCGAAGACTGGGTCGACGAGAACGCCGGAGCGACGGTAGGCGCCCTCGCGGTACTCGATCAGGCCGCCGAAAGCTCGGGCGCGATCGGTGTCCTCCTGGCTCACCTCTGCGGTTCG
>WNGD01004092.1_pt1 | contig 14481 bp, 18 predicted proteins | sample 5400671 | NCBI WGS metagenome assembly WNGD01 (sample SAMN13153369, study PRJNA577476) | soil metagenome | isolation source: 40 cm soil or saprolite under grassland replicate 2 | place: USA:California | collected 2016-06-15
GCGCTTCGCGCCGCTCAGATCGAAGCCCACAAGACTTCGGTCAACGGCCGCCCCTTCAAGGTGGTCGTCTGCAACACCCAGCTCGACAAGGACAAGACCAAGGCGTGCGCCGACAGCTTGCTCGCCAAGGGCGCGGTCGCTCTCCTCGTCACGTGCGATGTGGAGTACGCAGCGCCTGCCACACAGGAAACCATCAACGCGGGCAAGCTCGCGCTCGGCTCGTGCATCGGCACCGACCAGCAGGGGCCGAAGCGATTCGGGCCGAAGGGCAAGCTCGCCTTCAGCTTCGGGAACGTCGCGCAGGACGAGGGCGCAGCGATGGCCGAGTACGCCTACAAGGTGAAGCACTGGAAGAAGGCGATCACCGTCAAGGACAACCTCCTCGTCTACTTCCAGACCGTCGTCGACGCGTTCACCGTGCGTTACAAGCACCTCGGCGGCAAGATCGTCCGCAAGGAGAGCTTCACGAACTCGGCGTTCGGCGGGCCGAATCAGGTTCCGAGCCTGGTCAACCGGCTTCGCAACACGAGCGGTGCCCAGGTGATCGTCACGGCGACGACGTTCGGCGACTGGCCCGCGATCATGCAGGGCGTGCGGAGCCTGCGCGTGAAGACGCCGATCATGAACTCGTGGGCGGGCGACGGGACGAACTGGTATCCGAAGAACCCGAAGGTGACGCACTACTGGTACGTCACGTTCGCCTCGATCTTCGGCGACGACCCCAATCCGGCCGTGCGGCGTCTCTTCGGCACGATCAAGCGACAAACAGGCACTCCTGCGACGGGAAGCTTCGTGACCGGAGCCACCGCGATCGATGCGCTGGCCACGGCGATCAGGCGAGCGCATGGCTCGACCAAGGGGAGTGTCCTCGCGAACCAGTTCGAGCACTTCCGGGGCCTGAGGACGATCTCCGGCAAGATCAGCTTCTCGGCGAAGTTCCACACCGTCTTCGGCCGCTCGTATCGGGTGATCGAGGTCGAGAACAACAAGGGCAAGTACGTCGGGAGCATCACGGCTGGGAGGCCGGCCAACGTCCACTGACGCGTATTGGTGCCGATAGCGGTGCCTGAAAACCGGTGGCCCGGAGAAACCCTCCGGGCCATCGCCGTCTCGCGGTCGTTCGCCGGTGTCGACGCGCTCCGAGACGTGACCCTCGAGCTGCACCGGCACGAAGTCGTCGGCCTGATCGGGCCTAACGGTGCCGGCAAGACGACGCTCGTGAACGTCATGAGCGGCTTCGACTTCCCGACTACCGGCAGCGTCGAATTTGCAGGGAGAGACGTGACGCGCTGGAGCCCGAGCCGGCGGGGCCGAGCAGGCCTCGCCCGGACGTTCCAGCGGAGCCGTTCGTTCCGCGGTCTCACCGTGCGCGAAAACGTCGAGGTCGCCGCGCTCGGCGTCGGTGCCGGGCGCCGGGAAGCACGCCGGCGCGCCGACGGACTGCTCGATCTGCTCGAGTTGCGCCACCGCGCCGACGCCGAGGCGGCCTCGCTTCCCCACGGTGACGAGCGGAAGCTCGGCGTCGCACGGGCGCTCGCGTGCAATCCGCGCTACGTGCTCATGGATGAGCCCGCGGCGGGGCTCCCTGACAGCGAGGTGCCCGACTTCGCGGCGGCCGTGCGTTCAGTCCGCGACGACTTCGACGCCGGCGTTCTGGTGATCGAGCACAACATGTCGCTCGTGATGGCGGTCTGCGACCGCATCCACGTGCTCGACGAGGGGAGAACACTCGCTGCAGGCACTCCGGCGGAGATCCGAGGCAATCTCGATGTCGCCGCCGCGTACCTCGGCGACACCGCCGTCGACACCCTCGCAAATGCCTGACGCGCTGCTCGAGCTCGAGGAATTGGACGTCGCGTACAACGGCGTTCCCGCCGTCCGCCGCCTCAGCCTCAGCGTCGGGCGGGGCGAGATCGTCGGCCTGATCGGCCCGAACGGCGCGGGGAAGAGCACGACGCTCCACGCCATCATGGGCTTGGTTCGCCCGGCCGGCGGCGACATCCGGCTCTCGGGCCGCTCAATCCGCGGCCGCGCGCCCGAGCAGATCGCCAGATCGGGGATCTCGCTCGTGCCGGAGGGCCGGCGGATCTATCCGAACCTGACCGTCGAAGAGAACCTCAAGCTCGGGCTCGCGGCGCGTCGAGGCGCCGGCGGGAGCGAGGTGATCGAGAGCCTGCGCGAGCTCTTCCCGATCCTCGACCGTTACCGTCAGCGCGCCGGCGGCGTCCTCTCGGGTGGTGAGCAGCAACAGCTGGCGATTGCGCGTGCCCTCGCCGCGGAGCCGGACATCGTCCTTCTGGACGAGCCGTCGCTCGGGCTCGCACCCACCGTCGTCGACGCGGTCTTCGAGCGGCTCGCCGCGGTCCGCCAGCGCGGCGTCACGACGCTCCTCGTCGAACAGCGAGCCCAGCGGACAGTCGCATTCGCGGACCGTACGTACGCTCTCGCGAACGGCGAGCTCCGGGCGACGTTCGTTCCAGCCGACGCGGCGAATACCGACAGGCTGGTTGCCGCGTACTTCGGCTGATGCTCCAGACGGCGATCAACGCGCTTGCGCTCGGGTCCGTGTACGCGCTGATGGCCGTCGGAATCGGCCTCGTCTTCGGCGTCCTGCGTCTGGTGAACTTCGCGTACGGCCAGCTGATCATGGCGGGGGCCTACACGCTCGCGATCGGCAGCGAGCACAACTGGCCCGAGTCGGTCTCCGTCCTCGCCTGCTTCGGCGTGGTGATCGGGCTCTCGCTGCTGATGGAGGTCGGCGTCTTCCGGCCGCTGCGCGGGGCGTCGCCGGCGACCATGCTCGTGGCGACCTTCGCCGTCGCTTTCCTGCTCCAGTCGATCGCGTTGCTCAAGTTCGGCTCACTTGTCAAATCGGCGTCGATCTTTCCGGGGCTCTTCGATCCCGTCGCGCACGGCGAGTTCGAGACGGTGAGGAAGATCACGATCGTCGCGATCGTGTCGGCCATCGTCGCGCTTGGCGCGTTGACACTCCTGCTTGCGAAGACGACGATTGGCCTGCACATGCGGGCCGCGTCGGCGGACTTTCGGACCGCCCGGTTGCTCGGGGTGAGAGCGAACGAAGTGGTGACGCTCGCGGTCGTGCTGTCGGGCGTCCTTGCGGCCGCGGTCAGCGTCATCCTCGTCGTCGAGGATCCGTTCGTCGAGCCTCAGTTCGCTCTGCGCGACACCATCATCGTCCTCGTCGGCGTCGTCGTCGGAGGGCTCGACCGCTTGTGGACCGCGACGCTCGGCGGCTTCGCCATCGGCGTCGCGACCTCAGTGTTCACCGATGAGCTGTCCTCCGCCCACAGCGTGTACGTCGATTCATTCGTCTTTGGGCTCGTGATCCTCGTCCTCTTGCTCCGGCCGGAGGGGCTCTTTGCTCCATTCAGTGCCCGGCCCGTGGAGCGCGCGTGAGGCTCGCCAGCCGACTCTCGGAGCTCGTGCTTCCGGCGCTGCTCGTTGCCGCGGTCGCCCTGCTCGGCAGCTTCACGGCGCGCGCGAACGAGATCCACTTCCGCACCGCGCTCGTGGACGTCGCGATGGTCATCGGGCTCTACGTGTTCATTGGGAACTCCGGCGTGCTGTCCTTCGGACAGATCAGCTTCGTCGCGGTCGGCGCGTTCGCCGCGGGACTGATGACGATCTCGGTGAACGTGAAGCGCGGCATCCTGCCAAGCCTCTTTCCGATCCTCAAGGACCACGCAGTGGGGAACGTCGGGTCGCTATTGCTTGCGACCGGCCTCGGCGCTGTATTCGCGCTCGTCGTCGGGCTGCCGCTGATGCGCTTGTCCGGACTGGCGGCGGGCATCGCGACGTTCGCCGTCCTCGGCATCACCCACAACGTCCTCTTCAACTACACAAAGATCGGCCCCGGGGCGACGACACTGACGAACATCCCGGAGACCACCGGCCTGCTCCAGGGGATGGTCGGAGCGTTGATTGCGATCGCGGTCGCGTGGCTCTACCAGCTCAGCCGCTTCGGCCGGATGCTCCGGGCAACGCGCGAGGATCCCGCTGCGGCCCAGGCGGTCGGCGTGAGCATCCACCGCCAGCGCCTGCTCGCGTTCACGCTCAGCGGAGCGCTGTGCGGCTTCGCCGGCGGCCTGTTCGTCCACCAGGCGGGGACGATCACGACCGAAGACGTGTACCTCAATCTGACCTTCCTGACCCTGGCGATGCTCGTCGTGGGTGGTATCGGCAGCCTGCTCGGCGCGGTCGTCGGAGCGCTGCTGATCAGCGGCCTCAACTCTTTCCTCACAACGGCGGAGGGGGGCGTGCACATCCTCGGCGTGAAGGTCGATCTGCACGACGGGACGCACCTCGTCGTCCTCGGCGTCGTGATGGCCGTCGTCCTGATCGTCCGTCCCTCGGGCCTGACGGGGGGCCGCGAATTTCGGCTGCGCTGGAACGTGCTTCGCGGGCGCTGAGGCGGCGGCTAGCCCGACGCGGCCTGGGAGATCAGCTCGGCCGCTTGCTCGATCGAAAGAGTGTCCGTGTTGACGACGAGGTCGTAGTGTGTAGGCAACTCCTCGCCGACGTCGTAGAACCGCTTGAGGTAGTCGGCCCTGCCTGCATCCGAATCCTTGACGGCACGGACCGCCCGCGCCTGATCGAGTCTCTCCGCGCCGGCGACACGTGCTGCACGCGTTTCGGGCGAGGCCGTTACGAGGACGCGCAGGACCCCGGGTCCGTGACCGACTGCATGGGAGGCGGCATGCGCAACGATGATGGAGTTTCGGCGCGCCGCCGTCTGCTCGATCGTCTCGCGGATCAGTGCCCGGATGTCCTCGCTACTCGGCTCGTCGCCGGCGCCAAGCGGAACGCCGCCGCCCATCGCCCAGGTCTCGCCGCCGCCCTGCGCGATCGCGTTGAGCACACGGGCGGCGAGCGACTTGCGCCGCTCCTCGCTCGCCACCTCCGCCGGCTCGACCCCTCCCTTGGCGGCCGCTCGGGCGACGATCTCCTCATCCACGTAGAGGAAGCCGAGGCGCTCGGCGACGAGTCGGCCGACCTCTTCGCCACCGGCACCCGCAGCATGGGAGATGCAGACGACTGTGCAGTTCACGACGACCGACGCTACGAACCCGAGCGTGTGGCGTCAAGCGCGCATTGGGTGGTCCCAGCATCTCCAAGGTGATAAGGATGTGAGAGATGCGAAAGCTCTTGCTCCTGATCGCGCTTGGCCTCACGGCGGCAGTGCCACCAGTTGCGACGGCGAGCGGGAGCCTAAGCCAGATACGCACGCGGTCCTCTGACCTGGGACCTCGGAGAACAACCGCTCGCTTCGTCATAGCGGTCAACCGAGGCGACTTTCGGACCGCCTGCGCCATGTACTCGCGTCGCTACTTGAAAGCGACGCAGGCCGAGTGTCGTGCCCTTTACGCCCATGGCCTCGAGCTCTACGGGCCCTACCGTTACCGGGTGCTCGCCGCACGCACGCTTGCGACGCACCACTACCGAGCCTCGATCAGCCGTCGCGGTAGATCAGCCGGCTATCTCGAGTTCGCAAGGGAGCCGACCGGCTGGAAGCTGATACACGGAGGGTGGTAGGGACAGCACTCGGCACCGTCTCTCCCGAGCTAGTCTCGCGTCGTGTCACGGTGCTACCTCGTCTACGCGATCGCGCCCGATCAGATGAGCGCACGCGATGCGAATGACGCCCTGAATGCGTACATCGAAGATCGGGGCCGTGGCGTCCCGGTCGCGCACGACCATTTCACCGGCAAGCCGCACGGCGGCTTCGCGGTCCTGTTTCCCCGTAACGACAATGAGCTCGCGCGTCTGGACAACCCCGGCCCGCTCGAGGGCTGGGAGATCCACCACCACCCGCTCGTCTTCGCTCTCACGCCGGTGGGGTTCGACGCCCAGGTCGGCTTCACGCTCCAGGAGTACGGCCATACCACTCTCGACGCGCTCCGCGCGGATGAGCCGGAGGACCCGCGTTACTGGTGGCAGCGGCGAGGTCGGGGATAGCCCGAAAACCTCTTTCCCTTCTCCGCTGCCTAAGCTACGACTTGCGTGCTGCCGCCTTGCCGCCCTTGCGGCCGGCGGCCTTCTTCTGGGCGGTCGTGCCGCCTTGCTTCGAGTTCGAGCGCGAGGACGAGTTCGATCCCGACTTCTTGCCGCCGCGGCTCGAGGAGCCCGGCGAGTTGGAGATCCGCGCCGCCCGCTCTTTGGACATTCCCTTTTCCTTCAGCTTCTCGTACTGCTTCTCGTTCTTGACGCTGGCGCGCTTGTTCGGCATGAGAGCTCCTTTCCGTACGTCTGCACGGACCGGTCTTGCCGCGTGGCCTGGGCTTCAAACGAGTTAGGCGATCGCGAAAGCGGGCTGCGGCGCGTATATCGAGATCAGCGTCTCGGAGAGCTCATGCTGACGGGCGACGATCTCGCGCCGGTTGCGCTCGAGCTCGCGCGCCTCGGCACCGGAGGCGCGAAGCGTCTGACGCTGCTCGACGAGCGCCGCGATGTCGCGCTCGAGCATCTCGATCCGAGGGTCCTGGTTCGCCACAACTCAACATATGACGTCTGAATGCGAAGTCTTGCTGCACCAAAGCGTAAAAAGTCTGTAAGCGCTTCGAGGACGGGACCGAAGGCGGCTAAAAAAGAGGAGGGCGGCGCGAGGCCGCCCTCCGGAGGAAACGGCTCAGGAACCGCTACTTGGAGATCTCTTCGACGAGCTCGCCGGTCCGCGTGCCATCGGCGCTGCGCGCGACGTCTGCCTGCGCGACGACGCCGACGAGCCGGCCGTCCTCTTCGACCACAGGCAGGCGGCGAACCTGGTGCTGCGCCATCAGCCACAGCGCCTCGTCGAGATCCTGCTGAGGATCGACGGTGACGAGGGCGGTCGAAGCGATCTCCGTCACCTTGGTCGACTCCGGATCCTTGCCTTTCGCAACGACGCGGATCGTGATGTCCCGATCGGTAACCGCGCCGACCAGGCGGTTGCCTTCGACGATCGGAGCGAGCCCGACGTCCTCGTCGCGCATCATCTTCGCGGCGTAAGCGACGGACTTGTCCGAATCGATCGAGCAAGGATTCGAAGTCATCAACTCCTGGACGCTCTTCGCCATCTGAATTCCTCCCGTCTAGGGGGTTGAAGGCTTCGGGTACCCCGCCGGCAGAGCAGCCAAACGGCGAGAATGCTGGTGTGCTGGGATCGGCGATCGAGGCGCGTATCCGCGAGCTCGCGCTCTCGTTTCCCCAGACCTACGAGGACCATCCGTGGGGCGATTTCCCCGTTTTCAAGGTGGGTGCGAACAAGGTCTTCGCGTGGCTGACTGTCGAGCCGAAGGCGGTTCGGCTGACCCTGAAGCTGACAGCGGAGGAGCGCGAGATCGCGCACCTGCTGCCGTACGTGAGCAACGCCCGCTATGTCGGCCGGTACGGCTGGATCACGGCGACGGTGACGGACGAGGAGACCCTCGCGGCCGCGCTCGAATGGCTGCGCGAGAGCTACTGGCTGAAGGCGCCGGCCAGCGTCCGCGACGCCGCGTTCGCGTGACGATGTGCTCTGGAACCTCCGCTTCGGCTAGTCGGCTTGGGGGTCGTCCGCGGCGTCGCCGTCCGTAGCCTCCGGGTCCGGAACGGGTGACTCTTCGAGCTCGTCGTTGCGATCGTCGTCCCGATTTGCAGAAGTATCCTGCTCTGCCATGAAAGTCGTCCTTCCCGACTCCTCCGAGCTTGAACTTCCCGACGGAGCGACCGGGCGCGACGCGGCCGCCGCGATCGGCCCGAGGCTCGCCGAGCAGGCGGTTCTCCTTCGTTCGGATGGGCACGTCCAGGACCTGCGCCTGCCGCTCGAGGACGGGCAGAAGATCCAGATCCTGACGACGCGGGACAAGGACGATCCCGACGCGCTCTCTGTCCTCCGGCACTCGACCGCGCACCTGCTGGCCGAGGCAGTGCGACGGCTCTACCCGGGCGTCAAGGTCGCGATCGGGCCCCCGATCGAGAACGGGTTCTACTACGACTTCGAGTTCCCGGAGCCGATCTCCGAGGCCGATCTCGAGCGGATCGAGGCGGAGATGCAAAAGGAGCTCGCCGAGGGGCGGGAGTGGAACCGCGAGGAGGTCTCGCGCGAGGAAGCGCGGCGGCGCTTCGAGGCCGAGGGCGAGCCGTACAAGGTCGAGCTGGTCGAGACCGCGGACGGCGAGATCTCCTTCTACACCCAGGGCGACTTCACCGACCTCTGCCGCGGGCCGCACCTGCAGAACTCGAAGCCGATCAAGGCGGTGAAGCTGACCGGGCTCGCGGGCGCGTACTGGCGCGGCGACGAGCGCAACAAGCAGCTGACGCGCATCTACGGCACGGCCTTCTACGACCCGGCCGATCTGGACGCCTACCTCGAGCGTCTCGAGCAGGCGCGGGAGCGCGACCATCGGCGCCTCGGCCCGCAGCTCGACCTCTTCCACCTGTCCGACGAGTCGCCGGGCTCGCCGTTCTGGCATCCGAAGGGAATGGTGATCTGGAACGTGCTCGAGGACCTGCGCCGCTCCGAGAACGCCAAGCGCGGCTACCTCGAGGTGAAGACGCCGCTCCTCTACGACATCGACACGTACATCACCTCGGGCCACTACGAGAACTACGAGGAGAACATGTTCTTCGTCGAGGAGCACGAGGGCGAGAAGCGGCTGGCCCTGAAGCCGATGAACTGCCCCGGCCACATGCTGCTCTTCGGCAGCGAGCTGCGCAGCTATCGGGAGCTGCCCATGCGCTTCGCGGAGTCGTCGACGCTCCATCGCGACGAGCGCGGCGGCACGCTGCACGGCCTGCTCCGCGTCAAGCACATCACTCAGGACGACGCGCACATGTTCTGCACGCCGGAGCAGATCGAGGACGAGATCTTCGGCTGCCTCGACTACGCCTCGTACCTCTACGACCTGTTCGGGATGGAGGCGCGGTTCGAGCTCTCGACCCGGCCCGAGAAGAAGCTGGGAACCGACGAGGAGTGGGATTTCACGGAAGCCGCGCTCAGGAGCGCGCTCGACCGGCGCGGCATCGACTACCAGGTGAACGAGGGCGACGGCGCCTTTTACGGCCCGAAGATCGACCTGCACATGACCGACGTGCTCGGTCGCTCTTGGCAGATGGGGACGATCCAGCTCGATTCCCAGATGCCGGCGCGGTTCGGACTGACGTACATGGGCTCGGACAACGCAGAGCACACGCCGTTTGTGATCCACCGTGCCCTGCTCGGCTCGCTCGAGCGCTTCATCGGCATCCTGATCGAGCACTACGGCGGCGAGTTCCCCTTCTGGCTTTCGCCGGTACAGCTGCGCGTGCTGCCGGTCGGCGCCGACCACCGCGAGGCGGCGGGTCGCCTCGCCGGGCGGCTGCGCGAGGCCGACTACCGGGTCGAGGTGGACGAGCGGGACGACACAGTCGGCAAGCGCATCCGCGACGCCGAGCTCGAGAAGATCCCCTACACGCTCGTCTACGGCGACAAGGAATCGGACGACTCGCTGGCCATCCGCGAGCGGCACGGTGTGCAATCGACGAAGAGTTTGCTCGAACTGCTCGACGAGCTTGCTAGGCTCTGAAGCCTGAAAAGTAGGAGCGGACCCGTTCCTCACCCTCAGGGCCGAGAGCTTCTGGAGGGTTCAACCGAGTCGAAAAGGACGAGGAAACGGGCCGCTGTACGCAGCGGTTTTGTCGTTCTAGAAGGAGGAGCTGGCAGCTTGGTGAGAAGTTCTTGAGGCCCCGGCGAAGGTTCACAGCCGATCCGCCGCGGCCGCCCCGCAACGAGGCGCTGAACGAGAACATCCGCGCCTCGCGAGTCCGTCTGATCGGCGAGGATGGCTCGCAGCTGGGGATCAAGACGAAGGACGAGGCGCTCGAGATCGCACGGGATCACGACCTCGACCTCGTCGTCGTCGCGCAGCAGGCCGATCCGCCGGTGGCGCGGATCATGGATTACGGCAAGTACCGCTACGAGCAGGAGCAGAAGGCCAAGCTCGCGCGCAAGCACCAGTCGCAGGTCAACGTCAAGGAGATCAAGTTCAGGCCGAAGATCGGGATCCACGACTACAACACCAAGAAGGGACATGTCGAGCGCTTCCTCAACCAGCGCGCCAAGGTGAAGGTGACGATCATGTTCCGGGGTCGTGAGACGACGCATCCGGAGCGTGGGCGGGACCTGCTGACGCGGCTGGCGGAGGACGTCAAGGAGATCGGCCAGGTCGAGCAGCAGCCGCTCCTCGACGGACGGAACATGACGATGCTGCTCGGGCCCACGAAGAACGCGGGAGTGAAGAAAACAGATGCCGAAGATCAAGAGACAGAGCGCAGCGAAGAAGCGGTTCAAGGTGACCGGAACGGGCAAGTTGACGCGCCGGCGAGCAATGAAGAGCCACTACCTCGAGAAGAAGTCGCCGAAGAAGAAGCGGAGCTTCAGCAAGGACGCCCCGCTTCATAAGTCCAACGTCAAGTCGGTCAAGAAGCTCTTGGGGATGAACTAGGTGCCCCGCGTCAAGCGATCCGTTCACGCCCGCAAGAAGCGACGCAAGGTGCTGGAGCAGGCCCGCGGGTACTGGGGTCTCAAGCACTCGAGCTACAAGCAGGCGAAGGAGCAGGTCGAGCACTCGCTCGCCTACGCCTACCGCGACCGCAAGAACCGCAAGCGCGAGTTCCGGCGGTTGTGGATCCTCCGGATCAACGCCGCGGCGCGGCAGAACGGGCTCTCCTACAATCAGTTCGTGGCCGGCTGCCGCAAGGCGGAGATCGGGCTCGATCGCAAGGTACTGGCGGATCTCGCCGTGTCAGACCCCGCCGCCTTCGCCGCGATCGCCGAGAAGGCGAAGTCGGCGCTCGCGAGCTGACGTACCTCGCACGTCCTGACGTCGTCGCGCGGCGCCTGTGATCACGTCGCCGCAGAACCAGACGCTGAAGCTCGTCCGCAAGCTCCACGCCCGTCGCTGGCGCGACAAGCTCGAGTTGTTCTTCGTCGAGGGCGAAGACCTCGTCGATGCTGCGCTCGAGGCCGGCCTCGAGCCGGTCGAGCTGCTCGTCGCGGGCGAGACGGTGCTCCCGGAGCTGGTGGCTGAGGTCTCGACGCTGCCGCATCCGGCCCGTGCGATCGCCGTCTTTCGGCGCGAGGACCTGCCGGCCTTGGCGCAGCGGCCGGTCGCGCTCTCTCTCTGGCGCGTCGGCGACCCCGGGAACGTCGGCACGCTGATTCGGGCCGCCGATGCCTTCGGCGCGGCGGTCGAGCTCTCGCCCGGCTGCGCCGACCCGACCGGGCCGAAGGCGCTGCGTGCCTCCGCCGGCGCGGTCTTTCGAGTCCCGCTCGGCGAGGTGGCGGGACGGCGAGTCGGGCTCGTCGCGCATGGCGGAAGCCCGCTGCGAGAGCTCGAGCTCGGCGATCCCACCGTCTTCGTCCTCGGCTCCGAGCGGGAGGGGCTGCCGGAAGACGTGCTAGCGCGCTGCGACGACGCGGCGACGATTCCGACCTCCGGGCCGGCAGAGTCTCTCAACGTCGCAGCGGCAGGGGCGATCGCGCTCTACGAGTGGAGCCGCCGCGCTGATTAGACTCGTCGCTTGATGGCAAGCGTCGTCGGTGTCTTCACCTCGCCCGCCCGCAAGAGCGGCCACTCCGAGCGGCACGAGCGCCGCCGCGCGATCGCGGGCCGCGGCCTGGAGGGGTGCGCGCACGCGAATCCGCCGAAGCGCGAGGTTCTCTTCGTCTCGAAGGAACACCTCGACTCCGTCGACGTTGAGCCCGGCGCCATTCGCGAGAACATCACCGTCGAAGGCGACGATGTCGAGAAGTGGCCGATTGGCCAGCGGGTCCGGGTCGGCGGGGCTGAGTTCGAGATCACGATGGTCTGCGACCCGTGCCACCGGATGGACGAGCTGCGCGACGGCCTGCGCGCAGAGTTGCAGGGCAGACGCGGCATGCTGGCGCGCGTTGCAGAGAGCGGCGAGGTCGCGGTCGGCGACGAAATCGAGCTGGTCTAGAGCCGACACCGTTGTAGGGACAGTCCCCGAGGGGACTGTCCCTGAAGCGCTACCGCCCGTGTAGGGACAGTCCCCGAGGGGACTGTCCCTGAAGCGCTACCGCCGAGCGATCCTGTAGCGACAGTCCCCGAGGGACTGTCCCTGAAGCGCTACCGCCGAACGATCCAGACCATGTCCTCGCCGCCGCTGAAGGGGCGCCGGTCGAACCAGCCATAGAGGGCCTCGACCTCGAAGCCGGTGCGTTCCAGCAGCGCCTGCCATTCGTCGGCGGACAGCCAGGCGAGCGCCATCGTCGCCTCGCCGCTCGGGCCACGCACGGAGAGCGTCAGCGTCCGAGTCTCGGTGTCCCAGTCCGCGCGCTCGTAGATTTCCGGCTCCCGCTCGAGCCAGCGGCCGTGGGTCTCGGCGATGTCGTCGTCGCCGGGCGCGAAGACGTCGAAGATCAGGCGGCCGCCGGGAACGAGCAGCTCATGCGCGGCCCGCAACCCGTCGAGCCGTTCCTCGTCCGTGCGCAGGTGCAGGTAGGAACGGAACGGGCAGAGGACGAGCTCGACCCGCTCGGAGACGGGCGGTGCGCGCAGGTCGCCCAGGCGCAGCTCGACCAGTCCTGCGACCCCGGCCAGCTCCGACCGCTCGCGGCAGACCTCGAGCATGCCCGGCGACGAATCGACGCCGATGAGGCGGATCCCCTGCGCAGCGATCGGCACGGCGATCCTCCCGGTCCCGACACCGAGCTCGACCACCGGCGGCTCGGCACGGCGCGCCTCGCTGACGTAGAAGGCCACGTCCTCGGTGACGCTCCGGCTCCAAGGATCGTAGAGGCGCGCGATCGGGTCATAGGAACTCATGCCGTTATGCTTCCAGGCGTGAAGACGACGGCGCAGTTCCTGTTTACCGGGCCCCGGGACGGAACCGGGAGCCCCTCCGTGCGAACGCGCGGCTGACCTCCCGTTCCGAGCCGGGGCCTGACCAACCGGCACCGACGAGCGAGGAGGACTCTTGACCGAAAACGAAGCTACAGTCGCCGCCGTGGACTGGGAGGCGTACGAGCGCGAGGCGAGCGCCGCGGTCGTCGCCGCGAGCGGTCCTGCCGAGCTCGAGGACGCGCGAGTCCGCTACCTGGGCCGAAAGAGCGAGCTCGCGCAGGCGCTCCGTGGCGTTCGCGACCGCGAGAGCGGCATGCTCCTGAACGGCATCCGCGAGCGGCTCGAGGCCGCCGTCGCCGAGCGGGAACGAACGCTCGAGGACGAGGAGCTCGACCGGCGTCTGCGGGAGGAGATCGTCGACGTCACGCTCCCCGGCGAGCGGCTGCCGATCGGGCACCTCCACCCGATCACGCAGGTCCGGCGCATCGTCGAGGACGCGTTCCTGGGGCTCGGCTACGAAATCCGCGACGACCGCGAGGTCGAGACCGTCGAATACAACTTCGACAAGCTCGCGTTCGCACCGACTCATCCCGCGAGGTCGCCGCGAGACACGTTCTTCTTCGACGAGTCGCACGTCCTGCGCACGGAGACCTCGCCCTCCCAGATCTACGCTCTCGAGGAGCACGAGCCGCCGATCTACATGGTCTCGATCGGCCGCGTCTACCGGCGCGACGCGATCACGGCGACGCGGTATCCCATCTTCCACCAGTTCGAAGGCCTCGCCGTCGACGAGGGCATCACGCTGGCCGACCTGAAGGGGACGCTCCTGCACGTGATGCGCGCGCTCTATGGGCCCGAACGGCGCATCCGTTTCCGCACGCACTTCTTCCCCTTCACGGAGCCCTCGATCGAGCCCGACGTGTCGTGCGGGATCTGCAGCGGCGCGGGCTGCCGGACCTGCAAGCACACCGGCTGGATCGAGATGGGCGGCGCCGGCGTCGTCGACCCGCAGGTGTTCGAGAACGTCGGCGTGGATCCCGAGCGCTGGTCCGGGTTCGCCTTCGGCTGCGGCCTCGAGCGGGCAGCGCAGCTGCGGCACGACATTCCGGATATCCGCCTGCTCTGGGAAGGCGACCTCCGAGTTTTGAGGCAGTTTTAAGGCTGATGCGGGTTCCGCTGAGCTGGTTGCGCGAGTACGTGCCGATCGACGCTCCGCTCGGGGAGCTGGCGGAGAGGCTGTCGGTCGCGAGCGCGGAGGTCGATGGGGTCGAGCGGATCGGCGTTCCGGAGGCGGACGGCAACCTGGAGCGGTTCCGGGTCGGGCGCGTGCTCGAGGCGGAGAAGCATCCGAACGCCGACCGGCTGCAGCTCTGCCGCGTCGACGTCGGCGAAGCGGAGCCGCGGCAGATCGTCTGCGGCGCCTGGAACTTCGTGCCCGGGGCAACGGTCGCGGTGGCGTTGCCCGGCGCCGTCCTGCCGGGCGGGCTCGAGCTCGAGCGGCGCGAGGTCCGCGGCGAGCTTTCGGACGGGATGATCCTGGCCGAGGACGAGGTCGAGCTTGGGCCCGACCACGCGGGGATCATGGTGCTCGCGGACGGCCCCGAGCCCGGGACGCCGCTCGCCGAGGTGCTGCCGCTCGTCGACGACGTCCTGCTGC
>WNGD01007954.1_pt1 | contig 14481 bp, 15 predicted proteins | sample 5400671 | NCBI WGS metagenome assembly WNGD01 (sample SAMN13153369, study PRJNA577476) | soil metagenome | isolation source: 40 cm soil or saprolite under grassland replicate 2 | place: USA:California | collected 2016-06-15
CAGCTGCCACTGGAGCGCTGGCGATGAACCCCTGGATGCACCATCCATTGATGAGGTGCTCGCGCCATTTAAGGACGACGTACCACACTTTCGCACCGACGATACCGACCGCGATGGCGACCAGTGTCACCGCCCACCAGGGGCTGAGCGCCAGATGGTCAGCGGAAATCACCAGAGCCTGGAGCGCCAGCGCGACCGCCATGCCCAGCGTCACCATCGCTCCCCAAATGCCGGGCAGGATCCCCGGCACATGGGCGAAAGGGGTCAGGCACGTTCTCACCGGCTCGTCCGACGAAGCGTTCGGCGCCCACCTGCGCCACAACCGAGCGACTGGTCGGCTGCTCCCAGCCTCAGAGGTCGCGTTCCCTTGCTCCCGCGGCCCACGTGCAGGGGTCGCGGACCCCAGCACCTGCGTTGTCACGACCCACTCGCCCGGAGTGATGCCGCGCACACGGGCCGTGAGGGAGATCGGGCCACTACCGGGGATGACCTGCTCGATCGTCTCGTCCTGGACAAACTTGTCGCCTGACTGCAGCCGCCCCTTCACACCGACGCGGCGCCCGGTAAACCTGACCGTGACAGGATAGGGCCCCGCATGCGGGGCAGGATCGAACCAGTACGTCACTGCCAGTATCTCCTGCGTCGCACTCTCCAGCAAGGCCGTCAACCCACCGGACGTTCGGGCCTCTTTGTTCGACTGGACCACATCAATGCGCGGCGCCGCATTTACCGCTGGACGCCTACGTGCCGGAGCTTTACGTGTCATGCTCCTCATCTCCTTTTACTTCTCTTCGCTCGCTTAGCGTAGGTTTAGCCCCACCTATTCCAGTCACCCCTGGTAGGATCACCAACCAGATTCCTCCCACAATGGCAAGCAAACTCAAGATCATGACCAGGACAGCTGCAGGCCCGAGACGCCCATTGGTGGGCGTCGTGGTGTATGCCCAGAAACTCATTTTTTGTTCTCCTTGAGGCAGGCGGGTATAGTATCTACTCCTACTTCGCCTTCCTTGATCACTCTACTATGTGCAATAATACCTCATGATCTGTATTATTGACAATAGTACGTTTGACAAATGTACGGTAGTTCTTTATACTCTAATCAGAGGTAGGAGGAGCACATCACCATTGGATGGTGGTGCTTTGCTCCCGTAGGTCGGCATTGCATTTGACTACCACGAAAGTCGAGCTATCCTGAATTTTGCAGCTACCCAGGCAGAGGAAGGTCTTCATGCCGAGACTTCCGGACAGCAACAGAACTGGTGTGAGAGGAGGAATACACAGATGACTTCAGCACCAGATATCAGGGTGTTTTGGCCTGATCGATCAGGCATCCGCAAGGTGCTTGGCGCCCTGGAGGCCGAGATCATGGAACTCGTCTGGGCACGTCCGACCGACCAGGGCACGACCGTGCGAGACATCTTCGAGATCCTGTATGAGCGCCGACGGATCGCCTACACGACGGTGATGAACACCATGGCTCGCCTGGCGAAGAAGCAGCTCCTGCGCGTGGAGAAGCACGACCAGGCCTATGTCTATTATCCAGAGGTGACCCAGCAGGAGTTCGTCTCGCGGTTCGTCGGACACATCCTCGAGAACCTGTTCGTCAGCTTTTCTGGTGCCACGCTCGAGAGCCTGAATGCCCTGCCGGACCCACAGACCGCTGCGCATACGCCAGCAGCTCAATGAGATCGCTCGTCGCCGTGCCGTGGAGGAGGGGGAGTAGTGCATACCTACCTGTCATACCAGGAAAGACGGGGAGGAGAGATGCCTCTTCCTTGAGAAGGAGGGAAAAGATGACCAACCATCAAAGAACGTTAGCAGAAAGAGGTACTCTTATGAGCAAAGTTCGCAACGGCGTCAACGTCGATCAATTGATTGGCACGATTGAGGCGCTCAAGGACAACCCGGAGCAGGCTCACTTTCATTTCCGAGCAAAGAACGAGTGGGTAAGCGGTGCTCACTCCCGCACGACGATCCAGCGTGGGCCGTTCATCCTCGAAGGGGACGAGCCAGCAGTGCTGTGCGGAAGCAATGCTGCTCCAAATCCAGTAGAAGCTGTCTTGCATGCACTGGCCTCATGCCTGGCGGTTGGCGTTGTCTACAACGCAGCCGCGCGGGATATCCAGATAGACGGCCTCGAGTTTGACCTGGAAGGGGATATTGACCTGCATGGTTTCTTGGGTCTGTCAGAGCAGATTCGCCCTGGCTACCAGAACATTCGGGTGAGCTACCGGGTCAAGAGCGACGCGCCCCGTGAGAAGCTGGAAGAACTGTGTGAGTACGTCCAGAAGACATCACCGGTGTTAGATATCATCTCTAACCCCATACCAGTGAGCGTGACACTAGCAGAGTAGCACACCGAGGGATAAATCTATCCATGATGACGTAAGTCCAGTGTACGTCCACTTGATGGGTTTGGCTATGGTACAGTTGGAGTAGTCGATGAAGGCCAAAATCTGGTCGTGTAAGTCATCAAGCGAGGTGAAGTTGCCCCGTTTGAGAAGCTTGTGTACCAGAATACTGAGCCAAATTTCGACCTGGTTCATCCAGTATGCATCGTGTGTGTTATACTTCTTCTGAGTCCGTCAAAATAGGTAACGAAGAGGAGGAGCATCCGTGTGAGGCACACTGGGGAAGGATATATCGCGTTGTGAGATGGGGCGAAAGCCTTTTATCCACAGGAATTGCAGGGACGAAGTGCGTATGCCTTTCCAGGAAGGAAGTAGAGTATGGCGCTCCAACAGATCAAAGAGCGCAAGAGTGGAATAGCTCTTTCCGCACCCACACGCAAGCAGACGCTTGCTCGGTTCATCCAGCGCTATGGCTTGCATCTCGGCAATTTCCTGCTGCATTACTGGGCGCACACGCTGACCCTTGTGCTGGGCCTGATCGTACTTATTGCACTCCTCATTCCCTTTCTCTCCTACTTGGGACTTGACGTCATCGCCAAACCGCTGTTCTTCGCGCTGCATGTGATCTGTGCCCAGATTCCTTCGCATTCGTTCTTCATTTTGGGGCATCAACTCGGGCTGTGCGCACGCAACCTCGCCATCTACAGCTCGATGTTCCTGGGCGGGCTTGTCTTTGTCCTGAGCAAAAAGCGCTTGCCGGGCATTCCCTGGTGGGTCTGGGTCCTCTTGATGCTTCCCATGGCCTGGGACGGCACCACGCAGCTGTTTGGTTGGCGTGAGAGCACCTGGGCCTTGCGTGTCATCACCGGGACTTTGTTCGGAGGAGGAACCATCTGGTTTGCCCTTCCCCTCATTCAAAAGTATCTGCTCGAAACCCCTGCCGTCCATCCACAACTTCCCCTGATGCAGCCGCAAACCCCGCACGATATGTCCTCTGGTAATGCTCCCCGCGCATTACCCCGTTGAGACGTTCGGGTCATCCATGGAAGGACGTTCACATTCCACAGAAGGGGGGCATTCAATGCGGGAGAGGACAGGCAAAAGAGCACTCATTATTGGTGGAAGCATGGGTGGACTGGCTGCGGGCCTGTCAAGTACTTTCACGTCTTCTTGCAAGCGAGTGAAGGATATCTCTCCTATGCTCCCCCACAACAATCTTCTTCATTGATAACTGCCACTACTTGTACTGCAGAAAAGTGCTGTGTAGTAATCAGGTACTTCGCTAACCCCGAATGGACATACCAGGCCCAGCATTGGCAGCAGCACCACCCGTGATCATTCGTCATAGTTGCTGCTTGGTTATACGTCGCCTGCTGGGCAGCAGTTAATTGAATGCTCTGGTCGTAGTGCAACAGCGTCTTGGCAAGCGATACCGGGACGTTATAGGGATCTGTGGGGATCTGGGCAATATGCGCATAGGCTTTGAGAGCATGAATTTGCTGTTCATACCGTGTCCTATCCATGGGGGAACAGCAGGAACCTTGCAGGTAGCTCTCTTGTGCCATCTGTGCCATGTCAGCATCAATTGCCGGTCTATTGCCTATATTCGCGCAATAGTCAGTGTTTGCTTTGCTCAGCACGCTAAACCGCTGCTGCATATCAGCGCTTACTAATAACTCCTGTGGAGTCATCGTCATAGAAGTACTGCTTGCCATAGTGGTAGTACCTCTCGCCATAGTAGTATTGCTAAGCGGGCGTCCCATCAGCATGACGGTCACAATCGCTAGACAGAGGATGCCCACACTTGTCAGGAGTACCAAGCACACCAGGATAGCTTTTTTTCTTCGTTTCGGCATGTCGCTCCTCCCTCCTCTGCCATATTAATGAGCCGGTAATTTTTTGTCTACCTTGCCCCGGCGTTTGCATGGTCGCTGGCCCAGGATCTTTGATCCCTTGTGGCGAAATGAAGCCGGATTCTGGGCAACACCAATATAGGTGAAAAAGCTACTACTGTCAATGGTATAACCATTCTGAGACCCTGGTCGTATACCACTCAGGCTTGTATCAGTCTAGTTGTGTCCATTGTCCCCCAGGGCTTGTTAATGCTATTGGGGTTGATTTGGATTCCGCTGTTGCCGTTCCCATTGTTGCTGTTGGGATTGATTCTGGTCCCATTGCTGCTGAAATTGCCCCTGTCCCCATTGTGGTTGCTGTGGTTGACCCCACTGTTGTTGCGGTTGCTGCTGCTCCCACTGTTGTGGAGGTGGGAACTGTCCTTGACCCCACTGCTGCTGAGCTGGAGATTGCTGCGGCCACGAGTTGTGTTGAGCGGCTTGGTGCAGAGCAGCAACTTCAGCTGCGCTAGCTGCACGAGCTCTGCGGTCATTACGGATATGTCGCCACATGTAGAGTGCTACCAACACCACCAGAACGATAAGGATCACCACATCCAGGCTATGGAAAATGGGAGCGAGCGTATCCAGGTGATTGCCCAAGAGATAGCCAGTATATGCGAGCAAAAGACTCCAAGGAAATGCTCCGAGAAAGGTATAGACACAAAATTTCACAAAGGACATTTTTGCAATGCCCGCAGGGAAAGAAAAGTTGTGAGTGTATTCATCAGTTGTGTCAACAAAAAATAGCCTCCTTCGCTTTCTCTACTCTTGGCTCATAGTAGCATATTTTGCGGACGGAGGCGAGTTGAATAGTACAGCATGCCAGGGCTTTTCGAACCGTGGGGCAATACTCACGTTCAAATGAGCGTGATAGGCCTCTTTGACCTCGTGCTCATGGGAGGATCAGGCCCACTTGTGCCTGGGACAGGCTTCCCATCTGTTGGCTGTGTTCAACACACGGCTTGGGGGCTGCTGGCTCATAGCAGTGCCACCAATTTCGCTCAGGTCAGGCGGGAATTTGGCTATTAGTTCGACAAAGCATTGCTTGCCCTGGCAAGCTAAAAAGGCGGGCGACTTTGCAACAGACCTGCTATCATAGATAGTACTATTGACAAATGTACTATTGACGCTTATACTCTCGCCAGAGATGGCAAGCGTGTTCAATCACGTCTTCTCTGCCAGGGAACTCTGGTTGTCTTGTCCTCGCTCGCCTGTGAGCACCAACCAAACCAGGTATTTGGTCGTGCCTCCTCTTCACTATGGCCAGAGCAGGCAGACAGTGCGAAAACCGGTTCCATTGTTCCTCAGAGGCCTTTCTAGAGTGAAAAGGAGAAATACAAGTGGCTACTCGGATAACGACCAAGCCGATCAAGAGCCTCCGAGGACTGCCAGGAATTGGCAGTCTTGCCGAGCTCAACAAAGACCGCCTGGGCTTCATGCTGCGTGTCGCCCACGAGTGTGGTGACATCGGCAGCTTTCGCCTGGGCCCTTTCACCGCTGTTCTGCTCAACACCTCGGAGCTGGTTCACAGCGTCCTGGTAGAGCATGCCTACGACTTCGATAAGGGGGCCGTCGTCCACAAGGCGTTCCGTCCCGTCTTTGGCAACGGGCTTCTCAACAGCGAAGGGGACCTCCATCGGCGACAGCGCAAACTCATGGCACCCGCCTTTCAGCCCCGGCAGATCGTCTCCTACGCCCAAACGATGGTGAGCTATGGGCAGCGGATGCAAGAAGCGTGGAAGGAGGGGGTGGTGATTGATATAGGACAGGAGATGACGAAGCTGACCATGAGCATCATTGGGAAGGTACTCTTTGATGCCGAGGTGTTTACCGAATCCGACGAACTCGGTGCGGCGATGACGAGCGCCCTCGAGCATATCATCTACGTTAGCTCCCACCTCTTCCCGCTCCCGCTCTCCTGGCCCATCCCGCGTCACCAGCGCACCAGGAGAGCACTCGCTGTGCTCAAGAGCAGGATACAGGAGATGATTGACGAGCGGCGGGAAAGCTCTGAGGAGAGGAACGACCTGCTCTCAATTCTCCTCCAGACCAGGGAAGAGGACGGCACTTGTTGCATGAACGACGAGCAGATACGCGATGAAGCGGTCACACTCTTCGGGGCGGGCCATGAAACCACTGCCCTGGCATTGACGTGGGCCTGGTACCTGCTCGCCAGGTACGTCGACAGCTATCAGCAGGTGCAACAGGAGGTGGATAGGGTACTCCAGGGTCGCATCCCCACCTACGCCGACCTGGCCAGCTTGCCCTATACGTTGCAGGTGCTCAAGGAGACGATGCGGCTCTATCCGCCTGCGTATGCCTTCGCGCGAGTGGCGCTTCACGATGTCGAGGTGGAGGGCTATCTAATACGCGCACGGCAGGGAGTGCTCTTCTCACCATACACAATCCACCGCAGGCCAGACTACTTCCCCGACCCGGAGCAGTTCGAGCCGGAGCGCTTCACACCCGAGAACGAGAAGAAGCTCCCTCGCTACGCCTATATGCCGTTCAGTGCAGGTCCACGCATCTGCATTGGCAACCATTTTGCTCTGATGGAGGGACATCTACTCCTCGCAACGCTGGCTCAGCACGTCACCTTTGAGTTGGTGCCGGAGCAGCGCGTTGAGCTTGACCCACAGGTCACCTTACGACCGAAGTCCGGCATCAAGATGATGGCGCGGCGCCGAGCCGCCGCCAACTGAGTGAAACGCTCGTCTTCTTGCGCAAGCCTCTGCACAGACCGATGGAGTCGATTTCCTCACGGCCATCATGCATCGGCGTCTTCTGCCATGTTGCGTAAGCGATTGATGTCTTTGAGAATGATGTGACCGGGTCGTTGGGCAGTCAGACCCGTGGTGCCCCAACGATTGAGCGTGGCAGTGACCGTCTCACGCGAGACACCGATCACGGCGGCGAGGTCCTTATGAAAGAGAGGGATGGTCGGTTCGGCGCTGTCCAACGTTCCTGCGGCGGCAGCCAATTGCAGGAGCATCCATGCGAGACGGCGCTCGGTCGACGCAAAAGCGAAGCGCATCAAGTGCCGCTGCTGCATGCGTAAGCGTTGTGCCAGATGTGCGTTGACGTTCCACAGGAGGGCAGGATTTTCCTTGACCGTCCTGGTAAATGCCTCGCGGGGGATAACGTCGATCTGGCTGTTCAGTATCGCTTCAAAGGCACTCTCTCGTTCAGGCACGTCCAGCAGGGCCTCTTCACCGAAGAGCTCACCTGGCGCAATGAGTCCTACCGTCAGGCGGCGTCCATCTTCACGTTCCAGACACAGTCGTCCATACCCTTCGACGAGGAGCATGAGTTCATGCGCCGGTTGGTTTGTCTGGTAGAGCAATTTCCTCCGCGACAAACTGATGCGCCGTGCTGAGAACTTGCTTGCAGGGAGCAGTATCGCCATCGATTGAAGAACCTCCAGAGGAAAAAGAATCGCCAGATCGGGCCTGCGCAGCGCATTTCTTGCGTGCTCTCACCCCCTGTATGGGCTGCTCACGATCATCCCTTGTCGCTGCTCCTGACTGTCTTCCCGCTGCCCCGGCACCCATGAGCGCACGCAACTGCGCCTTTGTCTTTGCACGCTGTTGCCGGTACTCCGCTTTCCGTATCTTGCCCGCCTCAAATGCCCTATCCAGGTCGAATAACTCCCGGAAAAGCTCCCGTTGGGGGTTCTGGAAGACATCTTGCTTTGCTGTCACGTCACGCCTCGGTTGTGCATGCTTCTGCTGGTTGCTTGGAGCAGATGCTGGGCGAGGGGGAAAGCGAGCAACGAAACCCGTCACACAGAGGAGTGCCAGCAGGATGAGCAGTCCCATAACGAGCCAGAGACTCTCCGGGTTGAGTGTTGATGAGTTGGCCGCAGGATTGGCTACCGGCAGACCCGCGAGCTGCGTGTGGATCTCCGTACCTGCAAGCAGGTCTTTCGCCTGGAAAAGATGATAGGAGCGCTGGTTGACGAGAATGAGTCCGAGAGAAGACAAGGTACTCGAACTGGCACGCACATTTGCTGGCACGAGCACCGAGAGCTGCTGGGTCGGGTACACAACGGCGTAGGGAACGTCGTCGTCCGCTGTTGTATACGGGATCTCAAACGAAAAGGCGAACCGTGTGATACCCGGAGGGAGGGCTGCATCTGTCGCGAAGTCACGATCTCCCTGGATGACCTGAGTGCCGTCGAAGCCCGTGTTCAGTGAGAGGTGGCGTGCGCCCGGCGGCAGCGAGAAACGCAGCGCGTTCGGCTTGTCACGACTGGCACTGAGTGATCCAACGTAAGTCCGCATACCCGCGTTCTCGAAAAAGAAGTACTCAGAGACGATGAGGACGCCTGTTTGCCCCTCTGGCACATCCAGCACCACAATGGCCTGTGCCGTGGCAATCCCGGCGCTACTTGTCGTCGCCTCGTAGACCGTCAGGTTGAGCTGCTGGACTGGCCTGGTGCTGAGGTCGATGGGATTGGTCGTGTAATGCGCGCCCTGGTAGGTGGTGGAGACAGCGTAGCTGATCGTCTTGCCCGTCTCGAGACCGGTAAAGGCAAAACGGCCCTGCGCATCCGTTTTCACGCTCCTCAGGTCGCGTATCGTATCGTCCTGTGCCGACTGCAACATCACACGCTGTCCCGCCACCGGCACGATCTTTTGTGTGCCATCCAGAAGAGAGCCGAAGAGACGGCCCGTGGGCATCGCATGAGCTGGGGCCGATGGGAACAACAAGAAGGAAAGGACACAGACGAGCAGAGGAGCGAGCAGGAAGAAGCGATGTTGTTTATGCATCTTGTTCCTCTCGCATCCGGCGCACTTGTTCTTCGATCACGTCGTCAAGTTCCTGCTCGCCGACCTCGCGGGACTTCATTGCCAGAGCTGCACGCCGCACATAGCGTTCGCGCAAGAAGCGGTAGTCACGTTCAGCAAGGTTGCCAAGCTGATAATCAAGCTCAATCTCTTGCAGTGCGGCGCGTGCCATCTGCTCCGGATCTGTCTGCGCAGTTGCGGATGTCGAGAGCCTTGTGATGCGCCAGGTTTCTACAAGCGTGCGGCGAGAGAGCGGAGCGAGGACAAAGGCCAGTGCGAACGCCCCCAGCAGGAACGCGACGAGTATGGGCAAAAGTTGCATCAGCTTGCCTCCGTTCTCTGTGGTGCGAACAGGGGATCCTCGGCGGCAAGCTCTCGTTCAAGTTGCTCCCGGTAGCGTTTCAGGTCGTCCTCGTCCAGGTTCGCACCTTCAGGTTCATTCTCCTCAGTTAGGTGAGCATGAGCCATCCCGTGCCAAGCGCGCAGGATAAAGAAGAGCAGGAGCGAACCGCCCAGGAGGAACATTATTGGTACCAACCAGGCCAGGAGCGAGAAGCCCTGCCATGGCGGAGACCACACAATTTGCTGCCCATAGCGGGACACATAATACGAGATCACCTCTTGCTCCGATTGGCCGGATTGCAGTCGCTGGCGAATGTCAGCACGCATTTGCTGGGCGAGCAGCGAAGGAGAGCTTGCGACCGACTCCCCCTGGCAGATGGGGCACTTCAACTGCGAGGCCACGTCCTGCACACGCGCATCGAGCGTCTCAGTAGGTGGAGCGCTGAGGAGCACAAATGACCAGAGAGCGACTACCACTGCTACCAGTGCCAGCACAAACAAGAACGGGCGTAAGGAACGTCTCTGCTTCATACAGCCACCTCCTCAGGTGAACGGGCAACCCTTGCAGTCACGCCTGGAGCAACCTGCCTCCGGCGTTGTCCTGGCCACCAGCAGATGGCACCACCAAGCAGCATCAGCAGGCCACCGGCCCAGACAAGCGGCACGAGTGGGTTCACGAACACGCGGATCGTTGCCTCCGACGCGCCGTTAAAGTCGGCAAGGAACACGTACACGTCGGTCAGACCGGAGGTCGTGATGGAGATGACGCTCGCAGGCTGATTGGCAAAGTTCGGGTAGAAATTGCGCCCAGGATAAATATAGCGCTGGAACTGGCCCTGCTGCCAGAGCTGCAACTGCGCGGTCACGGTCTCCACATCCGGGTAGGTGGTATCGATGTTGCCAAGAAACACAAGCGAATAACCGGCAATCTGCATCGCCTGGCCTGGCTTGAGTACGGCATCGCGCTGCACCTGGAAGAAGTGCGAGCCGATGACGCCGACAGCGAGCAGCACCAGGCCCAGGTGGACGAGGTAGCCGCCGTAGCGCTGCCGGTAGCGGCCGATGAGCGTGGACAACGCGAGGGGATAGGGCTCGCCGTGACGATGCCGCACGCGCACACCGCGCCAAAATTCATAGAGGATTGCGCCCGCTGTAAACGAGCAGACGGCAAAGCCGATGTTGGCCCAGATGTCGCGTATCCCGGCCAGGGGCAGCACCGCGGCACAGACAGCAGCCGCCAGTACAGGCACGCCGAGATTGCGCCACAATGCGTGCAAGGAAGTACGACGCCACGCAAGGAGCGGACCAATGCCCATCGCAAGAATCAGCACGATGAAGATGGGTCCATTCACTTTGTCATAGAACGGTGGCCCGACCGTCATCGTCTGGCGTTGCACAGCGACAGAGATGAGCGGGAAGAGTGTGCCCCACAACGTCGCGAAGGTCACCCCTACCAGCAGCAGGTTGTTGAGCAGGAAGCTCCCCTCACGCGAGAGCACCGAGTCAAATTCTTGTTCAGGGCGGAGTTTGGGCAAGCGGTACAGGAAGAGTCCGATGCTGAAGACGATGACGATGCCAAGAAACGCCAGAAAATAGCCGCCAATCGCTGAATAGGCGAACGAATGGACCGAACTGATGATGCCGCTGCGCACCTCAAAGGTGCCAAAGATCGAGAGGGCAAACGAGGCCATCACCAGGCCCAGATTCCAGACCTTGAGCATGCCGCGCCGTTCCTGGACCATCGTCGAGTGCAGAAACGCCGTTGCGGTCAACCAGGGGAAGAGCGCAGCATTCTCCACGGGGTCCCACCCCCAGTAGCCTCCCCACCCGAGGACATGGTAGGCCCACCAGGCACCCAGCAGCAAGCCTGCCGTTTGAATGGACCAGGATGCTAGCATCCAGCGGCGAATCGAACGGAGCCACTCGCTATCGAGCCTGCCGGTAATCATGGCTGCGACAGCAAACGCGAAGGGAAGCGAGAAGCTCATGTAGCCCATGAGCAGCATGGGCGGGTGTATCAGCATGCCAGGGTCCATCAAGAGCGGATTCAGGCCATTGCCATCCGGCGGCGCAATGGGCAGGCGCACGAAGGGATTGGAGACGGTCGTGAGCATGAGTAAAAAGAAAGCCTCGATAGCCATCAAGGTTGCCAGCACATACGGTACCAGCACTGCGGGCACACGTTTCGCGGTGAAGACGAACATCGCCGAGAAAAGCGAGAGCATCAAGGCCCAGTACAGCAATGAGCCCTCTTGCCCACCATAGAAAGCCGCGGTCGTGTAATACCAGGGCATGGCAAGGCTGGAATGCTGCGCCACGTAGCTCACGCCAAAGTCATGGGTGAGAAACGAGGCGACCAGCGCCACCGAAGCCATGAGCAGAAAGAACGTGACGACGAGCACGCTGCGCTTCGCACTGGCGACGAGTGGAGGGATGTTCCGTCTCGCTCCCAGGACGGCCACCACCATCGTGTAGGCGGCAAACCCGAAAGCAAGGACGAGCGCGATGAGACCGAGATCCGAGAAATACACACCAGTTCCTTTCTTGTCTCCTTACGGTGTAGGTGCCGCAGCCTGGAACTTGGATGGGCACCTGGCAAACAGCATCAGTGCTTGAGAGGAATCCTTGTCCGGCTCACTGGCACCTTGACATATATCCCGCCTTCCTCCACCTTCGTCTCTAACTGTGGCAACGGCCTGAGATAGCGTACCGGGCCTGCGCTGGTATCGACCTGGCCATAGGCGGAGAAGAGGCCCCCGTGGCAGGGGCAATGGAACTTGCGGTCTGCATCCTGCCAGTCCACAATACAGCCCATGTGTGTGCATGCGGCAGACAGTGCAATCACCCTGCCTTCGTTTGGATCACCACCGTCGTCGACATCGCGTATAACATGGCCAACAATGGTGTCTGTTGCAAAGCGTACCGCACTCGCCCCAAGGTTTGCAAGTGTGGTCACGAAGTACCAGGTCGTGGGTATACCTGATGGGACGAGAGGAGGATAGGCTGAGTCCGGCGAGCCTGTTCTGCTCTCTTCCACTACCCGCTCGATGCCAGCTCCAATGACTAGTGAGGCCGCGACAGCAGCACCGCCAGTGAGCAGCGCACGTCGTGAGATACGAGGTCGCTTCTGAGGGAGAAAAGGGAACGTCCGTTTTGTTGGTGCTGGCTGCCGTAGCTCTTGTTCAAGGAGGATCTGTAACGCTGCAACAAATTCAGGGCGTGGTGTAGCCTCTTCAGATGAAGCAGAGCGTAAGAGCGCGGCCATCTGGTACATGCGGAGCTGGCTGGGTGTCAACTCGTCTGGTGGATGAGCGACACGTCCCGCCTGAAGTTCTGCTATGTAGCGTTCTAGCTCCAGATACGCTTCAAATCGTTCGTGATCTTCCCCTGACATCGTCCTAGGTCTCCTCATTGGTCAAGCGATGCAATGGACATGTGGGTTCTGTTTCTACCAGGACCCCTTCCAGTATATTATATACCATTGTTGATGGTACCTTGACAAGTGTACGACTGCAAGCTATATTATTATCAAGAGTAGGAGACCGCATCAATGCGGATGGTACGCGCTCTGCACCAATCAGTATTACTCTATGGTAAGGCCTGCTCTATTTGCTCTATTCTACCTATATCGTTCGCAATCGTCCGCATGCTCCTCTTGCTCAGGATAATTGCTGATACAAGCGCCTTCAGATCTTTCGTATCAGCATAATGCTAGCCGCTTCAATGGCGGCCTGCGTTCCTGTACCCTATTCACTACTACTTTTTGGGTCTTGGGGGAAACCATTTTTTACAGCACCTTTTTCATTCAAGGGTACAGTTTCTGGTACATGTGTCTCTGATCGTAGGTTCAGCGCCCTCTCTTTTTAGGTCGTGTCAATTGACCCCTTGAGAGGAGAGGGGAGGTACTCTCGTTGATTACCATGATGTCAGCTACTGATCTGCCTAACCCACGTGGTGTTTCGGTTTGAATGTCAACGGGAAAGGTGAGACTGAAGCTCGATGTCGGAAAGGAGGCCAGCACAACGGCAAGAACACCCACTTAAGAGCAAACCCCTATATAGAGAACAAACTCACGAAAAGGAGTAGTTACGTATGTCAGTCATTTCACGCTTTCGCTGGCTAACGAGCCTCGTTGTGGCTCTTACACTTTCCCTGGTGTTCGTCTTCTCACCACTGTTCGTACTCTCATCGCATGCGCAAACCCTTTCGCCTGGCACAACAGTTTCCGCAACGTCTGCGGCAAATTTGATGGCATCACCGAGTTCTAGTTGCAGCCGGTGCTGCTCAGGGGACATGGACAAGGATGAGGGATGTCAATGTTGCTCACGGAATATGGTTAATGGGTGCCGGTGCTGCTCAGGGGACATGGACAAGGATGAGGGATGCCAATGTTGTTCACGGAATATGGTTAATGGGTGCCGGTGCTGCTCAGGGGACATGGACAAGGACGGGGAGTGCCGATGCTGTTCATGAGACAGGGATACCGACATTGCGGGTGGTCGTGCAAGTGAGGATGCGTTTCGATCATTGGTGATTTCTGAGCAGTGGCTTGGCACCACAAGTGTGGTCGTCATTCACCACACGGACTGTAGCATGTTAGCCTTTAGCAATCCAGACCGAAGCATGTTACTATCAGTGGCTTTGGGTATGATGTGAAAAGTGGGAGATTGTTGCCTGTGACTGACCGTTCCAGGAGTTCGCATACACGAACGAAGGATGGGACGTAGCCCCATCCTTCGTTCGTGTTTTGGAGAAGCCAGGCGCTCGGTGACGTGGTTTCACCGAGTTACTTAACTCGACTTTGTATATTTTTGAGCCAGTCGCTTGGTATCGTAAGGAAGGTACGACACGCAATAGCCTGCCCATTGCTCTGCGTAAGCATGGCTGAGATGGTTTGACTTTTCAGACATCGGCTCTTCACCCTGATGTGCATCGGTGGCCAATTCCTTCTGTGGCTGGGATCGCCGCACTCGCGGCCAAGCAGATTCTTGGTGGTGGGGGTAACTTTTTTGGTGGAGGGGGAAAGTGCTAGTGTTCTCTGAACTTGTCAGAGGGGAAGTGCCAAGCCGAACATGTCATCCTGACGGCATCTAGTATGTT
>WNGD01004093.1_pt1 | contig 14479 bp, 16 predicted proteins | sample 5400671 | NCBI WGS metagenome assembly WNGD01 (sample SAMN13153369, study PRJNA577476) | soil metagenome | isolation source: 40 cm soil or saprolite under grassland replicate 2 | place: USA:California | collected 2016-06-15
CCCGAGGTCGAGCAGACCTACGAGGTCGAGTGCCCGCATTGCCACAAGACATTCGTGGCCGAGCCGATGGCCGGAGGCGCTGCGCGCCATACGGGCTTCAAGTGCCCGCACTGCAGGCTCTTCGTCCCGTTCGAGCGCGTCGCCGGGCACGACTTGCGCGAGCCGACGGACGGCGGGAAGTAAGCCGGGTTAGACGGACGGCGGGAAGTAAGCCGGGTTAGGAGCGCGGGTGTGTATTCGCGCGTGTCGACCGGCACTGCAAACGGTTGAGCCGGCGAAGCCGGCACAGCATCCAGAACGGCTTCGCAAGCGAAGCCGTCGCCGACGGATGCGCAGCAGAGCCGCGCATCCTGGGGCGGCGCCGGCAAGCGGCGCCTAGACGCAGTCCTTGCACAAACTGGGAACGCTGACCGTCGCCGCGTCGAAGACTGACGCCAGCCGCCGCGTCATCGACCTGACCCCCGCGGTGCTCGCCGAGCTCGAGATCCTGATCGGCCGGGCGCCCGAGGAGCCGACAGCGCTCCTCTTCGAGGCGCGATCGGGCAGGAAGGACACCCGCCACAACGCCAGACGCATGCTCGACACGGCGGTCGAGAAGGCGAACGTCCAGCTGGCCGAAAAGGGAATCGAGCCGATCCCGAAGGTGGGCCTACACGGGCTCCGACGACCTACGCGTCGCTACGCTGCACCCTCGGCGACGACGTCGCCTACACGGCCGCGCAGCTCGGCCACGTCGACGCCGGGTTCACGCTCCGCACCTACACGCAGGCGGTGCGGCGCCGGCAGAGGCTCACGGCGGCCGAAAGGGCCGAGTTCGACCGGGCCGCCGAATGGGCACGAATGTGCACAAACGACGGCGAGGGCGCCGAAGTCGTCTCCCTCGATGTCGTGCGGCGAAGCGAAAAGCCTGGCGTTAGCAGGGCTTTCGGCGAGGCGCGCTAGTTCACCGCGTCCTTGAGCGCCTGCGCCTCGGGCAGGTGCTCGAGCTTCTTGAGCGTGTTGTTCTCGATCTGGCGGATCCGCTCGCGCGTGACGCCGAACTCGCGGCCGACCTCCTCGAGCGTGCGTGGCTGCTCGCCCTTGAGCCCGAAGCGAAGCTCGATCACCTGCCGCTCGCGCTCCGGAAGCGCGCCGAGCGCGTTCTCGATGTCCTCCCTGCGGAGGGAGAGCTGCGCGGTGTCGAACGGCGACTCGGCCTGCTCGTCCTGGACGAAGTCGCCCAGCTCGGATTCCTCCTCCTCGCCGATCGGCTTTTCCAGCGAGACCGGGAGCTGGGCCATGCGCAGGATCTCGCGGACCTCCTCGGTCGTCATCTCGAGCTCGAACGCGATCTCGTCGGGCCGCGGCTCACGGCCGAGGCGCTGGACGAGCTGGCGCTCGATGTGGACGACTTTGTTCAGCTTCTCGACCATGTGCACCGGGATGCGGATCGTGCGCGCCTTGTCAGCGATCGCGCGCGTCACGGCCTGGCGAATCCACCACGTCGCGTACGTCGAGAACTTGTAGCCCTTGCGATAGTCGAACTTCTCGACCGCGCGGATCAGGCCGAGCGAGCCCTCCTGGATCAGGTCGAGGAATGAGAGGCCGCGGCCGAGGTATCCCTTGGCGATCGAGACGACAAGCCGGAGGTTCGCCTCGATCATCTGCGTCTTCGCTCGCATGTCGCCGCGCTCGATCCGCTTGGCCAGGTACACCTCCTGGTCGGCGGTCAGCAGCGGCACCTTGCCGATCTCGCGGAGGTAGAGCCGCAGCGAGTCGAGCGACGGCTCGACGGTCAGGTCGAGCTTTGGCGCGTTCTTCTCCTCCTCGGGCGGCGTCATCTGCTCGTGGGGCGGGTGCTTGTGGTTCTCGCCCTCGACGAGCTCGATCCCGTGGTCGATCAGGTAGGTGTAGAAGTCCTCGATCTGCTCCTTGGTCAGGTCGACGTCGTCAAGCCCCACGACAATCTCGTCGTAGGTGAGAAATCCCTTCTCCTGACCCTCGGTGACGAGCTTCTGGAGTTCTTCGACCTCAGGAAGCGAGATGTCGACGGTGAGCAAGTGCGACCTCCGGGGTCTTGGGTGGGCGAACTCTCGAACGGCTACCTAGACGCGCAAAGAGCCGGTCTGCACCGCTCCGGCTCACCATCGAACTGGCTCGGATCTTACACGGCGAAACGGGTCCTGGTAGACGAATTTCAGGCCGCCACCGAGAGCTCGCCGACGACCTCCTTGCGCGTGTTCGAGACCGGTACCGAGCGCCACTGCGCGAGGTCGTAGCCGAGCAAGCCGAGGAAGAAGGCGAGCGCCGGCCGGTGCGCGCGGCCGGCGCCGTCCTCCGTCTTCAGCGCGACGCCGATCCCGCCCGGTCCAGCCGCGCAGATGAGGCCCTCCGCGCCGCTCTTCGCGATCCAGCCCGGAAGCACCCGCATCAGCTCGAAGTCCGGGCCGTCGGGGCCGCCGACGAGATCCGGGTGCGCACGCATCGCCGCGGCGACGCGGGCGCCGCCGGCGAGCCGCTCGAAGCGCGCGTAGAGGAAGGCCTGCCGCTCCAGCGGAAGCGCGAAGGTCTGGACGCCGCAGCCGTCGACGGCGGTCGGAATCTCGTCGGCGGAGACGTCCGCGGCCTCGGCGTGCACGGTCAGCATCTCCTGCTGCACCGGGTGGCCGGCGCGAACGTAGCCCCCGCTGTCCCAGTCGCGCGCGCGGCAGAGGGCGAGCATGCCCGAGTGCTTGCCCGAGCAGTTGTGGTGGAGCTTGGTTGGCGGGCGGCCGGGCTCGAGGCCAAGCTCGAGCTCGTCCTCGGTCGCCGGCGCCTTCGCGAGCAACGAGCGGACGGCGTCGAGCTGGTCGTCCGTCGCACGGTGCGACGAGCTGGCGATAGCGAGGTCGCGCTCGTCGAGGTCGCTGCGGGCGCGGGCGAGCGGTAGCGCCTGCAGCGGCTTCGACGACGAGCGCAGGTAGCAGACCAGCGATCCGTCGCCCGCCTCGGCAACCACCGCGCCGTCCTCGACCGCGACCGCGTGCACCGTGTGCCGCGCCTCGACGACTCCGTTCCGGCGCGCCTCGACGACGATCGGGTCCATGCGCGGCACCCTAACCCGGAGCCTGGCGAGCGCGAGAGTCAGGCGAGACCGACGGCGGCGGGCAGCGTTTTAAGGTCCACGCGCCCGTCTAACCTCGGGTCCCGACCCGCCCCCCTGCTCACGCACGAGCGTAACGTGGCGACGGGCGGCGATGCCAGTGTCCGCGTGTGACGGAAGTGTGACTTTTCGCGGGCGCGGGCGCGGGGCGGCGAGCGGCGCGCAGGCGCACGCGGTGCTCACCGGAACGCGAATCCCGAACGCGAATCCTTGCGAACGGGCGGGAAATCCCGTATGGTCGAGATAAGTGGACCATTCGGCCGCCGAACGAACGCTCAACCTCCCCATCCCCGACTACGAGGCCGACGACGTGCTCGTCGTCTCCGAGCCGGAGCGACTGCGCGCATTGAGCGGCGACCTGCGCTCGAAGATCGTCGCCCTGCTCCGCGACAGGGCCCTCTCCACCTCCGAGCTCGCCCACGAGCTGGGCCTGCCCAAGGGCACGGTCGGCCACCACGTCAAGGTGCTCGAGCGCGCCGGGCTGATCCGCGTGGTCCGGACGCGGCGCGTGCGCGCGCTGACCGAAAAGTCCTACGGGCGAGTCGCGCGCCTCTTCGTGATCAAGAGCAGCGAGCCGCTTCCGGCCGGGCTCGGGCCGAACGCGGTCGCCGCGGCCGGCCTCCGGCACGCCGCGGACGAGCTCGCCTCCGCGGGCGAGGTCGCGGCTTTCGGCCTCCTCCAGGTTCGCCTCGCCGAGATCGACGCGCGCCGGTTCGAGCGCCGGCTCGAGCGGCTCCTCGACGAATTCCGAGCGTGCGAGACCGCCGACGGCACCCGCCACGGGCTGGTCGTCGGCCTCTATCCGAACGAGGCCCAGCGTGGCTGAGCGATCCCTCCGTCTCTGGCCACGCGGCGGCCTCTGGCGGCACCCGGACTTCCTCAAGCTCTGGACCGGTCAGACGATCAGCGAGCTCGGCTCGCAGGTCTCGCTGCTCGCGCTGCCGCTGACCGCGGTGGTCGGCCTGCACGCGAGCGCCTTCAGGGTCGCCGCGCTCGCGACGATCGAGTTCCTTCCCTTTATCCTTTTCACGCTGCCCGCCGGCGTCTGGGTCGACCGCCTGCGCAGGCGCCCGATCCTGATCGTCGGCGACGCAGGCCGAGCCGTCCTGCTCGCGACGATCCCGATCGCCTACGCGACCGGCGCCCTGACGATCTGGCAGCTCTACGCGGTCGGCTTCTGCACCGGAATCCTGACGGTCTTCTTCGACGTCGCGTACATGTCCTATCTGCCGTCGCTCGTCGCCAGTGACAAGCTCGTCGAGGGGAACTCGAAGCTGCAGGCGACCATCTCAGCGGCGCAGATCCTCGGACCGGGAATGGCCGGCGCGCTGATCGGCCTGCTTACCGCGCCGGACGCGATCGCAGTCGACAGCGCGAGCTTCGTCGCGTCCTCCTGTTTCGTGCTCGCGATCCGCAAGCACGAGCGCCTCGAGCCGCACCCGGAAGGCGAGCCGCACCGCCGGATGAAGGACGACCTGACCGAGGGCCTGCGCTGGGTCTTCGGCAACGCGTACCTGCGCGCGCAGGCGGCGTGCACCGGCACCTCCAACTTCTTCGCGGCGGTGATCTTCTCGATCCTGATCGTGTACGCGGTGCGCCGGCTCGGCATGACCCCGAGGCAGATCGGCCTCGTCTTCTCGCTCGGGAATGCGGGCTTCCTCGCCGGCGCGCTGCTTGCGAACCGGATCGGCCGGGCGATCGGCATCGGGCGCACGACGCTCTCTGCGGCGGTCATGTTCGGCGCGGCGATGCTCCTCATCCCGCTCGCACCGCGGTCCGACCCACTGCCGTTCCTCGTCGCCGCGCTGGTGCTGTCGAGCTTCGGCAGCGTCGTCTACAACATTACGCAGGTCAGCTTCCGGCAGACGATCACGCCCGAGCGGCTGCAGGGGCGAATGAACGCGGTGATGCGCTTCCTCGTGTGGGGGACGATGCCGCTCGGCTCGCTGACCGGCGGGGCGCTCGCCTCGACGCTCGGCCTGCACGAGGCGATCTGGATCGGGGCTGTCGGCGGAACGTTCACATTCCTGCCGATCCTGCTCTCGCCGATCGTCGCGCTGAAGGAGATGCCCATGGCGGTGGAGGACCCGCTCGCGGTCGCGGAGGCCGAGGCGGCACTCCATCCCGCCGACGCGTAGCCCCGCCGACGCTACGCTGGGCCGGTGCCCGAACTTCCCGAGATGGAGGCGTGGCGGCGCCAGCTGAACGATCCCGTGTCGGCCTTCCCGATCGCCAAGGCCGGACCGGCGCATATCGCCACGCTGAAGACATACGACCCGCCGATCGCCATGCTCGAGGGACGGCGCCTCGCCGGCGCCGAGCGCCGCGCGAAGCGGCTGCTGTTCCCGACTGACGACGGCGAGCTCGTCCTGCTCGTCCACCTGATGACCGCCGGCCGGCTCAAGTTCCTGCGAGCCGGCGAGACCGGGCCGAAGACCCCCGCGTTCCAGCTCGAGTTCCAGGGCGGCTCGCGCCTCGTCCTGACCGAGGCGGGCGCAAAGAAGCGCGCCGGCGTGTGGCTGCTGACGCCCGCGGCCGCGGAGGCGGAGCTCGCGCACCTCGGGCCGGAAGCGCTCGGGCTCGGAGTAGAGCGGCTCGGCGAGATCCTGGGCGGCGAGTCGCGGCGGCTGCACTCGCTGCTGCGCGACCAGCGGCTGCTCGCGGGGATCGGCCGAGCGTGGGCGAACGAGATCCTGCACACGGCGAGGCTGTCGCCGTTCCAGCTCTCGAGAGAGCTCGACGAGGACGAGATCGCGCGTCTCGCGGCGGCGATCGACGACGAGCTCGCCCGCGGCCTCGAGCTCCGCGAGCGCGGCGCCTCGGACAAGAAGACGTACCGCGTGCACGACAAGCTCGGTGAACCGTGCTTTGTCTGCGGGACGCCGATCGCCCGCGTCGACTACGAGGAGCACACCGTCTACTACTGCCCGGAGTGCCAGACGAGCGGTCGCGTGCTGAAGGACCGGCGGCTTTCGCGCCTCCTGCGCTGAGCGTATGCTCGTTGCCGTGACGACGGTCGCCGAGATGATGAAGAAGGAAGTGCTGACAGTCGCGCCCGAGGACACAATCGGCGAGGCCGCGGCGAAGATGACCGAGGCCGACGTCGGCGCCGTGGTCGTCTCCGACTTCGGCCGTCTGATCGGGATCCTCACGGAGCGCGACATCATGCGCGCGGTCGCGCGACGGACGCACTCCAGCGTCACGCGCGTGCGCGAGTGGATGACCTCCGATCCGGTGACGGCACCACCGTCGATGGAGGCACAGGAAGCGGCCCGGACGATGCTGGAGCACGGCTTCCGCCACCTACCGGTCGTGGAGAACGGGCGCGCGATCGGGATCGTCAGCCTGCGCGACTTCGCGCGCTGGACGATCGCCGAGCAGAGCTAGCTAGCGCCCCTTCCAGCAATGAAAGCCCGCTGCATTACCGGAAGGGGCACTAGGTCCAGCTCGGCAGGCGAATCGTCAGCTTGTCGCCGTTGAGGGCGACCGCCCCGCCGAGGCTCTCGAGCAGGCGCACCGCCACGGCGGCGCCGAGGTCGCGGAGGTCCTCGGCGAGCACGACGCGTCGGGAGGAGTCGGTAATCGGTCCGACGTCGAGCTCGACACCGCGCACGTGCACGTGGACGACCTCGAGGCCTCCGTGGCGCAAGGCCGCCCGGACCAGGGCCGAAATGCCACGCGAGGTCGCCTCGCGGTCGACGCGCGCCGGCTCGCCTCGGCCCTCGACGCGGACCCGGTCTGCACCGAGCCGCTCGACGGTGCCGTTCGCGAGCTCGAGTGAGTCGACCTCCTGCAGGTTCGGCTCGTACCGGCCGCCCTCGATGCGCGCGGCGAGCGTCAACTCGTCCAGTAGCTCGGCGAGCTGCTCGGCTGCCGCGATGATCATGTCGACGTAGCGGTCGGCCGGGGCGTCGAGCTCGACAGTGCGCTCCATCGTCCGCGCGAAGCCGTTCACGGTCGCGAGCGGCGTGCGGAGATCGTGGCACGCCAGAGAGACGAGTCGAGCGAAAGTCGTGTCGTTGTGCAAGCCGGCCCCCTGCTACCGTCAGAGACACTACCCGTCCGATGAGCGAGACGCGAGAATTCCTCGACGACCTGCAGGCATCGCCCCCGGATGTCCGCATCGGGCTGTCGCGGGCGGGCGTGACGGGAGTCGAGAAGGCGATCCGCTTCGAGCGCGGCGGGCAGGCGAAACTGATCCCGGCGCGGATCGATTGCACGGTCGATCTGCCGCCCTCCCAGAAGGGCGTCCACATGTCGCGCTTCCCCGAGCTCTTCGAGGAGTCGATCGAGGAGGTCGTGACCGAGACCTTCCTCGTCGAGGAGCTCGCCGAGCACATCGCGCGCCACATTGTCTCGCGGCAGTCGGCGCTGCGGGCGGAGGTGCACATCCAGGCTCGCTACCCGCGCCGGCGGCGGACGCCCGTGACGCACCTCGCCACGCAGGAGCTCGTCACGCTGATCGGGATCGCGGCGGCGACGCGCGACGGCGCTCAGCGCGTGGTCGGCGTCGAGGCCGTCGGGATCAACGCGTGTCCGTGCGCACAGGGTCTCGTCCGAGGACGCGCGGCCGAGCGCCTCGCCGACGCCGGCTTCGCAGAGGGCGACGTCGAGCGGATCCTGGAGCTCGTGCCGCTCGCGACCCACAACCAACGGGGCCTCGGGACGCTGTACGTCGGCACCGGCGCGGCCGTCGACGCCGAGCATCTCGCCGACGTGGTCGAGCGCTCGATGAGCGCCCCGATCTACGAGCTGCTGAAGCGGCCGGACGAGCTGTTCGTCGTCGAGCACGCGCATCTGCAGCCGCGTTTCGTCGAGGACTCGGTCCGCGTCGCGCTCAAGACCGCGCTCGAGGAGCTGCCGCAGCTCGACGACGCTGATTTCCTCTATTCGCGGCAGGTCAACTTCGAGACAATCCACGCCCACGAGGTCGTCGCCGAGCGCTACGGCACGGTGGGCGAGCTACGCGCAGAGCTGGCCGGAGCCGTCGCCGCGCGCCACACGGAATTGCGCGACTGGCTCAATCGCGCGGGAACCTGAGCGCCGGGGAGCCCGGGGTCCGTCCGTCGGTTCCGCCGCGCCGGAATCTGCTCTCCTGCCCCCGCACCAGCCGCTTGATGTTCGCCCGGTGCAGGACGATCACGCCGACCGCCGCGGCGCCGGCGAACGCCGTCACCGGCCAGGGATAACCCAGCAGCCAGGACCAGAGCGGCATGCTCACCGCAGAGACCATCGACGCCACCGAGGCGTAGCGCAGCACGAGGAACGTCAAGAGCCAGACCCCGGCGCCGATCGCACCGACGAGCGGGGCGATCCCGAAGAACGCACCTCCGCACGTCGCGACCATCTTCCCGCCGCGCCGCCAGCGAAGAAACAGCGGCCGCCAGTGGCCGAGCATCGCCGCCGCCCCGGCGAGCACGCCGGCTCCGTGGCCGACGAGCTTCGTCGCGAGGAGCGCCGGAACGAACCCCTTCGCCGCGTCGAGGAGGACGACCGGAACGCCGAGCCTGCGGCCGTAGACGCGCCAGACGTTCGTCCCGCCGATGTTGCCGCTGCCGACAGTGCGAATGTCGACGCCCTTGAACGCGCGCACGAGCCAGTATCCCCACGGCATCGACCCGGCGACGTACCCGATGACGATGAAGAGCGCGGTGCTCACACCGCTCCAGTCTGCCTATGACTACTTCGGAATCGAGTACCGGGACACCCAGTCGTTCACGACGTCCCAGTCGAGGTTGTCGAAGAACGCGTCGATGTACGAGGCGCGGTCGGTCTGGTAGTCGAGGAAGTACGCGTGCTCGTACACGTCGAGCGCGACGACCGGCGTCGCGTTCCAGATCGGGAACGTGTTCTGCGCGTCGCCGACGTAGTTGAACAGGTGGCCCTCGTCCCAGTCGTAGGCCGTCCAGGCCCAGCCACGGCCGGCCATCCCGGTCGCCTTCAGATCCGAGCGCCACGTGTCGACTGAGCCGAAGTCGCGCTTGATCAGATCGGCGATCGCGCCGTCCGGAGCGCCGCCGTCGCCGCCGAGGTGCTCGAAGTAGATCTCGTGGTTCTTGATCCCGCCCACGGCGAAGCTGAGCTCCACCTTCAGCGCGCGGATCTCGGAGTAGACCTGGTTCGCGGACGCGGCGTCGACCCCGGCGAGCTTGCCGAGGATCTCGTTTCGCTTGTTCACGTAGCCCTGGTAGAGCTTGTAGTGGGCCTCGACGGACGCACGAGAGATGCCGTCGAGCTCGTAGAGCTCGGGCTTCAGCTCACGCGGGGCGATCTCCTCGAACTTGTAGGCAAGCGTCGACATGTCTCGTGGCCACTCCCTCGTTCGCCTGGACGGGCGGGCGGAGCATATCCTCCGCACCGGGGACAAGAGACGCTTCGAAAGGAGACGGGATGCCGTTCACGCTGCCGGATCTTCATACGACTACGGCGCGCTCGAGCCGCACATCGACGCGAAGACGATGGAGATCCATCACGACCGGCACCACAAGGCGTACATCGACAATGCGAATGCCGCCCTCGAAGGCACCGAGTGGGCCGACCGGAGCGTCGAGCAGATACTCACGGAGATCGACCTCCTCCCCGAGGACAAGCAGACGGCGGTCCGGAACAACGCGGGCGGCCACGCGAATCACTCGCTCTTCTGGGAGATCATGAGCCCCGAGGGCGGCGGCGAGCCGGACGGCGAGCTCGGCGCGGCGATCGACGACACCTTCGACAGCTTCGACAACCTGAAGTCGCAGGTCAACGACGCCGGCGTCAAGCGCTTCGGCTCCGGCTGGTCGTGGCTCGTCTGGGACGGCACCGGCCTCGCGGTCTACTCGACGCCGAACCAGGACAGCCCGCTGCTCAAGTCGTTCGACGACGTGCCGGTCCTCGGCATCGACGTCTGGGAGCATGCCTACTACCTCAAGTACCAGAACAAGCGCCCGGACTACCTCGCCGCGTGGTGGAACGTCGTCAACTGGGCCGACGTCGCGAAGCGGTTCGACCAGGCGCGGGGGAAATAACCCCCGCGCCTGGCCCTCCTCAGCTGAAGATCAGGTTGCTGCGTCCGAACAGGTAGCAGGGCGAGGCCTGCGACTGCGACAGCAGCGCACGGACCTTCACGCGGGCGCGGACCCGCGCCGTGAAGGTCGCCGACGAGAGCACGGTCGGAGCGACAGCGCTCGGGCCGGGCCGTAGCGTCACGCGCCGTACCGTCACCCAGATGCTGCGGGCGCGGTCGAAACGCTGGAACGAGACGGCCTTGCCGGCGAACGAGTCGGCGGCGGTGACCCGCACGCTGTAACGGTGCGCCGCCACTTTGCCGAGCCGCAGCCGCGGACGGACCTTGACCGTGACCGCAGAGCTCGCGGCGGTCTTCCACCGAACCGTGTAGGCGGTGTTCTTCAGCGGCTGCACGCTCGCGCTGTAGGCGCCCCCGCTCGTCGTCGTCGCGGTGACCGCCGGCTTCGCGGCGCTCTCGCCGCAGGCCTGGGCCAGCACGGCAACCTTCTCGTTCGCCGCGTGACTCGACACTGTTCCGGTGACCGTCGCCCGGCCGCCGTACACGACGGTCATCGGCGTCACGGCGATCGTCACCGAGGCCGGCGCTGCGTTGACATCGACTCTCCCGTTGAAGCTGCCCTTCTGAGTCGGGTCGCGATAGGGGTACGAGCCCGCGACGGCCAACGTGCAGGAACCGCTCTGGGTCGGCTGGAGGACGAGTGGATTCGGGGTGCACGTGACCCCGGTCGTCTTCGTGAACTCGACCTGGTGCGCGGTCGTATCGGCGTTCGTGAAGGTCACGCTCTCTCCCGCGTTGACCGTCACCTTGTCCGGCACGAAGCCGGCCTTCGTGATCGTCACGTTTGCGTTCGCCGACCAGGCCGGCGCGACTGCCAGCAGGCAGAAGGCCGTCAAAGCGACGACGAACATCCTCACCGGATTCATCGATCGACCCCCCTCGGTTGCCTCGCTTGATAGATGCCGCCGCGGGGGCCGACCTTGCGGCGTGGTCGACCCGCGGGGCGGCGAAGCTATCGACGAGTGACGGCGAGGATCCGGCTCGTGCTCTCGATGTAGCCCGTGCCGGCCTGCGCCGCGGGGAGCCACGCGCGCAGGAACGAGTGACCGCGCGGCACCCGCATCGTGAACTTGGCCCGTGAGAACGCGGAGCTCAGGAACACCTTCCTGACGCTCTGCCACGAGCCGAACGCGTTCCGGCGCTGGACGTAGACGTAGTGCCCCCCGTACGAGACGTCCGAGGTCACCTTCACCGTGTAGACCCGGCGGGCGAGGCCGAAGCCGACGCGCGGCCGCACGTAGACGGTGACCGACGGGCTCGACGCGCCCTTCCACTGCGCCTGGTAGGCCGTCTGGATCGTCGGCGAGACGTTGAAGCTGAACTCGCCGCTCGACGCGGTCGTCGTCACGTCCGCCTGCTTCGCGGTCTTCTCACCGAGCGGCTGCGCGTTGAGCACGACCGACTCGGACGCCTGCTTCGAGGAGACGCTGCCGGTCAGGGTCGTGCCGCTGCCGTAGACGACCGACTGGCTCGCCGCGGCGAGTGAGACTGCCGCCGGGGTGCCCTTCACGGTCACCGTGCCCGTCAGCTTCGGGTTGACAGTGTCGTGGTACTTGATGCTGCCTGCCTTCGAGAAGCTGACCGAGTAGCTCTGCCCCGCCGCGAGCGTCGGCGAGGCGAAGCTGCCGTCGTTGGCGACCACCTGGTGGTTGCCCGTGTCGGCGTTGTGGAACGTGACCGTGTCGCCGACGTTGATCGTCGTCGCCGTCGGCACGAACCCGGTCTTCGTGATCTGAACGGTCTTCGTGTCAGCGCCGGCCGACGGGGCCAGAGCCACCGCGGCGACCGCGAGCGGTAGCAACAGGAGTCGTCTCATGTTCATGTCACTTCCCTTCGTGTTCTCCCCTGGATGGTCCCGCGGGGAGGCCTGCGCCATGCGCCGCAATCCCGCGTTTTAACGTTTTCAAAACAGAATCCGTTCCGATTATCGACGGATCGTCTGCATTCCGCTGTGGGCCGAGAGCAGGCCGAGGCCGGCCTGGTTGACCGAGAGGAAGACCCGGATGCGCGAGACGCCCTTCGGCAGGTACGCACCCGGCCGGAAAATCCGGCCGGACTGCGGCCCGAGCGCGAGCGCGGCGAGGTTCACCCACTGGCCGAACGCCGAGAGGCGCTGCAGGTAGACGTGCTTGTGCCAGAAGGAGTGGCCGGCGGTGACCTGGGCCTTCATGTAGCCGTTGCCGCCGGGGAGCAGGGTCAGCTTCGGGGCGACCTGGGCGAGTAGCTGCCCGCTCGTCACCGGGCCCCAGCGCGCGACGTAGTTCGTGTACTGGTTCGGCGTCGTCGTGTATCCGAACGTCCCGCTCGTCCCGGTCACGACGGTCGCGAGCTGCACGGGCGAGGGCTGGCCGTACTCCTGCGCGTCGATCGAGACGGTCTCGCCGGACTTGTGGCTCGAAACCTGGCCGGAGAGCGTGATCTGCGTTCCGTAGACCACGATCGGCTGGTCGAGGACGAAGGTCATCGACGGCGGCGGGCCCTTGACCCTGACGGTTCCGGTCAGCCGGGTCTTCAGCGCGTCGTGGTAGCGGTACGTCCCCGCTCGGCGGAATGTGAACGTGTAGCTCTTGCCGGGCGCGAGGATCGGCGAGGCGAACGAGCCGTCGTTCGCGACGACCTGGTGCTCGACCCTGTCCACGTTCTTCCAGGTGACGCTGTCGCCGTGTTCGAGCGTGATCGAGGCCGGCGAGAAGCCCGTGCTCTTGATCGAGACTGCGATCGTTGCTGCCCGGGCTGCGGGCGCGACGGCGAAGACGAGCGACGCCATGGCCGCAAGCAGAAGCCTGCGCATCGTGGATCCCCCTTCCGCCCGCTTCAGTTGTCTCTCCTACAGACGCAAAAACCGGTCGGGGGTTCGTAAGGTTTCTGTTCGGGGTGCACAAAGCGGCTCCCGCGTGCTCCAATCCGAAGTGGATGGCGAGCCGTAACAAGCAGACAGACATGGAGCTCGCGCTCAGCCCGCCGACGCCACTGCGGCAATCGGCGTCGGCGCAGGGGGATGAGTTACCCGCGGACGTAACCGATGGGGAACTGCTCGTCCGCGTCGCCGACGGTGATCGCGCGGCGTTCGACTCGCTCTACCGGCGCTATGTGCGATCGGTCTTCGGGCTTGCCCTGCGCCGGCTCGGCGACCGCGGGCGCGCCGAGGACGCCGTCCAGGAGACCTTCGCCGCCGTCTGGCGCTCCGCCACGAGCTACCGGCCGGAACGCGGTCCGGCTGCGCCGTGGCTGTACGCAGTGGCGCGGAACGCGATCACCGACCGGCTGCGCGCCCGTACGGAGACGCCGGGCGAGCTTCCGGAGCGGGCCGCGCCCGAGGCGGGTCCGCCGGAGCGGGCCGAGACGTCGTACGTGGCCTGGCGCGTGCACCGGGCGATGGAGGAGCTTCCCGAGCACGAGCGGGAGGTGCTCGAGCTCGCATACTGGAGCGGCTTCTCGCAAAGCGAGGTCGCGAACTACCTCAACATCCCGCTCGGCACAGTCAAGACACGGACGCGGAGCGCGCTCTCGCGCCTCGCCGGGCTGCTCGAAGGAGACCTACGGTGACGCGGACGCCGGAATTCGACGAGCTCGTCGACGACGACGTGGAGCGCAGCGAGCGCGAGCGGCTACGGCGCGTCCACGACCTGCTCGTCGCGGCCGGCCCGCCCCCGGAGCTCTCACCCGAGCTCGAGGCGGGACCCGACATGGCGGTCACGTACCGGCACCGCCGGCGCCGGCCCGGCGTCGCGAGGCGCTCGGCGCTGCTTGCGGCGGCGGCGCTCGGCATCGTCGGCGCATTCCTGCTCGGCTACATGAGCGGCAACAGCTCGAAGACGCCACAGGCGTTTCCGGCCGTGAAAACGATTACGATGCACGGGACGAAGGCCGCCCCCGACGCGCACGCCGCGCTCCGTCTCGGCGATCCTGACTCGGGCGGCAACTGGCCGATGCGGATCGTCGCGACCGGCCTGCCGACCCTGCCGAAGGGCGGCTACTACCTGCTCGTCCTGACGCGCCACGGCAAGATCGTGGGCCCGTGCGGCACCTTCGTCGTGCACAAAGGCCGGGTGGTCACGTACTTGAACGCGCCCTACCGGATCGGAGGCGCCGGCTGGATCGTCACCAAGCAGATGAAGGGCGACCGCAAGCCCGGGCCCGTCGTCTTGACGACCTAGTGACCTGAGTCGTTGATTCGCTGGCAGTAGGAGGCGAGGCTGTCGAGGATCTGGTCTGCGGTCTTGTGCCAGACGAACGGTTTGGGGTTGTCGTTCCAGTTGGTGATCCAGGTGCGGATCGAGGCGACAAGATCG
>WNGD01004094.1_pt1 | contig 14478 bp, 10 predicted proteins | sample 5400671 | NCBI WGS metagenome assembly WNGD01 (sample SAMN13153369, study PRJNA577476) | soil metagenome | isolation source: 40 cm soil or saprolite under grassland replicate 2 | place: USA:California | collected 2016-06-15
GCTGCTGGCCGACCGGCTGTTTGTCGGCGCCGAGCTGTGGCGGGCCATGGCCAGCACCGGCGCGGACCTGGTGTGGCGGATCAAGTGCGGCAGCAAGACCGCCCCCAAGCTCCCCGTTGACCAGGTACTGGCTGACAGGTCGTGGCTCAGCCGCATGTACGCCGCCTCCGACCGCCGCAAGCGCCACCCGATCACGGTGCGGGTCATCGAGTACACCCTGTCGGATCCTGGCCGGCGCACCAGTACCGACCGCTACCGGCTGGTGACCACCATCCTGGACCCGGACCTGGCGCCCGCCCACGAGCTGGCGGTGCTGTACACCGAGCGGTGGGAGATCGAGACCGCGCTGGCCGAGTTGAAGACGACCCAGCGTGGCCCCAGGCAGGTGCTGCGCTCCAAGAGCCCCGAGCTGGTCGCCCAGGAGGTCTGGGCGCACCTGCTGGTCCACTACGCCCTGCGTCAGGTGATGCACACCGCCGCGCTCGAAGCCGACCTGGACCCCGACCGGCTGTCGTTTATCGCCAGCCTGCGGGTCGTGCGCCGCCAGGTGATCGCCCGGCCGGCGTTTTCCCCCTGAGCAGCTCGCCGCCGCGATCCGCATGGTGGTCGACGAGCTGCTCACCGTGCTGCTGCCCCCGCGGCGGCTGCGGGCCTTCCCCCGGGCGGTCAAGCGCAAGATGAGCAACTACCAGCTCAAGCGTGCCGCCCACCGCGCCTGGCCGCAGCCGACCATGCCACCCCTTGAGGCCGTCAGCGTCCTACCCGCAATCCTGCCTGGCACAAGCTGCCGAAGCCCCTAACTGGATGGCATTGAGGCTAAGGGCGTGCTGGTCGCCCGTGAGCGCCTGAGCGAGCGGGAGGCGTTCGAGCGGCTGCGGCGTCAGGCCCGCGACCAGCGGCGCTCGGTCGCCGAGGTCGCCGCCGAGGTCATGGCCAGCACCGATCGCCCCGCCCGAGACGGCGGCAAGCACGGACCAGTCGGCCAGAGCGACGAGCTATCGACTGATCCCCTAGCCGTCATCGAGGCTCCATCGCTGAAATTCGATCGGACCTGGCCGATTCTCGAAAAGCCTTGACGGGTAGTTGAGCCTATGGCCCTTATGCCTCGGCGAATTGTCGCGGGCCGCTACCTGCTGAAGCACCCCATTGGCAGGGGCGGGATCGGGGTGGTGTGGCTCGCCCACGACCGCCTGCTCGACCGCGAGGTCGCCGTCAAGGAGGTCACCTTCCCCCAGACCCTCCCCCAGCACGAGCGTGACTCGTTGCGTGCCAGCGTGCTGCGCGAGGCGCAGGCCGCCACGCGGCTCAACCATCCAGGCGCGATCACCCTCTACGACGTGCTCAAGGAGCAGGGCCGGGTGTTTGTCGTCATGGAGCTGATCACGGCTCCCAGCCTGGCCGAGCTCGTGGCCAGGCGCGGGCCGCTGCCCCCCGAGCAGGTCGCCCGCATCGGCCTGCAGATCGCCGCCGCGCTCGAGGCCGCTCACAGGGCCGGTGTGGTGCATCGCGACGTCAAGCCCGCCAACGTCATGGTCGCCGAGGACGGCAGCGTCTGGCTCGGCGACTTCGGCATCGCCCACCTGCAGGGCGACCCGAAACTCACCGCCAGCGGCATCATCGTCGGCACCCCCTGGTACATGTCCCCAGAGCAGGCCAGCGGCGGCGACAGCGGCCCGGAGACCGACCTGTGGGGGCTGGGCGCGACCATGTACTACGCGGTCGAGGGCGAGGCGCCATTCGAACGTGCCAGTTCGCTTGCTGCGCTGGCCGCGGTGGTGAACGAGCCGCCACGCCCACCGCAGCATGCCGGCCCGCTCGCACCCGTGCTCATGTCGCTGCTGGCCAAGGACCCGGCTGCCCGGCCCGTCCTGCGCCAGGTGCGCATCCGCCTTGTCCGGGTCGCCGCCGCCAGCCGGGAACCGGCCGCCGACCGACCCGCAGTGCCGGTCGCGCCTCCCGACCTGTTCACCCCGGCCCCCACCGGGGAACTCCCCGCCGAAGGGGGCACGCACGACACCACCGAGCCCCGCCAGGCCCCGACGTCGCCGGCCAGCCGAGCGGGGCGGGACGAGGGGACGGCGAGGCGGCGGTGGCTGATCGCGCTCGCCGTGCTTGCCGGGGTGGCCGCAGTCGCGCTGGCGCTTGCGCTGACCGGGCCGTTGCGGGGCAACGGCGCAAGCGACGAGCGTACGGCCGCGCCGACTGCTCCACAGACGACTGCCCCGAGGGCAGGCGCGTCGCCAACCACCTCCCCGCCACAGCATCCGCCCAAGTCCCAGCCAGCAGCCGGCGCCGCTGCCACGGTGCCCATGGGCTGGACCAGCTTCAGCAACCCGAGCGGCGGCTACGCCGTCGCCTACCCAGCCGGCTGGAGGCCCAGCACCGGTCTGGCCCGGCACGGCACGTCCTTCAGCGAGGGCACCGGCCGCTTCATCAAGGTGGAGTCCGCGCATCCCCCGCAGGTCCCGCCGAGCGGCGATCCGCTGCCCGGATGGATCTCAAACGAGCAGTACTGGTCGGCGAGGCTCCCCGGCTACCACCGGATCGGCTCGGTGCACGAGGGAAGCTACCACGGCATGCGCGCCGCGATCTGGGAGTACACCTACCTTCCGAACGGGCGCCCCACCCACGGGCTGAACATCAGCTTCGTGAGCCCGAGCCGAAGCTGGGGCTATTCGGTCCTCTCCCTCATCCCGGAGAACCGCTGGGCGTCGTCCCAGGAGCTGATCCGCTCGTTCGAACAGGCCTTCTCCCCACTCGCCTAGCGGCTTTTGGCTGTTCGCCAGCCACCCGCTCAGCCGCTCGCCGCTGCCGGGCGCCGCTGGTCGTGTTGATCGGCCAGCAGGCACCGGTAGACGGCGTCCGACAGCCGCCGCTTCAAACACCGCAGCGCCTCCTTGGCGGACTTGCCCTCGGCGCGCTTGCGCCGGTAGTACGCCTGCCCGGCGGTGGGATGGCGGATCTGCACGATCGCCATCAGGTACAGCGCATGGTTCAGCTTGCGATCACCAGCCCGTGACAGCCGATGGCGAACGACCTGACCGCTGGAGGCCTCCAACGGCGCGGTCCCGGTGTGGGCGGCGAAGTGATGCTTGGTCGGGAACCGGCGCACGTCGCCGACCTCGCCCAGCAGCTTGGCGGCCAGCACCGGACCGACCCCAAACAGCTCGACCAGGCTGGTCTTGGACTGGGTCACCGCCGCAGTGATGCGCGCCTGGACCGTGGCGATCCGCCGGTCCAGGTCACGGACGTCGGCGATCAGGTCGCCGGCCAGCTGCCAGCGGGTCATGGCCGGCGCGCCGGATGGAGCGACCTGGGCGAGCAGCACTTCGGCGCTGTCGGGGGTGAGGTTGCGGCCGGCGCCGGCCGGGACCAGGTCGACCAGCAGCCGGTGCAGCCGGTTGATGGTTTGGGTGCGCACGCGGACCAGGTCCTCGCGTCGGTTGGTCAACAGGCGCAACACCACCCCGTGGTCCTCCACGCCGACCCGTCGCAGCCCAGGCGCACCTTGGGCGGCGACCGCGACCGAGACCGCATCGTCAGGGTCGGTCTTGCGGCCGTGGCCGACCGACAGCACCCGCACCCGCGCGGCCAGCTTGGCCGGCACGTCCACCACCCGCTCGCCGTCAGCGACCAGCTGCTGCGCGAGTCCCCGGCCGACGCCGTGCGCGCCCTCCACCGCCCAGCACCGCTGCGGCCAACACTCAGCCCACGCGCGAAGGGCCTGGTAGCCCTCCAGGGTGGCGGGGATGCGCTGCTGGTCCAGCAGCTGGCCGTGCTCGTCGAGCACAACGGCGGTGCGGCCAGCAGCCCGGGCCCGACGCGCAGCAGCAGCCCGAGCAGGCCGCGGGGCGCGTTGCCTGCCCAAACCATGCCCGCCATGCCCGCCCCCGTGGTCGCGGCTCCGACGCCGAGCCCGAGCCCCGCCAGGACCATCGCGGCGGCACAGGCCAGCGACCCGGTCAGTCCCGCTGCCCCGGCGGCGCCACGGCAGGCGGTCCTGGTCTGCGACGGCCGCGACAGCCGCCCGCCGTTCCGCCCGCCGTTCCGCCCGCCGTTCCGCCCGCCGTTCCGCCCGCCGTTCCGCCCGCCGTTATGGGCTGGCCGATGGGCGCTCACGCCCTGGTCCTCGCCGCCGGCGCGGGGCTGGGCGCAGCGGCCGGTGCTGGGGCGGTGGTGTGGCGGCCGACGCTGGCGATCGCAGCGAACAGCAGCCTGGGCCGGCCGCCGATGGAGTTGACGAAGATGGTGGTGACCGAGGCGGCCATGGCGACCATCGCCCACACCGGGTAGAGGAGCCCGGTGGCCGCGGCCGGGATGCCGAGGCCGTTGAACGCGAACGCCAACGCGACGTTCTGCTTGACCCGACGGTAGGCGCTGCGGCTGACCTGGTGGGCGGCCAGCACCGTGCGCAGGTCGGCGTGCAGGGCGATGATGTCGGCAGATTCGATGGCGATGTCGGTGCCGTGGCCCATGGCGATGCCGACGTCGGCCTGCATGAGCGCGGGGGCGTCGTTGATGCCGTCGCCGACCATCGCCACCCTGCTGCCGTCGGCCTGCAGCCGGCGGATGAGGTCGGCTTTGCCGCCGGGCAGCACCCCGCCGTACACCCGCTCGGGCGGGATGCCGAGCTGGGCGGCAACCTGCCGTGCGGCGGTGGGGTCGTCGCCGGTGACCAGGACGGGTTCGATCCGCCGGCGGCGCAGCGCGGCGATGACCTCGCCGGCCTCTGCTCGGAGCTGGTCGCCCAGGCCGAGCACCCCGACCGGCCGCTGGCCGGCGGCGACCGTGACCGCCGTGGCACCTGCCTGCTGCAGCCGCTCGACGTGGCCTTGCAACGGGGTGACGTCCACACCGTGGTCGGCCAGCAGGGCCGGGCGGCCGACCAGCACCTGGCGGCCTGCCACGGTGGCGCGCACCCCCAAGCCGGTGATCGAGGTGAACGCCTCCGGCTCGACCACGGGCAGGTGGCGCTGGCTGGCGGCGGCGACGATGGCGCGGCCCAGCGGGTGCTCGGTGTGCTGCTCGGCGGCTGCGGCCAGCGCCAGCAGGGCGGCCTCGTCGCCGTCCACGGCGTGCAGGGCCCGGACGCTGGGTTTGCCCTCGGTCAGGGTGCCGGTCTTGTCCACCACCACCTGGCGGACCAGCCGCAGGGTCTGGAAGGCCTCGCCGGTGCGCATCAGCACGCCCTGGGCGGCGGCCTCGCCGGCGCCGCGGACGATCGCCAGCGGCGCGGCGATCCCCACCGCGCACGGGTAGCCCATCACCAGCACGCTCAGGCCGGCGAACACTGCCCGCCGCACGTCCAGCTCCCCGGCGGCCAGCCACGAACCGGCCAGCCAGCCCACCAGCGCCAAGGCCGAGACCGCAAGGACAAGGGGGGTGTAGACGCGCAGGACCCGGTCGACCAGGTGCAGGATGCCGGGCTTGAGCGCGCGGGCGTCCTCGACCTGCCGGGCGACCTGGGCCAAGAACGTCTCGCCGCCGACCCGGGTGGCCTCGATGAGCAGGGTGCCGGCGGTGTTGACCGACCCCGAGACCACTTCATCGCCGGCGGCGCGCTCGACCGGGACCGGTTCGCCGGTCACCAGTGACACGTCCACCGCGGCGTGGCCGTCGCGGACCACCCCGTCGACGGGGATGCGCTCGCCGGGCCGGATACGCACCAGCTCCCCTGCCCGCACGTCCTCGACGGCGACCTCGCGCTCGACCCCCTCGCGGACCACCCGCGCCAGGTCGGGCTGCAGGTCCAGCAGCTTCTTGACCGCCTGGCTGGAGCGCGTCTTGACCAGCAGCGACAGCCACTCCGAGAACACGTGGTAGGTGGTGACCAGCACCGCCACCGCAAAGAACGCCGCGGTCGGGTAGCCGGGCAGCAGGCCGGTCAGGCCGATGATCCCGCCGGCGATCCCGGCGGCCGCGCCGACCTCCAGCAGCACGTGCTGGTTCAAGATCCCCCGCCGCAAGGCCTGGGCGGCCATGCGCAAGATGTGCGGCGCCACCACCAGCACGACCGCGACGGCCAGCATCCCGGCGAGCCAGTCGATGACCCGCCCGGGCAACCATCCGGCGATGCGGGCCGCGACGGCGGTCAGCCCCGGGGCGATGATGCCCACCGCCCCCACCAGCGACCGCAACGGGCCGGCTGGGCGCAGGATCGCGAACGCCACCGGGACCAGCACCGCCACCACCGCGGCGGGCACCAGCACCGACCAGGCCCCGCGGAGTTGGGCGATCAGCCCGATCGCCGCCAGCGAGCAGGCGACCGCGCCAAGCAGCCGCAGCCCCTCGCGGACCAGGTCGGCCTCTTCCTCCTCGAACGGGCGCAGCTTGCGCGGGTCATACAGCTCATAGCCCAGGTCCCGCAGCGTCGAAAGGATCACCTCCGGGCTGATCTGCTGCGGGTCGTAGTCGACCAAGGCCTGCTCGTGGGTCAGGCTCACCGCCACGGTGCCGACCCCGGACAGCCGGCCAAGGCCCTTTTCGATCGTGCCGGTGCACAGCGAGCAGTGCAGCCCGGCGATCCGCGCGCGGATCCGGGCGTGGCCGGGGGTGTCGCTGGGCTCGGCCGCCCACCACCGCAGCCCGTCCCCGGGTCGAACGTCGGTCGTCGTCATCGGACCTCGCCTGCCTTCGTCGGCTCGAACCCCGCCGCGGCGAGGCGATCGGCGACGCCGGCGGCGTCGACCCGTCCGGGGTCGACGACCAGGCGCACCTGGCCGCTGGCGTGGTCGGCGGTAGCCTGGACCACGCCGTCGATGCGGCGGGCTGCCGCGGCCGCGCGCTGCGCACAGCCGGTGCAGTGCATGCCGCCCACCGCAAGGGTGATCGCAACCGTCATCAGTGACTCCTCCAGTCGCCGCAGGCTCCCGGGGTTTCGGTCGTTGGTACCTGTGCACCGCCACGCTAGACCTTCCAGCCCGCGGGAAGGTCAAGTGATAGGCTGCGGGCATGCGCATCGGCGAACTCGCCACCAAAACAGGGGTGCCGGCCAAGACGATCCGCTACTGGGAGCAGCTCGGCCTGCTGCCAGTACCGGCTCGGACGTCGGCCGGCTACCGCGACTACCAGCCACAGGCCGCCACGCGGCTGGGCTTCATCCGGGCTGCCCAGTCGATCGGCCTGTCACTGGGCGAGATCCGCGAGATCCTCGCGGTCCGCGACCAAGGGATCGTGCCCTGCGCCCACGTCGCCGCCCTCATCCAGCAGCACGCGCAGGAGCTGGCCGAGTGGATCGCGGCCCTGGAGCGCATGCGCCGCGACCTTGAGCGCTTGGCGACCCATGCCCGGCACGTCTCCTCACGCGACGCCGAGCAGGCCGACTACTGCCACGTCATCGAGACCGCCCCACGCCGCAACCTGGCGGCCACCGCTCGCCCCACCTTCCGGGCCCGGAACGCCGGTCATTGACCTGCTCCGGATCCTGTTCCTGAGCGTCCACACCGCTTGGCAGCCCGTCCCGCCGACGGGTGCATGCGAGCGAGAAGTGGCGCCAAGCCTGTCGGACACAACGCTGACACCGTGCGTTTGACCTCGACGGACAGCCGCTACCGCCAGTTTTCGGTCCATTGTTCTCGCCGGGCCGTCCCCAACGCCCGAGCTTCCGCCATCGCGGCCCAAAGCGTCCTGATCTTCCTCGGCACCGCCATCGGTCCGGTCGTGGCCATCCGACTCGGCTACGCCACGCTCTGTGTCGCCGTGGCGGCAGCGGTGGCCGTGGCCGCGCTGGCCGTCGCCGTCGTCCTCCCAGCAGGCGCTTCTCGGATCTGGCGGGCCTGGCGTCGTGGCGGCTGGTTTGCCAGCCGCCGTGGCCGGCGATGGGCGGCTGCGCTTGGCGCTGTCTCGCTGGGGGCCGCGCTGCTGGTCTGGGGTGTGCCACGCGACTGTGGGCCAGCCTGCCACGGCAGTGCCGGCGTGGCCACGGCTCAGGCCGACCTGGACGCCCCACCGCACGACCGTCCTCCCGCGGGCAGGCGCGACGCGGTCGGCGCCGGCGGCACGGCAGGGGCGTCCACCCCGCCGACAACCCATCGGCCAGCGACGCCCGCCGCCCAGATACCAGTCGGCACGCGACGCGACGCGACGACCAGCCGGTCCAGCGCCGAAGGGAGCATCGTGTCGACGACGCGCCCGGTGGCGTCGCCGGCGACTAGGGGTGCCGGTAAGAAGCGCGCTACCAAGTGCCATCTGGCGCAAGGGATGTAGCGGACCAAGCGACACGACACCGCGGTGGATTGCGCGGTAGGGTTGCGCCCTTATGACCGCTTCTGCTCTCACGCCGCCACCGTCGCCGCTGGCTTGTTGGGGCGGGTAGGCGAGACGTGGCTCGTCCGCTGGATCTTGACGACCTGCTCGAGCACTTCACCCTCGCCGATGACGAGCTGGAGCTGCTGCGCAACAAGCGCGGGACGACCAGGCTGGGCTTCGGTCTGCTGCTGAAATACCTGGCCTGGAAGGGTAGGTTCCCGCGCGGCCGCGGCGAGGTGCCCGACAACGCCGTTGACCATGTCGCCCGCCAGGTCGGTATCCCGCCCGAGGAACTGGGCCTGTACGACTGGGCAGGACGCCAGAGCAAGCGCCACCGGGTCGAGGTCCGCCAGCACCTTGGGTTTCGAGAATGCAGCGTCGCCGACGCCGACAAGCTGACGGCGTGGCTGGCCGAGCACGTCGCCCAGGCCGAGCGGCGCCCGGAGCGGGTCCGGGAGGAACTGCTGGCCCACTGCCGCGTAGAGCGGATTGAGCCGCCCACGGTCGGGCGTATCGACCGGATGGTCGCCTCGGCGTTGCACCAGGCCGAGGAGGCCCTGTCGGTGCGAATCGCCGCTCGGCTGTCGACGGTAGCGACCGTGCGGCTGCAGAAACTGGTCGCCGCCGCGGCCGATGACGCCGGCCCTGAGGAGGAGCAGGAGGCGGAGGGGCCGGCGCCGCTGGCGCTGATCAAGTCCGACCCGGGCAACGTCAGCCTGGAGACGATGCTGGCCGAGATCGGCAAGCTGGAGGCGGTCCGCGCGGTCGGGCTGCCACCGGGCCTGTTCGCCGACGTCGCCCCCAAGGTCGTGGCCGCCTGGCGGGCCCGGGCGACGGTGGAGGCGCCCTCGCACCTGCGCACCCACCCCGAGCCGCTGCGGCTGACCCTGCTGGCCGCGCTGCTGCACACCAGGGAGCGGGAGCTCACCGACACGCTGGTGGATCTGCTGATCGCCACGGTGCACCGCATCAACGCGCGGGCCGAGAAGAAGATCACCGAGGAGCTGATCCGCGAGTTCAAGCGGGTCACCGGCAAGGAGACCATCCTGTTCCGGATCGCGGAGGCCGCCGTCGAGCATCCCGACGATACGGTGCGCGCCGCGCTGTTCCCGGTGGTGCCCGGCGGTGAGCGGACGCTGCGGGACCTGGTGGCCGAGTACAAAGCGTCGGGGCCGACCTGGCGGCGGTCGGTGCAGACCACCCTGAAGGCCTCCTACGCCAGCCACTACCGCAAGGGCCTGATCCGCCTGCTCGAGGTGCTCGCATTCCGCTCCAGCAACACCCAGCATCAGCCGGTCATCCAGGCGCTGGGGCTGATCGGCCGCCACGCCCACGACGGCAACACCACCTACTACCCGCTCGGCGAGCACGTCCCTGTCCACAGCGGCACTGTGGGCGACTGGGAGGACCTGGTGTGGCGGGACGACCGGCGCGGCCGCCGGCGGGTGGTCCGCATGGCCTACGAGGTCGCCACCTTCCAGGCGCTGCGGGACCGGCTGCGCTGCAAGGAGATCTGGGTCGAGGGCGCCGACTGGTGGCGCAATCCCGACCAGGACCTGCCCCAAGATTTTGAGGCGCGCCGCGCCGAGCACTACCAGGCGCTGCGTAAGCCGTTGGATCCTGGCCGGTTCATCCACGAGCTGCAGGCCGAGCAGCGCCGCGAGCTGGCCCTGCTCAATGACGCCCTGCCCCGGCTGGCCTGGCTGGACGTCGCCGACCGGCCGGGCGGGGCGATCCGGCTGACGCCGTTGGAGGCCGCGGCTGAGCCGCGCAACCTGCGGCGGCTGAAACGGGAGGTGGAGCGGCGTTGGGGTACGGTGCCGCTGATCGACATGCTCAAGGAGGCGGCGCTGCGCACCGGTTGCCTTGGGGCGGTCACCGCGGTCGCCGGCCGCGTTGACCTGGACCCGCAGGTGCTGGCGGAGCGGCTGCTGTTGTGCGTGTACGCCTACGGCACCAACACCGGCCTGCGCGCGGTCGCCGCCGGTGACCACCGCCACACCGAAGACGACCTGCGGTATGTGCGACGGCGGTTCCTGTCGGCCGAGGCCGCCCGCGCCATGGCGGTCGAGCTGGCCAACGCCACCTTCGCCGCCCGCCAGCAGGCCATCTGGGGCGAGGGCTCCACCGCGGTGGCCTCCGACTCCACCCACGTGGGCGCGTTCGACCAGAACATCTTCACCCAGTGGCATTCGCGCTACGGCGGCCGTGGGGTGCTGATCTACTGGCACGTGGAGCGCCGCTCGATGGCGGTCCACTCCCAGCTGCTGGACTGCACCGCCTCCGAGGTGGCCGCCATGGTCGAGGGCGCCATGCACCACGGCACCAGCATGGCCGTGGAGGGCAACTACGTCGACTCCCACGGCCATGTTGTTACATGGACACCTCTTGTCCCACAGATCCCGCTGAGAACAGAATTCAGCCAGTTCGCCAGCCGAGTGGGACTCCGTCTCTGGAGGTGTCGGTGCGGGTCCGCAAGCAGCGTCTTGAGAACGGGAAGGTCCACGTCGAGCTCCTCGATGACGACGGTGAACCGATCGAGATCGTCTCGGGGTTCCTGCGGTCGTTGGCCGCCCGGGACTACTCGCCCAACACCCTCGTCTCCTACGCACGATCTTCGGTACCTGTGGGCCTTCTTCGCCCGCGAGGGCCTGACCTGGCAGGAGTTCGCCGCACCGCACGCGTTGATACTGCTGGAGTACCTGCGGTTGGTCCCCTCCCGCAGGCCTCGGCAGCGCATGACGCTGACGGTCGCCGTGGTCGACGCAGACGGCCCCGGCACCAAGCTCGCGGCGACTACCGTGAACCGGATTCTCGCCGCGGTCTCCTCCTTCTACGAGTACGCCATCATGGCCGGGGTGTTTGAGCGGCTGAACCCGATCGAGAAACGCCCGGACCCGGCCCTGCAGCGGGTTCCTGAGCAGCACCGCCCGTTCATGGGCAGGGCGAGCCGGCAGCGGCCGGTACGCCGAGCGGTCCGAGTCAAGACGGTCCAGCGGGTTCCGCGGCCGCTCAGCCAGGCACAGACCACGGCACTGCTGGGGCAGCTGCGCAGCAAACGGGATCGGGCGATCGTGCTGCTCATGCTGCAGGGCGGGCTACGGCCCGGCGAGGTGCTCGGCCTGCGGCTGGAGGACATCGCCTACGGGCGTCGGCGTGTGGTCGTACGTCACCGCGATGACCATCCCAAGGGTGCCCGGTCCAAGTCCCGCTACGAGCGGGTGGTCGACTTGCATGAGCCGGAGACTCTGGCCGCGGTCAGCGCCTACGTGATGGAGGAGAGGCCCGCCGATGCCGGCAGCCCGCTGGTATTCCTGATCGGCGGCCGCGGAAAGCGGCGGCTGGAGGCGCTCGGCTACGACGGGCTGGTGCGGATGTTCACCCGGGCCACGACCCGGGCCGGGATCCGCGAACCCTGGGTGACCCCGCACGCCTGCAGGCACACCCATGCCACCGCCATGTGGGAGGGCGGCATGCGGGAGCTGACCTTGCAGAAGAGGCTTGGTCACGCCTCCCCGGAGTCCACCCGGATCTACACCCGCGTCTCGGATCCAGCGGTGGTCGCCGAGTACAACCGCGCGCTCGGCCAGATGGGGCGCGACAACGCCGGGGAGACTCGGTGAGGGCCGGGCACGTCTCGGCGGCCGCGCTGGCGGTCACCGCCCCGCCGCCCGCGGCTGCCAGGCGGCCTGGGCACTGTCCGGAGGGCGAATACGTCTCCTTCGTCCGCGGCCAGGACATCAACCGCCACTACCGCAACGCCAAGCTGCGCCGCTACCGCCACTTCATGGCCGCCTGGCCGGACATGGCCGACTGGCTCGACGCGCCCTTGATGGAGCGTGTTGGCCGGCTGCCGGGCGAGCCGGACAAGGCGCCGTCGTATCCGGTGTCGTTCTACGCCCGGCCCTACCTGCTGTTCCTGGCGCTACGTGGGTACATCGCGCTGGACTACGCCTGGATGTTCGGTGCCGGGCAGATCCGTGTCACCGACGCGGCCGAGTGGATGGGCATCGACCTGGGCACGTCGGCGCTGATCGAGGAGGCCGTCGCGCTCGGCTACAACCGGCGCTCGCTGACGCAGGCGATGAACTGGACGGTCGGCCGGATCGCGTTGCACGCCGGCGTGCTGCACGTCGACGACATCGCCGAGGACCACATCCTGGAGGTGCTGGAGGCGGTCCGGCTGTTCAGCGAGCGCGAGGACCTGCACTTCTTCTATCCCTCGGTGGAGCTCTACCGGGAGAACGCCTCCAAGCAGTGGGTCACGCACCTGCACCAGCTGCAGGTCGTTCTGTTCCACCGGGGCCAGATCGCCACGCAGCCCCGCAAGCACATGCCGTCATGGAAGCCGCCGATGGTCATGCCGCCGCGGATGCTGGCCGTCGCCCAGAAGTGGCTGGCGGCCCGCAAGCTGACCGACGCCCCGGCCACGGTGGCCAAGCTAGAGCTGGCAGTCAGGGTGTTCGGAGACTGGCTCGGCGAGCACCATCCCGAGATCACCACCTTCGCCGAGGTCACCCGCGACCATTGCCTGGCCTGGATCCAGCACATCACCGAGACCCCGACCGCCAAGACGGGCAAGCCGCTGGGAGTGGTGTCCCGCATCCAGCGGATCTCCGGGCTCTCCCAGTTCTTCCGGGACACAGCGGCCTGGCGGTACGTCGACGTCCCCGGCCACACCCTCATCGGCCCAGGCGATGCGCCCAAGGACACGCAGCGGGTCCCGCGGTTCATCCCCGACCACGAGCTTGACCGGCTGATGCCGGTCATCAACGAGATCGGCTGCCCGTTCCAGCGGGCCGCGCTGCTGGTCGCCCGCTGGTCGGGTGCCCGCCGGGACGAGATCCGGCGGCTGCCGGTCGACTGCCTGGACCGCTACCCCGACGGCACACCGCGGCTGCGGCTGCCGGGCCGCAAGACCTACAAGGAGCGCACCGTCCCGCTGCACGAGGACGCGGCCGAGGCACTCCGGAAGAGCATTGACCTGCGCAAGGACGCTCCCGAGCGGCCGTTCACCGACGACCGGACCGGTGAGCAGATCCGCTACCTGTTCATGCGCCATGGCAAGCTGCTGTCCACCTACTACCTGTTCGAGACCTCGATCGACGATGCCTGCCAGGCCGCAGGCCTGACCCGGCCAGGCGGCAAGAAGAACGGCCCGGGCGTCCGGGGCACCATCTCCGCCCACAGATTCCGGCACACGGTCGGAACCCAGCTCGCCGAGCGCGGCACAAAGCTCCACACGATCATGAAAGTGCTCGGCCACTCCTCGGTCAGCATGGCGCTGGTCTATGCGCAGATCAGCGACCAGGAGGTGCTCCGCGACTACAAGTCCGTCCTCGCCCCAGGCGCCGTCCTCGCCGGCCCCGCCGCCATGGACATCAAGTCAGGAACCCTGCCGGACGAGGCGGTCGACTGGCTCAAGAGCAACTTCTTCAAGACCGAGCTCGAACTCGGGCACTGCCTGCGCCTGCCCGCCGAAGGGCCGTGCGAGTGCGATCTCTACCTGACCTGCGCCAAGTTCGTCACCACCCCCGAGTACGCCCCTCGGCTGCGAGCCCGGCTGGAGGTCGAGCAGCAACTCGTCCAAGACGCCTGCGAGCGCGGCTGGACCCGTGAGGCCGAACGACACACCGCCGTCGCCCGGCGGCTGGAAGGCCTGCTAACCGACCTCGGCGAGCCCACCGGCCATAACGACTCCCCGGAAGGACCATGACCTTGCACGTCTGCCGGCCGAGCGAACCGATCGGCGGCTTCGGCGCCCTGACCCGCTGAACGAGTGGCTCTACAGCGGCGCCGAGCGCCTCGCCTGGGCCTTGCGAGCCGTCCTCTGCGGAACCTGGGTGTTCGTAACCGGTGGCGATGTTCACCATGGCGCGGTGATGTTCGCCGTGTCGGCTCTGGCCGCCCGAGATGGCGGCGAAGCCGCCGCCCTTGACCGAGCAGGGCGATTCCTCGCGAACAAGATGCGTGCGATGCCTCCGGTGCGGTGCGATGCGGGTGCCATGGGATGCAATTGTCCGAGCGTGCGAGCGCGTGCCCGGAAGCCGGCTCGCCGGCTCTATGCGGGCCAGTAAACTCAATGAGGGTGTCCGTGATGCCCTGTGCGTCGCGACATTGACGGGGACCAGACCATAGGCAAGGTTCTCAAGCCTGCCTGGAGGTCTGGTCCCCTTGTCATACTGCCCGCGCTCCTCGCTGCCCGCACACGCCCTGGCCTGGCTGGCCGAT
>WNGD01004098.1_pt1 | contig 14473 bp, 10 predicted proteins | sample 5400671 | NCBI WGS metagenome assembly WNGD01 (sample SAMN13153369, study PRJNA577476) | soil metagenome | isolation source: 40 cm soil or saprolite under grassland replicate 2 | place: USA:California | collected 2016-06-15
ACCGGGGCCGGCGCTGAGCCGGCCCCGGTTTGTCTTCACGGCTTGTACGCTTCTACGGCTCTTTGGTAGTACCCTCCAACGACATAGAGCAGTCCATTCAGAACGCTGGACGCCGCTCCGTCCCGCGCGGTCGGCATATCGCTTTTCTGGATCCAGGTGTCGTGAGTTGGGTCATACGCATACACCGTCTTCTGGTAGAAACCGTTGATGTTTCTTCCTCCCACGACGTACAAGACGCCATTCACGACCTCAGCAACTGGGGCAGAACGTCCCTGAGGAAGCGGACTTTTCGTCGTCCAGGCATCGGTGGTCGGATCGTAAGCTTCTACAACCGACAGCGCGCTGGAAGAAGAACCTTCGCCACCGATGACGTACAAGATCCCGTTGAGATTGGCGACCGCAACATATTGTCGAGGCGTCGGCATGGACGCCTTTCGCGACCACGTCGCCGTCGCCGGATCGTACGCCTCGAGCACCGAGGACTTGGACCCGGACGGATTTTGGCCGCCAACGAAATAGAGAATGCCGTTGATCGTTCCGGCCCCGAGATACTGCCGTACGGTGGGGAGATGACTTACGAGGGTCCAGTGCCCCGTCGCCGGATCAAAGGCATCGAGTGTGGAGTCAGACGAGAATTGCCCGCCCGCGAGGTAGAGCAATCCGTTCAGGGACGCGTATCCCATGCCAAACCGACGACGTGGCATCGGGTCACCAACAGCCGTCCAGCGATCGCTGGAAGGGTCGTATTCCTGGACTGATAGTGCGTACGTCATTGTTGGGTAGTTCCCTTCGCCGAACCCACCAACAGCATAGAGCCTTCCATTGATCGCCCCCAGCGCGCCAAGCCACCGAGCGGTATCGAGCGACGCTTTGGTCGTCCAGCAGTCGCAGGGCCGAACAACGGCAAAGAACAGCGCCGGATTTCCGCTCACGCCCGTTGGATTCGCACGCGCCACAAGCGTGTCAGTTGTGGTCTCCGTTCCAACGGTCCAGCTGCCCACCGTTGCAACGCCGTTTGCATTCGTGACAGCATCGCCATTGGTCACGCTCCCGCGGACGACGGTGAACGCGACGCCAACGTTCGCGGTGGGATTACCATACTGATCCTCAAGCTTCACCGACGGCGGAATGGGAACGGTCTGTCCCGGCTCGACCTGTTGTCCATCGCCTGACAGCGTCGTCATCCGCGCCGGCGGTCCTGCAACTGCTGTCGCCGTGAATGCCGCGAATGTCTGCGGCTCGCCCGTCTGCGGATCGACCGCGCGCACCTCAATGCGTTGCGGTTCCCCCGCACGGGTGCCCAATGTCCACAGCTCCTGAGCCATTCCACTGTTGTCCGTGATCTCGGCGCCGCCAAACACACTCCCGCCGCCGGACACCACGCGGAAGTTCAGAATCTGGCCGCGCATCGGGCCACCATCCGCACGAGTGACCTTGACGACCAACGGCTGCGCGAGTTCCTGACCCGCTTCGCCGTGTTGCTGATCTCCAGAGACGACCTCTAAGGCGAGCTGGCCCGGAGAAGGCGGCGTGAGGGGTCGGTCACAACTGCCGAGTGCGAGCACCGCCGCGGCCATGACCGCTCGGGACTTCCAACGCTTGTCCATGCCACACCTCGGATCTGGGCGTTGATGGGGGACTGCGGAGCGAGCGGGCAAGGCGCAAGAACTACGCCGATGTCTTGCTTGGAGGCGTTATGACGTTTGGGGCGCGCGGTTACTGGCGATTGTTACGCATGACTAGCAGAACTGTAACTGAGGCGTAAGCCTTGCGAGCCGGTCTGGTCGGCCTATCTATTCAGCGTGGCCACGATCACGATTGACGGCCGTAAGCTGAGCACGGACGAAGGCAAGACGATTCTCGACGCCGCCCGGGCGTCGGGCATCGAGATTCCCACACTCTGCTGGTATCCCACGCTGCCGATCGTCGGCAACTGCCGCATCTGCCTCGTCTCCGTCGAAGGGCAAGCCAAGCTGATCCCGGCGTGCGCGACGAAGGTCGCCGACGGCATGGTCGTCACCACGCAGTCGCATGCCGCGGTCGAAAACCGCAAGGGGGTTCTCCGCCTGCTCACTGAGCGGTACCCGGCCCTGAACGGAGCTCCGCGCAACGAGTTCGAGCGCTATCTGGTGCAGTACGACGTCGTGCCGACGGCGGTCGCCGAGCGCGATCTGCCGCTGCGCTCGGGCGACGAGCGTCCGGGCGATCCGATGATCCGCCACGATATGTCCACCTGCATCCTGTGCACCCGCTGCGTGCGCGCCTGCGAGGACATCCAGGTCGTGGGCGTGCTGGACATCGGGTACCGCGGGGAGCACGCGGAGATCATCGTCGGCGCCGACGGCGATCCCGACAAGGCGGGATGCACCTGGTGCGGCGAATGCGTCCGCGTCTGTCCAACCGGCGCGATCTTCGAGGTGATGCCGCGACAACGCTTCGCGCCGGAGCAGATCCGCCATCCGGAAAAGATCGTGCGCTCCGTTTGTCCGTACTGCGGCGTGGGCTGCCAGGTCGATCTGCACGTCGCCCATAACCAGGTCATGCGCATCACTTCCCCCGACATCGAGCTGAACACCCCGAATCAGGGATCCACCTGCGTGAAGGGCCGCTTCGGCTATGACTTCCCGCAACATCGGGATCGGCTGACGAAGCCCTTGATCAGAAAGGGGTGGACGAGGGAAAGCGGCCGCTGGATCTGGAAGGGCCCGCACGGCGCCGAGCGGAGAGCCGGCCCGTGGCGCACGATCGAGGGTGAAGGCCGGCGCGCCAAGCCCGGTACCCCGCCTCGCGCCACCGGCAAAAGCGTGCGTGAGCTGCCGCTGCTCGAACGGCTCGACATGGACATCCGCGATCGGGTGGCGACGCCCGAGGACTGGTACTCGCCGTTCCGCGAGGCCACGTGGGAGGAAGCGCTCGAGCTGACGTCTCAAGAGCTGCTGCGAATCAAGGCGGCGCGCGGGCCCGACGCGCTGGCCTGCTTCTCGTCGGCCAAGTGCTCGAACGAAGAAAATTATCTGATGATGCGCATGTTCCGGGGCGCGCTGGGCACGAACAACGTGGACCACTGCACGCGGCTGTGCCATTCGACGTCGGTCGCGGCGATGCAGCGCGCGATCAACACCGCGGCCGCCTCCGGCTCGATGCGCGAGATCGAGCAGGCGTGCGACGTCATCTTCATCGCCGGCGCCAACACGACCGAGTCGCACCCGGTGTTCGGCGCCGCGCTGAAGCGCGCGCACGAGAAGCGCGCGACCCTCATCGTCGCCGATCCGCGCCGCACCGAGCTGGCGGGACGCGCCGACGTCCACCTGCAGATGCAACCCGGCACCGACGTCGCCCTCTACTCCGCGATGTTGAATCACATCCTGTCGCTGGGCCTCGAGAACAAGACGTTCATCGCCGAACGAACCCATGATTTCGAGAAGGTGCGCGCGGCGGTGGAGCCATACACGGCGGCAAAGGCGGCAAAAATTACCGGCATAGCCGCAGAGAAAATCGAGCGTGCCGCGGAGATCTACGCCCGCGGGCCGAACACGAGCACGCTCTGGGCGATGGGCCTGACGCAGCACGCCAACGGCACCGACATCGTGACGTCGCTGCTCAATCTGATGTTCGCCTGCGGCATGATCGGGCGGTGGGGCGCGGCGATGCTGCCGGTGCGCGGCCAGAACAACGTCCAGGGCGCGTCCGACGTCGGCGCCATTCCGTTCGTCTACACCGACTATCAGCCCGTTGGCGACCAGAAAGTCCGGGCGCGTTTCGCCGCGACCTGGGGCGTTCCGGCCGATTCGCTGTCGCTCAAGAGCGGCCTGATGGTCACCGAGGTCGTCAAGCCCGAGAGCGGTGTGCGTGGGATGTACATCATGGGTGAGAACCCGGTCATCTCCGACCCCGACATCGCACACGCCGAGCATTGGTTTCAGGAGCTCGAGTTTCTGGCTGTGCAGGACCTCTTCCTGACGGAGACCGCGCGCTACGCCGACGTGGTGTTACCCGGGGCCAGCTTCGCCGAAAAGGCCGGTACGTTCGTCAACACCGAGCGACGCATTCAGCTGAGTCACAAGGCGGTCGACTCCCCCGGCGAGGCCCGGGGCGATCTCGAGATCCTGATGGACCTCAGCAACCGGCTGGGGCTGTCGACGACGTTCCGCGGCGCCGAAGACGTGATGCGCGAGATCGCGCGAGTCACTCCCAGCTGGGCGGGCGTCACCTACGAGCGGCTCGAAGGCGCCGGGCTGCAGTATCCCGTTCCGACCAAGGACCATCCGGGCACCGCGTTCCTCTTCGACAAGGCGTTCCCGACGGCGGACGGCCGCGCCACGTTCGTGGCGGTCGAGTACACCGATCCCGTCGAGCTGCCGGACGACGAGTATCCGTTCGTCATGAATACCGGCCGCCAGCTCTATCACTGGCACACCGGCACCATGACGCGCCGCGCCAGCGGCCTCGATGCCCGCGAGCCGACCGCCATCGTCGAGATCCATCCCGAGGACGCGAAGCAGCTGCACGTGCGGGAGGGCGAGCTGGTGCGGCTCACGTCGCGCCGCAACTCGATGGTCACCGCGGCGCGCATCTCCGAACGCGTCGCGCGCGGCCAGGTGTTCGTGCCGTTCCATTTCCGGGAAGCCGCCGCCAATCTGCTGACGAATCCGGTGCTCGACCCCTACGCCAAGATGGCCGAGCTGAAGATCTGCGCCGTAAGGATCGAGAGCGCCTCGTGATAGTTATCGACAGGCTAAAGCCTGCGCTCGGCGCTGCGTTGTGCTTAAGCACAATGTCTGCCGAGCACACCCTTCAGGGTGTCTACTCGATCTCCACATGGATCTAGGACTCTCAGGACGAGTCGCGCTCGTCTGCGGCGGCACGCGCGGCATCGGCCGTGCGGTCGCGAATCTGCTCACCGAGGAAGGTGCGCAGGTCGCGGTCAACGGCCGCGATCCCAAGACGGCGCCCTTCCCCGCGGACGTGACGATTCCTGCCGAGGCCGAGAAACTGGTGCAGCACGTCGCAAAGCAATTCGGCCGGCTCGACGTGCTGTTCTGCAATGCCGGCGGTCCACCCGCGGCGCCGTTCAAGGACCAGCCAGCCGATGCGTGGCGCAAGGCGATCGAATTGAATCTGCTGTCCACTATCCATCTGGCGCGGGCCGCCGTGCCGATCATGACCAGGGCGAAATGGGGTCGCATCATCTGCCTCGCCTCGGTCGCCGCCCTGCAGCCGCTGCCCGGCCTCATCCTCTCGTCCACCGCGCGTGCGGGAGTCCTCGGCTTCGCCAAAGCGTTGTCGGACGAAGTCGCGAAAGACGGCATCACCGTCAACAGCATCTGCCCCGGCTTCATCGCCACCGAGCGGATTGAAGAGCTGACCAAAGCCCGGCCCGACATGATCAAGCAACGGCTGGCCGAGACGCCGATCGGGCGGATCGGCACGCCGGAAGAGCTCGCGGCCGCGGTCGTGTTTCTGGCGTCGGAACGAGCCAGCTATATTACCGGCGCCGTGCTCGAGGTCGATGGCGGTTTCACCCGATCGATTTTCTAACCCGTCCCCCGTCCCTCTTCCCCGGTTTTCATGCAAGCCATCGTCAAGGAAAAACGCGCCCCCGGTCTGACTGTGAAGTCGGTCCCGAAGCCGTCCCCCGGTCCGGGTGAGGTGCTGATCGCCGTTCGGCACGCCGGCGTCTGCGGCACCGACCTCCACATCGCCGACTGGAACCCTTGGGCTCAGGGACGCATCAAACCGCCGATCGTCGTGGGGCACGAATTTGCCGGAGAGATCGAGTCGGTCGGTGACGGCGTCACGGGGCTGCGCGCGGGTCACCTCGTCACCGCGGAAGGCCACATCGTCTGCGGGCACTGTCTCCAGTGCCGCACCGGGAACAGCCACATCTGCAAGAACACGCGCATCATCGGCGTCGATCGCGACGGCGCATTTGCCGAATACATCGCGATGCCCGCCACGAATGTGCTGACGCTCGATGGGGGAAACATTCCGACGGAAGTCGGCGCAATCATGGATCCGATGGGCAATGCGTTCCACACGGTGCTGACCGGGGGGGCGGAGATTCCCGGCAGTACGGTCTTCATTGTGGGGTGCGGGCCGATCGGCTGCTTCGCGGTCGGGATCGCGCGGGCGGCAGGCGCCACCAAGGTCATTGCGTCCGATGTGAATCCCAAGCGCCTCGCGCTCGCGGAGAAAATGGGCGCGCACGTCACCATCAACGCAAAGCGGGACGACGTCGTACAGACGGTCCTCGCCGAGACTGCCGAGGAAGGCGCGGACGTGGTGTGCGAGATGTCGGGTGTGCCGTCGGCGCTGCACCAGGCATTCGCGGCGGTGCGGTTGGGCGGGCGGGTGCAGCTGCTCGGCATTCCGGACGGCGAAGTCCCGGTCGATCTCGCCAATGAGATCATCTTCAAGGGGATCACCGTGTACGGCGTCATCGGCCGCAAGATGTACCAGACATGGCACCAAATGCGCCGCTTTCTCCTGGGCGGGCAGTTCGATCCACGACCGGTCATCACGCACAAGTTCCCCCTGGCCAAGATCGATGAGGCGCTCGCCGCGATCCGCTCGGGCGACGCCGGTAAAGTCATTCTGGAGATCGTATGAGCTTCATGGGGCAGTTGCGGGACGAGCTGGCGGAATTCAAGAAGGAAGGCGTCTACAAGCGGCTCAACTACCTCGACTCACCGCAGGCATCTCGCGTGAAGATGGAGGGTCGCGGTGATGTCGTGATTCTGTCGTCAAACAATTACCTAGGGCTGTGCGACGTCCCCGAGGTCGTGCAAGCAGGTAAGGCAGCGCTGGATCACTGGGGCGCGGGTACCGCGTCGGTACGCTTCATCTGCGGCACGTTCACCGTGCACCGCGACCTCGAGGATGCGCTGGCGACGTTCGTCGGCTGCGAGTCGTCGCTGACCTACGTGAGCTGCTGGAATGCGAACGAAGGGCTGTGCCCCACGGTGCTCGGCGAGGCGGACGCCGTGATCTCCGATCAGCTGAATCACGCCTCGATCATCGATGCGATTCGCCTCGCCAAGACGATCACCAAGTGTCAGACCGCCGTCTACAAGCATTCCGACATGGCCGACCTCGAGGAGAAGCTGCGCGCCGCGGGCAACGCGCGGCGCAAGCTCATTTTCACCGACGGCATCTTCTCGATGGAAGGGGACATCGCGAGGCTCCCCGATCTCGTGGCGCTGGCGCGCAAGCACGATGCCGTCCTGGCCGTCGACGACTCGCACGCCACCGGTGTGCTCGGCAAGAGCGGCCGCGGCACCGCCGAGCACTATGGCATGCTGGGTGAAATCGACGTGATCACGTCGACGCTCGGCAAGGCGCTCGGCGGCGCGGCCGGCGGATTCACGGCCGGCCCGCTCGCGCTCACCGATTATCTGACACAGCGCTCGCGGCCGCAGCTCTTCAGCAACGCACTACCACCCACCGTCGCCGCCAGTGCGCTCGCCGCCGTCCGCCACGTCACGGCGCACCCCGAGCTCGTCACGCGGCTGCATCAGAACGCGCGCTATTTCCGCGAGCAGTTGCTGGCGCTCGGCTTCAAGCCGCTGCCGGGGGACACACCCATCGTGCCCGTGATCCTGGGCGAGACGGCGAAAGCGATTCACATGAGCGAGCTGTTGCTGGCTGAGGGTGTCTTCGTCACCGGGTTCGGCTATCCCGTTGTACCACAAGGGCATGCGCGCGTGCGCTGCCAGCTCTCCGCGGCCCATTCGCGCGACGACCTCGATTTCGCGCTGCGTGCCTTCAAGAAGGTGGGCTCAAAACTGGGACTCATCTGATGACACCGCTCCTCCTGCTCGCGTTGTTACAAACCGCCGAACCGCCCCCCCCCATCCGCCCATCCGCCGCGCTCGGTTTCGAGCCTGGCGCCGACTCGATGCTCGCCGATTGGAAGCAAGTGAGCGGCTATATGAATGGCCTCGCGCGGCAGAGTCGGTACATCCACGTCGACACGCTCGGTAAGACAACGGAGGGGCGGCCGTTCGTTCTGTTGACTATCACATCGCCGGCGAACATCGCGCGTCTCGCCGACATCAAACGCGCGCAGGCGCTGCTCGCGGATCCGCGCCGCTTGAATGACACCGCACTCGCCGAAATCCGGATGCGGCAACCCGCCGTCATCCTCATCAGCAACAACATCCACTCGACGGAAGTCGCGTCCAGTCAGATGGGGATGACGCTCGCGTACCGGCTGGCGACGACCCCCGAACTGCAGCGGCTGCTCGACTCCGTCGTCGTACTGATGATTCCCTCGATGAACCCCGACGGTCTTGACACCGTGGTGAGCTGGTACCGCCGCTACAAGGGGACCCGATACGAAGGCGGACCCTTGCCCTGGCTGTACCACAAATACATCGGGCACGACAACAACCGCGACTGGTTCATGCTGACGCAGGTGGAGACGCGACTCGTCACGCGGATGTTGTACAAGGAATGGTTTCCGGAAATCGTGTACGACGTGCACCAGATGGGCTCCAACGGCGTGCGCCTGTTCGTCCCGCCGTTTCAGGATCCCGTCAATCCCAATCTCGATCCCGCGATCGTCGCCGGGATCAATCTCGTCGGCGCGCAGATGGCCGCGGCGCTGTACGACGCCGGCATGACCGGGATCGCGCACCAGCAGACCTACGACCTGTGGTGGCACGGCGGCTTTCGCTCCACGCCCACGCGCCACAACATGATCGGCATCCTCACCGAAGCGGCGAGCACGCGCCTCGGCTCACCGATCACGCTGCCCCTGGACTCCGTGCGCCAGCCTGGTCGGGGCGTGAATTACGCCGCGCCGTGGCCCGGAGGCACCTGGCACCTCGGTGACATCGTGCGCTACGAGCTGATCACATCCGAGGCGCTCGTGCGGCTCGCCGCACGCGATCGCGTGAACGTGATCGACCGCTTCGTCGGTTTGGGGCGGCGCGCGGTCGAAGCTGGTTTAGCCGGCGATCCGTTCGCATACGTGTTACCGGCTGAGCAGCGCGACCCGGAGAGTTGGACAGCCCTGGCGAACGTGCTCGGCGCGGGCGGCGTCGAAGTGTGGCGCGCTGCCGAGCCGTTCACGGCCGACGGGAGGAGTTACCCGCCGGGCTCGCTGGTCGTGCCGATGGCCCAGCCGTATCGCGCGCACGCCAAGGATCTGCTCGAGCCACAGCGGTACACGCCCGTGGCCGATCGCCCGCCCTACGACGTCGCCGGCTGGACGCTGCCCTTGACGATGGGTGTGCGCGCCGACGTCGTGAACGCGCCCTTCCGCGCCAACCTCGTGAAGGTGGACACGGTCGTGCCCGCACCGGGCAGAATCGAGGGCACGGGCGAGGTGTTCATTCTGAACAACCGGACCAACGCCGAGTCACGCGTGGTCGCGGAGCTGCTCGCTGCGGGACAGTCCGTGACCGTGGCGGGAGAGTCTCTCGTTGTCCAAGGTCCGAGGGCGCGGGCGATCCTCAGCGAGGCGGCCGCGCGCCATGGATTCTCGGTGACTGCCGTCAGGAACGGCCCAGCACCTGGTACGGGAGTGACGAGGCAGCGCTTGCCACGCATCGGCCTGTACCAACCCTGGACCGGCAACATCGACGAGGGCTGGACGCGGTGGTTGTTCGAGCAGTATGGGCTCAGCTACACGACACTGCACGACAGCGATTTCAAGAAGGGAGCGCTGCGGCAGCGGTTCGACGTGATCGTCCTTCCAGACATCGATGCGCCAGCCATCCTCCACGGCATCGACTCGACTCGCATACCAGTGCAGTACGCAGGCGGGATCGGCGAAACAGGGGCCAGCGCAGTTTCGGCATTCGTTCGGGGTGGTGGCGTGCTCGTCTGCCTTGACGGTTCAAGTAATTTCGCGATTACACGCCTTAACCTCCCTGTCGTCAACGTCCTAGCCGGTGAGGCATCTGGTCCTCAGGTTTTGCGATTTTACGCCCCAGGCTCTATTTTCGGTGTGCTTTTGGGAGGTGTGGAGAAGGCGGGCAGCCCGGTGACTCTGGGCGTGCCCGACTCCCTCGACATCTACTTCGAGAATAGCGCCGCCTTCACCGTTTCGGCCCCGGCCAGGGCCTTGGCGACGTATCCCGCGCAGCCCCTGCGCTCCGGCTATGCCCGGTTCCAGGAACGGCTCGAAGGGAAAGAGGCGCTGGTGGAGGCACCGGTAGGCAGCAGGGGGGGGCGTGTGATCCTGTTTGGGTTTCGGCCGCAGTTCCGGGGCCAGACGCACGGCACCTTCAAGCTGCTCTTCAACGCGGTCCTGTTGGCGGCCCCATAGACGGGGGCCCGGAGGAGTTCCGATGAAGCACCTTGTGAGCCTCGCGGCCCTAATCCTCGTCTTCAGCCCTGCGGCCGCGCAACGGTCTCAGAGCATCGAGTTCGGCGGGTTCGGCTCGTACTGGCGCTTCGACCACCTGTACTTTCTCAAGAACTCGTTCGGGGGCGGCGCGCGCATCGCGTATGCCTGGAGCGACCGCCTGTCCATCGAGGTCACCGGCGACTTCACGAAGACGGTCGACACGGCCTCGGCGCAAAACGTGGCGGTGTCCGCGGTGGGCGGCAACGTGGTGTTCAATTTCCCCATGGGCGACCGGGCGACGCTCTATGCCACCGGCGGGTTCACGCGCCTCGTCTTCGGCCCCGACCCGCCGTACGATTTCACCGACAACATGATCAATGGCGGCCTCGGGGCACGCGTGTTCCTCAGCCCGCACCTGGCGTTGCGGCTGGATGCACGGGCGATGTACAACAGACAGAATCGCGATCCACTCAACCCCACGCCACGCGGCAGCTGGACGGGTCAGGTCGAGGGCGGGGCGGGCCTCTCCTATTTCTTCATTCCGCCCCAACAGGGACGCGGCTTCAGCCGGCAGTACCAATGGTATTGGGGCGCTCAGGGCGGTGCCTTCATCTCCAAGACCAATACACAGCCGTACGTGTACGATCCGATCATCGGCGGGCACTGGCTGATCACCGCGCGCCGCACCGCGCTGTACGTCGCCTATGAACAGGCGCTCTTCCTGTCGGACGCGCAGGCCGTGATCTTCGATCCCAGCTCGTCGGGCTGCTCGCTGGGTACGGGACCCTGCCGCGACGTCTCGTTCCACGACATGCGCCGCATCATGTTCGGCGTGCTCGCCTTCCCCGCCCAGAAGGTCATCGAGCCGTTCGGCGGCGGCGGCTTCGCGATAATGCAAGTGTTGAATCCGGCAATAGACTGCTCGGGAGGTTGCACCAGCTCCCAGTTCGCGGAGGCATCCGATCGCGTGAACGAGCTATCGAGCCGGGCGTTCTTCTGGTTGATGGGTGGGTTACAGATCAACTACTCGAGCAAGCTGAATGTCTTCGCGCATTACCTGCTGACCTCCGGCGCCTCGAACTTCCTGCTCCAGAGCAACACGCATACGCTCCAGGGCGGGATCCGTTACAGCATGGGATCCGCGAAGGAAGGGGTCACCACCGAGCGGTAAGGTTTAGCGGGAAACCCACGGCGAGTCCTTGAGATAGAAGCGCAGCGGCCAGTCCGCCGCCTGCGTGACACCGATGCGCGGACTCGTTGCGATCGCGCTCTTTTTCGGCGCCGGCCCGTCGGCGACGATGCGCAGCAACCCACGCTGTAACGAAACGCCGTTCAGCGCACCGGTGACGCCGAGCGCCTCGCACAGCCGGGCGGGGCCCGCGCAGAGCGGCTCTCTCCCGCGGCGCTGCCGCATCGTGTCGAGCCCGGCGAGCGGCTCGAGCGCGCGAATCAGTACCGCCGCGGGATACCCCGGCTTTTCGGTCACCACGTTGAGACACCAATGCATCCCGTAGGTGAAATACACATATGCCGTCCCCGGCCGGCCGTAGAGCGATTCGGTGCGCGCCGTGCGCCGGTGCCCATAGGCATGACACGCGGGATCGTGGGGGCCGACGTACGCTTCGACCTCGACGATGCGGCCGGCCGTCTCCCGCCGGCGTCCACCCACATCGCTGACGACAATCCGCCCCAATAGTCCACGCGCGACCTCTTCCGTGGGTCGCGCGTAGAACCTTGCCTGAACGGCGCTGCCTCGCACCGTTACGCGCCGCCTCCCGTCAGGCCGCGCTTAACCTTGGACCAGAAAGACTCACCGGCGTCGGCTGGCGCGACCGCCGGAGGTTGTGGAGGAGCGGGAGGTTCTGAGGGTTCTGAACGGGTCGGCTCCGGCATCGGGCGCACATTGCCGTTCACAACATCAGGAGATTCTGACTCGTAACGCCGAGGCCCACGGCCGCGGCCACCACGACCACCGCGCCGGCCACGGCCGCCGCGTTCACCCCGCTCGCCGCGGTCGCCGTTCTCAGCCTGCCCGCGGCCGCGCCCGCGACCTCCGCGACCACCTCGTCCTCCCCGTTCCCCCCGCTCGCCCCGCTCGCCCCGCTCGCCCCGCTCACCTCGCTCCTGCGCGGGGCTCGACGGCGCCCCCGGGGGGGCGGAGGGGGCGGAGGGGGGGGGCTTGGGAGTCAGCACGTCGGCGCGAGGGCGGAAGTTGGGATCGACTTCCACGACGCCGATTTTGGGAATCTCGGGGACACCGCCGCCCGGAGCCGGACGGCGGGCACCGCCGCGAGAACCGCGGCGGAAGCGCGCGCTGCGCATCGGGATTCCGCCTGGTGCCGACAACGGCGTGCTGTATGGCGGTGGCGGCGCCGAGGAGGTCGGCATCGGAATGTCGTCTTCTTCTTCCATATCGGGTGTGGGAGCCGACAAGACGGGACGCGGAGCCTCCGCCTCATCACTCGCCGGCTTTTCTTCATCTTGTGGAGCCGGCTCCTCGTCCGTGCCCATTCCGACGGCTTGCTTGATCAAACCGAACGCGCCCCCGAACGAGAACCCGGCCTTCGCCGCCGGCTCCTCGGTCGGTAGGGACTCAGCGGGCGCCGTGGGTGGTTCTTCACGATCGCGGCCGCCGCGTCCCCGCCCCCGGCCGCCTCGCCCCCCCCGGCTGCGGGGCTTCTCGCTGGCTTCGCTCATCGCCGCGAGTGCGGGCTGCGCCGCCGCGCCTTGGACCTGGGGGCCGAGGGCGATCTCGTACTGCCCGTTGTCGAGTCTGGTCAACGTGATAAGGCCACGCCGGGCGGCCTCGATCACAAACTTGCTGAAGCGCGAGAACCCGGCGTCTTTCTCGTCGAAGTTCGGGTCGATCTCCTGCATGACCTGTTTCAAGCGGTCGGAGCGCATCACGTCGTTGTGCGCCGTCATCTGTTTGACCGCCTCGACGACCAGCTCCCATGGATCCCGCTTCACGTACTCGACTTCGCTCGTCTTCGTGAAGCCGGCGAGCTCGTTGTAGGAGTAGTATTCATCGCAATTCTGGATGAGGAGATCGCTCGACGACTCCCGGATCCCCACCCCGATCACGTACTTGCCGTATTCCTTCAGCTTGAGCACGAGCGACGAGAAATCAGAATCGCCGGACAAGAGGATGAAGGTGCCGATCTCCGGCCGTGTGAACACCAGCTCCAGCGCATCGATCGCCAGGCGGATGTCGGTGGCGTTCTTCTTGTTCGCCCCGTGCGCCGGCGCGAAGATGAGATCGATCGAGGATTCGGAGAGCGGGACGATATATTGCGGGTAGCGGCGCCAGTCGGCATAGGCGCGCTGCACGGCAACCTTCCCCCGGATGATCTCCGACTGGAGCAGGCGTTTCAGCTCGGTCTGCAGGTCCGAGCGAATCGCCATCGTCACGTTGTCGAAGTCGATCATCAGCGCGGCATTGGGCGCGTGGGCGGGGGGTTCTTTGTGGGCGGGGCGTGGCAAATGATTGTGAGCTTGCTGCGGTGTCATAGCGTACTCTGTTCCTGCCCTGAGGCGGGACAAACTCGTAACACGTTCCTCTGAGCGAGGAAGTGAACGACGCTCGTCTGCTGCGTCGGGCTCTTGGTGAAGGCGTATTGCGCCGTAGTTAAGGCTGGCTGGTGCGTGGGGAGGGTCGCCGAGTCACCGCGGCGCGCCCGTGCGCGTTACCTCGACCCGATGCCGAGGCCCGCAGGCGCCGCCTGATGGTTGCGACCCCTCGCCTATGGCACTGCCAGGCGTTTGAACGACTCAACATAAACGACTGGCACTGCAGAAGCTAGGGTTTCCCAGGAAGTTGGGGTTTTCCCCGCACTTCGGTGAGCATCCGTTCGGCGAAATCGAGCCGTTCCTCGAGCTCATTGACCTTCGCCTCCGTCCTGAGCAGGCGGTCCTCCAGTCCGTCCAGTTGATCATTATCGATCGCTCCGGGGAGCTGGCGGCGGCGGAAAAACAGAACTTTGATGCCGAGCCCGGCCATGATCAGCGCGAAAGCGCCTGTCCCGAACGTAACAATGACTTTCATGGCAGTGCCGAAATCGAACACTAGGACCTCGGTTTCTCGTGATCGGTCAACACGGGCAGGAACGGCACCCAAGGCCCAACCTCGGCGCGGTACTGTTTGGCCATGACGCGCGCAACCTGCGCGATGTGCCC
>WNGD01004099.1_pt1 | contig 14467 bp, 11 predicted proteins | sample 5400671 | NCBI WGS metagenome assembly WNGD01 (sample SAMN13153369, study PRJNA577476) | soil metagenome | isolation source: 40 cm soil or saprolite under grassland replicate 2 | place: USA:California | collected 2016-06-15
CTCCTCGCTTTAGAGGCTGAGAGACTGAGCGACGAAGAATTCCTGCGCATCGGCCGTGAGACAAAGAACACCCAGGAAGTCGTTACTCGACTGCTGGAACTGAGTCGCGTGGACGAAGCTATTCGGGATGCGAGCCAGACGGACGACTGGCAGTTGGTGAAACTTGCAGACCTCTTTGTTCACTATGGGCAAGATACCGCAGTTGAAGGTATGATGTATGAAAAGGCTCAGCAGGAAAGATATATCTCTGCTGCGCAGTGGCTGAAAAACCACCACCTGGCGAAACATAATCTTGCTGCGGCACTTGAGATGGCCGAACTCATTTTTCGTCGGCGACCATGGCTTGCGGAGTACCAGAATATACGCGAACTCGCGATCCAACTGGGAACCTGGGAAGCAGTGCGACAAGCAACCCATACGTTCCTGGAAACCACACCCAATACCTCTACTCTGGTAGAAGTTGCACTTGATGAAGGAGAGAGCGAGCGAGCACTTCAGTTATTAGAAGCAGCAAAGCCCCATGGTCATGAAGGGTATCTGTGGGAATATGACTATGCTCGGACCCCTGCAGGTGCTCTCAAAGCTGCTGAACGCGCAGAAGAGGCATATCCTCGTGCTTCGATAGACCTCTACCAACAACATGTTGAGCACCTCATCACTGGACGTGGACGCGGCAACTATCAAGTCGCGTGCCGATACCTGGTAACAATTCGGTCGCTGTACCCACGAATTGCGCAACGAGGTTCTCGAAGCGTTCCTCTCTGATCTAGAGACGAAAGCTGAGGAGCAGCGAACGCAGCCCTTTTCGAGAAAGGAAAACCAGCAGAAGCGAGCTCAAAAAGAGCAGCGAGTGCGAAAAATAAGGAGAATATCTGGAAAAGTGGGCACGAGGTTCCACTCGGAGAGGAGTGCCTTTCCGAGAAGAGAACGATCTCATTCCCCCATCAGTGCTACATCTGAGCTGGCAAACCGAGGAAGGTGGCGAAGTGAACTGGTACCCCGAATAGCGTGATCGTTATCTGCTCGGCTCTGTAGACGCACACATTGCGCGCCAGCCGTTCTTCCCATGGAAGCCGATAATGGGCACGCTGAGCCCGGGAAAGGATGGCTTGTGGGCCTGATGGCTCCGCAGGCGTGACCTGCCCAAGGGTGACCTCAACTCGTTGGTGCCGAGTCAAGCCCATACAAGCTCGACGATGCTGCTTGCGACTCCAGTCTTTCCAGAGCAGGGGATCTGGTCCCACCCGCAGCGGATGCAACAGCAGGCTGACCCGACGCGGCTTCGTCGTGGCACGGCCATGCCATTGACACTGCTCACGCACAGGACACGGTCGGCACTGGCTCATCTTTGCCGCGTAGACCAGGCGCAGACTGCCATCAGCTTCACGACGCTGTTCGGTAGCCGAGAGCGACTGGTGAGCGGGGCAGCGTAAGGTGCCATCAGATTGAAGGACAAAATCTTGCCCCGAGAGGCGACCAGCTTTCCAGGGCGAGGCTATGGTTGGTGAACCATAGCCCGAGGAAGGTGTCTGCAGTTTTTCGGCCTTGGGGGCGGCGGGAGCAAACACGGTGGTACGCATCGGAGTCGGATCTAATTGATGCCCCAGCTCCAGACGGAGGTTCCAGACCCATTGACTGACAATCTGCCATACTTCTTGGCCACAGGGGGAGTGACTACACCAACGATCTGGGTCCTGTACAGTAAACCCCTTTGGGTGTGTGTGATGCTCAACCCACATGGCAAGCTTGTTTTCCTACCCACTACCAGTGCCTAGAGGCGCTGGTAGTGGGTAGACGATGGAAGTTGGAGACTGGCTACATGGAGTCTTACTGACTAATGGTTAAAATGTTCCTGATCCTCATCGGCAAGGATGGGTTCAAAAGCCCCACGATGCAAATAGAGAGCAAGGACATCAGCAACCGTGAATGCATCCTGTGGCAGACGTGTGAAAAAGAGTTCGTAGACCAGCCCTGAGCGGGTGATGCCAATCCGGCTCTTCTGACCGCTGGCTGGGTGAGTCGCTACCACCACCCGGCAGCGTTGTCCCGCTGGCCCCACAGGCACATCCGGACAGTCGTAGAGGGTACGTATCAGGTTACTTTCCGGGCGGCTGAACTGTTGGTCGGCTGGCAAGTGCAAGCGTGTCTGAACCTCCATTTGATCCAGCACGCTGTAGTCTTTGCCTCGCATCACACAGGAGAAGTTCCCCAGATCAGCAAGAACCGATCCGGTGCCATAGAGTCCATCCAGCCGGAGCACCACCCGTTCCACTGGTAGGCCATGGGCCTTGCAGTAGAGCCCGATCATGGCCACTGCCCGGCGCAATTCTTCCCGATAGAGTCCATTACCAGGGTTTGCCAACGAGCCGAGCCGACTTTCAGGTATGTGCTTGTGAGATGGTCGTCCGTGTGCGGACAATCTCCCCACGTTTGCGCCCGGTGTAACCAGGAGCACAGAGCTGCTCCAAACGGCGGTAGGGCGCAGGCAGGTTCAGGGTCTGTGGTAAGGCCCGTTGCCGGGCGGCTTCACGCGTGCCGTCAATGTCGAAGATGACCCAGTCTCTGCCTGCTCGATCAACAAGCCCGCCTATCTGCTTTTCTTCATTCAACGGGCGCGCGAGCAGATCTTCGAGAAAGAGCGTGCGTAATGCTTCGACCGTCGTCTGGCTGAGACTGGCGAGAAAGCGACTGAGCGTGGAGCGGGCGGGCAAGCGCTCCCGCCCGAAGAGTGCCATGAAGGCAGGGGCAAAGGGATGTAGACGGGTGTAGAAGGCTTCCAATGTACGCTCGCCACTGATGGCGTAGCCGAAGAGGACCGCTACAAAGTCAACCACCTCATAGTGGCCGAAGCGGCGGCGAGCAAAGCGCACGCGCTTTGCGATGGCAGAAAGGATCTCGTGCTTCCGAAGGTGCTGGACGAGCAGGGCGACTTCCCGAACCAGACTGGAGTCGAGGGCACCGATTGGCAAGAGGTCTGGACGAGCACCGATCCATCAGCAATACTGTTCATGTCGATCTCCTTGGTGAGAATGAGTTGCTACTTCCTCATCAAGGAGACACATTTTTCTGAGATTTGCTAGCTGCTACAACCTCGTTGCGCAACTCGTGGGGTAAAGCACCAGTGGGAATTCAAGCTCATGAATCCATCATCGATACTTTCAAGGATTGCCAGGATGTGCCTGTCAAATGCGAGCTTCGCTTCATCGGGAAAAGGAGAAGAAGTACCCATGCCTTACCCTATGACTCTCCTTTCGAGAGATCCTTCCATCCAGAGACAAAAACGAGTAGAGAAACCGTAGTATTCCAAGAAATGTGTGCTTGTTGCGCCCTGGATACCTGTGGAGTGTCTGGATCGGTGTAGCAGTTTTGCTCAATTCTGGCAAGCTCAACAGTTCTCTCCGTTCTCTGATTGGAAGGCGTTCATAAAGACCATTCCAAGGCTGCTGTCAATCTCCAGCGTCTGCGCCCAGGGCCAGGCATCCGCGAGAGCTGTGTGGTGGCTCACCACTGCGCCATCGGTCAAGAAGTTGGCCGTGCTGATGACGATGCCTGCTGCCAGCAACAACGCACTCGTTTTTGTGGAGACCCCAAAGCAGAGCATACCGCCTTGTGAGAGATTCTTTTGAGAACTCACAATTTTAGGAGAGCACGCATCTTTAGGAGAGCCCACAATTTTAAACGAGCATGATACAATTAATAATATTAGAAGCGCATAAGAAAAACCTTATAGATTATATTGTTGACTTGAATTGTGAGAGGATCGTCAGTTACTATGTTGATGTTGCATAAATCTTTCTGAGATTCACACACCGGCGTGTTGCAATACATCTTATCGAAGACCCTCCTTTTTCAGAGACTAGAGCTTGGAGATAATAGAAATTGAATTTATATCGCTCTATACGACAATCTGTGTATACGCTGCCCTATAAACAACCACCAATGCTTACAGAGGATTACCATGGAATGGTTGTAGATGTGCTGGATAATCACCGCAAACAATTACTTGCCGAATTGGATTACCTGGCAGAGCACTCAAACCCCTTAACGCAGGCTGCAATGCTTCTGGTTAGAACGCTCTATAGCGGACATAAAGTCCTGGTGATTGGCAATGGTGGAAGCGCAGCAGAGGCGCAACATTTTGCAGCAGAGTTAGTGGGCCGTTTCAAGCACGAAAGAGGAGCTTACGCAGCTATTGCTCTGACAGCAGATAGTGCTATTCTAACAGCCCTGGCTAATGACTACGGGTATCAGGATATTTTTGTACGCCAGATCCAGGCGCTGGGTCAACCCAACGACTTACTCCTGGCATTTAGCACCAGCGGAGAATCAGAGAATGTAATCAGTGCTGCAATCGCTGGACGTGAATGCCGCATGTCAGTAATTGCTGTGACAGGAGCACGCTCCAGCCGTTTAGACGAACTGGCTGACATCTCCGTCCGTGTCCCAGGAGCAGATACGGCGACCTCCCAGGAACTCCATATGGTAGTAACGCATGTACTTTGTGAAATTACAGAGTTCCACATGATGACTTACGAGCGAGAGAAACAAAGGGAGGCAAGTGAAGAGCAAAGTTTCATGGCTTTAGAAGAGGAAGAATGGCAGCAATGAAACGTCGAGCAATCTTTCTGGATCGTGATGGCACGCTCGTACACCCGGTACACTATCCATCACGCCCAGAGCAGTTACATGTGTACGATAATATTGGTCCTTTGCTACAAGTATTGCAGGAGAGAGACTTCTCCCTCGTTGTGATCACCAACCAGGCGGGAATTGCGCATGGATACTTTTCGGAAGCCGATTTGTGGAGTATGCACGAGCATATCTGCGCACAACTAGCGTCCTGGGGTATAACGTTTGATGGAATGTATTACTGCCCCCATCATCCCGAAGGCGTAATCCCGGCTCTGGCAATCCATTGTGAATGTCGCAAGCCACGTCCGGGTATGCTGCGACAAGCGGCACATGAGATTGGCCTGGATCTCCGGCATTCCTGGTTTATCGGAGATATTCTCGACGATATCGAGGCAGGGAACCGAGCCGGGTGTTCTACAATCCTCGTTGATCTTGGTACAGAGCAGGCACCAACAACGTCCATTCGCGTGCCGACATTTGTAGCACGCGACACTGGCCATGCCCTCCAGATCATTCAGACCGTCACAGCGTTAGAGTCCGATACCCAGCTACTTTATCGTCCGGCAGCATGGTTCTCGACAGAAAAGATGGCTTTAACCGATCAGCCAATAGACCCGAGAACAGAGATAAATACATGCCACAAATAACAGGATCAATAACCGCAATCGAACTGGTGCAGCGCTTCCTTCATCTGCGTGTACTGGTAGTAGGCGACGCGATGCTGGATACCTACCTCGAAGGAAATGCTGAGAGACTCTGCCGAGAGGGACCGATACCAGTGGTACAGAAAACAGCCGAAGAGCACATCCCAGGAGGCGCAGCAAATACAGCGGTCAACCTGCGTGCGCTGGGGGCAGACGTCGCGCTTCTGAGCGTCGTCGGACGGGATATGGCAGGGCTATTGCTACGTTCAGCAATGCGTAAATACGGCGTCGCTGATAGCTGGTTGGTTGAAGACACACATGCCAGCACATTACATAAAATGCGTGTTCTAGCTGATGGGCAATATATCGTTCGGCTAGACGAGGGCCATCAGCGTACTGCCCACGGAGACCAGGAGAGGCAGAGAACAGTCTATACAGAGGCAACTTGCCAACAGATCTTACAGTATCTCGATGAACTCTATGTACACTATGACGTAATTGTCGTATCAGACTATTGTTACAGTGTGATCTCACCTGATCTTATCGAACGCCTACGAAGATTGCAAGTGGCTCACCCTAAACCATTGCTGGTTGACTCAAAGGCATTGCTGCGTTTTCAACATCTCCCCATGACAGTCGTTACCCCCAATTACCCAGAAGCGGTACTGCTCCTCAAGCAGATAAAAGGGGAAGGGGAAGCGAGGCAAGACACGGATACAGTACAGAAAGACGCGACCGAGATAGCAAGGCAACTACAAGAATGCATAAGTGCTGAGCACATCGTGATTACATTGGCCAAAGATGGCGCATTATTAGTAGATCGCCAGGGCCATGTTCAGCACTTGCCAGTGCCCCAGGTAAAACATGCAAACGATGTTGGAGCAGGCGACTCATTTGCAGCTGCATTGGCATTAGCACTTGCGGCGGGTGGGACAATCGGAGGAGCGACCAGGATCGCGTTAGATGCAGCAGAAATTGCAGTAAAAAAGGCAAGGACCGCAATTGTGGAGCATCAAGAATTATTACAACAGGTAAGTTTGCGGGTCTACACATCGCATATTCACGAGCAGAATGGAGGAGCCCAGGAAGCTCTTGAACAGCTAACGGTCCGACTGGACATAGAGCGTTTATTAGGAAAGACCATCGTATTTACAAATGGTGTCTTTGATATTTTGCATGCCGGGCATATCCAGTTTTTGCGCCAGGCACGAACGCTCGGAGATGTGCTGGTGGTAGGAGTGAACAGCGATCAGAGCGTACGGCGTCTCAAAGGAGAGGGGCGGCCCATCAATAGCGAGCGAGATCGACTGGCGCTGGTAGCCGCACTGGACATGGTCAACTATACGATCTTGTTCGATGAAGATACGCCGATCTCGCTCATTCGCAAACTACGGCCAAACATCCATGCGAAAGGCGGCGACTATGCTGAGGGTATGTTGCCAGAAGCCACTATTGTCCATGAAGTGGGAGGGCAGGTCGTAATTCTCCCCTTAGTGGAAGATCTCAGCACCAGCAGTATGATTGAACGTATTGCCGCTATGGCTGTTAAAATTTCTGAGGGAGAGCAGTATGCTCAATGAGCAATGGTGTGCAGTACGGAACATCTTACTCGTCCGCCTCGACAATCTAGGTGATGTTTTGCTTATGACACCAGCATTTCATGCGGTAAGGTGTGTGCTACCTGATGCCCGTCTGACCCTACTAACCAGTCCAGTTGGAGCACAGATTGGGGAGCTCGACCCTGATATTGATGAAGTCATCGTCTACCAGGCTCCCTGGACAGACTCGTGGCAGCGTTTAGCGCAAGATAGTGTTCGTGAGCAGCATATGATTGAGAACTTACGGTCCTATCACTTTGACGGGGCGATTATTTTTACCTCGTTTCGGCAGAGCGCATTACCGGCTGCATACCTTTGTTACCTTGCGGATATTCCGCTACGTGCCGCCGCATCGATTGATGGCCCCGGCTCCCTGTTAACAACACGTCACAAACATCCTGAAGGAGTACTGCACGAAGTTGAGCGTGGCCTGGACCTGGTACATGCGCTAGGTATGACAACAACGGAGCATGATCTCATACTAGCTGTACCAGAAGAAGCGAAGAGAGCGGTCGCAGAGCGGATAGCGCATGTGCGAGGTCAATTGCTGATAGTAGTACATCCAGGTTGTAGCATGCCAGCGCGTACCTATCCCTGGAAGATGTACGCCGAAGTAGTGAACAGAATAACCGCACAGCTTGGCGCATTCGTCGTGTTAACCGGCGCAAAAGAGGAAGGCGAATTGACCGCGCGTATGCTAGCAAATTTGAATGAAGAGGCACGAGCAAATACAGTGACGTTAGCAGGTGAGCTTACCTTTCCAGAACTATGCGCCCTGATCGAGACAGCAAACTTACTAATAACAAACAACACCGGACCAATGCATATTGGAGCAGCGGTCAAGACACCAACACTAGCCCTTTTTGCCTTAACCAATCGGCCAGAGCAGTGGGGGCCATGGCAGGTCCCACATCGTCAACTGTACCATGACGTTGCCTGCAAGATCTGTTACAGCCGTAGTTGTCCTTATCAGCACGAATGCTTGCGGTTAGTCTCCCCCCAGATGGTGGTGGATGCAGCGGTGGATCTACTGGCAGAAGTCAACGTACCAATTGGGGTTTCTGGCACAAGAACGAGAGAGGGTGGCGAGAGCGTGCCCGGTCAGCAGGCGAAGGAGATTGCGTGATGAAGAGAGCATTTGAAGGAGGCCAGCAAACGTGCTCACTTGCTCGTGTGCAACGCATCGCCATTTTTCGGGCCTTACAACTGGGGGACCTGCTGGTTGCAGTGCCAGCAATGCGGGCAGTACGACACTGCTTCCCTCAAGCTGAAATCACCTTGATATCGTTACCGTGGGCAAAAACATTTGCCCAACGTTTTCACTACTATATTGACCGTTTTGTCGCCTTTAGTGGCTATCCGGGCCTCAAAGAAGTTCCGGTGGATGCAGAGCGAACACGGAACTTTATCGAGGAACAACGTGCTTACGGCTATGACCTTGTGATCCAGATGCATGGGAGTGGGCAAATAAGTAATCCCTGTGTGCTTGCATTCAATGCACGAATGACGGCTGGTTATTATGAAGGAACACAACCAGAAGGGCTCACATTTGCAGCGCCTTATGTGTCAAAGCAGCATGAGATCACACGCAACCTTGAATTGGTAGCACTCCTGCAACAGCAATCTCAAAGTGGATATGCGCTCAAGGGTAGGCAGCAGATTAATGACGTGGAGTCAGAAGCCATAAAAGAAAGGGAAGGCGCAACCGGGTGTGCCTCAGACAACTCAACGTTTGATACATACCTGGAATTTCCCCTCTTTGAAAGTGATACTGCTGAAGCCAGTATGCTGCTACAGAGTGTAGGAGCGGAGCATCGTCCCAGGATTGGGCTCCATCCGGGAGCGCGGCCATCGGCCAGACGGTGGCCAGCTGAGTACTTTGCCAGCCTGGCGGACGAGCTAATTCAACGCTTTGATGCACAAATCATTTTGACAGGGAGTACGGACGAAGAGACGACGGCACAGAGCGTCCTTATACATATGAAAACTAGAGATAACAGGATTGTGAACCTGGTCGGTAAGACCTCGCTGGGCGGCCTGGCAGCCATACTCGGCCAGCTTGACCTCTTTATCAGCAATGATACCGGGCCAGCGCACCTGGCCTACGCAGTACATACTCCCAGCATTACGATCTTTGGACCCGCTGACTATCAACGTTGGGCGCCATTGGATCGACACATGCATGAGATAGTGCGTCATCCCGTCGCATGTAGCCCCTGTACTCACTGGGACTGTCCGATTGATCATCGCTGTTTGCGCGGGCTCATGCCTACAATGGTTCTGAGCATTGCGCAGAAATTCTTATGGGAGAGAGCACATCTCACACATCTCTCATTCACAGGATAGAAAAAGATATGAAACGCTTAAAAATTCTCATCTGGCATATTCATGGGAGTTATCTCAATACCCTGGCACGTATCGATCATGATTGGTACCTACCGGTCAAGCCAGAGCGGTCCGATGGGTACGCAGGGCGTGGTCCAACATTTAATTTGCCTGACTACGTCCGTGAAGTGTCAGCCGAAGAGGTGCGCAACCTTGAACTGGATCTGATTATTTATCAGACCCCCAAAAACTACTTTGAAGATCAATACGAAATACTCAGCCCTGAACAGCAGAGGTTGCCGAAGATTTATCTAGAGCATAACACGCCCAGGCCGCATGCTGTCGACACACGTCATTCTATTGATGATCCTGCTATTTTGCTGGTACATGTGACGCACTATAATCATCTGATGTGGGATAACGGGCGAACGCCGACCGTGGTAATCGAACATAGCGTTGCCATCGATCCAGCAATCAGGTACCGTGGTCATGTAGAGCGAGGTATTACCATCATCAATGGAATACAGAAGCGTCCACGCATTGCTGGATATGATCTCTTTTTGGATACACGCGAGGTCATCCCTCTGGATATTGCGGGAATGCAGACCGAAGCAATAGGAGGGCTGGGCGATATTCCGTATCGCCATCTTCATCAGCGCATCGCAGAATACCGCTTTCTGTTCAGCCCAATGCGTTATACGAGCCTGCCGCTGGCCGTCATCGAAGGCATGACCATCGGCATGCCTATCATCGCATTGGCAACAACCGAATTGCCCAATGTGATCGAACAGGGCAAGAGTGGCTACACCTCCTGTGATATCGAGGAGTTAGTTGAGCACATGCGCCGTCTCCTGGCTGATCCCCAGGAAGCGCGGCACCTGGGTGAATATGCGCGCAAGACTGCACAAGAGCGTTTTGGACTCGAACGATTTATCCGCGACTGGAATGCTGCCTTCGAACTCATCCACGGAAAAGAGGAAGTCTTTCCCGTCAGAGGGAGGGTAGAGCAGAAAGAGCCAGATATGGATGTACGAGCAAAGGATAAGCAATAATGAGTAGCCCGATGCGTATTGCATTTTTAAGCGAACATGCCAGTCCACTAGATGTCCTGGGAGGAGTGGATGCAGGTGGACAGAATGTCTATGTAGACGAAGTCAGCCGCCAGATGGGGAAGTCTGGTTATGCCGTCGATGTATTTACGCGGCGTACCAATCCGAGCCAGGAAGAGATAGTGTACCGCGCTCCTGGTGTGCGTATCATTCATCTAGCGGCAGGGCCGGAGGAAGAGTGCTCGAAAGACGAGATCTGGCCATACATGCCACATTTTCGTGATGCGTTGCTGAACTTCATGGCGCGTAACAGGATAGACTACGATGTCATACATGGAAATTTCTGGATGTCTGGTTGGGTAGCGACCGAATTACGCCGTATACTGGGCATTCCCATCGTTCAGCTTTTCCACGCCCTGGGGAAGACAAAGCGTCTTCATCAGGGTAGTGTGGACAGCAGTCCGGCAGAACGGATCGAAGTAGAGACAGCAATTGTGCATCATGCTGATCGCCTGATTGCGCAATGTCCAGGCGAGCGAGATGAACTCATCAACGATTATGCTGCCGATCCTGGGAAAATCTCCATGATTCCAGCAGCAGTCAACACAGACGTATTTCGACCAGTTCCCCAGGTCGAAGCGCGCCAGATGATTGGCCTGGACGAGGATGAGTTTGTGATTGTCTACGTTGGACGAATGCTTCCACGCAAAGATGTGCGCAATATCGTACAGGCACTACCACACTTATTGAGCATGTGTGCGGCCAGGACACAGCAAGCATCCCCAGCAAAAATTACCCTGTTGATCGTTGGTGGACAAACGTCAGAGCCAGACCCCGTAATCACGCCAGAAATTGGAGCCCTGCAACAACTGGCAGCAGAGCTTGGGGTAAGCCAGCACGTGCGGATAATCGGCAAACGCCAGCATGACGTTCTGCGCTACTACTACAGCGCTGGTGATGTCGTCGTGAGCACTCCCTGGTATGAACCCTTTGGACTGACCCCATTAGAAGGTATGGCCTGTGGACGCCCAGTGATTGGTTCAGCAGTGGGAGGTATCACCTATACGATCGTCGATGAGGTGACGGGATTACTCGTTCCTCCACGTAATCCACAAGAGTTAGCTTGTAGCCTTTACCGGCTCTGGCAGCAGCCAGATCTTTGCCAATGGATGGGAAAGAACGCTCAGCAGCGAGTCGAGCGGCAATTTGTCTGGTCAAAGGTTGCCGAACAACTTGACGAACTTTACAACAGTATGCTAGCAGAGACAATGCTCGCTCCATTGCACACATTGACGATGTACCCATAGGGAGAGAAGTAATACAAGGAGATAACACAATTTGGCACAAATAGATGTATTGATTCCAACCTTTGGACGAAAAACGAGTTTAGCGATTGTCCTGACCAGCTTGCTTGGGCAGACCTACACAGATTTTGATGTCATACTCTCTGATCAGACAGACGAAGGTCAGGCATATCTGGAGAGCGTAGAGATTCAAACGCTTGTGCGCGCACTCAACTGGCATGGGCATGCAACGACGTTACATCGACATGTGCCGCGCCAGGGAATGGCCGAACAGCGACAATTTTTACTGGAGCAGAGCAGAGCACCCTATGTCCATTACCTGGACGACGATGTCCTGCTTGACCCTCCAGTAATGCAGAGAATGGTAAGCACACTCAAACAGGAAGGCTGCGCTTTTGTCGGTTGTGCTGCGACCGGATTGCACTTGTTGCATGATGTGCGTCCATATCAACAACAGATCGAGCTGTGGGAGGGACCTGTCACGCCGGAACCATTCACACCAGAAAAGTTGCCCTGGGAGCGGCACCTGGTCAACAATGCTGCGAACCCTTTACACCTGGAGCAACAGCTCGTCGGCAATCAGAGCATTGTACGGTATAAGGTCGCCTGGGTTGGAGGCGCAAACGTCCTCTATGATCGTGCGAAGCTGCTGAGCGTGGGAGGCTTCTCCTGGTGGAAGCGTCTTCCCCCTGAGCATGCCGGAGAAGAGGTCGTGACACAATTTCTCCTCATCCGCAAATATGGCGGGTGCGGTATTTTACCGAGTGGCACCTATCACCTTAACCTACCCACAACGATTGAAGACCGTACACACAATGCAACGGAATTATTCGCTGAGCTGATTATGGAGTATGACAGAGCAGCAGAAACCATTGATACCGTAGCGCGAACATAAAATCAGAGAGGAAAGCGACATGCAAGAACAGACACTCAAGGGAAAAGTTGTTCTGGTGACAGGAGCGGGTAGTGGTTTAGGAGCCGCAACGGCGCGCGCATTTGCCCAGAGGGGATGCCCAGTGGCCTGTGCCGATCTCAATACACAGGCAGTGGAACAGGTATGCAATAGCCTGATCGCTCAGGGCATGAGTAGCCTTGCCCTGACCTGCGACATCAGAAAAGCCGAGGACGTATCTGGCACAGTGCAGCAAACCATAGAGCGCCTGGGACGGCTGGATATTATCGTCAACTGCGCGGCAATAGATCACACCTTTTCGGTCGAAGAGATGAGTATTGAGCAATGGGATCAGGTGATTGATGTCAATCTGCGTGGACCTTTTCTCGTTGCCAAAGCGGCCTGGCCAGTGATGAAACAGCAGCAGAGCGGCCACATCATCAACATCTCATCAACGGCAGCCCTGCGTTCGTGGGGCAACACATCCGCCTACCATGCATCGAAGCGTGGCTTGATCGGTTTCAGCCAGGGATTAGGTGTTGAAGGGCGGGCGCACGGTATTCGTGTCACCACTATCATTCCTGGTGGAATGCGCACACACTTTTTTGATCGCTTTGTAGATCAAGGCATCCCAATGCCAGATCCAGCGCAACTCCAGGCGCCAGAAACAGTGGCCGAAGCCATCGTCTTTGCGACACAGGTGCCAGCGGAATCGGCAGTACAGGAGATGCTCATTACGCCATTTACAGAAACAAGCTGGCCGTAAGAGAGAGGTAGCGAGAATATGGTAAAAAATGGAAAATTATCAGGCATCCAGAAGATTGCAGTTGTACGCGCAAATGCACTTGGTGATTTTATCTTTACATTGCCTGCACTAGAAGCTCTACGTATGACCTATCCTGAAGCTGAGATCATCCTTTTAGCTAAAGCCTGGCATGCCGCTTTTCTTACCGGTCGCACCTCACCGATTGAGAGAGCAATTATCATTCCTCCATACAGGGGGGTGAGTACAGAGCCAGAGGCAGAGGAACAAGTAGAGGAGCTGGAACACTTCTTCGCCTGTATGAAGCGAGAGAACTTTGACCTGGCACTGCAACTGCATGGGGGAGGCCACTATTCAAATCCTTTCGTCCAGCAATTAGGAGCCAGAGTCACAGTCGGCTTGAAGACGCCTGAGGCCGTGGCCCTTGACCGATGGAAACCATATCTTTACTTGCAGTCAGAAATCGCACGCTATTTGGAGGTCATGTCTCTCATTGGAGTAGAGCCGGTAACGCTAGATCCGCATATTACCGTTATGCCACAGGACATTGCGGAATCTAGTCAGCTCGTTGCAGATACGAGCAAAGCGTTTGTTGTGCTCCATCCTGGTGCTAGCGATCCGCGCAGGCGCTGGTCTGCCGCAAAGTTTGCGCAGGTCGGCAATGCGCTCCTTGGGGTAGGCGCTCACGTTATTGTGACAGGGACAGAGGACGAAAGAGCGATAGTGGAAGAAGTTGTAGCTGGAACGGATCATAGGGCACAAAGTGTGTGTGGAAGTCTCTCACTAAACGGCTTAACTGGTTTATTATCACGCTGCCAGCTGGTTATCTCAAACGATACCGGACCGCTCCACCTGGCGTGCGCAGTGGGTATACCTACTGTAGGTATTTACTGGGCCTATAACATTTTGACGGCTGGTACATTGACGAGAAACTATCTGAGACCAATCATTACCTGGCGGATGACCTGCCCAGTCTGCAACAGTGATAATAGTATGCAGAGATGTGAGCATACCATTTCCTTCGTAGATGACATAGCGGCAGAGGAAGTGATAGCCAATGCGCTCGAACTATACACTCCTAAATAACTGTTGATGGACAATAGTAATGGCTCTCCGTCAGGTTGATACTCCCATGAAAATAGATGAGAAGAGCATACAGATTGCAACCTAAAAGAGGGTATGACCAGTGAGCCCAAGCACATCTGGACTTGGGAGCAAGGAGCATTCCACTATAAAGAGTGCCTAAGGGCCAGAAGTGCT
>WNGD01005335.1_pt1 | contig 14463 bp, 17 predicted proteins | sample 5400671 | NCBI WGS metagenome assembly WNGD01 (sample SAMN13153369, study PRJNA577476) | soil metagenome | isolation source: 40 cm soil or saprolite under grassland replicate 2 | place: USA:California | collected 2016-06-15
GGCCGCTGGTGCTTCGGCAAGACGCCGATGCAGACCTTCCTAGATGCAATGCCGATGACGAAGGAGAAAATGATCGCAGCCTGACCGCATCGGACATCGAACCCGATCGCTCAACAGGCAACCTCTGTCAGATCGAGTGCCGGCTAATACAACTAAGGCACCGTCAGACGAAAGGGGCGGCAACAGATATGTTCGGCCTACAGCAACCGCGCCACATCTCGACTCTACCAACAGCGACGATTTCCTCATGTCCGCGTTATGTCCGCTCATGCTCCGATAGCGGCGATAAATTGGACATGCGAGGACTTCGCATTCGTGCCATATCCAGACATCCCCGGCCTCGGCTTTGGGCTCAAAGAGCCTTGGCAGCCGCCTTCGGTCGCGACCAGTCTCCACGTTTGCCGGCGCGCAGTGTAGAATGGCCGCTGGAGGGCATCGCCATGGCCACTCCCGGGGCAGCAGGGCGGCATCGAACGCCGATTGGCAGCTATTTTAGCCGCCGGTGTGGACGAGGCGGGTGCGGGCCAAAACTCTCCGCTGGCGTCGAACCGCAATTGACCCGACGACTAGCCATGGCGCGCGGATCGTCCACACTATCGGATTCACGGGACACGGAGGTCTGTCATGCACATGATCCACAGTCGACGCCAATTCCTAGCGACATCGTTGGCCGGCGCCTGGGGAGTGGTCGGACTGCGCACGCAACCATCGTACGCTGAGCCGCCCCCCGAGACGACGAAGATCAGGCTGTCCCAGGTGGCCGGGATCTGCGTGGCACCCCAATATGTGGCCGAAGAGCTACTCAAGATCGAAGGGTTTACCGACATCCAGTACGTAGAATTCCTATCCAACCCATACCCGGCCTTTGCCGCCGGCAATGTCGACGTTAGCATGGCCTTCGTTGCGCCCTTCATCCTTCAGGTGGACGTTGACGCGCCGCTCGTGCTCTTGGGCGGAGTGCACGTCGGCTGTTTCGAGCTGTTCGGCACTGAGCGCATACGAGCGATTCGCGACCTCAAAGGGAAGACGGTTGCGGTGCCCGAGCCGGGATCACCGCACTATGTCTTTCTCGCCAGCATGGCCGCCCAGGTTGGCCTTGACCCGCGCCAGGACATAAAGTTCGTCTTTCACCCCGCGGCCGAGTCGATGCAGCTGCTAGCCGACCAAAAGATCGACGCACTGATGGGTTTTCCTCCGGTTCCTCAGGAGCTTCGAGCGAAGAAAATCGGCCATGTAATCGTGAACAGCGGCGTTGACCGTCCCTGGTCGCAATATTTTTGCTGCATCATTGCAGCGAACCGAGAGTTCGCTCGTAAACATCCGATAGCGACCAAACGAGCGCTGCGAGCGATCTTGAAGGCCGCGGACTTTTGTGCTGCCGAGCCTGAGCGCGCCGCTCGGGTGGTGGCGGACAGAGGATATCCCTACGACTACGCGCTCCAAACCATGCGCGAGATTCGTTACGCGCAATGGCAGGAATATGATCCGGAAGATACTGTGCGGTTCTATGCCCTTCGCCTGCACGAAGCGGGCATGATCAGGTCCACCCCCAAAAAGATCATCGCACAGGGGACGGACTGGCGCTTTTTCAACGAGCTGAAGCGGGAGCTGAAAGGGTGAGTTGATTTTCGTCCTGCGGAACTACACGGATAAGAGGCGTTAATGCAGACGACACAGAGTCTATGCCGCCTTGGTATGCGGGCGGCGGCTATCTTGATGCTCGTGGCCTTGGTGTCTCCCACGCTGGCGCATGATGCTGGTCATCACGGCAAGGAACAACGGCTGCCAAAGATTGCGCCGGCGCCGGGGTTCGAGTTGACCTCGCAAGACGGCGCGCGGATCACGCTCGCGCAATTTCGCGACAAGGTCGTAGCAGTGACGTTCATCTACACATCTTGTAGCGACACCTGCCCTGTGCTGACGGCGTTGATGGCGCACGTTCAGGATCAACTCGGAGGAGATTTCGGCGCGAAGATCGCATTCGTGTCGATCACAGTCGACCCGGAGCGCGACACGCCCGAAGTATTGAAGCAATATGCGGGAACGTTCGGCGCCAACCTGAATGGCTGGGCCTTCCTCACGGGTGCGCCGGGGATCATCCGCGATGTCACACGTCAGTACGGCGTGTTCGCGTCAAAAACAGCGGGCGGCGGCGTCGACCACAACTTTCTGACGTCACTCGTTGATCGACGCGGTGTGCTGCGTGTGCAGTATCTCGGAGTGCGCTTCAATCCCGAGGAGTTCCGAAGCGATCTCTTGACCCTCCTAAAAGAGCAATAATGCAAATAGCTGGCGCCCTCGTTGACCTAGTTTCGCGCGTACCGGCTCGCGTACAGGCGAAGCTGTTGGCGGCATTTCTCGCTATTGCAATACTGCTGATAATGGTAGGGGCTGTCGGGCTCAATGTTCTGAGCGGCGTCAATGAGCGCACGGAAGAACTGGTCAAACTGCAGCGCAAGATCGAAGCCTATCGCCAAGTGCAGCATGACACGGCGAGCCAGTTGTACAGCGTTTCCTCGGCGTTGCTCTCGTCGGACGACCTATCGCTATCAAGCACCCTTCGTCAACTCAACCAATTTGGGTACGACGTTGATCGGCTGGAGTTCGCGGCAAAGGACGAAGTCGAGCTGCTCGGTCGATTCCGGCAGGATTACGAGCGGTTCATTAACGTCATCACGCATGTCGTGGAACTAATCCGTGCCGGCCAAGCTACCGAGGCACGGGAGCTACAGGCGGCACAGGCTACCCCCTTGGCCGACCGTCTCGAGCGTCTGACGAATCAGTTGGTCAACAGAGCCGAGGCGGACATGGTGGCTGGCATCGAGGCCAGTAAGCAGGCATACGCCACATCGCAGTGGATCGTCATCGGCTTCGCGCTCTGCAGCATCAGCTTGGCCTCATGCTCGGCTATGCCATCTCGTGGGCGATTATCGGACCGGTCAGGAAAATCGAAGCGCGGCTGAACCAAGTAGCGGCGGGGGACTTTAAACAGCGCGTCCATGTCGTGAACCGTGACGAGCTTGGCGCCTTGGTAGCCAACGTCAATCAGATGTGCGAGGAACTCGGGCGCCTCTATGAGCAACTCGAAGCAGCGAGCAAACACAAATCCCAGTTTCTGGCAAACATGAGCCACGAGCTGCGCACGCCGTTGAACGCCATTCTCGGCTATGCCGAATTGATGCTCGACAACATCTATGGCGAGCCCTCGGAGAAGATGCGGGCGGTGCTAGAGCGGCTGCAGAGCAACGGGCGGCATCTTCTCGGGCTAATCAATGACGTGCTTGATCTCTCCAAGATCGAAGCGGGCCAGCTCACGCTGTCCCTTGGCGATTACTCGCTGGGCGACGTCGTGCACGGGGTGATGTCTGCGGTCGAGCCCCTAGCCAGCGAGAAGCGGCTGGCCTTCAAGGCCGAGGTCGCGCCGGACCTGCCGGGGGGCCGCGGGGACGAACGGCGGCTCTCGCAGGTCCTACTCAATCTGGTCGGGAACGCCATCAAGTTCACCGACAAGGGCGAGATAGCGATCAGAGCCTCGGTAGCAAACAGGGTGTTCACGGTTGCGGTATGCGATACGGGCCCCGGCATTCCCGCGGCCGATCAGGCCAAGATTTTCGAGGAGTTCCAACAAGCCGACAGCTCGATCACGCGAAAGAAGGGCGGAACCGGCCTCGGGCTCTCCATCGCCAAGCGCATTATTGAGATGCACGGCGGGCGGATCTGGGTGGAATCCGCACCGGGTAAGGGATCGACGTTCCATTTCACGCTGCCGGTGCGGGTCGAGGCACAAGCGGGGCAAGCATGAGCAAGCGCATCCTGGTGATCGAGGATCAGGAGGACAACCGGCGAATCCTACAGGATCTGCTCACGAGCGCCGATTTCGAGGTGATCGAAGCCGTGGATGGCGAGGCAGGGGTTGCTGCGGCCGCCGCGCAAAGGCCCGATCTCATCCTGATGGACATCCAGCTGCCGTTGCTCGACGGCTATGAGGCTACTCGCCGAATCAAGGCGGATCCAGCGCTCCGTGCCATCCCCATCATCGTCATCACGTCATATGGCCTGAGCGGGGATGACGAAAAGGCCCGCGCCGCGGGTTGCGATGCTTACTTCAGCAAGCCTTTTAGCCCGCGTCAGCTCCTGGCGAAGGTCCGCGAGTATTTGTCACCGACTGCGCGAGTGTGCAGGCCGTAACGCGAGTGAACGCCGAGCAAGCCTCGAAAAGGACAATGCGCAGGCCGACCCGACAACCCTTTGCGGAGCTGCGGCGCGCCATGGAGCGGATGCGCCGGCACGCGCTGCGGATGGAGCGCCGCTGCGCCGAGGCCCGAGCTGCTGAACTCAAGCTCGGCAAGGGGCCAGGTCCTTAATCGGTTTTGCCCCTCCTGCCCTTAGTGGATTTGACCATCCCGGCATGATCGAGGGCCGCCCGTTGTCCAACATGGCGCTCACCGCCGTGCTGCGCCGGGCCGGTGTCGAGGTCACCGTGCACGGGTTCCGGTCGAGCTCGAGGGTCCGCTCCATCTCCACTAGCTCCGGCGGGACTGATGCAGCAATGCCGTCCATGACCAGGTCATAGGCCGTCATCACCCCGATCCGCATCACGCGCGCAATTGTCCGGTAGCTCAAGCCGCGCGCCCGCAATTCCATTGCCTCGGCTTGCCGCTCCGCTCGCTTGATCGCGGCCGGTGATGTCGTCGAATTCCGGACCGTCGCGCGCCCACGTCGTCGCGTACGGCCCCTAGGATGTTTTCGGATAGGCAAGGATATCGACGAATAAATCCCGCAGCGCCGTGTACATCGTTGCTTCTTTGCCCGGCGCCGTCTCACGCAGCGCTTTGACCGCCGCCGCGAAATCGGTGCGCTGCTTGGTGCTGAACGTCATCTGTGGCGGTTCCCGGTCCCCGGCTATGACCCTTCAGGCCCTTTGTGGCTGTGACAGGCCGGATATATCAACTGCTTTCGATCGGGATTTACGTGCCAGCGCGACCTTTTTGTGATCCTTGATTGCCACAATGTCGCGAATGGCGCGGGGTTGACGGCGCCGGCAATGCCGTCCCGGGGCCGAGCCTGACGCCTCGCCAGCCTCCGCGGCTTCCGCAAAAATCGGCCACGAGCGAATTTCGAGCTCGGCCGACGCCGGCGGGGTTCCGGACGCGGCCCTAGCGAACCACTGGGTGGTGACGCGCTCGAGGAAGAAGTGCTCCACAAGCCCGTTCCCGGCCGCATAGACCTCGGGTGTGTTACCGCCGGGGACGCTGTGCGAGAGGTAGAGCGGGATCGCCGTTGCGTTGCGCAGCCGGAGGATTCGTGGACCGCCCGGCGCGGGGTCCTTCACGAAGTCAGAGAGATAGGCCGAGGCACCGACCTTCTGCAATGGCACGCGGAGGGTGCCGGTGGTTCCGGAGAGATTGTAGGTCAGGTACGGGAACCCGTCGAAGATCGTTAGCCGGCGATCGCCGTCCACCCAAGCCGACCCCGCAATCGCCGAGCCCGGATCGTGCCAAGCGCCATCAGTGCTCACGCGAACCTGGTCGCCATCCGACCGGTTCGCCTGCCACACGCAGGCCTTGCCCCACTGAGCATTGACTTCAAGGTGATGCTTTGGGAAGTCGCCTGCCTGAGCTGCCCATGGAATCCACATGTCGGCGCTGATCGTCTGCCCCGGCGCGACCGACGTGCCACTTCCTGACGACGACGGATTTTCGATATTGACGACGCTGATCGCACCACTGGACCGGTTCTCGATCCTCTTGATGGCAGTTACTCCCACCGGCAACTCCCCTCTGTCTCTATTTCGAGCGCGCGAATTTAACGAAGCAATTGACGAGCCCGCTGGCGCCCCGCGGCCCTTCCCCTGGCCTCCTCCGGGCAGCGGCAGGGCGCTCATCGCCGCCCTGGGCCACGGCTCGCAGCCGGCGGGGCATCTTGGCCGTAGCCTGCCAGGTAGCCTGGAGCAGCGGAAGTCGCAGTTGCAGCCCTTGATTCATCGGCGGTTTCCGGCCGAACGACGGTCGGCGGCTACGACCTGCTCAAGGAAATCCGCGGCGATCCCAATCTCGCCGGGACGCCGTTCATCATGGTCACGGCGGATCTAAGACCGCCCCGCCAATTGAAATTCCACGGATTTTTGGCATTTTCGCCATGGGCCCACAAATTGGCCCACTGCCACATTTCCGCCACGTTTCATCTTGCGAGGGGCACCAAAGGGGTGGAGGCTCCCCTCGGAGGCTGCGCGGTTATCGCGAGCTGCTGCACCGACCGGCTGCACCGGTACCGGCTGCATTAGCCGAAGTTGGCCTCTGGCTTTTTGGTGGCCTATCGTTCATTTTTTGCCGGGAGGCCCCAAATAGGAGATGGTCATGAAGCGCGCGTTTGTGCTTGGCGCTGCGGCGCTGGTTGCTTCTTGCGTGTTTGCACAGGACGTCTTTGCTCAGCGCAGTGACTCTCGTGGGTTCGGTGAAGACGGCTACCGCGCCGCTGCTCCCGGATATATTGGCCGTCCGAGATTACGCGTGATCGTACGCCGAGGCCTGCCGTGGGCCGGCCAGCCTGGATTAGTTTATTACCCGTACTCTGATCTCCCGTACGTGCCAGTTGGAACTCCTCCCTTCTATCTTGCAGGTCATGATGGAGGAAAGAGCTGCTGGGCTTGGGACGGGTACCGGTGGTTCAACTTCTGCGCAGGATATCACCCAGGGTTCTAGTTGAGGGGGCCAGGTTATCCAGCTTGGCCCCGACCCTTCCTTAAATTCGCGCGGTAGTTCAACGGGTTGTATATGGCCCCGCCGCCAGCCCCGCATTTGGCTGCCGACCCCATCCCGGCGGTTCGACGGCCGCCACTGACCGCACCCCACAGCGGCCAAACCCGGAACGGCCGCTGTGGCACGTGTGCAACAGCCGGCCGAAATCGTCAGCAGGCCGGATCCGGTTCATCGATTTGGCATTTTTCTCGGGTACTTAACCTGCAGAAAAAGGGGACCGACATGAAAAAGATTTTGCTCACCGGCGTCGCCGGTGTGACGCTCCTGGCCATTGCGCCCGCCCATGCGGCCGATCTCGGCCGGCCGGTTTACAAGGCGCCTCCGCCCGTGGTGGCGCCAGTGCCGCTTTTCTCGTGGACCGGCTGTTACATCGGAGGCCACATCGGGTGGGGATGGGGACGCGATACGATATCGATTCCCAACCTTGCGTTTTCGGCGCAGGTCCCGCCCGCGCAGGTAGCTGGACTTTCCATCCCATCCGCCTCGGCTGATACCCATGGCTTTCTCGGCGGTGGTCAGGTCGGCTGCAATTATCAATTCACACCCAATTTGGTGATCGGCATCGAAGGCGACGGCTCAGCCGCGGACATCAAGGGCGATTTGACTAGGTCGGTCCCGTTTACAATTCCTGGGGACGGAACTGTTGTAATTACCGGAACGGCGCATGGCAAAACAGAATGGCTTGCCAGCCTCACCGGCCGCCTCGGATGGGCGTGGGATCGTGTGCTGATCTATGCCAAGGGCGGCGTGGCGTGGGCAGGCGACAAGTATTCCGCCGATATACCACTCTTTAGCGAACACCTAGAAGCCAGCGAGACTCGAACGGGCTGGACGGTCGGCGGTGGCGTCGAATGGGCATTTTGGGGCAACTGGTCTGCAAAAATCGAGTACGATTTCTATGACTTCGGCACGCGTTTCGTGACGCTGGTGGGGACATTCGTGCCAATTGGGGAGACAGCGCTTACTCCGGTCACGGTCCCCGGAATCGACATCAAAGAGAGGATCTCCGCTGTCAAATTCGGCATCAACTACCGCTTTGATTGGGGCAAGGGCAAGGCTCCGGTCGTCGCGAGATACTGAGGCATGGCCTGATCGCTCCGGGTTGCCCCAAGTTGCACTGAGCGATCAGCAAAGGGGCCCTATCCTCCGGGCCTTTGCTTTGTAGAGTGCATCTCATGCCCCGCGACGGCGCGATCATCTTCTCGGCGTGCTGCGGATCGAGTGCCATTCTAATTGTATTCCATCGGACGAGTGGCAGCCAGCGTTCCGTCTTGACGATAGACCTGCTGCGGAAGGAGCGAACCCCATATCTGAGTGGGGCTTATCTTCTTCTTCGAATTACAGGCGGCTAATAGATCGTTTGAGTGCCCCATATAAGGAGGGGCCACGACCACTATTTCCTTCGCTGGAAACTCGGTACGAATCATCTTGACGGCAGGAACTAGATCTGAATCTCGTGTAATCAGGATGGCCTTTTCGTACTCGTTCTTATAAGCGCCCTTCAGCATGTAAATTGCAATGCTGACATCAGTCTCCTTTTCCTCGTGGGCCACCCACTGCGCATTACAGCTCCGACACTCTCTGTCCTTGTTTTTAAAGTGGCCCATGACCGGGAAAACCCCGGTAGCCTCCAGCGCGCTCACATACTGCTCATGGCGGCTTTTTGGCCCTGGCAACCAATGGGCATAAGCCGAGAAGTAATATATTGCGACTATTCTCTCTGACCTCAGCAGTGACCTGCCCTGTTTTTTCGGACCACGGTTAGCTTGAGACGGCGCCCTCTGCTTGCTGCATTTGCCTCTCGCAAGGCGGTTGGTGCAACGGGCCGGGGCGCGAAGGCCCCAGTACCGCAGCGACCCGGCCCGTTGCATGTCGGGGCGCTGCGTTTGCTTCGAGAGCCGCAAACTCGTTCGGCGTCAGATAGCCGAGGCTCGAATGCGGTCGGACTTCGTTATAGTGCCGTCTCCAGGTCTCGATGATCACCTTCGCCTCGGCGCGTGAGCGGAACCATTCAAGGCTGAGGCATTCGTCGCGGAACTTGCCGTTGAAGCTCTCCGTGACGCCATTCTGCCAAGGCTTGCCGGGTTCGATCAACGCGGTGCCGATGCCCTGCTCCACGACCCACGACAGCAGCGCCTTCGATACGAACTCCGGGCCGTTGTCGCTGCGCAGGAAGGCGGGTGCGCCACGCTCGCTGACCAGGCGAGAAAGCACCTCGATCACCCGCGGCGAGCGGATGCGGCCGTCCACGTCAATCGCCAGTCCTTGCTTGGTGAACTCATCGGTCACTGTCAGGCACTTGAGTTGCTGACCGTTGGCGCAGCGGTCGAACACGAAGTCGTAGGACCACACCTGGTTGGGCCCCGTAGGCGTTTGTGGGCGCGGACGGGCCGCCGCCACGCGCTTTCTCGGCCGCTTGCGCGGCACCTGCAACCCCGCCGCCTGCCACAGCCGGTGCGCCCGAGCGACGCCCATCCAGTGCCCGTCGCGGCCGAGAAAAATGTGGACGCGCCGGTAGCCATAGCGCGGGTACTGCGCCGACAGCTCCCGCATCCGGGCGATGATAGGTGCATCCTTCGCAGGCATCCGGCTCCGATAGTCCAGCGCCGATCGCGCCACCTCAAACAGCGTGCAAGTCCGCCGCGCCGAGAGCCCGCGCTCCCGGCCATACGCCACTTGTCGCCGGCGGGCCAGCACGCTCACCAGTTTTTTGCGGCGACTTCCTTCATCACCTCGATCTCAAGGTCGCGCTCGGCAACCAGCTTCTTCAGCCGGACGTTCTCCGCCTCCAGCTGCCGCAGGGGCAGCCGGTCATAATGGCCTTCCGCCCAGCGATATTCGATGTTGACATTCTTGCCTTCGAAATAGCCGGTCTGCCCCAGTCCATGGCGAAACGCCGTAAGATCGGCGGCCGCTTCTGCTGGCGATCGCGAACTCAAGAACCCGACTACCGGCATTGCTTGCTGCTGCGCCCGCGCCGCGAGCGGCCAAGCTGATGCGCCACCGACCAGTGCAATGAAGGCGCGCCGTCTCATGCAGTCTCCTCAAGCCGAGGGTCACACCCTACCATATCGTTGGATGAACGGCATTGTGCATCACAGCAAGTTTTCGCAACCGATGTCTGACTAGGGTCAGAATCGGCCCTTCGGCGCCGTCGGCCGAGCGACCGCTCTTGCTTCGTAAGCTGACCTGAGTTGGCAATGACCGCATGTCGCGGAAGTGCCCGCTCCGGCTGAATTCTCGCTCCGTCCCTCCAAAGCGCCAGCGGCATTCTGCAAAGATCCGTACGTGCCGATCGGAGGGTGGGTTGGCCAGCGCTATGCTAAGATGGCATGTTGCCTGGGCCGTCAGGAGGATTGGGTGGCAACTCGTCGAACAACCGGCCGAAAAACGCGGCGGCTCAGGACCATAAAGCCGCCCGCGCGCAATTCGCTTACAGCAGCTCAGCATGGCGGGACCTCGGCCGGCAACCTCAAAACCAAGAACGCACGGCTCACCCGCGCGCTGCGCGAGGCACTGGAGCAGCAGACGGTGACCAGCGAAGTCCTCAAGGTCATCAGCCGGTCGGAATTCGAGCTCCAGCCGGTGCTGGAAAGCCTGGTGGAGAATGCAGTGCGACTCTGCGGCGCCGACAGGGGCTTCATCTTCCGACAGGACGGGGAGGTTTATCGAGTCGCGGCCAGCTATGGCCATTCGCCGGAATTCCTCGATGTCGCGAAGCGGTACCCGATCCATAACGATCGAACCTCGGCGACGGGACGGGCCGTTCGGGAGCGCCGCGTCGTGCACATTCCCGATATCCTGGCAGACCCCGAGTACCGATGGGCCGAAGATCATCGTGGAGAGGAGGAGATGCACCGGACCATCCTCGCGGTCCCGATGCTCAGGGAGGGCGCCATCATCGGCGTCATCGTAATTCGCCGGATTAGAGTCCAGCCGTTTACCGAAATGCAAATAGCGCTGGTGACCACCTTTGCCGACCAAGCGGTGATCGCGATCGAGAACGTACGCCTGTTTGACGAGGCGCAGGCGCGAACCCGCGAACTCACTGAGACGCTCAAATATCAGACCGCGACGAGCGCGGTCTTGAGCGTCATCTCGAGTTCGCCGACCCACATCCAGCCGGTATTCGACACGATTGTCGAGAATGTGGTGCAGTTGGGCGACGGGGTATCGGGGTTTGTGTATCGGTACGACGATGACCTCATTCACTTAGTCGCACACGACCACAGTGTCGGGCCCGATGCGCTCGCTGTGTTTCGCCAAGTATACCCTCTCAAGCCTAGTCGGACGAGTGTAATCGCCGAAGCGATTCTCGACCGAGCGGTTATTCATGTGCGTGATTTCAAAGGCGATCCGGATATTTCTTCGGCAAGCCGAGAGATGGCGCGTGCCGTTGGCCACAGGAGTCTTCTCGCCGTGCCGATGTTGCGGGAGGGGGAACCGATCGGAGCGATCGCCGTGGGCCGACGGGAGCTGCACGGGGCCGCTCGCCCGTTTTCCGATCAGGACATCGACCTGCTCAAGACATTTGCCGACCAGGCGGTGATTGCCATCGAGAACGTGCGCCTGTTCGAGGAAGTGCAGGCACGCAGCCGGGAGCTGAGCGAATCGTTAGAGCAGCAGATGGCAACTGCCGAGGTTCTCAGCGTCATCAGCTCTTCGCCCGGTGAGCTGAAACCCGTGTTCGACGCGATGCTGGCGAATGCGACCCGCATTTGCGAGGCGAATTTCGGTATGCTGTGGCTTTACGAAGGCGGTGGATTGCGGCCTGTCGCACTACATGGATTGCCTCCCGCCCTCGCCGCCGAGCGGCAGCCCGATATGGTCACCCGGCCGGACGACCCGGAATATCCGCCGCTCGGCCAGCTCATTCGCACGAAGGAGATCGTTCACATCGCCGATATCACGAAAGAGCCCGGATACGCCGAGGGCCGTCGAGGGCTCACTTCGCTGGCAAATGCCGGTGGTGCTCGCACTCTGCTGCTCGTACCGATGCTCAAGGAGAATGCGTTGGTGGGCACGATCGCCATTTACCGCCAGGAAGTTCGTCCCTTCGCCGATAAACAGATCGAGCTCGTCAGCAATTTTGCCCGCCAGGCCGTGATCGCGATCGAGAACGTCCGTCTGCTCAACGAGCTACGTGCCCGCACCGGGGAGCTCGCGCGATCGGTCGAGGAGCTACAAGCGCTCGGCGAGGTCAGCCAGGCGGTCAACTCGACCCTCGACATCCAGACCGTGCTTTCCACGATCGTGACCAAGGCGGTGCAACTGTCCTCGACGGAGGCCGGGGCGATCTACACGTTCGACGAGGCGCGGCAGGAATTTCGCCTGCGTGCCACCTACGGCATGTCGGAGGCGATGATCGAAGCGATTGCCGGCCAGCACATCACCGTCAACGACGCGCGGATGGGCGGCGCAACCACGGAGCGCCGGCCGGTCCAGGTCCCGGACGTGCGCAACGAGCCGCAAACGCCGCTGAACGACATCATCCTGCGGGAGGGATATCGGGCGCTGCTGATCATGCCCCTGCTTCGTCCCGACCGCATCGTCGGCGCGCTGGTGGTGCGGCGGAAAGAGCCCGGCATGCGCGGCGAGCACGCGATCGAGCCGCTCTGCGTCTTCGCTCGCCGCGACGACGATGGTTTGCGTAGCGTCTTTTGCCATGGCCGACCCGAGCTCGAAGCAACCTGATCAGCCTGCGGAGCCCGAAGGGAAAATCCGTTCGCGGCGGAAGCAAACCGAGCCGCCTCGCCGCCGGACCCTCCGGCCTCGGAGCCCGCGCCGGCGCCGCCGCCGGACTCTCCCGCCTCGCAGGCCGCGCCGGTCCCGCCGGACTTTGTCGCATGGGAAGGCGCCAAGCCATCGGCGCCCGAAGGCGCGCCGGAGGCGGTCTCGCCGCAATTATCCGAGACGGCGCCTGCCGGAGAGAGCAAGGCGGCGGCCGCCGGCGAACCGGCGCCGCCAGGAGCGCCGCCCGATCCCAGCGCGGCGCGCGTCATCGCCAAAGTGCGCCGCCTCATGTTGATCTCCACCGTGCTCACGGCGCTGGCGATCGCCGCGGTGTTCGGCGTCATCGGCTATCGCGTTTTCAAGAGCGAGGGAAGGCAGGAGGCGCCCACGCAAGCGACGCTCACGCTGCCGCAGGATGCAAAGATCGTGCAGACCGCGATCGCCGACGACCGCATCGTGCTCACGCTTCAGGTCGGCGGCGCGCTCGAGATCCGCACCTACGACCTCAAGACGCTGAAGCCGCTGGGCCGATTGAATTTCAGCACGGTGCCATGAGGCGATAGGCGGCGCCGGCTCCCGCAAAACTCGCGCCGCGATGCGGACAGCACCTCAGGCAGCGCGGCGTTTCTTGGGCGTGCGCTTCGTCTCGGCCGGGCGGACAGATAATGTCAGGTCCAAAGCGCGCAGGATGCGCATGACCGTGCTGAATTCAGGATTGCCGGTCTCACCCAGAGCTTTGTAGAGGCTCTCCCGATTCAGCTCGGCAGCCTCTGCAACCTTCGCCATGCCGCGTGCCCGCGCCACTACCCCGAGCGCATCCCGAACGAAAGCCGGATCGCCGGTTTCGAGCGCCGCCGTGATGTAGGCGGCCTGCCGCTCCGGAGTATCGAGATGTTCGGCGGCATCAAACCGCGTCGTTCGAATCATTCCTGTTTCTCCGCTATTGCACGGGCCATGGCTTGTGCCCGCCTGATGTCTCTCGTTTGTGTGCGCTTGTGGCCGGCGCACAAGAGAATTGCATGTAGTACACGCGATAGCCTGGACCGTAATCGATTCGCATTTCCATGACGCCCGAACCAACGCTCCTGACATCTCCCGGATTTCCTTGTTCCATTCGACGAATGCGAGCGACGATCCGCGCGGCGGCGTTCGCATCCCTTAGGCGGCGCAACCAGCTTGAGAATTCCTTCGTCTGATGTACTTCGATCATGGAGTCCGGATTGTAGCCTACAGGCTACACCAAGACAAGATGATGGCCGGCAGTGCGGGCGCTCGAATGGATGGCGTGAGCGGCTTCCGGCGCAGGCGCCGTCTGCACAGGGCAGCCGGCCAATGCGGGGACAGAATCGAGGCGCCGCGCAAGCATCGCTCAGTACCTGCGACCGAACGCGTTGCGCCAGCGCTTGCAAGCCTGCGGGATCGAGGCTACTTGATCGAGGCTAAGCTCCCTTCGTCTAGCGGCCCAGGACGTCGCCCTCTCACGGCGAAAACAGGGTTCGAGTCCCCTAGGGAGCGCCAATGATTCCAATAAGTTATCGTTGCAGGCACAGGGTGGTGTCCCGGAAGTGTCCCGGTGATGTTCAGGTGCGACTAGGCTGGAAGGAGCAGCAAGAGGGCGGTACGGCTTCCGCGAGCGTTCTGCCACGCCGTCGCAGTTCCGGTGCTCACCCGGAAGCATCATAGGGACATCGCCGCCGTGTTTCGATCTTTCAGTGCGGATCGGAAACTGCGCTAGCCATCAGAATGAGCTCCGTCCGCGTGTTGCCCCGAACACGGAACAGCGCGCCGACCGGAACGGCACCATCAACTTGCGTGTATTTCGGCGCAGTAGAGGCACCAGACTTCGAATCTGGGGGTCAGGGGTTCGAATCCCTTCCGGCGCGCCAACTGGGGTAAGCAAAATCAGACACTTAGCTGCGCATGCTTCCGGCGGGGCGCATTGAGCGGGCGTCTCGGTAAGCACACGGTAATC
>WNGD01004101.1_pt1 | contig 14459 bp, 14 predicted proteins | sample 5400671 | NCBI WGS metagenome assembly WNGD01 (sample SAMN13153369, study PRJNA577476) | soil metagenome | isolation source: 40 cm soil or saprolite under grassland replicate 2 | place: USA:California | collected 2016-06-15
AGGTTGAAAATGTGCGCGTCCGAAGAATGCCGCAGGGTGTTCTACGATCGGTCAAAGCCCGGCACGCGACGCTGGTGCCAGGCGAGCCTCTGCGGCAATCGCATGAAGACACGTGCCTATCGCGAGCGGCACAAGACATGACTATTGCAACAATTTGCTAATGCCATCGAGGCGTTGGAGATCTGGGCTGCGCTATCTATCCCCCTTGCGTCCATGAGGTGTAGGCACTGGGGTATGAAGTACACAGCGTCACTCGACCTGAACGAAATCATCGGTCCGAGGCATCGTAGAAACCACCCCGATCGCGGTGACCCAAGATTTGAAATTAGCGGCGCTATCGTAGTCCAAACACGATAAAGCGTATCATTTCAAACAGACGGAAAAGACCGTCAGAAATACCGTCAACTTCCCCCTCATTCCCACTCGATCGTGCCCGGGGGTTTCGATGTCACGTCGTAGACGACGCGGTTGATGCCTTTCACTTCGTTGATGATGCGCGTGGCAAGGGGCCGAATGGTCGAGCATTGTGCATTTCGCCGATCTTCGAATTCGCCCTCCTGCCCAGTCGCGCCCGCTATGTCATCCCTGTTTCTCACGCCTGAGGAGGTCTACGAGCGTTATCGAGGAATGATTAGCTTGGGCACGTTGCGCAATTGGCGGATGATGAAAATAGGGCCTTCCTTCCTGAAGCTCGGGCGCGCGGTTTTGTATCCTCTCTCGGAGTTGGAGGCATGGGATCGGAAGAACCTCGTGATCTGTCGTGCTGCAAAGGTCCTGAGCGAGAAGGAACGAGAGGCAGCGGGATGATCGCGAATCGTCAAGATTAACCGCCTCCAATCTCCGGCCCCAACGGAATCGACCATTCAATAAAGAACAACAAAATCCACATGATACGGACGCGAGTAGCTTGATGCACAACAATCCCGCTCGATACCCCACTTGCACGTTTGGTCACGTCGGATCCCGCACAAGCATTGATGTTATGCATCCCGAAATTTGAACTGGCTGAGTTCCACAATGGCCGCCGATGCCATAGGTATGAAGGCGCGCGGCCGCTTCATCAGGCGATGGAAGACACGGCAGTGCCGGTCGGTCCAATCCATCATGAGCAAGTTTGAGCTGGCTCCAGCCAGCGAAAGCTAAACCGATCAATCTTTACAGACGTGGCAACATATCATGTTATGAGAGGTAACTTCCACACGCATCGCGGTTCTAGGAAGTCCGCTCAAGATCCGACCTTAGCGCCACCATGAAGCGAGCTGCCTCGCCGCCTGTCACAACCCGATGATCGAAGGTGAGGGACAACGGCAGCACGCGTCGCACCGACGGCTGGCCCTTATGCGCCACCACCATCGCGCTAATCCGGCCGGCCCCGACGATGGCGACCTGCGGCGGTACAACCACGAGACTGGCGAAGCGGCCGCCGATCATGCCGAAGTTCGATAGTGTGATCGTTGCGCCGCGCAGTTCTTCCGGCGGAATTGCGCGCGCGACCGCGTCGGCCCGCAGTCTATCGAGCCCTGCGCGCAAGTCCCGTGCGTCGCGCTCGCCCACATTGCGCATGACCGGCACGATGAGGCCCCCCTCGGTATCGACGGCGATGCCGATATCGACGCGCTTGACCAGGCGCCGAGCCCCGGCGCCGTACCAGGCATTAAGTGCAGGCTCGGCCCTGCAGGCCGCTGCAATCGCGCGCATCAGCCGGATGCTTGCGTCCTCACCGCTTCGCCAATCATCGATGTCCGCGTCGTCAGTGACCGTGGCTGCAACGACTTCAGCGTGCGCCGCGGCCATGCGCTGGGCCATCGCGCGCCGCATTCCGCGCAAGGCTTCGGCCGGTCCCGCCTCGGCGAGACTTTTTGCGGCCCGCTCGACATCGGCCCGCGTGATGGTGTCGTCAGGCCCTGTGGGCTGTACAGCATTGAGATCGACGTCAAGCTTGTGTGCGAGGGCGCGTACCGCTGGGAGCGCTTGACGCACTCGTCCAAGCGTCGGCTCGGCGAGTGTCTTCGCGGCCGCGGCCTGCTTCTCGCCGGTGTCGAGCTGGCCAACCACGGTGCCGGTATCCTGCTCGGCACCCTCAGCGAATTCGACCAGGGGAGTGCCTACCTTCAGCAGATCACCTTTGGCGCCGAACACGCGCACAATGCGACCGCTGTATGGCGATGGCACCTCGACCACGGCCTTGTCGGTCTCGACCGAGACGAGCGGTTGATCCGTAACCACATGGTCGCCCTCGTTTACATGCCAGGTTACAATTTCCGCCTCTTCGAGGCCTTCACCGAGATCAGGCAACATGAACTGTCGCATGGCGTGTATCCCGCAGATTTCAACTGAACTGGCAGACCTTCCGTCCCGCAGCTACGATACGCTCGATCGACGGCATATAATGCTGCTCAAGTCGGGGCAGCGGGATCACCGTATCGTAACCTGTGACGCGAATGACAGGGGCGAGAAGCGTTGTCAGCCCGCGTTCGGCAACGAGCGCGGCGATCTCGGCACCGAAGCCGCCGGTCCGTGCAGCTTCGTGCACGATGACGCAGCGTCCGGTTTTTTCCACGGAGCTCAACAGGGTTTCCTCGTCGTAGGGCTTGAGGGTCGCGAGATCGATAACCTCGGCACTGATGCCTTCAGCATCGAGCGTCTCGGCAGCCGCCAGCGTCTCCTTCACCATCGCGCCCCAGCTGATCAGCGTGACGTCCCGACCTTCCCTGAGAACGAAAGCGACGTCGAGCGGCAAGGCCTCGCCGTTGTCTTCAACCTCGTCCCTCGCCGCGCGGTAGATGCGTGTCGGCTCCAGGAACACCACCGGATCGGGGTCGCGGATGGCGGCGAGCAGCAGGCCGTAAGCGCGTTCGGGCGAAGATGGAATGACCACGCGCAGACCTGGAATATGGGCGAGCATGGCCTCGGTGCTCTCGGAGTGATGTTCGGGAGCGCGAATGCCGCTCCCATGCGGGGTGCGCAAAACCATCGGACAGCTGAGCCGCCCTTGTGTGCGGTTGCGCAGCCGCGAGGCATGGTTCGCCAATTGATCGATGCATGGATAAATAAATCCCATGAACTGGATCTCGCCGACCGGCTTCAGCCCTTGTGCCGCCATGCCGACGCAGAGTCCGCTGATAAGGAGTTCCGATAGCGGCGTATCGAACACGCGTTCCGGTCCGAAACGCTGCTGGAGTCCGACGGTGGCGCGGAAGACTCCGCCGTTGACTCCGACATCCTCGCCGAACACGACGACATTGGGGTCATCCTCCATCGCGCGGGCGAGCGCCATGTTGACGGCTTCGACCAGCGTCATCTCGGGCATCAGTCTCTCCCCTCGAGTTCGCGGCGTTGCGCAGCATAGGCCGCGGGCAGCTTGGCATAGAGATGATCGAACATCGTCTCGGGCGCTCGCGGCTGCGTAGCCAGGTAGCGCTCGACCGCCGCGTCGATGCGCTGCTGGCATTCAGCGGCAAGGCCCTCCTCTTCCGTTTGCTCCACATGTCCCGGCCAGCGAGAAAGGACCTCAACCGTGCGACCGGCTCCTCCTTCCAGCGCGCCTGGACCTCCGCGGTCGAACGGTAGCGCGCTGCGTCGTCTGCGGTCGTATGATCGCCGAGCCGGTAGGTGACCGCCTCGATAAAGCGGGGCCCCTGGCCATTGCGGGCCGCTTCGATCGCCTCTCGAGCCGCCGCGTGCATGGCCACGACGTCGTTGCCATCCACCTGCTCGCCGATGAAACCCGCTGCGATCGCTTTCTGCGCCAGCGTTTCGGATGCGGTCTGAAGCCGCAGCGGCACCGAAATAGCCCATTGATTATTCGTGGCGACGAACACGACCGGCAGCTTGTGCACACCCGCGAAGTTCATCGCCTCCCAGAGGTCGCCCTTCGAGGTGGCGCCGTCGCCGAACAGACATACGGCAACGCGCGGCTCCTTGCGCAGCTTGAAGGCGTAGGCAACGCCCGCAGCTTGCGGCGCTTGCGATCCGACGGGAATGCAGAACGGGAAATCCTCGATCGACCCCGAGAAGCGGTTGCCCCGCTCGTCGCCGCCCCAAAACAGCAAGATATCTTCCAGTTTGACCCCACGCCAGATCAAGGCGGGGTTGTCGCGATAGGAAGGGAGCAAAACGTCCTCGTCACGCATGGCGCTGGCCGTGCCAACCGACACCGCCTCCTGGCCAAGCGATGCGGCATAGGTCCCGAGTCGGCCGGTGCGCTGCAACGCCACAGCTTTCACATCGAAGGCGCGCACCAGCACCATCGCCCGATAAAGCCTGACGAGCAGGCGGGTATCGGCGGCGAAGGCCGGGAGCTGCCGATTGGTCGAACCGTCCGGGGCGAGATAGCTGCGGTGGCCCACCTCGAAGCGCGCGATCACCGGGAGGTGCTCGTCTGCGTGCCAACTTTCGGTCATGTTACTGACTCCCGCCTCGAAAAGAAGTCCTGATTGGTGGGCGCTACTTGATGGCGCCCATGGTAAAGCCGGCTAACAAGCCGCTTCTGATCAAAGTCACTTCGCCGCATCCGGTCGTGGGACGAGATGAGTGAGCAGATCCGTCGGCAGCGGAAAGACAATGGTTGAGGACCGCTCGCTCGCGGTGTCGTGCAGCGCTGCGAAATAGCGTAACTGCATCGCCTGTGGTTCCCGGGCCAGAAGTTGGCCAGCCTCGACGAGCTTCTCGGCGGCCTGCTGCTCGCCTTCGGCATTGATCACCTTTGCACGCCGCAACCGCTCGGCCTCGGCCTGCTTGGCAATCGCGCGGATCATGTTTTCGTTGAGATCGACATGTTTGATCTCGACATTGGTCACCTTGATGCCCCAGGCGTCAGTCTGCTGATCGAGTATCTCCTGAATGTCCGCGTTGAGCCGATCCCGTTCCGCCAGCAGTTCGTCGAGTTCGTGTTTACCGAGGACGGAGCGCAGCGTGGTTTGCGCCAGCTGGCTGGTCGCGGCCAAAAAGTCCGCGACCTTGATGATCGCTCGCTCCGGGTCGACGATGCGGAAGTAGAGGACGGCGTTGACCTTGACCGTGACATTGTCGCGCGTGATCACGTCCTGCGGCGGCACATCCTGCACCACGACCCGCAGATCGGCTTTCACCATCTGCTGCGCGAACGGAATGAGGATAATGAGACCGGGACCCTTTACCCCGGTGAAGCGACCCAGTGTAAAGACGATGCCGCGCTCATATTCCCTCAAGATGCGAATCGCCGCCCAGAAAAACATGATCACGAGGACTACGAGAAGAAGATAGCTCAGATAGTCGAACATCATCACACACCTCCTTGGCTGACGGTTCGTGCTGATCGCCGCCGCACCACAAGCGTCAGGTCCTTGATACCGGCCACCTCGACCGTCTCTCCAGGTGCAAGGGCTTCCACCCCGTGGGCCTGCCAGCGCTCGCCATGAGTAAAGACGTGACCTTCGCTGCCGGACCAGTCGAGAACTTCGGCAGGCAGACCGCGCATGGCCTGCTCCCCGGCCCAGGCCGGGTTTCTGCGGGCGCGCCAGAGCGAGCCGAGTACGATGACGGTCAGGCTGACGATCATCGCCATCGCGATGATGACGACCGTCCATGACAGCTGGTATCCCGGGGCCTCGATCTTGAACAGCATGGCGGCCCCGAGAAGAAACGCGGCAACGCCGCCAAGGCCGAGAACCACGGTTGGGTTGAAGGTTTCGACGACCAGGAAGGCGATCCCCAGCAGCATCAAGGCGAGGCCGGCGTAGTTGATCGGCAGCATGTTGAGGGCATAAAGGCCGAGCAGCAGACAGATCGTCCCGACCACTCCCGGCGCGACGGCGCCAGGGGTGGAGAACTCGAAGATCAGACCGTAGATGCCGACCAGCAGCAGGATGAAAGCGACGTTGGGATCGGTGATGACGGACAGAAGCCGGATCAGCCAGCCGGGATCGAGTCGCTCGATCGTCAGGCCCTTTGTCGCTAACTGCCGCATATCGCCACCTGCGAGCTCGACCGTGCGGCCGTCGATCAGCTGAAGCAGTTCGGTCGGGTTGCGCGCGACGAGATCGATGACATTCGCCTGCAATGCGCCGCTGGCGGAAAGACTGGCGGCCTCGCGCACCGCTTTCTCGGCCCAATCGGCGTTGCGCCCGCGCAGCTCGGCGAGGCTGCGGATCAGCGCAACCGCGTCGTTCGTCGCCTTCGCCGTCATGGCATCCTTCGACGCAGGGTGCTGCGCATCGTCCTTTTTGTCCTTGCCGTCCTTGTCTGGGGCGCTGCCTGGCAGCCCCGGCAGCGGTCCTCCGATCTGCACGGGCGTCGCGGCGCCCAGATTGGTGCCTGGCGCCATAGCCGCGATATGCGTTGCGTAGAGAATGTAGGTGCCCGCGCTCGCCGCATGGGCACCGGATGGAGCAACGTAGCCAATGACGGGAACAGAGGATCCGAGCACGTCGGCGATGATCTCGCGCATGCTGGTTGCAAGCCCGCCCGGCGTGTTCAGACGCAAGATAACGACGTTGACCCGCCGTTCGCCCGCCGTCGTCAGCGCCTCCTTCACGTATCTGGCGGTTGCCGGACCGATCGCCCCGTCGATCTCGATCGTCGGTGCGGGTCTGCCGCCCTCCTCCGCTGACAGGAGCACGGGAAGGGAAAACTGGACAGCGGCAGCAATCGCCGCAACAAGGGTCGCCTGCACCATTCTCACGGCAAGACTCCCTAATAAAACGATATATGGGGGTAGTCTTCCCACGCCTCAATAGGACCGACGCACCTGATGCACGAAACGCCCGACGAGGCCGCCAAAACCGGACACCGGCAACCATTCCGTGACGGGAATGCCGTAGTTCCTCCGCTCTAGATCAGTAGCGGCGGCAGCAGAACTGCGCGCAATATTCGTATCTTGCTCCAGAGAGGGCGCAGGCGGGGTGTCATGGTCACGGCTGTTGCGCGGCGACAGCGGCCCGAGGAAAAAGGCCGCAATCCCAACCCAGCTCACAGTTTTGCAGTCGATCCCGTGGTACAATTTCCAAATGCATGTCCAGCGCAGCTGGCGATCTATGGCCGGAGTGCTGAATACTTGCATGGGAGTACAGATACTCACAGCGGCAACCTAGCTACTGCAATGCTTGCGATAGTGAAATCTTGTGCTGCTAAGGTAGAATAACAAGCCAGTTCGGAACGGGATTTGATTGAAACTCAACTCTACCTATGCAGCCTTTATGGCGGCCCTTGCTGCGTGCCCGACCGGAGCCATGGCCGAGGTCTATTCGTGTGAAATTAAGGAATGGGTGCGGGTAAATGACGAGGGACTTGTTCGGCCCGCACCGAGCGCACCTTTTAAACGCCAGGTATCGATCGACAAAGAAACCGGCAATGCTGTCGGCGATGCGTTGTCGGCTGCAAATCGTTGGGAAGTTGTTCAAAAGGGTTCGCAAGAAAACGCGTTTGTGACTCTTGGGTCCGTTGGGTCGCGGCTCCTTTATGAAATTGCAGTCTACGAATTCAAAATAGGACGCGAGAAACCCCTGATCATTGCTGTTCGGTCGCATCGCGGGCTTTTTTCAGCCTTCAGTGGAATCTGCCAATGATGTTTCGCATGTTCGATCAGACCCGACTAACGCCCCACCGCGACGAGCGGGCCCTTTAAAATCCAAGAGTTTTTCATCCCTTGTGACGGTCTTCGTTTCCTAGGTCTGTATATTATTCGATCGCCGCGCCAACAGTTCGGAAAGTTTGTGTTCAGTGATGCAAAAAAGACTTTTGCAACACAATCCCCTCAACAGCAGACATTTATCGAACGCCTCGACGGCATGGCACCCCGACGAGACGCACGAGAGTGCTCAGCGTATTCGTATCATGACCCGTCGTCCGCCCGCCTTGCGCAAGATGCTGGCAACGACATTTCGCAAGCTTTCAGACTCGGTACGCGGTCAGTGACTATTCAACACGCTGGCCCGCACGCCAGCCCATTTCCCAGAAGCCGGCCTCGAGCCGGGTGGCTTCCTTGAAGATCACGATCAGCTCTGCCTCGCGGGCCGCCGGCGTGACGTAGAGATCCGCGAGACCCTCCAGGTGCGCCCGCGCTTTCGCCGCGACCTCCTGGTATGGTGCACCGGCATACTCGGCGATCCAAACGCGATATGGGTTGGTTGCAGCACGCGCACCGGGTAGCGAGGCGAGCCGCGTCGCAATCTCCGCGTAGCCGATCACACAAGGAGCAAGCGCCACCTTGAGTGCCAGCAGATCGCCGCGCATTCCCGCGTCGAGCACGTAGCGTGTATAGGCCAGCATCTCGACCGCCGGAGGGGTTTGTTCAAGATCGCTGGGCGACAGGCCCCAGCCGGCGCAGAGCTTTACATGCAGGTTCATCTCGATGTCGAGAATGGCCGAAAGGCCGGCCGCCGCTTCGCGCATGTCAGCGAGCTTGGGCGACTTGTAGACGGAGAGCGCGTAGGCACGCGCAAATTCGATGAGGAACAGGTAGTCCTGAACGAGGTAGTGACGAAACGCCGTTTCGGCGAGCGAACCGTCCGCCAACCCGTTCGTGCAGGGAGCTCGGTGTAGGCCCGCCACTCGGCGGATGCTGCTGTCTTTAGACGCTCGAAGAAACTCATGATCTTTCGCCGGGTTTGCTTCTCAATAAGTGTCTTTGGCTCGCGACCAATAGCACGTCGCAAAGCCTCGATGCCCGAGTCGTGTATCATCCGATTGCTTTTTTGAGGAAGGATCTATGGCTCTTTCAGCTCACTGCTAAGCCAATGAGAAATCTTGCGCCATGACCCGTCAAGGACCTTGGACCCTAGGAACAGGCTCAAATGGCCGCATGGTTCCGTCATCTTCTCCAACAATTCGGCCGGCGTGCCAACAAGCCATGTCGTTGCGAACAGCTGATCGACCGAAGCGACCTCGTCATTGCTGGCAGCGAGAAGAAGGATTGGTGCGCGAAGCTGCGTCAGATCGACCTGTTGCCCAAGGGCGACAAAGCGCCGTTCAGCGATCTGGTTTTCCTTGAATAGCCATTTGACGACTTGAAGGTAGAATACCCCGGGTAAATTGAGCGTTTCGGCATACCATTGCCGAAATCGGTCACACAATTCACGTCCTCGCGCCGAGTCGAGGTCAGGCGGATTTTGAAGAACCGCCTCCCCTTCATTGAAGCCCGATGAGATATCCCAACATCCAAGCAGGCGGTCACCAAATACAATGCCCTCTCCCTGCCGGACAAGCTCGTCAAACATCCTAAGCGGAACATCAGCGACGAAACGGGACAGTTGAGATTCGGCGGCCGCAATGTCGATCGGCGCGCCGACAAGAACTAGCCGTCGCACCTTTTTTGGAAAGCGCGCCGCATAAACCAATGCCAACCAGCCGCCTTGGCACAAGCCAATCAGGTCGACCGGCGGTCCAAGTTCGTCAACCGAAACATTGAGGTCGGCAAGGTAGTTGTCGATTGAAAAATAACGTGTCTCCGGGGTTGCAGACCGCCAATCGGTGACAAACACGCGCGACAAGCCACCATGGCACAGCGCCTCGACTACGCTATGACCCGGAGCAAAATCCGCAATGGTTGCACCGTGTAGCGCATAGGGTGCACAAATGAGTGTCGCGAGCCCGCCTGTCCCTGTCGAAAAATTCCGCAATCGCATCGATGCGAGCTCAAGAGCGACCGTATTCGAGGTCGTCCAAGGCAACGACAATCTACTCGATACACTTCGCTTACCCGATACCGACGAGATGAGATCTTCAAGAAACTGCACGTTCGCCTTCCCCGCCAGCGCTGCTGCAGCGAGCGGCCAGGCAAGAAAGGATTCCAAGGCCGAATCCGACCGTGACATCCCGAGCTCTGCTCTTGGCTGCCCTCCTGGCCCACTTGTCTCATGCTTCGAATTCATAGATCCAGCTCGATTCTATGGGCAAGTCATGGCGACGTTCTGCTTCACAAGCCGAGCGGATAGGTGTCCGGAAGACCTTTGATTTCGGCGTTGTGCAGCGGCGTCACCGCGCGCGTTTCGTCGAACCAGACGTATTCGTCGAATTGCTGCGGTAGATTGGTCCTGGAAACAATGGCCCGCGAATTCGGTTTCGGATCCGCTCCATCAAGGGATTGAGATCAGCCTTGTTCGACGGAAACGATTCTGCTACGTCGGCGAGGTCCGGACCAGCGTTTCCTCTTCCGGAGAAACCGGCCGCAGCGCCCGGCGCCCACGTGGCGCGCCTCACCTTCCTTCGCGGTCGTCCACCCCTCCTCCCCGATCAAAGGAACGAAGCAGACGTCCGCGATATCCTCGCTGCGGTACTCATTTTCTGAAACGCGCGTGACCCGGACCAGTTCCTGGACGCGTTGATCGGCGCCGACCGGGATCACCAGCCGGCCGCCGATCTTCAATTGCGCCTTTAGGGACTCCGGAACCTGCGGCCCGCCGGCCGCCACAACGATGGCATCGTACGGGGCGTGCTCCAGCCACCCGTGGGTACCGTCGCCATGCAGGACGCGAACATTGTCGTAGCCGAGGTCGGCCAGTGTCGCCGCGGCCTTTTCAGCGAGCTGGCCGAGACGTTCGACCGTGTAAACCTGGGCAGCGATCTCGGACAGCACCGCGGCGGCGTAGCCGGAGCCCGCGCCGATCTCGAGGATCTTCTCGCCGCCTTTGAGCAGCAAGGATTCCGCCATGAAGGCGACGATAAAGGGCTGGGAAATGGTTTGCTCGCCGGCGATCGGAAGCGGCCAATCCTCATAGGCGAATTCGCGGAGGTTCTTCGGCAGGAACAACTCGCGCGGCACCTTGTGCATCGCACCAAGAACGAGTTCGTCGCGCACACCGCGCGCGGCGATATCTCGCTCAACCATCTCCTCCCGGAGCGAGGCAAGCGATTTTAGCTCACCGGGGTGATCTTCCTTCGACGCCAAGGATCCCACAACGAGGGCTCCCGCATTCATCTCCGCTGGCACTCTCCAAGATAGTAATGGCGGACAACCGGCAACAGTGCCGCCGGCCATCCCGCCCCCATAGGTGCCGCTCATCGGATCGAACGAGCGATAGCGCGACAAGCAATAGCCTTCCACCCCGGTGCGCCATAGCCGATCGGCCCGACATATCCCGCCGGGCAGGAGCGCGAAGATCCGATCCCCGGCGAAGGCCAAATTCGGGTGAAGGCCAGCGCCTGCGGAGTTTGCCGGACGGACCTGCACTGTCGTCGACGCCGGGCTTTCCGACATCAAATATCCGGCCGTGCCGGGCCACGAAATCGTCGGACGGATCGACCTGATCGGCCGCGACGTCGTGACGCACCGTACCGGAGACCGCGTGGGCATTCCTTGGCTCGGACACACTTGCGTTGTCTGCCGTACTGCAAGAACGGCATGGAAAATCTCTGCGACCGTCCGCTATTCAGCGTCACGATCGGACGCCGATTTACAGTATCTGCCGAACGACTCACCGGGATTGTGTTATATCTGGGGTTGGAGCGAAACAACCGCGACGATGCACGGCATCCGCAGGACGGCTCCACCACAAATCACATCACATGGGAGGTACGCCATGACACGGGTGTTTGCTCTCTCGCTGAGTATCGCCGTTCTCGGAGGCATTTGGGCATTTCTCGCGCTCGGGCCCTTGAGCGGCTTCGTCCTCTGACCCGCATAGTCTTTACCGAAGATCGGCTCCCTGAGCTGACAACCAATCGTCGATCCCACCCAAGCGGTTACCGCTTCGGAAGAATCTCAGGAGAACGTGTTCACACCAATGCTGGTCGAGCCGCCCGCGGCGCAAGAGGCTTCTTCAGCGCGATGCTAGAGATCATAGCGGCCGCAAAGATGCGCCGCATCGAGCGGGAACTGAGAATTCGCGGACTTCATTACGATCAAGTTCCGTTAGACAGCGACCGCCTTACACGGGTTGTCGACTGAAGGCCTTCGCCTGGATGCTTTACGCGAGACACTCACGTGCCGATGATTTCTTGCATTGCAACTTCCATCCTCGGCCCGGCTCTTCGGAAGGCTGGGCTGACCTTGTTGAAGTTTCTTGCCGGTCATGACGGCACCCAGCTGCGATATCGGCCCGAGGCCCATTACATGCGCGGGCCCGGGCCGAAGTGGCGGGAAAAACACGCTTTGGATGACCCCAGGCGATCGTAACCGTCGGATATTAGCAAACAAGTCTAACGCATATGCTATCGCGAGCCGCGTCGCTGGGATGCCAGGCCTTAGCCCGCCAAGGCTTCCGCTTAATAGAGCTTGCCCTTCCATAGCACCGTGATCGCGACGAAGGCTTCCGAATGGCGAGCCTTGATTTCGGCGATCACTGGTTCGGTCTCTTTTTGGCGGATGCCATACTCGCCGATGTTGAGATAGACGACTAGCCAACAGGCGCTGCCGTAGTTCTTCTTGGCTTAGTGCTGATTGCGTCATCAAGGTATTTGGGAATTGAGTCGGCGCGCGCGACCCGATTTTCAACGGGGTCTAACGTCGGTCCAGAGACATTTCGATATTCCTGGCCGAGCTTTCGCCCACCATGCGTGCTCGTCACCTCGATGTTATAGATTTGACCCTCTAACTTCATAAGGCCATCGGGCCAGCGTTCGGAAGGGGCCGCGAGGCGGACGCTTTCCGCTTCTTTTAGCCTCGCAAATTTCGCAAGCACGTAAGCGTCCTGCAAAAAGTTTAGCTGCGGTCGATTGAAATAATCGGACGATTGGCATCGCCAGCACAACGCATCAGTCATCTTCTTAATATCGTCCGGCGACTGCCATCGGGCGAGAAGGCGTAGCCCGTCATCGATCTCGTTATCGGAAAGTGGAGGACCGCGCGGCTCATCGTCAAAGTCACCATCGTTCAAAGTCGGCACGTCGGTCTCGACTGCCTTGTCAATCCAATCATCGAGTGAGTCGTTGGGTATTGATTGAATATGACCGGGTGATCCCAATTGGCAAGCCTCTCACCGCCGATGACGAGTGCGCGCGACGGACCTTATCAACACCCCAAGGGCAGCGGCATGCGTCTGTCCCGATCCCAATATCTAGGCCGATTTGCCTCGCCTGCCGGACCGCGCTTTGATGTCGGCATGCCTGAACCACCCGCAGACGCGAGGTGGGTGATCGCGACCATCTCAAAGTGTTTGCAAATTACGAAGCCGCTGATGAGTGGTTTGAGAAGAATGATCCTGAGGGATACTGATGCCGACACCACCCCGTCGCTTTATCCGCCCGTGGCAAGTGATCGAGCACGACGCACACTATGAGGTAACAGACGCGGCTGGCGTCAGTTTGGCTGTCGTCTATTTCGACGATAAGCCGTCGCGACAACCGATGATGAAACGGCTATCGAAGGATGAAGCCCGGCGACTGGCGCGGCAGATCGCCCGGCTCCCGGCGCTGCTGCGGATTGAGAAGGGGATCGATCCGGGCAAGGCTTGATATCGTCGGCAGTCGCGCAGCAATGATCAAACGGCGTGATGACACGGCGCAGTCAAAGGAGGGTCTGTTCTGCGCAGAGCGAGCGATCAATAGTGCGCTCTCTCCGAAAAGACGGCGGCTGTCAGAGGCCGACCGGACACCCACCAGCGGCAAAGTTTTCCGCAAGCGGAACTGAAACCTTTGCGGTTATCATTTGTTCGGTTCGCTTGGGGCCAAGAACGGATTTCGGCCACGCAGAACCTTCCCGATATCGACCGCGCACTCCGCTTCGCGATCGTTCGAGAAATTGGCGAAAGATTGCGCGTGTGTCTTAGGGAAGAGCCGGAACTAACGGCGAGCCCTAGAACGCAACTCGGCTTCGCGAATTGGAAGATCAGTCCCCGATAGTTCCCGATATGAACTAGGGTCAGTGGCGCATGCGTTTGGTGCGGTTGCGTTGCGTCTCCTCTGACACTGCGAGGACAACATGCAAGTTCTACCCACGCCCACATGCTCCCATTTTCAAGCTGTCGAGATGCCCTGTGCTTTGTGTCAGGGCAAAATGCGACTGGCAGTTATAGAACCAAGCAATTCCAAGCTTGAACTGAGAACTTACCGCTGCGCGCTGTGCGGCGCTTTCGAAGCCTTCCTGATGCAGATTTAGCTCGTTTAGCTTTGCTTGCCCTTTGCCGGTCCACAGCGAATTGGTTCGACGCGTGCTCATCGCGATCCTTCCTTGATCAGCCGTTCGACATCAACTCGACGAACGCCAATCGCAGCATTCGGCCCCTCTCCATACGGCCAAACGATAATGCCCAATTCGAGCGCTGCCGTGATCATCGCGCCGTTCGAACAATATCCTCCGACGCCGAGACGACGGGCCCAATTTTCGCAGACGTGTTTCAAGGTGTATGACGACGGCGAGCGCTTGTTGATCTTCTTGTTCGCTACGCAGCGGCGCAGGAATGCTTTGCACACCTCGACCTGATCCGGCTGCACCGGATTGCGTCAGCTTTGTCGAGAGGGTCACGGCACTCCGTTACAGCGCTGCAGGACCCCGGGCCGCAGAACTCAAACGCAAGTCGTTTCTTTCGACGTGCACTGGGTTCTTT
>WNGD01005973.1_pt1 | contig 14458 bp, 11 predicted proteins | sample 5400671 | NCBI WGS metagenome assembly WNGD01 (sample SAMN13153369, study PRJNA577476) | soil metagenome | isolation source: 40 cm soil or saprolite under grassland replicate 2 | place: USA:California | collected 2016-06-15
AGAGCAATGGGTGTGCCCATGCGTCGGGACCGCCCAAACGGTCAACTGAAATGGGTGATTTCTTGGAAAAATGAATCATATATCCGCCCACCCGGGCCCGCCATCCAAAAGTGCTTCCTTAAATCCGCCGTCCACCCGGGCCGGCCGATACCCAGTTCAAGTCGGTAATCCGGAGATGTGGCCTCTCCGCCGTTGGAACAGTTCTCAAGTGAAGAGTACGCGGTAATACGTCCAAGTTGTCGGCGGAACTCATTTTGAAACGAAACTTGCCGTACACCGATTTCTTCAGTATGTTGAATAAATGCGAAAGGGTGATTATCTCGGAAACTTTGACCTGATGCTGCTGCTCGCACTTCTGCGTTTGGGCGAGGATGCTTATGGAGTGACGATCGCGCAGGAGCTTGAAGAACAGACAGGCCGCGAAGTCGTCGTCGCGAGTGTCTATGCAACATTGGAGCGGCTTCAGGAACGTGGCCTGGTTACTTCAAGTCTGGGCGAATCCACTCCCGAACGTGGCGGCCGAGCAAAACGCTATTTTCGTATTACTGGGGCTGGAATACGCGAGGTCCGTGATGCCCGACGATCCCTGATGAACTTGTGGAAAGGTTTGCCAGAACTAAAAGGAGAGAAAGCATGACGCCGAAACAACCCCCAAGAATTGCAAGGTGGATGTTGAAACACCTTGGGTGCGGCCCCAACAATGACGCGGTCCTCGGCGATCTTGCCGAACGCTCTGAGTCGGCATACCGGACAAGCGGCCACCGAAAGGGATCTTAATTAAGCCGCTTGGTTGCGGTTCTCTCGTCTCTGGCCTTTTGAGCCAGGTAATGTTGATTGAGCGCTTGCCGCACGAAAACCTTGATGACCGCTTGCCTACTGACGTTGAGATCGCGCGCCGCAACATCCAGTTCATGGAGCATATCCTGTGCAAAGTCCACATTCACTCGCTGTACAGGCGGCATCATTCGACCTGCGTTGGTAAAGTAGCGGGAGACGTCCTCACCACGCTCGGCCCGTTTTCCAATCGATTCGGCCGAGACCGGCTTCCTGGGCTTAGGAGTTTTCTTCATAAAGTTTTCGTTCCTCCTTGGTTGCCTTCCAGAGCGTTATCAAGTGGTGGTACTCGCCCTCGGCATCTTCTCCGACCTCGAAAATCACCGAATACAGGTCGCCCTTCACCCACCCAATCGCCCTGAATTGTTCCGGCATGTCCGAACGGCAGTCCAAATAATAAGGACGCGTCCATATTTCTTGGGCCTCTTCGAAACCAATAGAGCGCTTCGGATTCTTCCGCAGTTTGTCACTCTTCTTGAGATCGAATTTAAAGCGCATACGGACATGATATAACAGTTATACCACATTGAAGCAGCACTTGAAGTCGTGTTGATCCAGGACGGAGTAGTACCTCTGTAGTCGCACCGCATTTGCAGCGCTAATGACTTTTTGCCTCAATTCCATGTCCCTGTGAGCGGCATCTGAAGCCGTTATCGTGCACCTCTCACTGATCAGACCGTTCAGGTAAGTTGAGTTTCTTGAAGAGCATTGACGGCGCACTGACCACTTGTCCCACCGGTATCGGCGACGGCTTCCAGACCGGCAGAGTTCCGTAATTCCCGATCAACACTCGCCGAACCTGATCGTCAGGATCGAGCGCTTCCGCGAGAGTAGGTTGAGGTCCAATTGTTCCGCGGTATCCCAGCATTTCGTGCAACTGCTGGCTACTGAATGGAAAGAAAGGACAGAGCAATACCTTGAGATAATCAATGAGCTGCAATCCCGTATGGATGACGGTTTGCGCCCTTGCCGGATTGGTCTTCACCAGCTTCCATGGTTCCTGCTCGGAAACATACTGATTTGTCTTCTGCGCCACTGATAGCGCTTCCTGCAGGGCCGCTTTGATCTGGACCGAGTCCAAAAGCGCACCCACTTTCTCAAAGCTCTCAGCGCCAGCGGCAAGAATGTTGCGGTCAGCGTCCACCCGTATTCCCGCTTCAGGGACTCGGCCAAAGTGCCGATGGGCGATGTTCAGGACGCGATGGACCAGGTTTCCCCAAGTAGCGACCAGTTCATCGTTATTGCGGCGCACAAACTCGCGCCAATACCAACTCGTGTCTCGGCCTTCTGGTGCGCTGGCCGCGAGATAATAGCGAAGCGCGTCGGGAGCAAATTGCGTCTGCAGATCGTTTGCCCATAGCGCCCATCCTCGGCTGGTGCTCATCTTTTCGCCTTCCAGGTTGTAAAACTCATTTGCGGGAATGTCGTACGGGAGGTTGAGTCCGCCGTATCCAAGCAGCATGGCCGGCCAAATGATGGTGTGGAAGGGAATGTTGTCTTTACCAATGAAATAGTAGCTGCGCGCATCCGGATTCTCCCACCACTCGCGCCATCGCCCCGGCGTGCCGTTGCGTTCCGCCCATTCGAGACTCGCGGAGTAGTAACCAATTACGGCATCGAACCAAACGTAAATGCGCTTGTCCTTAAACTCCTCGGAATCGACGGGAACAGGTATTCCCCATTCCAGATCCCGCGTGATCGCCCGTCCCTGTAACCCTTCTCGCAGCCAGTTGGATGTGAACTGAAGCGTGTTGCCGCGCCAATAGCTCCGATCACAGCCTGCGAGCCAGAAACGGAGTGCCGGTTCGAGCTTCGGCAGATCCAGAATGAAATGCTCCGTTTCGCGAAAGGTGACCAGTCCGCCATCGAGTGTCGAATGAGGCTCGCCCAATTCGGCCGGTTCATGAAGGGCGCCGCAGTTGTCACACTGGTCGCCGCGTGCTTTCGTGTACTGGCAGTTCGGACAGATTCCCTCGATGAACCGATCGGGAAGAAACCGGGCCAGTGACTCGGAGGAAGAGGCCAAGCCGGTTTTCCTGTATAGATAGCCGCTCTCGAGAAGCTTCAGGAAAAACGCTTGGGTTGCCGCGTAGTGATTCGCTGTATATGTCTGCGTGAACAGATCAAAGCTGATCCCGAGCGACCGAAACGTTTCGAGAAAGGAAGCGTGGTAGCAGCGGAGTTAGGGGAAAGTAATGGAGCGGACGCTTAATATTTTGGCGGGGGGCCCGCCATGATAAGGTTCTGGATGGGCAAGAAAGAAGTCATCACCTCCATCGTACCATCCATCGCCGGTCCACTCAAAAAGAGTTCGCCCGCCTGTTATGTCCCTGCAGTTTCGCTCGCTGATTCCGATGATCTGGCCGCCTGCCACCACGTGATCATCTTCGCGATTGCTTTCAAAATCACTTCATTGCTCGCTCCACCGCAGCACTCAGGTATTGGCCCATTCCTAAAACCTTAAGGCGGACAGATCATGTGCTACCCACATACCCGCGAGACAATGGTTGGACTAAAAACTTGCCACTGAATATCAAAGCCTCCGACCTCTGTCACCGTAATTAAAACGCTTTTCGCCGTCTTACCGTTTATGTATGCTGCGCGCAGCCGGTTCGGATTTCATCAAATAAACAGGAGAAGAATATGGGTACAAAAATTACGCTTACGGCGCCGGATGGCCACAAAGTCGGCGGTTATCGCGCCGACCCGCAGGGTGCACCGACGGGCGGTGTTGTTGTGATTCAGGAGATTTTCGGCGTGAACCATCACATCCGTGCCATATGCGATCGTCTGGCTGCTGCCGGTTATGCCGCCGTCGCGCCAGCGCTATTCGATCGCATCGAGCCAGGTTTTGAATCCGGCTACTCGCCGGATGAGATATCGGCCGCAATGCGCTTTGTGCAGAATCCGGATTTTGGAGCTTTCCTCCGTGATACAAGTGCTGGCATCGGCGAATTGAAACCGGCCGGTCCGGTTTCCATCATGGGGTTCTGCCTTGGAGGGACGGTTGCATTTGCAGCGGCGTGCAATCTCGAGGGACTGGCATCGGCCGTCTGCTACTACGGCGGTTTCATCGCGAAGATGGCAGATCAGAAACCTAAGGTTCCGACGCTGATGCATTTCGGCGCGCTCGATGCGCACATCCCGCTCTCCGACGTGGAGATCATTCGACAGAAACGGCCCGACTGCGAGATCCACGTCTACGAAGGCGCCGGCCATGGATTCCATTGCGATGAGCGCGGCAGCTATAACAAAGAAGCGGCAACGCTCGCCTGGCAGCGCAGCCTCGATTGGATTGCGCGAAAGGTCATGAAGGCGAAGCAATAGAAGCAAAGCAAACCGGGCCGCTACTGAAATCAATGTGGGCATCGCTCCCGAGCCGTGGCCACGAGCCAGAGGTCCCAACGAACAAATGTTTTATCGTCGCATGCCACCTCAAACCGAAATAGCCGTTGCGACATCGAAACAAGCGCCGCGGCGTGCCGCCATCGCGATGTTCGCCGTGCTCCTTGGCTCGTACGTCATCAATGCGATGGACCGGCAGCTTTTCCCGCTACTCGTTCCGGAAGTGCGCCGCCAGTACGGTTTTTCGCTATCGGATGCCGGCTTATTATCGACTGTCTTCACTTTGGGAATGGCTCTGGCCGGATTGCCGACAGGTTATCTGCTCTCGCATTTTTCACGGAAGACGGTGTTGCAGGCCGGAATTGCCCTCTTCTCGGCCTGTACGGTTTTGACCGTGATGGCTTTCGGGTTCTCCGACATGCTGATATACCGTGCAGCCACAGGAGTGGGTGAAGCCATGCAGTTGACGATTCTCCTGGTCATTGCCGCGAACTACTTTGCCAGCTACCGCGCCGTCGCTGTAGGGTCAATCAATTTTTCCTTTGCTATCGGCGCGATGATCAGCCCGACTCTCGGCGGCGCGCTCCTGAGTGTTTATAAGAGTTGGCAGGCGCCAATGGTCCTTTTCGGGGCACTAGGTTTTGTTGCCATTGCAACCATCTCTTTAACGCTGGGTTCGTGGTTCACGGAGAGCCAAGGAAGCGCCAACGAGCGAGTAGATCGAAGCGGCGCTCCGACACTCGTTAATAGAAACACAATTCTACTGACGGCGATGAGCGTGATCGGCGGTTTCGTGATTTACGGATATCTCGGGATGTACCCAGCGTTTCTTCGCGAAAGTCTTCGCTACTCACCGACGACGACCGGAGCTGTCATGAGTCTGTACGGACTTGGGGCCCTCGGCTCCATTGGAGGCGGATGGCTCGGCGACCGTTTCTCACCACGGCCGGTGTTAGGAATGGCGTTTCTCTTTGCGGCTGTCCTTGGCTTTTTGATGTTCAATGGTTCGGGCGGAGTCTTGCTCCAGGTGATGCTTTCATTCGGCTGGGGCATCGTCGTAAGCGGCATCATCTACGTCAATCTCGCGGGCTATCACGTTAAATCGCTGCGCAGCACTCTGGCAAGCCGCGGGTCGGGAGTCTTCGTGACGAGCCTTTACGGATCGGCATCCGTAGCTGGGTATGTGATGGGCTGGATTGCGACGCAAGGTGGGTGGGCAGCCGCGGGAATGATCCAATTGAGTCTTCTGTCGCTGATCGCCGCTACGCTCGCGCTAGCGCTGCGGCCGGATCAGATGTCGGTAGGCGCGCGAAAACTCGAGCACCAGCGTCGTCGCGGAGTATGAGATTCCCAAGACAGCAAAACATCAATATGAGGAGGGTTTGCGCGATCGCAATCGGGGTGACTGCGCGGGCGCGATATCACACCTACAGAGCGCTATCAAAATTTATGAGCGATACTCCAAAGCGCTTGATCTATCCCGAAAGCCCCGTGGCCAACCAGGTTCGAAAAACTCTTTCGGATCTGCGCAAGAAATGACTCCGACCTTGTTGTAAACCCACTGTCCACTGTAATGAATTCTTGACATTCGCTGCCTCTGGGTTTGATGATACGCCCGGACGCTTCGACGCCTAGCGAGTCCTCAGAAACGTTCTGATCGAAGAGGTTTAGAAGTGCGCCATATCTTACATTGGATTCCGAACGCGCTCGCCCGAGCACCATCCTGAAGAGACTTCGTTTCAAGTCGAACCCGATTCAATCTCAACAGACTGTCAATGTGTGCGACGTTGTTCCTCACAAAAAACAAGGAGAAAGGTGGGTTTTATGACTTTAGAAAGGAAGATTACTGTAGGTGTATCCATGGCTCTGCTGGTTTGTTCCTTAGTTGCCTTCGGCCAGGAGACAACCGCTGGCATACAAGGAACCGTCAAAGATCCCTCAGGCGCCGTCATTCCCGGCGTCAACGTGGAGGTGACCAGTCCGGCACTGATCGGCAAGAAATCTGCAGTCACCGATGCCGGCGGATATTACCGCATCGAGCAATTACCCCCCGGCGTTTACAACATCATCGTGAATGCGTCGGGATTTGGTCCCCAGACGCAAAGTGGTTTGCAATTGAGCACCGGAGCGCTGCCGACGATCAACTTTTCTATGGCGGTCGGCGGTCTGACGCAGGAAGTCAGTGTCTCGGCTGAAGCGGCCGTGATCGACGTCACGGAGAGCAAGGTGTCAACGACCGTCACCGATGAGATTCTGACAGCCCTGCCGAAGACCCGTTCGTTCCAGTCGCTGATTCCTTTTGCTCCCGGCGCCCGTCAGGAGCCGTTGCAGGGTGGCAGAGACGGCAATCGGACAAACGGTTTCCAGATTGACGGCGCTGCCGACAGCGAAAATGTCTACCTGATCGATGGAATCAATACGACGGACATTGTAAATGGCGGCGTAGGAAAGAATTTCCAATCGGACTTCATCCAAGAGGTTCAAATCAAGTCGAGCAGCTTCGAAGCTGAATTCGGCGGCGCACTTGGAGGCGTGATCAATGCAGTTCCCAAGCGCGGTTCGAACACCTGGCACGGGGAAGTCAAAACGTACTATGAGTCTTCTGCTCTCGACGCTATCGATGCCTGCAATTCCGGCTTTACAGCCTCGGGTGGAGCTGCGACGTTCACCAACGGTACGACGTTCTCCGCGTATAACACCACAGGCAGGGTGTGCGGGCAACGATTGAACCCAAGCCTTCCTCAGCTCAACAGCGCACTTCGCCTTGACGGAACATCCGAATATTATGTCCCGAAAAAGGACAGCCACCACATTGTCACACCGGGCTATGAGATCGGTGGGCCGCTATTCGCGGATCGGCTGTGGGGCTTCAGCAGCTATGTTCCGCAAGTGGACTCGACCCAAAGAACGACAACGTTTCAGTGTCCGACTTCGACCCCCAACTGCGGCTTTGCAGGACCGCGACGGCTGAGCCAAAACGTCACTACTCACAATGCGTATAATCGTCTGGACTACCGTCTGTCGGACAGGCTCCGGCTGGCAGGAAGTTGGAATTACGCCTACAGCCGCGCGATTGGTCAACTTGCGTTTCCCGATAGCGCCTACGGTCAGGTCAACACTGGCGCGACGACCGACCCAGGAACTCTCCGGCCGGATAATGGATATGTGCGGCCGCTTTCGTTATACGGCTTCAACGGCGATTGGACGCCAACATCAAAACTGCTGGTGAGCGCCCGGTACGGCTACTTCTTCAGCAACACGTCAACCCGCGGCACGCCGGTGGGCATCCGCTACATCTACGAAAGGACTCTAAACGCGAACAGCAGGGACGTTAACAACAACCCATTCCCCTCCAACGCTCTGCTCAACAATACGGGGTTCTCCAACATCCCGAATAATTTCACCACGATTTTCGACGTGTTCAAGCGGAAGAGTTTCAATACAGATGTCTCGTACTTTACAGGCAATTGGTGGGGTAGCCACAGTTTCAAGGCCGGTTACATGTGGCAATCTCAATATAACAACGTGAACATTTCCGCGAATACGGCTGTCGTCAATCTGTTTTGGGGAGAGAGCTATACTCCGTCTACCAGCACCACAGCCTGCGCCACGATTCAGGCAAGCAACAGTCGCGGGCTTTGCCAAGGTCAGTACGGATATTTCCTTGTCGGAAGCCTGACGACTTCGAACAATGGTTTTGCCAATGCGACAGACCAGGCCTTGTATTTCCAGGACTCCTGGAATGTCGGAAAGAGCGGCCTGACACTGAATTTGGGAGTGCGGTTGGATCATGAAAGAAATCCTGCGTTCGATCCCAGTCGATTCCCCAATATCGACTTCGGCTGGGGTAAGAAGATTGCTCCGCGGTTAGGTGGCGCCTATGACTTGCTTCACAATGGCAAAGTTAAGATTTTTGCCGACTATAGCAAGTACTTCGACATCATGAAGCTTGGTTTGACGCGCGGTTCGTTCGGAAGCGATTACTGGCACGAGTGTGTATACGCTCTGGACACGCTAGACTACAACACCATTACGCCCACGCTGAACTTTGGCGCGGGTTGTCCGCCTTCGGGCCAAGCGCCTGGCGTTGGTGCTCGCTTCATCGAGAATGTGGATCTTCGTGCGACGAAGGAGGATCCGCGGGACCCGGCTATCCAGACGAACATGAAACCGGTGGAGAGCCACTCGTTCACTGCAGGTGCGGATTGGTCCATCAATTCAAAATGGACGCTTGAGAGCCGGTACACGCGCAAGCGCCTCGACCAAACAATCGAGGACATGTCGATTACCGACAACTTGGGTTACTACATCGGCAATCCGGGCACAACCTTCGCGGACGTGTTGCACCGGCCAACTGTGATACCCAATGACCAAAATGTTAACTACTACAATACGACGCCATTCTGCGCGGAGTGTCCTAAGGCAGTTAAGCCGATCCGCCGCTATGACGGCGTGGAATTCCGGCTCAGCTACAAGGGAACGGCCAGGTGGTATGGTACCGTCAGTTATCTGTGGAGCCGTCTGAACGGCAATTACTCCGGCCTCACCGATACAGATCCTACTGACGCCAACGGTGGCCGTCACAGCCCAAACAACGGCCGCGCCTTCGACATTCCAACCATGACGTATCTACCAAGCGGCAAGATCGATGACGGTCCTTTGTCCACAGACCGGCCGCACACTGCGAAACTTTTCGGCTACTACCGGCTTCCATGGCTCGGTCAGGAAACCTTGTTTGGAATTTCTCAGATCTTTTACGAAGGCACTCCGATCAGTTCCTGCCTGGGAGTTTTGGGAGTGAATAGTCCGGATTCGGCATGCCAGTGGGCAGAAGGACGTGGGAATTTCGCTAAGCTTCACCGTGACCCAGCGACCGGCAATATCGTGAAGGATGGCGTGGTAATGAATGCCCGAACTGAGCCGCTTTTCCAGACGGACGTGAACGTACGGCATGAGATCCGCGTCAGCAAGGATCGTGAGAATTACCGGCTAGTTATTGAAGGCAACGCGATCAACCTCCTGAATCAGCATGCCGCGACTTCGTACTATGAATACGTCCACCCGAGTAACCACATATCACCCGCTCGGGCGCCGCGCTTCAGCGGCGATCCACAGATCGACTGGGGCAAGGTTGTGAACGGCTACAACTACATAGATGCGCTGAACGCCACGGGAGCATTTGCGGGCAGTGCGCAGCAGAGTGCGATTCCTCTAGCCAGCCGTTACGGCCTGCCGTCGACCTTCCAGACCGCGCGGCAGTTCCGTTTCGCGCTCCGGTTCGTGTTCTAGCCGCTCCACGATTGAAAGAGGGTCTTCGGCCCTCTTTTCAGCCGTGGTGCTCATGCAGCCTATGTTTCGGCACAATGAGGATATGTTCTTTGACAGCTTGACTAACCAACCTTTTCTCTCCTGGCCCAGCAATTCAAACGACACTCCGTAACAATATGTTCACAATTCATTCACGACGTATTTAAACCCTCCCTCTAGTGTGACCACTTACACACAGATTTGTCTTGCACCCACATTTATCCAATCTCACGTGTGCTCACAAAAACGAAGAAGGAGGATTTCGTTGAGAACGAAACCACATTGGTCAGCATTCGTCATCGTGTTGCTGGGTCTGATGTCCTCAGCGGCATATGGTCAGGTCGATCAGGGCCGCATCGCTGGAGTGATTAAGGACGCGACCGGCGCGGTTATTCCAGGCGCGACCGTGGTAGTCAAAAATGACCGTACCGGTGAAGAGCACTCAACTCTCACTGGCGACGCCGGCGAGTACCAAGTCACGGCATTACGCCCTTCCAGTTACAATGTGAAGGCGAATCTTTCCGGTTTCAATCCCGTGGAAGCAACCGGCATTCAACTGGTCGTCGGTCAGAAGGCAATAGTCGACCTTACGCTGCGTGTGTCTGGCGTGACCACTGACGTGAACGTCGTGGAAACCTTTGGAGATGTTGCTCTCGATACAAGTTCCGCAACGATCGGCGTCAACGTCGTTCCGCGCGAGGTGCAGGTGCTTCCCTTAAACGGACGCCAAGTCTCACAGCTTTACTTGCAGGCACCCGGTTCGACCAATGCCGGATCAGGCACTTTCGGCTCGATTCGCTTTGCCGGTCGCGCCACTGAACAAAACAGCGTCCGTTATGACGGCATCGAAGGGACGGGTACGATTGATGCGAATCCGGGCACGCTGAATGCCGAGATCGATTCTCCATTTCGTTTGCAGTCGAGTCTCGAGAACGTGCAGGAGTTCCGCGTCGAATCGAGCAATTACACGGCGGAGTTCGGAACAGGAACGGGCGGTCAGATTAGTCTCGTAACGAAATCGGGCAGCAATCAGTTCCACGGATCGCTTTTCGAGTATCTCCGAAACGACGTTCTGGACGCGGCAAATTTTTTCGACAATATCACCGGACAAAAAGCTCCTTTGCGGCTGAACCAATTCGGCGGCTCGATTGGCGGACCGATTGTCCGGAACAAGACTTTCTTTTTTGGAAGCTACGAAGGATATCGATTGCGAGCCGGAGTCAACACAATCGAGGCGATTCCCGGCGATCCATCACGCATTTGTGCCCCGGCGGCAAACGGTGTTCCTTGCGTTGAGTCAAATGGCCAAACGTCCCGCACGCTGCTGCTCCTTCCTGGATTCAAAGATCCGCGTGCAACAATTATCTCGACCGGTTCCGGCAGCAATCTGTTCGATGTCGCCCAGCTGCAGACGAATACGATTGTGAACGAACGTTCATATTCGCTGCGCATCGATCACAAGTTGAATGAAAAGCACAGTCTCTACTCGCGGTATTTCCGCGACGACGGTAACCTCGACTCACCCGATGGAGTCACCGGTCGCCGTGACCTCTTTCTCGCAAACCCTCAGAACGCTGTTCTTGGGTTGCAATCCACATTAACGGCGAAACTCCTCAACAATTTCAAATTCGGTTATAACGGCACATATACGCGGACAAACGGGAAGGCGCCGGTTATCAATGGGATTGATCTCGGCAAGCTGGCCATCAATATTTCCGGAAATACTGCAAACTTCAGCATCGCCGGGCAGGGTTCTTCCGCCGGAACCGCGATTCCCGGCGGGTTGGTTCGCGCCAACTCTGCCACAAACGGGCGCGGCCAACCGTACACCACTTATTCGATGAATTTCGTGGATGACCTCAGTTGGATACAGGGCAGGCACAATCTGAAATTCGGAACGGAAATTCGACTGAACCGCTTCTATACAGACAGGCTTGGCGGCAGCACCTACGTGTTCAATAATCTGCCGGACTATCTCGCAAACAAGCCGGCCTCCATTCAATATCTTGGGGATGTCAGTGAGCCGAGCCCATTCAACAACGGCGCAACCGGCAATCGTCTCGGAAAATTGGAGTACTACATCGGATACGCACAAGACGAATGGAAAGTCCGGCAGGACGTGACCTTGAATTACGGTTTGCGTTACGAGTACTACACGCCGGTGCGGGAGGCTCATAACCTCGATGTCATATTCAATCCCACAACGGGCATACTGGACGGCCCGGATAGAGCTTTTACAGTAAACAATAAGGCCGCGTTCGCTCCACGTCTCGGTCTGACGTGGGCGCCAAAAGCAGCAAAGACGGTGTTTCGTGGCGGCTTCGGCATTTTCTTCGGACCGGGACAGATAGAGGATCAGCTCCAGCCGATTGAAAGCGATCGCGTGAGTTCAACGCTGACCAGCGGCCCATTGCTGGTCTTTGACCCCAATCAAGACGCCGTCGTCAGCAACATTAGATCGACGTTCGCCGCCAATCCCAACAATCGGAACTATCAGCCGCGGGCTTATCAGATCGATTACAAAGTGCCGGAGAAGATTTATAGCTACACGTTTTCGGTCCAACAGGAACTCCCGTACAAGATGGTACTGACCACTGCATATGTCGGCAGCAAAGGGCGCAATCTCTTTCTTCGAGGTCTCTCCAATTTGTTCCTCCCCGGTTGGACCACGATCGCCGATAGCACGGCAATCCCGGCTGATGCTGGTATTGTGAACCGTACGAACGCCGCCGCGCAGGTGATCGGAGTCACGACGGTGCGTCAGTTCTCGATCCTTTCCGGCACTACAGTGCAGAATCCGTTTGCAGAAATCGATACAAAAAGCAGCGGAGGTACGGACAGCTATAATTCGCTTCAACTCACACTCACGCGTCGGTTGTCCAATGGGCTAACGCTCAACTCGCAGTACAGCCTGGCAAAGAGCTTCGGCATCACCTCCGGCTCGAACGAGTCAAGAACGGCGGCGCAGCCCGCCGGTGGAACCCCCAAGTCCGGAAGCAACGATACCAATAACTATGCTGCGGACCTCGGGTATAACACGTTTGACATCCGTCACACCTTGAACGTGAGTGCCGTCTATGACGTGCCGTTTGGCGCTGGTCGCAAACACAATCTTGGCACTGTCGGCAACGCGATCCTGGGTAACTGGCAGATCGGTGGTATTTCCAACATTCGAAGCGGCGTTCCGATCGACGTCACTGTTACGCGCCCGGACGTTGTCCTGCAGTGTGTCATAGCTTCATGCACGATCAACAACAGCGCGACCACGACCACTGCCGTCTCCAAGGGCTTCACCACATCCCTGCCATCAGTAAGCGCGTCTCAGCCTCTACCGGTCGGATTTGCCGCAGTAGTGAATGCACCCGGCGGTGGGTCGTCTCGCCAAACGCGCCGACCCGATTTAATTTCGGGAGTCGATCCTTATCTCGGCAGCGATCGCAATTTCCTCAATCCCGCCGCATTCGCAATCCCGGCGCCGGGAACCTATGGGAATCTGCCGCGGAATGCCTACAAGGGACCAAACTTTCAGCAATTTGATTTGATTCTGGCAAAGCGCTTCCCGTTTAAGGAAAGTGCCAACCTCGAGTTCCGCTCGGAGTTCTTCAACATCTTCAATCAAGCGAACTTTGGTAATCCCGCCTCGACCTTGAATAGCGCGTTACCCTCGATGACGTTCAACTCTGCCGCGAACGCTTGGGTGCTTGGATCAGGTATTCAACCCGGACAGGCCTTCACACAATCGGCCGCCGGCACTGCGTTCGGCCTGCTTCGACAAACCGTTGAGCGAACAGTGGGATTAGGCACAAACCGGCAAATCCAATTTGCTTTGCGGCTCAATTTCTAGACTACAGAATCCCAGCACCGAAGGACGACGGCAAAGTGACCGCGATTGCAAATCGCGTTGTAAATTACTCTCTGTCCTCAATTCCAATTCCCGGTATAGTGGAGTCCATGATTTCCAGACGAGCTTTCCTCCTCTCCACGCTGGCCGCGGGAACCGTCGCGCGCACGTCTTTCGGCGCCACAGGCAAGATGACGCTGGCGATTCACCAGAATACTTCTGCCGGAGCGGGCTATCGCAAGTCGCTCGAGGGTTGGGCGCGCGCAGGCATAAAGAATGTCGAGATCACCAGTGGACTTCTCGACGATTTCCTGAAAACGGATACGCTCGACGCCGCCCGGCGCATGCTTACCGATAACGGGCTGACACCTGTCTCGTCGGCGTGCGGCGTCACTGCTTTGATCGAACCGAATCCCGGCCGTGCGGCCGCTCTCGACAATTTCAAACGGCGCTGCGAGCAGTTCGCGGCCCTGGGCCTGAACCGCACCTACACAACCACCGCGACTCCCGTCAACGCGCCCAAGTACACCCTGGACGATTACAAAAACGCCGCTGCAAATCTGCGCGACTTCGCCGAAGCCGCGCAGCAATTCAAGATGAAGGCCATGGTGGAATTCGTGCGCGCCTCCACGTTTATCGCCACGCTAAACACGCTCGCGAACGTCATGCGCCAGGCCGCGCATTCGAACCTAGGCATTCTCTTCGATTGCTACCACTTTTGGTCCGGCAACAATAAGCTCGACGATATTGATGGCGTCCGCCCCGGCGAGATCGCGCATGTCCACTTTCAGGACGTGCCGGATATGCCGCGCGAAATGCTCGACCAAACCTCGCGTTTCATCCCTGGCGACGGGATAAGCCCACTCACAAAGATCTTGCGCAAACTCGCGGACAAAGGTTACTCGGGGCCGCTTTCCGTGGAGCTTTTCCTGCCAAAATTCCAGCAGGGCGATCCCTATGAAGTGGCGCGCGAGATCCGCCAGAAGGCGGAGGCGGTGATGCGGCAGGCGAAGGTGCTGTGAATGTCGACCTCCACACTCAATTTTCCGCTCGACCATATACCCCTCAGTGGGTCATTGCATAGATGATGGAGTTCATGCCCAAGCGGTAGGCGTAGCCAGTAAACTTGGC
>WNGD01008012.1_pt1 | contig 14458 bp, 12 predicted proteins | sample 5400671 | NCBI WGS metagenome assembly WNGD01 (sample SAMN13153369, study PRJNA577476) | soil metagenome | isolation source: 40 cm soil or saprolite under grassland replicate 2 | place: USA:California | collected 2016-06-15
CTGCCGTGTTGTCGCTCGCACGCACCGCTCGACCTGGTGATCATCTATCTCGGGACGAACGACCTCGCTGACCGCTACCAGCTCTCCGCCGCCGACATCGCCCAGGCGTGCGCATCATTGGTTACGGTCGTGCGGGCTGCGGAATGCGGCCGCGGATCCGGGACGCCGCCGGTGCTACTCGTGTGCCCGCCTCCCCTCCGGGCAAGTGGACCCGACGCTACGGAATACGAGGCGGCCGCCGCGAAGTCGCGCACGCTCGGCGTCCGCTTTGCGGACGCCGCCGAAGCGGTCGCCGCAGAGCTTCTCGACCTCGACGGCGTCGTCCGGTACTCAGAAGAGGACCCGCTGCACCTCGACGCCGACGGGCACCGAGCACTCGCGGAGGCAGTCGAGCCGCTCGCACGCCGGCTAGCGCCGGAGCCGGCGTTGACCGTCGCATAGGCGCGCTCTCCGGCTTTACGACTGCGACGGAACGAGTTCTCGGTGCTCTCGCGAGGCGATCTGACGAAGCCGCTCGATCGCCTCGGCTGCGGTCATCACCCGGGCGAACTCGCCGTCGAGGCTGGCGAGGGCTGTCTGATGCATCGTTTCGGCGTCGAAGTCACCGCGAGCATGGGTGGCGGTGGCATCAGCGACGAACCATGTCTCGAAGCCGAGGTTGCCGGCCATCCGTGCTGTCGTCGAACAGCAATGATCGGTTGTGAGCCCGGCGACAACGACCGTTTCGGCCCCGGCGGCGTGTAGACGCTCTTCCAGGTCGGTGCCTATGAAGGCGCTGTTTACACGCTTGTCGACCACCGGCTCGCCGGGAAGCGGTTCCGCCTCCGGCTTGAACTCGAACGCGGCTGTGTCGCGGCGGAAAAGCCCGTCTCGCGAGGCGCTCTCGTGGCGCACGTGGATGACGGGTGCGCCTGCGCCGCGCCAAGCAGCCAACAATCCGCGGACATGCTTCTCGGCATCTGGATTGTTGCGCTCTGCCCATGCTGGATCGTCGAAGGCGCGCTGTACGTCAATCACGAGCAGGGTCGGAAGGGGCATCCCTCAGCAGGATACCCACCGAGTCACTACAGCCCTTCTTTGTCTCAGCCCTTTCGGGCGGGCGGCTTGAACGCATCGCCTCCGCGAGGGTGGTTCGGCGCCGTCATCTGTGTACGTCTCCGATCGGAGCGGCAGACGCGCGGTCGCGCCGTGGCGGCCCACCTGCGTTTGCGCGCGAGCTAGCCGTCGGGCGTGGGCGGAGCTTCGATCGCAAAGATGGGTTATGCCACGGTGCGAATGACGCCGCTCGCAGCCCACGACGGCCATGCGCCCCCGCGACCTTGCAGAAGCTTCGATGTGGTATCCGCCGGTTCTTCAACTCGGCACCATCCGCATTCGGACGGCCAGCGCACCCGCACCGTCCGGGAGGCGCAAACGACTGCGCTCGCCGCGCGTCGGTGCCAGGAGCTCGAGCGTCAGCCGGCGCACGGTGTGCCGTCGCCACCGGTCGGCGATGGTCGCCCAAAGCGATACGCGTCGACCCGGTCGCCGCGTCCTGAATCGTTGTCGCGGTCGTCATCGTCTCGGTCGTGGCGGCCAGTGGGGGTGCGCTCTGAGATCGACCTCCGCATTACTTGCTGAGACCGCTCACCGGTCGACATGGACGCGGCGCGCCTGTTCCTCGATCTTGTAGTCGTTGATGCTCGCGTCGCGCCGGGACATTAGGCCGTTGGCGTCGAATTCCCAGTGTTCGTTGCCGTGGCTTCGCCACCACTGGCCTTGGGCGTCGCGCGATTCGTACTCGAAGCGGACCGAGATGCGATTGTCGGTGAAGCACCAGAGCTCTTTCTTCAGCCGGTACTCGAGCTCGCAGTACCACTTGCTCTGGAGGAAGGCGATGATCTCATCGCGGCCGTTCAGGAACTCGTCGCGGTTACGCCATTCCGAGTCGACGGTGTAAGCAAGAGCGACGCGCCCGGGGTCTCTCGAGTTCCAGGCATCCTCGGCCGCCTGCACCTTCTGCCGCGCAGTCTCCTCTGTGAACGGTGGGACCGGGGACCGGATTTGTGAGTCGTTCATCCGTGGGCTCCGAGGGCTACGCGGCGATCCGAATCGCGGTGTTGTGCGAGCAGCCGTTCGTGATCAGTCGCTCGAGCTCGTGGACGTCGATGCGTGAGCTCGCGAGACGCGCCGATTCGCGCATGCCGTAGCCAAGGCTTCGGAGCCGCTGCGACCGCCAAAAATCCAGAAGGAGGCACGACCAGCCCTCCGCAGCAAGCAGGTTCGGGCAGCCAAGGCGGTCGGCAGCGGTCTCACCTACACAGAAGCGGGGGCGATCGTTGGCCGCTCGAAACGGACCGTCACCCGTTGGCTGCAGGATCCTGAGCTGCGCCTGATCGCCGAACGCGAAGGCGCGGTTCCCGGCGAGGTCGCGCCGGTCGAGATGTTGCGCACGGCGCTGCACGCAACGAAAGCGAACGGCCAACCCGACTGGGGCACCCGCCTCGCCGCCGCGCGTGCACTCGCGGCACTGCCACCGGAGGAGGACGAGCCCGAAACACAGCACCAGCCGACGACGCCGTCGATCACCGTCTACGACCTCCGGCCCGGCGCTACCCCAGTCCAGCACTATCCCGCCAGCGGAGACGCCGAAGCCCCAACCACCGCCGCCTCGGAGGCGCCCTCCGAGCAGGCGGCCCCCGATACTCGCGTCTTCGAGTACCTATCCCCCGACGGGAACAGCGAAATCATCGGGACGTGGTCTCCCGGGGCTCGCAACGACTCGACGGGCGTCGTCAAGGCCATAGTCTCCCTAACGGACGACCCTGAGGCAGCCAAGCGCTGGCGGGCCGAGCTCGCCGCCGGCAGGCTCCCACACGACAGCGAGGACGAGCCCTAACAGCCCCTTCGCTCGTCGCGTTTCCAAACGAATCCCAACGAATCGCAACAACCGCTCGCAGGTCGAGCTTTACATACGGTCGAGCTTCTAGCTTGGCGCGCGCGCGAATATCACGTGAGCTCGTCTGACGTCAACCCTGCCATTGCAGAGCCGGTCCCGTCGACGGAACGAAGCAGCACGTGGACGCCTCGCGCCGCTACGGTCGACCACCGGGTGGATGAACCCAACAGGTGCTCTAGCGATGTCGTGATCTGGCGGAAGCGCGACCTCTTAGATGGCGTTTGCGGCAGGGCACGATGACGAGGCTCCGGCCTGAAGCCGTCGCGTTGGCCAGAGTTCCGAACCCGGGTGCTTCGTGGATCTCTCGGGCGCGTTAGTCCAGATGAATGGTCGCGCACGATGTCGCGTAGTCGGCGGTGTTTCCGTTCATCAGGAACCACATTCCGCCGACCGTGAGCCCACGGAGACCGTCGGCATCAGCGGGCGTGAACACCTGATCGGCGCTGCCGTTGCCGGCGGCATTCGTTGTAATCACTGCGGTCGGGATCGTGATCGGGCTGCTGGAGCACGTCGTGTCTAGCGGGAAGATCATCAACACGACCTGGTAGGTGGTGTCGGGCTCTGCGCCGTTCACCACGTACTGCTCGTGCGCGTACACGTTCGGACCGTCCGCGTGGATGTTCTCCACAAAGCCCGAGCGCAGCGGCGCACCGCCGATCGGCGAGAGCGCGAGGTGCGGAGAGTGATACATACCGTCAGCGCGCGCCGAGACTGCCCCCGCCATCACGGCGATCCCGGCCAAGGCGAAGGCCACTAGCACCCGTCTCATCTTTCCCCCTCTGCTCGTTGCATCTTGACCGAACGCCCCGATTATAGGTCTCCAAAGCCAGCCGAAAACCGCGGTACGCCGGGCGTAGGTCCGTGTCGTATTTCCAACAGAAGGCGACAAGCCGCGTGCAGGGTTTCGATGCGGCTGAGTACAGAACCCGCACGCTCCGAACTTCGCCGAGCTACACCCGGTCACGGCGATCAAGTTCATCTCTGGCTGCGGCGCGTGAGAGCTCCTCCCACGGGACGCCCAAGATCGTCGCGCGCAAAGCGTACGGGAGGGGCGGGCAAGGCATCGTGAGCGAGCGCCTGACCCATGACACACTCCGTTTTCGCGGGGTCACGATGAGCTCTCTTTGCAGCGCACGCGTCGAGAGGAAGCGTTGAGAAAGATCAACGCGGTGGGCCTTGTCTCACGTGCCTGGGCGGACGAATAATGCTGGCGGTGCGAGCGCGCGAGAGACAGTTGGCGTTGCGGCGCCGACAGTCACACGCCCGCCCGCACCACCACCGGACTATCCGATCTGCCCGAGGCCAAGGACATGCCCACATCCATGCTGCGGCATTACCGCGTTCGACTCCGGCGGAGCCGACGCTTGCCATATCGGATTGCGAGGCTGCTCCTGCTGGCTCTACTGCTCGCGCTCCTGCTCCTCGTCTACATTGCCGAGCGCTGACCCGGCGAGTGTCAGGAAATCAAGTCACGGGAGGCAGCCGCGCGCACGTGGCGAACTGCACACATGCCCAGGGTTCCTCGGCCGGCCTCAGCCTCTCCCCGGGTCGACCGACTGCGGCGTGAGCCATAGACGTCGCGCCCCTGGGCACCTTCAACACGGCGCAAGAACTCGAGCTCGACCGGCATCTAATTAGCGGAGCCCGGTCCTGTTCGCACTGGAGGACTGACGGCCTCTCAAGAGGGGAGAGGCGGCCAGGCTCGGGCTCCGAAGCCCCTCTTCACTTACTCGGACGCGATGGTCGGAACTTGCCCACTGAGTTGCAAAGCACGCACAACACTTGGCTGGTCCTGAGAGCCGCGGCCGACGTCAGCCGACGTCGCCGTCTGCCCGGCCAACGCTGTCGCCGCGAAACATTGGAACCTTGGTGTGTCGGTAACGGACAGATGTGCGGTGCCTGCCCAGTTCGGCCGGAGTCGTGTAGAGGTGCGTGGTTGTCGCGTTTTGGCGGAAAGGCGACAACGACCTCGGGGTCACCTGTCGGCCAACGTTTCGATGTTTCGCGGTAGCGATGGGGTTGCACCGCGATTTGGTTGCCCTGCCCGCGGTGTCTAGCGCCGTGCGACGATCTCGAGCGTTCGTGGCTCGAAGCTGTCGAGTACCTCGCTGAGTCGTGCCACCCGTTCCTGGTAGCCGGCGAGGGCACGCCAACTCCTGACGGCCGCCATGTTCGCCCATGGGCCGAAGCTGATGAACGCCTGCGGGTTTTCCAGGTCGCGGAGAAGCAGCGCGGGAGCTTCGAGTCCTTCGCGGTGGCTCCAATCGACCCACTCGCTCCAACGCCTGACGAACTCGTCCTCGCTTCCTGCCCTCACGCGCCAGGTCGTGTGCGTGTACGGCTTCTCCATCAGCCCCTCCCTGTGGCGGTCGCACCATTGATGACGGCGCTCACGAACAATGCGGGATGCCGCGACTTATCGCAGACGAGCCGAAAGCGACGCGGAGGCACTCGTTCGCCTGGTCGGCTGGTCGTAACCGCGAAGACTCCCAATTTGCAGCAAGTTTCCATCGGAGGGCACGGCTCTGGAGGTAGCCTAAAGCCGGGTAGGGTCAGACGCGATGCAAGCCCAACCGATCAGGATTCTGCTCGTCGACGACGATGCGTCCTTCCTGCACTCGCTCGAGGCCCTGCTCACGGGCGAACCAGGGCTCGAGATCATCGGCACGGCAGCAAGCGGCCAGGAGGCGCTCGCGGCAGCCGCCCGCGCCGAACCCGACGTGGCCGTGATCGACGTGCTCATGCCGACGATGAGCGGGATCGAATGCGCACAGCTGCTCCAGGAGCGCTACCCGAAGGCGCGCGTGATCATGATCAGCGGCTCGATCTTCGAAGACAAGCGAACCCACCCAGACGAGCGCGGAACAGACGCCTACCTAGAGAAGAGCGAAGTTCCCGAGCGCCTACACGCGACGATCCTGGCGCTCGCGGCAGAAACAACCGCCGCACCGCCCAGCCACACGAACGCCTGAGCCGAACCTGCATCCAGGCGGCCGTCGCCTCGGACAGAAGATGTTGCGCGGCGGGCGCCCCAAGTTTCCGAGCTGCTCCGCGCGTGCTGCGGCGGGATACGGCGACGTCTTCTTCCTCCTCCGCTAGCGCAAGACCATTTTTCGCGTCAGGCGCAGGCCAGTCCAAGCACGATCGACGAGTCCGTCAAACGTCGGTGAGCTTCTCGCTCGTTCCGAAGATTCAATCGCAGCACGGGCTTGCTTCCGGGCGGTTCCTGACCTGAATACGAAGGGAAGGGCTGCGCCCAGAAGCGGGGAGAGGCAATCTTCTGGGCGCAGCCCCCAGTTTGACTGGTCACGCAACCTCCAGGTAGTCCCGCAGGCCCGGCGCGAGTGTTCGGAGCTTGTCGAGCGCCGTCACTTCGAGCTGGCGAGCGCGCTCGCTTGTCACTCCAAGCTCCTTGCCCACCTCGACCAGCGTCCGGGGTGGCTGTCCCGCGAGACCGAAGCGCAGCTTTAGGACGCGCCGGAGGCGCACGTCGAGCGAGTTGACAACGGCCTCAACCTGCTCTTTTTGCTGGCGCTCGGCCAGCGCCGAGTCCAAATGGGCTGATGTCGGATCGACGAGCAGCTCACCGAAGGCCTGCTGCGCCCCTTTCGGTGGGGACTCGAGACTCACGGGCTGCTGCTCGTAGCCGAGTAGCTCCGCGACGCGGCGGGAATCGAGTCCTGCTTCGGCAGCGATCTCGCCGAGCAAGGGGTCGCGATTCAGGCGCTGCAGGAGAACCTGACGCGCTCTTCGAACGGTTCGAATCTGCCTCCCGACGTAGATCGGAACCGTAACGAGACGCATATGGCGTTCCGCCGCTAGTCCCACCGCGCGCTTGACCGTCAAAGTGGCATAGGTCGAGAGCCTGAAACCCAATCGGTGGTCGAACCTCTCGACCGCTCTCGTGAGTGCCAGGTTGCCCTCCTGGATCAGGTCGAGCAGTGGAACGTTGTAATACGCGTACTGACGGGCGATCCAGATGACCAGACGCAGATTGGCCTCGATCAGAATCCGCTTCGCACGCTCGTCTCCGGCTTCCTTACGACGAAAGAGCTCACGCTCCTCAGCCCGAGAGAGCATCGGAACCCGGCCTACTCCGCGGGCGTACAGCGTCAGTGAGTCCTCGAGCTCGTAGCTCGAGTCAGCTTCACTTGATGTCCTGTCGTTGGTCCGATCGAACTGCCGATTAGTAGGGTCGATGCTCACCTGAAGACCTCCTTTCGCACTCGAGCTCGTCTGGACGCAAGGGGGCACAGGAAGGCGCCCCGCATTGCGCGGGTGGGACCGTCGTCAGGCCTTAGCCAGGACGGTCGAGCAAGAGAGCGAGAGGCAGCGCACGCGGGCACTGCTCAATGAGCGTGATTAGACGGGTGCCGCCCCTAGGGGTGAGGCTGAGCACCGCAGTTGTCACACCGAGAGTGGACCCGCCGTCTGGGCCTCCTGAACTGCCTGATCCGCTCGAGGCACCCGGAGCGTTTGGCAGCTGAGGCTCGCGGTCCGGAATGGGTAAGCGAGGGGACCTTGGCCCGTCTGTGCCACCTGACCGGCTATGCGCACCGTTCGTCCTCGCCGCTGGTGGCCCCGCCTGCAGCGTCTCGGCTTTGGCGGGGCATGAGGCGAGAACAAGAGAGCCAGGTGTCTCGGCGCAAATGGTGTTGACGCGGCAATCGACACCGCAGCGAGTCGCGACGACGGCCAAGATCAGCGTCAGCGCCTCACTTTGAGGGAGGGCCGTGGCGAACGGCAAAATTGGGGCCCCGAGGAAGCTGTCCGCTTCCGCGTCTCCGTCATTCGAGGTGGAGTCGGACGAAGCGTCGCTCGCAGCCGCGTCGCTCGCAGCCGCATCGCTCTGGGCCTGCAGGTTCGAGTCTGGCGGGGAGGCAGGTGGGTCCGCCGCTCCGGACGGGCTCGACCCCGAGCTCGAGAGCAATCGTGTGTCCAGGGCGGGAGCAGGCGCGTTTGTGGTGCCTGTGGGATCGTTCGTACTGTTCGAGATGTCCGTCGCGGAGTTGGCGGCCGCATCCGAAGGTTCGGTGCCGGAAGCGTCGGTCGGAGTAGCGGAGAGGTCTATCGCAGTGACTGCGTCAGACGTGTCTGTCCCACCGGGTGTCGGCGCGCACGTGTCGGTCGTGTCTGCCGCAGCCATCGAAGTGTCCGTCGTGCCGCCCGAGGTGTCTGTTGTGTCTGTCGCGCCTGCTGCCGTCGTGCATGCCTCGCTTGCGCATGCCTCGGTTGTGTCTGTCGCAGCGACGGAAGTGTCCTGCGTGGCGACCGAGGTGTGTGTTGCCTGTGTTGTGTCTGTCGCGCCTGCTGCCGTCGTGCACGCCTCGGTTGTATCTGTCGCAGCGCCGGAGTCGTCCGTCGTTGTCGCCGAGGTGTCCGTTGCGTCTGGTGCTGTCGCACACGTGTCCGTCGTGTTTGACGAAGCCCCGGAGTCGTCCGTCGTTATCGCCGAGGTGTCTGTTGCGTCTGGGGCCGTCGTGCATGCGCCGGTGTCCGCCGTGCCGGAAGTATCTGTCGTCGAGTCCGACGACGTCGCCGGGGCATCCGCGACCGACGGAGAAGGATCCTCGGCTCGAGCCGTGGCCGCGAACAGAGACGCGCAGAGAAGGGCCGCAAGCACGGCTACCGTGCAGCCGACAAGCCCCCGCCCTCGCCGACGCTCAACACTAGGTGACCGCACGCTCGGGACGGCGACCGAGCTCCCCTCCATCAGCGCTTCCTCCCAATCACTGCGCTCGTTGTCCGAGCTTCGAGTATTGCACTTGACATCAGGTGCGCAAGATCGCGACGTCAATCGGAGAGGCGAAAAACGAGCTGATCCGTCCCCTTGGCACGTAGCTCAACCTCAAGTGAAGGTCGAGCGTTAGCTATCCGCTTCTTGAGACGCCGTCCAACGTCCCGTCGGTGCGGGCCGGGAAAGGCTTCCACTCGGGAGGAATGCACCTGGCGGCGCGACGGTTCTAGGGCTCGCGCAGCGCGTCAGCGCGTTCGCTGGGATCGAGCGCGCCACTGCGCGAACCCCCGCCTGCGTCTGCGTTTAGCGCCGCGGGCCTTCCGTCAGCGACGGACGCCGAAGTCGGCAGTGACGATGTGACCTTGCGGCCGCCGTACACGCCGGGCGCCGAGTCGACGTGAATCGCGCCGACACCGATGTCGCGCCTGTACCGCTGCTTCGCCAGCCGTCGCGTCCGCGGCAGCTGGTATCGGCTGACCGCCGCCGAGGTGCGCGAGCGGCTCGGTCAGCGCGCCACGCTCGAGGCTCCTGCCCGCGCCCGCGCCGCTGCTGAGGCTGCCGCAAGCGAGCGCCGCGTCGCGCCTCGCCGGGGCGGCGAGCAGGTGCGGGCGCGGACCGAGAAGCAACTCGCCTACGAGCGCCGCCGCCGACAGGAGCGAACTCGAAAACAGAAGCGGGCGGCGAAGCTGCTCGGCCAGGGAATGACACAGCAAGCTGTCGCCGCCGAGCTGGGTGTCACCGCCCGCACGCTTCGCAACTGGAAGGCCGCGCCCGCCTTCCAGCGCGAACGCGAGCGCCGCCGAGACCCAAAAGAGACGCGCCGCGATCGCCCTCGACGGTCTCGGCCAGCCAGAGAGAAGACCCACGCGATTGACGTCGACCAGGCCGAGCGCGAACGCCCGGCACCGGCCGCCGAGGAATAAGCCAACGGCGCTGATCCGCCACGCTCGCCAGCCACCAGCCGACACGACGGTGTGCCGATCTTCCCGGACACGCCAGACGGTCCCGCCGCTCGGCTCGCCTACTACGAGGCACGCAAGCTCAACAACCCGCCGACCTCACTACTCGACTAGAACGACGCCAAGCGCGGTCTCGAGCCAGCCGAGCGCCGCACTCGCAAACAACGCGACAACCCCCGCCCGCATAGGCCATCAAGCATGTCGCCTTTCCGCCAAAAGCCAAAACACGACAGCGACCAACTGTGTCGCGCTTCCAAGAAAGGGCGACGCGCCATCAATCGCCGGCGGAACTACGTTTCAACGTTTCGCGCGATGCTAAGCGAGGCGCGTTTACGTTTCGACGTGTGGCGACGACTAGCTCCCAGATCGGTGCGAACGGGTCCTTCGAGCTGCGTGGAAGTCTTGGCAGCGACTAGCTCTACGTGGCGAGCAGCTGACGCGTCTGTTCATCGACCGCTGGTGCGCGGAGCTGTGACGGTCAAGTCCTCAGACAGGCCCGACATCGACACCCACTCCAGGCCAACGTAGAGCAAGGCGAGGGTCCCGTAACCGCGACCGGCGCAAAAGAATCCCGGTGCGAAGGCGGACTGGGTGGCCCTCTGCGAGAAGGGCCTCCTTGAGGCCTTTCTCGTCACGGCGTCAACGCCAAGGGACTTGTCCGACTGGCCCACGCCGACACTGGGGAGCGGAACCGTCGGCAATACGTCGGCGACCTTTAACGGCATCCGGCCGGCCGGCGGCAACCTGATCGTCGAGGTCACTGCCACGGCCGCCTACACCGGCACGTTCAATGGTACCTCGACGCTCCACGGCATCCTGATCATCCACACGGACGGGAGCGCCAACTTCCACGACGTTGAGATCTTCACCGGAACCGTGAACGGCGTTCCCGGCACCGTGACGCCTCGGCCAGCGATCGCAATCAGTGAAGACCTTCGGGTCTCGCCGGGGCAGCAAACGGGCAGCAAACGTCTGAAAGAGGCTTCGCTCAACCATGCGGAATCGAATCGCGGGAAGCTCCAAAAGCCGCATGAATAGAGCGATTCCGCGTCAATCGTCGTCAATGGTCGTGATCCTCGAACCGGCCTGTCACGCCGGAGGTCGCGGGTTCGAGTCCCGTCGCTCCCGCTTTTGACACCGCGCTTCTTTTCGCGGCGACGAGCCAGTTCGTCGGCCGCCTGGAAGTAGCGCAGGAAGGCTTCTCGCGGCTTCACGGCGACGATCATGCCGCCGTCTTGCCAGACACGATTGAACAGAATTCCAAGCAGCCGCCTTCGCTCCGCCGGGTCGTCTTCGAGTTGCCAGACATGAGCAAAGTCGGAGAGCCGGCGTCCATTGACAGCCGGCGTCGGATGGTGTAGGACGGGGCTGCCACGACAGTAGATGGTGTCTGCGGCCGATCCGCGTCTCGCGGGGGAGGTGTTCGCGACGCCACAGCAGACGGAGATCACGACCCGCCTCGGGAGTGTCGTTGCGCGCTGCGGCTAGGTCCGACCAGCTGCAAGAGGGGGAGAGGAAAGAGGGGGAGAGGATATGGCGCGGCAGAGAGCAGCAAGAGAAAAGCCGATGGAGACGTTTGTCCATCCGCAGGCGGGGCGCGTGGAACGCGACGCGACACGCCTTGCAATCCGTTGGCGTGACGATGCGAGTGAGGCCGCGAAAGAGAAGCGCCTCGAGGAACTGAGCCTCGTGCTCGCGACGCTCGGGGACGAGCCGCGGCACCCGGCTCCCGACGTCAATCAGACCTCCCGCCTCTCGTGGGTCCGTCGCCAGGCGGGCGGAGCGATCAGTGCCACGACCGAGCAGCAGCTCGAGCAGAGCGAGCTCGTCGAATGGATCGCCCGTGCGTACAGACGAGAGGGAGCGGAGGACGCCGAGACCGGACTGTTCGCAGTCAACCCGATGCGGCTCTATGTCGCTCAGCAACCGCTCGAGGCCTCGGGTGGAGTGGAGGCGCTCGGCCTGGATGTGTCCGTCGACGCCCAGAGAACGGGTCGGCTGCCGAACCTCGTGGCGCTCTCAGTTGAGAATCCGAGTGTCGCGGAAGGGAGAAGCGCGATCGAGGTCGCGATGCGCCTGGCCCAGACAATGCCCGGTGCGGTTCGCCTCGAGAACATCCCCTACCTCTCGCCGACGTCGCACGCTGCAACCGCGCCGTGCGCGCCACCCACGACGGAGTTCCAACCGAACGACCCGAAGTTCCCGGACCAATGGGGAACGAAGCGAATCGGCGTGCCTCGCGCTTGGGAGCTGGTGCGCGGCGACCCAAGTGTCGTCGTCGCCGTGCTCGACGAGGGCGTCGAGCTTGCACATCCGGACCTCAGCGTCCACCCGCAGTCATGGAATGCCTCGACCGACACGCCCGACGGCCGCCCGACCGGCAATCACGGGACGGCCTGCGCAGGAATCATCGGCGCCCGCCTCGACAATGCGTTGGGCGTCGCCGGAGTCGCAGGAGGCATCCGGGTCATGGCGATCGCCACGGCTACGTGGGCCGACGTCGACATCGCGGAAGGGCTTTACTTCGCCGCGGACAACGGCGCACGCGTCGTCAGCATGAGCTTCGGCGTCTATGCGTCGTGGGGATTCTGGGACTTCGACCTGATCCGTGACGCGCTTCAATACGCCCAGAACAAGGGGCTGCTTCTCGTTGCCGCTTCGGGCAACGAGAACTGGAACCAGTCGCGCTTCCCTGGAAGCGATGCGCGCACGCTCTGCGTCGGCGGCAGCAACCGCTCCGACGAACGGAAGCGGAACGGAGACGCGTCGAGCGAGAACTGGTGGGGCGCGAGCTTCGGTCCCGACCTCGACGTCGTCGCGCCGTGCCTCGAGATCCCGACCACCGACCGTCTGGGGGCAGCGGGGTACGACGCAACCGACTACTTCGACAGGTTCAACGGCACGTCGTCGGCGACGCCGCACGTTGCGGGCCTCGCCGCCCTACTGCTGAGCTTTCGACCGTCGCTCACGAACGTGCAACTGCGGCAAATCATCGAGAGCACGTGCGAGAAGATCTCCCCCAACCTCTACGCGTATGTCAACGTCGGATCGAAGCCGAGCGGCACGTGGAACGAGGAGGTCGGCTACGGGCGCGTCAACGCGGAGCGCGCCCTGCTGGCGGCCTGCGCGCTCGACGACAAACGCCGAGGCACGTGCAGCGGCTGCGGCGGCGAATGTCTCGAAGACACCCCGCACGAGTGCCGAAGCCCGATGCCGATCCCGTGGCTTCCGTACGACCGGTGCCAGTACTTCTACGAGGGAAGAATCTTCGCGCCGGAGCGCTTGCAGGAGCGGCTGCAGGTGCGTGTTACGTATGAGCACTGCCTGAAGATCCTGGGCAGGCAGCAGGGACCGCTGATCTACACGCTCACGATCCTCCCCGGCGAAGAGGTCACGCTGTACGAGTACGACCGCTACCGCCGGGTACGGTCGGAGACCGAGCGCGTCTCGGTCCAGACGTCCTTCCGCCAGACGCTTAGCGCTCTGTCACAGACGCGCCGTACCGCGTCAGCCTCGGCGTATTTCGACACCCTCACGGAGGCCCGCGCACGTGCCGATACCTCGGTCTCCGCCGGCGGCGGCCTCGCGGGCTTCTTCGGAGCGCCGTCCGTCCGAGGTGAGTTCTCCACCGAGGTGGAGACGTCCCTCGCAAGCGGAGGGTCCGTGCGTACGGCGTCCGAGCAGTTCACGCAAAACGCTCTCACCGCCTCGCAGTCGACGGAGGCCGAACGTTCGGTCGTCGTCAGCAGGTTCGAGGAGGCCGAGCACCGCGAGGCGACGTCCCGCAGGTTCCGCAACGACAATCACTGTCACGCGATCACGTACTTTGTCCGTCGCGTCAACGAGGTCTACGAGGCACTTACCCGCGTCGAATCGCTCGAATGGCGCCTCGGTGAGAGTGCACCTTGGCGCTCGGTCGACGACCTCGACGGTCTCCCCGACGATGTTCGCAAGCAGCTCGAACGCTTCCTCCGCGACGCACCGCGTGTGGGCGAAGAGCGTCGCGACCGCCGGTCGATCACGCTCCCGACTGACGGGACGCTCTATGAGCCAGAGCTTGCACACTGCTCGTCGTGCGAGCCCGAGCGCGAAGCTGAGGTCTTGATCGACGTCGAGCTCCGGAGACTCGATTCACGAAGACGCTGCCTCGAAGTGGAGTTGCTGGCACTCGAGCTCGAGCGGCGGCGCTCGCTCGTCGCATCGGGCTCCCCCGCGCCGCTCGAGATGACGGAATGCACGTTTGGCGCCACTCCGAGCACCGCGGCCGTGCCATTGCCGGAAACGAATGGTGGAGGCGGCTAGAGCGTCGATAATCGAATCAAGGCGCAAAAACGGCTTGAACTGACGACAAACCGTTGCCATAACCAACGCCACCCAACGTCAGCCCAGAGACTGCGCTGTTGCCCCTAGGGGCAACAGCGCGGCGTCCTATTCTCAACGCGGATTTGGTTCACGAATGGTTAACGCAGCAGCAACCTGTTTCGCGAACTGGTTAACGAGGCAGAAACGTGCGCGACCCAGACTTCGGCTGGCTGATCGAGCTGCCGAGATGCGGAGCGGTTGTGGGCGAGAGGCGGACTCAGCGGCTGCGCGCTCGGATCGAAGCGGCTATCGGGAAGGCTGACGAACCTCGGCTGGGCGAGGGTGCTCTCGCTCGATCGTGTCAGGACGGCCGATGAGGACGTGAAACCCCGAAGGATGTCGCACTTCCGCCAAAGTGCGACAGCTGCGGACTCGAGACAAGCAGACCGAACTGCTTTCGCGACGGACGGCCGCACCTGCCAGAACAAGGTCAACGACGGCCAGCGAATAGCTCACGGGATC
>WNGD01004103.1_pt1 | contig 14456 bp, 13 predicted proteins | sample 5400671 | NCBI WGS metagenome assembly WNGD01 (sample SAMN13153369, study PRJNA577476) | soil metagenome | isolation source: 40 cm soil or saprolite under grassland replicate 2 | place: USA:California | collected 2016-06-15
CCGGGAACTCGCCCGCGCCCCGGCGGCACCGGGTGGTCTCGGCCGATCCGGGACGCCGTCCCGGCCCGTTGCGGGAGGCTCACGCGCTGGCCCCGGTTAATCCCCTGCCCGGCCGGCCGCCGCCTCCGGCCGCCGCCCTGCGCTGCGCTGAGCCGTCGTAGCCATCGCCCGCCGCACCAGGGCCGGCGCCCCGGTCAGCGCCGTCGCCTGGCCACCCAGGCGGCCCGGCCGGCCCAGCCGGGTCGGCCGGCCCGGCATAGCCTGGCGGCCCGGTATCGGGCAAGCCTGACCCGGGCAGCCCGGCCTCGGCGAGCGCGGTCTCGATCAGGGCGCGGTGCAGCCGTAGCGAAAGGGCGGCGATCTGCCGCGCGGCTGCACCCGCTTCCTGCCTGGCCGCTGCGCTGCGCTGCCGGAGCGTTGGCGCGACCACCTGCTCGATGAGCGACATCTCGCGTTCCGCCGCCGCGCGGACGGCCCGCAGATGCCGCGCCTCGACGCCGTAGGCCGCCATCCCGGCGACGGTCCTGGCCACCTCGAGCGCATCCTGGCCGTACTGCCGGCCCCGCCGGCGCACCAGCCCGAAATCCTCCAGGTCGGCCAGCTGCTCGTCGCCGATTCCGGCGGCAGCGAGCAGCTCGCGCCTGGTGAGCATGGCCGGCCGGCCGTCCTGGCCGCCCGGACCGGGCGTGGTGCTGCGGGAGTCGGCACGGTCCGCCGGATCCGCCGCCATGGCGGGCACCAGGCGCTCCCTGATCACCCGCAGCGGCAGGTACTGGTCACGCTGGGCGGTCAGGATGTACCGGAGCCGCTCGACATCGGCCACCGCGAACTTCCGGTATCCGGACGGCGAGCGGGCGGGCGCGATCAGGCCCTCCGACTCGAGAAACCGGATCTTCGAGACGCTGATGTCAGGAAAGTCCGCGCGAAGCTTGGCCAGTACCTCGCCGATGCCGAGGTACGGCCGGGCAGGCTGAGCGTTCATCCCCCGACCTGCGCGCCTCCGCCGCCGAATTCCGCCTGCGAGCGCGGGCTCAGCAGGAACAGCAGGCGGAACTTGCCCACCTGGACCTCATCGCCGCCGCTCAGCTCCGTCTCCTCGATCCGCTCTCGGTTCACGTAGGTGCCGTTGAGGCTGCCTACGTCGCGGACCGTGAACCGGCCAGCCTGCCGGTAGAACTCGGCGTGCCGCCGGGAGACCGTCACGTCGTCAAGAAAGATGTCGCTCTCCGGATGACGCCCCGCGGTAGTGAGATCGCTGTCCAGCAGGAACCGGCTACCCGCGTTCGGGCCGCGCCGCACCACCAGCAGCGCCGTGCCGGCCGGCAGCGCGGCCAGCGTCGCCGGATCGGCGATGGGATCATCCCCGAACTCTGTCTCGGCAAGCTCCGCGTTGGCGCCGGAAATTATCGATGTCGTCTCAGTGCCGCCCTCGCCGGCGCCATAGGCGAGCGCGGTACCGCAGTGCGAGCAGAAGCGAGCCCCTGCGGGATTCGCCCGGCCGCATCCGGTGCAGTAGACGCTGGGCATCTTCTCGCCGAGCCTCCCCTCCGTCGGCCACGCGACCGGGGCGGGAACCAGGTCGGTCTGGGCGCCGCCTCTTGCGTATTCAGGTGGCGCTGTCCAAGCTACCCGCGCTGCGGCGCGGCGGTCCATGCGCCACGCACGTTGCCGCCATGCGAAGCGGCGGCCAGGCTCACTCCGCGGCCCGGCTCCGGCGGTGCCCCGCCCGGCGGGTTCGGCGCGCGCCGGACCGACCGGGGCACTCTCGCGCCGCCTCCGCCACATCTGGCCGCACCTCCGACATACCGTCGCCACCGACGATGACCGCGATTGTCTCATGCCGCGGCCGGTTCGCGCCGGCACTCAGCAGGTCGAAATCGCCGCCGCGGGCTCAGTGCCCGGCGCTCTCGACCACGGCCGCCCACTCGTCGAGCAGTGCCTGCGCCGCGTCGTCGTCCTTGCCTTCCGCCCACAGGTGGGTAACGGCATCGGCCGGGTCCGGCAGCGCCAGGATCCAGCCGGCGTCCGGCTCGATCACGCGCACCCCGTCGGTGGTGTCGACCTCCCGGTCGCCTGCCGCCTCGGCCACTGTGCGCATGACGCTCCCCTTGGCCGCCCACGGCGTCGGCAGCGAGCGCTTGAGCAGGTACGCCGCCGGGATCCTGGCATCGATCTGGCTGAGCGTCAGCCGGGTGCGGGCCACCAGCCCGAGCAGCCGGGCGAAGGCCGCGATGCCGTCCACGGTGCGGCTGAACTCGGGCACGATGAAGCCGCCCCGGCCGTCCGCCGCGAAGATCACGTCGTCAGCGGCGGTGGCCTCGGCCAGGCCGTGTGACGAGGTGGTGGTCCAGTCCACCTGGACATGGTGGAAGTCGCCCACCTGCTCGGCGACCCTGGTGGTGGTGACCGGAAGCACCACCCGGCCGGTGTGCCGCTCCGCGGCGATCAGGTCGAGTACCACGAGCAGCGCCCGGTCATCGCTGATCATCCCGCCCTTGTCGTCGACCAGCATGATCCGCTCGCCGACCGGATCGAACCGCACGCCGAAGTCCGCCCGGGAGGATGCGACCAGGTCGCCGAGCCGCTGCATGCCCGCCCGCGTCTGGGCCAGCGACTGGGTTGGCGATGCCTCGTCCAGCCGGTTGTTGATGGTCAGCACGTCCACGTCGAACCGGCCGAGCAGGACCGGCAGGATCAGCGAGACGGTGCCGCCCGCGCAGTCGAGGACCACCTTCATCCCGGCATCGCTCACGCCGGTCATGTCCACGCAGCTGAGCAGGTCGTGCACGTAGGACTCGCGGACCCTGGCCGGGTAGATGAGCTCGGCGATCTCGCCGGGGAACGCCCGCCGGTATTCCTGCCGGGAGAACACGCGCTCGATCTTGCGCCGGGCGGCCTGGGATACGTCCGCGCCGCCGCCGTCAAGGAAGATGATGTCGATGGACTGCGGATCGCCGGGGGCGGTGCGCAGCGCGATGCCACCGCCGCATTCCCCGCGCGCTGTCTCGAACCGGGCCACGGGCAGCGGCTGGGCCTCCAGGTCCAGGACATTGATGGCGCTGGCATTGAGCGCGCTGTGCACGGCCCGCTTCAGCGCGCGGGCGGCCCTCGACACGTCCCGGGACGTGCTGACCACCGCGCCCTTCTTCAGCGTGGTGGCGTATGCGCTGGCCAGCCGGACGCAGAGCTCGGGCGTGATCTCGACATTGATGAGCCCGGAAACCCCGCGCGGCCCGAACAGCGTTCGCTGGCCGCGGGATTCCCAGATGACGCTGGTGTTGACGACCGCGCCGGCCTCGATGGTCTTGAACGGGTAGACCTTGACGCCGGACGAGATGTAAGCCTCGGGCTCGATCAGGCATTCGTCGCCGACTACCGCGGCTTCCTCGATCCGGGCCGAGGCCATCACGTCGGTGTTCTTGCCGACCACGCAGCCCCGCAGCGTGGCGCCCTGGCCGACGTAGACGTTGTTGTGCACGACCGCGCGGTGCAAGAACGCGCCTTCCTTGACCACCACGTTGTTGCCGATCACGGTGAACTCGCGCAGTTGCGCGCCCGCCTCGATCTTCGCGTACTCCCCGATACACAGCGGCCCGTTCAGGATCGCCTCCGGATCCAGCTCGGCGCCGTCGGCAACCCAGATCCCGGGCGAGACCTCGAATCCGGCGATCTCCGCCTCGACCCGGCCGGACAGCACGTCCGCCTGGGCCTTGAGGTAGCTCTCGTGCGTGCCGACGTCCTCCCAGTAGCCATCGGCGATCCAGCCGAAGAGCGGCGCGCCCCGCTTGACCAGCTGCGGGAAGACATCACCAGACCAGTCGACCGGCTCGCCGGCCGGCACATCGGCAAGCACCTCGGGCTCCATCACGTAGATCCCGGTGTTCACGGTGTCCGAGAAGACCTGGCCCCAGGTCGGTTTCTCGAGGAAGCGCTGGATGCGGCCGTCGTCGTCGACGATGACGATCCCGAACTCCAGCGGGTTAGGTACCCGGGTCAGGCCGACCGTCACCAGCGCGCCGTTTTCCTGGTGGAAGCGGACCATCTCCGACAGGTCGACGTCGGTCAGCGCGTCGCCCGAGATCACCAGGAACGGCGCATCGCGCAGCTCGTCCTCGGCATTCTTGACGCTGCCCGCCGTGCCGAGCGGGATCTCCTCGGTGGCGTACTGCAGGCTCATCCCGACTTCCTCGCCGTCGCCGAAGTAGTTTCGGACCAGCGACGCGAGGAACTGCACGGTGACGACTGTCTCGGAGAACTTGTGCCGCTTCAGCAGCCGCAGTACGTGCTCCATGATCGGCTGGTTTGCCACCGGTAGCAGCGGCTTCGGCTGGTTGGCGGTCATCGGGCGCAGCCGGGTGCCCTCCCCGCCCGCCATCACAACAGCCTTCACGCTGGCAGAACTCCCTTCCGGTATGGCTTGACCTGGACTTGCGCCGCTCAGCCACACCCTATGGCGAGCTGCCCCGCCGCGCCGACCCGGCGGCCTTGAGCAGGGTCCTGGCCTGCACGAGGTACAGCCCGGCGGCACACCAGTACAGTGCAGTTCCCCAGATCACCATCGCCCAACCGACGATCCGGGCGATCTCGTCGAAAGTCCCAGCGTGCGCGCCGAGTAGCAGCAGCGGGAACGCGTAATACAGGCACAGGGTCGCCGCCTTGCCGACGAAGCTGACCTGCAGCGGCCCGTAGCCGCGTGCTCGCAGCCTGGCGAGCACCACGCCCAGCAGCAGCTCGCGGGCGAGCAGCAGCCCGACCAGCCACCAGGGAATGATGGCCCGGATCGCCAGGGCGAGGATGGTTGCCACGATGTAGAGCCGGTCGGCGGCCGGGTCAAGCAGCTGGCCGAGCCTGCTCTGCTGATTCAGCGCCCGGGCGATCTTGCCGTCCAGCCAGTCCGACGCCGCCGCCGCGACCAGCAGGATGACTGCCCAGGTGTCGGCTGTCTGGGTTCTCGGCCCGAGCGCCAGCCACAGGAAGACCGGCAGGCCGGCCAGCCGGGCCACGCTGAGCGCGTTCGGGATCGTGATGACCCGCGCCTGCGGATCTGGTTCCCCCGCTGCCGCACGCGCCGGAGACCTGCCGGTGCCGCCTGACTGGCCCGTGCCGCCTGGCTGCGCGGTGCCGCCGGGCTGGCCCGTGCCGCCGGGCTGGCCCGTGGCGCCGGGCAGCCCCGTCCCGCTTGGCTGGCCCGTGCCGCCTGGCTGCACGGTCACGCCCCCTTACTCGCATGCGGTGCACCGCCGACCTTACCGGGTGCAGACTGGCCGTATGCCTACCCGCCCCGGCACGGACCCCGGGCCAAGCACGGCCTACCGGCAAAGCCCATCCCCCGGACCCGGCAGCTCCGGCCTGCCCGCCGCGCCCGCGCCCGGCACGGCCGGCGCCAAGCCGAGCATCCGTCCAGGGTTCGCGGCGGCACTTGCGCTGGTCGGCAGCCTGGCCGCCTGCGGCGGGCCGGCGGCGCATGCGGCCTCGCCCGGCCAGGCGACCATCGTCGGGCCTGCCGCGTCCGGCGCTGGCGCCGGTGCGGCGGGCAAGCTATCGAACTGGCCCACTTATCACGGCAATGCGGCGCGGACCGGCGTGGCCCGCGGCCTGCCGCCGGCCGGGCCGTTGTCCGTCGCCTGGTCCCGGCCGCTGGACGGTGCCGTCTACGGGCAGCCGCTGATCGTCGGCCGGACCGTGATCGCGGCGACGGAGAACGACACCGTCTATGCGCTGGCGCGGGCGACCGGCCGGGTGCTCTGGCGCACGCACGTGGGCACGCCCGTCCCGCTGTCGCGTCAGCCGTGCGGGAACATCAGCCCGCTGGGCATCACCGGCACCCCGGTCTACGACCCGGGCAACGGGCTCGTCTACGCGGTGGCGGAGACAACGGGATCCCATGCCGTCCTGGTCGGCCTGCGGCTGGCCACCGGCAAGGTTGCCGTGACCAGGCGAATCCCGGCGCCGGATGGCCATCCCGCTTTCGACCAGCAGCGCGCCGCGCTGACGCTCGAGGCCGGGCACGTCTACGTGGCCTTCGGCGGTCACTTCGGCGACTGCGGTCCCTACGTCGGCTCGGTCGCGGCGGTCCCGGCGACCGGCCGCGGCCCGATCCTGTCTTACCGGGTTCCTACCAGCCGAGAGGGCGGCATCTGGGAGCCGGGCGGGCCGGTCATCAGCCCGGGCGGGACGCTGTACGTCAGCGTGGGCAACGGCGCGGCGACCAGGCCGCCCTTCGACGGCAGCGACTCAGTCACCGCGCTCTCGCCCGCGCTGCGCAGGACCGGGATCTTCGCGCCAGCCACCTGGGCCGCGGACAACGCGGGCGACCTAGACCTGGGCTCGATGTCGCCAGCGCTGGTGGCTGGCGGCCGGGTTCTCGCGGTCGGCAAGCGGGGCACTGGGTACCTGCTGCGCGCAGCGCGGCTTGGCGGCATCGGCGGGCAGGTCGCCCAGGGCCGGATCTGCCCGGCCTTCGGGGCCGCGGCCGTGTCCGGTAGCACTGCGTACGTGCCGTGTGAGGGCGGCGGGATGGCGGCAGTCAGCACCGCGGGCGGCCGGCTCAGGGTGCTGTGGCGCGGCCCAGGCTCGGCGTCCGGATCACCGGTCGTCGGCGGCGGCGCGGTGTGGGTCGTCGGCCTGGGCGCGGGAACGCTGTATGAGCTCGGCCAGGCGAGCGGCGCGATCCGGCACCGCATCGGCCTGGGCGTGGCCGTCCCGCACTTCGTGTCGCCGTCACTGTCCGGCTCGCTTGTGCTCGTCGGCACGATGTCCGGCGTTGTCGCGGTGGCAGGAGCCTGAGCCAGGCAGCCCAGCGCCGGCCGCCGGGTCGGGCCCGGCGGCAATCACCCTGAGCCGCACCGATCCGGAGTCTGGGGCATCCGGCCAGGTCCCGGCGTCGGCCCGGAGTCTGGGGGCCGGCCGAGGTCAACCGGCCCGCCTGGCTCCTTGATCGCGGAAGATTCGAGTGCCGGTCGCACCTGATCCTCCGCGATCAAGGAACGGCTTGGTCAGCCGCGTGATCCCCAGGACGTCGGCCGGGGTGTCGAGCAGGGGGCGGGCGGGAATCTTCCTGCTGCCAGCAGGTGCGAACAGCCGCGGCGGGGCCGCGGCGGCACGGGAATCGGCCGCGAGGCAGCGGCACGGCAAATCGGCCGCGCCGACGCCATGGGGCTGGGCTGAGAAGGATCTGATGATCGCGCATCAGGCGGCACCAGCCGCGATCAGCGCGGCCTGGCCGGTCAGCTCCCCGGCAGCTAGCCTGCTGCCGCCCAGAGGGTAGCGATTCCCTGGCCCACGCCGATGCACATGGTGGCGGCTGCCCGGCCGGCGCCGCGCCGCCGGAACTCGTGCAGCAGCGCGGTGGTGATCCGGGCGCCCGAGCAGCCAAGCGGATGCCCTATCGCGATAGCCCCGCCATTGACGTTCACCCGCTCAGGGTCGAGCTTCAGCTCATTGACCACCGCGACGGCCTGCGCGGCGAATGCCTCGTTAACCTCGGCCAGGTCCAGGTCGTCGGCCTGCCAGCCCGCCCGTGCCAGCGCCTTTCCCATTGCCGGTACCGGGCCGATGCCCATGTAGTCCGGGTGCACGCCAGCCGCGGCCGCGCCCGCGTACCTGGCGATCGGCTCCGCGCCAGCGGCGGTGGCCGCGCGGGCGGACATCAGCAGCAGGCCAGCCGCGCCGTCGTTGAGCGGCGAGGAGTTGCCGCCGGTCACGGTCCCGCCGGGGCGGAACGCAGGCTTCTTGCCGGCGAGTTCGGCCAGCGTAAGGTCCGGTCTTATGCCCTCATCCGTCGTGACCGTGCCGTGCGGTGTGGTGACCGGGATGATCTCCTCGGCCAGCAGCCCGGCGGCCTGCGCCCGGCTGGCCTGCTGATGGCTGAGCAGCGCGAACTGGTCCTGGCGCGCTCTGCTTACCCGGTACCGCTCGGCGACGTTCTCGGCGGTTTCGCCGAGGCTGACCGGCGGGTAGAGCTCGCGCATCCGCTGGCTCACCAGCCGCCAGCCGAGCCTGGTATCGACCAGCCCGGCGTCACGGGGGAATGGGCCTTCGGCGCGGGGCAGCACGAACGGGGCCCGCGTCATCGATTCCGACCCGCCCGCGAGGCAGATGTCGGCCTCGCCGGCCGCGATTGCCCTGGCGGCATCGGCGATGGCCTCCATCCCGGAGCCGCAGAGCCGGTTGACCGTCGCGCCGGGGATAGTTACGGGCAGCCCGGCGAGCAGGACGCCCATCCGCGCCACGTTCCTGTTGTCCTCGCCGGCCTGGTTAGCCGCGCCCCAGTAGACGTCGTCGATCGACTCCGGGTCGAGCCACGGGCTGCGCGCGACGAGCGCGCCGATCACCGCGGCGGCGAGGTGGTCGGGGCGCACCCCGGCGAGGGCGCCCTTGATCTTCCCTACCGGCGTCCTGCACGCGTCTATCGCGAAGACCGCGCCCATCGCCACCTCCAGCTTCGGCCACATCCCGCACGACGAGGTTACCCGCGGCCAGACGAAGAAGGCAGCGCGCAGCCGGGGCTCAGCCGGGGCTCAGCCGGGCTCAGCCGGACTGCCGGTGCCCCGTTGACGCGACCGGCCTTCGATGAAGTCGGCCAGCGTTGCCAGCGAGGCAAGTGCGTCGAGGTTGATGTCCTCGGCGGCGACATCGACCCCGTACCGGTGCGTGATCTCGCGCAGCAGCAGTGTGCCGGCCAGGGAGTCAAGGCCCACCCCCGTCCCGAACAAGGGCGCATCGGCGGGCGCCGCACGCAGCTCAGGGCGGCGCGTGACATCGGCGAGGAGCTGGCGCAGCTCATCGAGTATCACGCTGTACTCCCAGGCCCGCCGCAGCCAGGCCGGGCTGGCTCATCGAGGATCACGGTGCGCCGTCGGGCTCGCCGGGCGGAGCTTGGCTGGCTCATCGAGGCGGCCCAGTGAGCCAGCCGGGCAGCTCCGGCAGCGGCTCGCCGAGCGACCTGCGGAACAGGACTCGCTGTCCGCCCGCTACCTGGCCGGCGTCTTCCCCCGTTTCGCCGTCGTCGGTCCCGGCCGCTGCTGCCCGGAACCCGGCGGCGGCGAGCGCCAGCCGCAGCGGCACGTTCCTGGCATTCAGCACGGCCGGCACCTCCAGCGCCGATGCGCCGCGATTGGCGGCCGACCGGATGAGCCAGGCCAACAGGGCGTCGATGACGCCGCGGCCCATCGCCCGGCACGACATCATCAGCAACCGGACCGCCCAGCGGGCGTGGTCGCCGTGCTCGACGACGCAGCCGCCGACGATGCCGTCGTCGCCGAACCGGTCGCGCAGTCGTACGGTGATGACCTCGCGCCCGGCCGAGCCGATCATGGCGCGGAGTGCGGCTTCGGTGACCCCCTGCCCGGCCGAGTTGAACTGGTGCGTGCGGACCGAAAGCTCGTGCAGCCTGGGCATATCCGCTTCGCTGGCCAGGGCGATGGTGATCTCCGTCTGGCAGTAACGCAGAAAGTCGTCCCTGGACCCGCCGAATTCGCGCTCGGCCTGCTGCCTGCGCTTCCCGTCCAGGTACAGCTCGCTGCGCCGGCGGGCTTCGTCGGTGAGCACGGCCGGGCTGAACTCCGGCCAGCCGAGGGCGTCCGTCATGTCCTCCGGCGACAGGACCAGTACGTCCGGCAGCGCGAAGGAGACCTCGGCCCGCTCGTACGGATCATCGTCGACGAAGGCAAGCGCATCGGCGCCGATGCCGAGTTCGGTCACGATGCGGCCGATCGCGGCCGACTTCCGGTCCCAGCCGCACTCGACCGCGACGAACGTGCTGCCGGTCACCTGGGCGGCGTACGCGGCGGCGGCCGGCGGGTTCCTGCTCGCGATCGCATGCACGATGCCGCGCCTGCCAAGCTCGGCCAGCACCGTGATCATCTCAGCGTCGGCGGGCGGCTGCCGCGTGCCGGACTCGATGAAGATTCCGGTGAGCAGGGTGTTGTCGATGTCCCAGGCCACGCACTTGACGCTCACGCTGATGCCTGCCCGGTGCCTGGCAGCCTGCCCCGCGTCATGACGATCCCCGGCTGCCGCCCGGCCGCAAGCGCTTCTCCATCGTGAGGTGCGCCGCCTCGAAGCCGAACTTCCGGTACAGGGTGCGCATGCCCAGGTTCCCGGCATGGACCTTGCCGGTCAGCTGGGTCAGGCCCGCATCCGCCGCCGCCTGCAGCACCGCGGCAAGCAGCAACTCGCCGACGTGACTGCGGTCCGGAACGTCGGCGACGGCCAGCGACCGGAAGTTGCCGTACCTGGCGCCCGTCAGCGAGTTGGTCCGGGGCGACATCCAGGCCCAGCCAGCCAGGGTGCCGGCTGCCGGGGTCGGCCCGGACGGCGGAACCGCTGCCCGCCCGGCGCCGGGCCCGGCCGCCTGCGCAGATCCCGGTCGCGTCCCAGGTTCAGCCTGCTGCCCGGACTCGCGCCCGGTACCTGGCTCCGGCGCGGCGACCGCGACCAGCATGATCTCCCCCGGCTTGGCCAGGCTGCCGGACACGCGCCTGCGGTGCAGGGCCGGATCGATGATCGCATCGTCACTGAAGGACACCCGCGCGATCTCGATCTCGAACTGCGCGATCGCATCGAGGTCATCCTCGGTGGCGCTGCGGATCACATACCTCGCCGGGCTGGCCGGCGGCCGGGTCGCGCTCATCGCTGCCGCAGCGCCATCGGCCGGAACACTGTGCCACCGCACCCCGGGCAGCCCGCGGCCTGCAGGCTGGCGATCCTGGACCATTGCGCGCCCGGCCCGACGGCCTGCACGGCGCCGCACCCAGCGCACCGGTACGGCCTGGTAACCGCCGCTCGCAGGTCGGCGGTGTAGAGCGGCCCCTGATAGTCCCCGGCGATCAGCGGCGCGGCCGCCCCGGTGGTGCGCAGGTGGTACAGGTGGCTGGTACCAGCCAGGATGCCCGCGCCGACATACTCGTTGAAATTCGGCGTCATCGCGCGCACCGTCAGGCCCATCTCCGAGATCAGTTCCTGGGTGCGGAGGGTTTCCGCTGGCCGGCGCGCCCCGAAGGAGAAGAAGACGTGCTGGCCGGCCTCCCCGCCGAGGGCTGCCACGGCGCGGGACAGGAATAGCCTGGCTCCGGCCACCGTGTACGGCGGGTCGGTGCACGCCACGTCGAAGGCGCCGTGCAGGGCTGCGGGCAGCGGCTCGCGGAGATCGTGCTGAACGAATTCCGCCGCCACGCCGGTGCCAGCGGTGCTCGCCGCGATGCATGCCAGCACATCGGCATCGGTGTCCACGACGGTCAGCCGCCTGATGTCCCCCGGCGTGCCGGTCAGGGCGGCGAACCTGGCGATCGCGACGGAGACGAGGTCGTCGTCGCCGAGGATGATGATCCGGGTGCCTGCCAGGGCCCCGGCCTCGTGCATGGCCAGGACGCGGCCGATCTTCGTGTCGACGGTGCAGTGTGTCTGATCGAGTTCAGGCTTGGCCTCGGGCGCGGCCGCGGCAGCGCGCTCCAGCTCGCCCTGCAGGGCCTTGGTGACCTCGGCACTGGAGACCCCGCGGCCGTGGCAGATCGGGCACCGGGCATCAAGGCCGCGCTGGCCGCTGGCGAAGATGTCCCTGCTCGCCTGAGTCAGCCGCACCGGCCGGCCGCGGTCAACCAGGCCGCGCTTGCGCAGTTCGTTGCAGACGGCGGTGACGATGGGGACGGGCAGCTCGGCCATCCGGCTGATATCCCGGGCGGCGACCGGCTCGGCCCGCGCGATCGCCCGGATCACGTCCCTGACCCCCGAGGCTCCCTCGGCCAGCCCGACCGCCGACGCGACTTCGGCAATGACAGAGTCGACATCCATGCTGACGTTTCTCTGCCTCCCGATGCGCAGCTGGCCGCGGCGGTCGTCTCTGCCCGGACGGCAGACCGTAAGGTATCCTCCCACATCATGCCGGGCGACGGAGCGGCGAGAAAGTACGCGGACCTGCGGCGGCAGGAAGCGCGGACGCCGAAAATGCTCTACGCCGTGGACGCGACCGTCACGCCATCCTCGCCGGTAGCCGATGTCGCGAAGCTCACCGAGGTGGCCACCGCGGCCGTGCAGGCCGGAAACGGGCACGTGCTAGAGGTAAGTCACGTCGCCTTCCCCAACGCGGCCGTCACGCTCGTGCTGATCCTGGCCGAATCGCACCTCAGCATTCACACCTGGCCCGAGGAAGACCTGATCGCCATCGACCTGTTCAGCTGCGGAGCCATCGACGGCGAGGCAGTGATGGTCGACCTCGTTCGCTCCCTAGAGCTGGAGAACGTCACGGTCCAGCCGGTACAGCGCGGCATCAGGACACAGCCCGCCGCCATGCCAGCGCAGTAGCAGAGTCGCTGGGCGGGCCAAGCCGCCTAGCTCACCGCCGACCGGGCTCGGGGCAGGCCGAACTGGGGCAGCACGCTGTTGTCGAAATGAGCAGCCCGGCCCGCCCTGGCCGCCGTGTAAGCGAGGGTCACCTGGCCGCGCTGGCCGCCGCGCTGGACACCGGCGTCTCCGCGGAAACGCCGGGCCGCGTTTCCGCGGAAACGTGCTCGGACGGGACGGACAGGGAGAGGCCGAAGCGGGCGGCCTCGTCGGTCCACCAGGAGCGCATTTCGAGGCCCGCCGCGGCCAGCTCGGCCTGCACGCCCTCGCGGCGGAACTTGGCGGACACCTCGGTGCGCATCTCCTCGCCCTCGCCGAAGTGCACCGTCAGCCCGATGGCGGGCAGCCGGACCTGCTGGTCCTCGGCGGACCGCAGCCGCATCTCGATCCACTCGGCCGCCGGGTCCCACAGCGCGACGTGGTCGAAGGCATCGGAGTCGAAGTCGGCGCCGAGCTCGGCGTTCAGCACGGACAGGATGTTCTTGTTGAACGCGGCCGTGACGCCGGCCGCGTCATCGTAGGCGGCGACCAGCACGGCCGGGTCCTTCACCAGGTCGGTGCCGAGCAGCAGCGCGTCCCCGTCGGCGAGCCTGGCCCGGACCGACCGCAGGAACGTGGCCCGCTGGGCCGGAAGCAGATTGCCGATCGTGCCGCCGAGGAAGGCCACCAGCCGCGGGCCGCCGCCCTCGGGCAGGCCGAGGTGCTCCTCGAAGTCGGAGACCACCGCGTGCACGGCCAGGCCCGGGTAGCCGTCGAGTACCCGCCGGCAGGCCACGATCAGCGCCGCCTCGCTGACGTCTACCGGGACGTACCGGCGCAGCGCCCGAGTATCCCGCAGCGCGTCGAGCAGCAGCCGCGTCTTGTCGGCCGAGCCGGAGCCCAGCTCGACCAGGGTCCTGGCCCGGGTCGCAGCCGCTATCTGGCCGGCCGCGGCGCGCAGGATCTCCCGTTCTGCCCTGGTCGGGTAGTACTCGTCGAGGAGCGTGATCTTGTCGAATAGCTCGCTGCCCCGCTCGTCGTAGAACCACTTCGGCGGCAGCGATTTCGGCGACGCGGTCAGCCCGGCGCGCGCATCCGCCCGCAGCGAGTCCGCGAAGAACCCGTCGGGCAGGCACCGCTCGATCGTGGGTTCCACCCTCGGTGCGGTCACCGGCTTGCCGTCCTTCCGTTCCGGCTGGCCACGGCAGCCCGGCCGCCGGCGCCAGCATCGGCGGGAGCGTCAGCACCAGCCACCGACCCGATCGGGCGGACGATGACCGAGCCGACCCTGGCGGCGACGACGCTCTGGTCGGGAACGTCGACCCAGCCTGGCTCGTCATCGCCCGGCTCGGAGGCGACTACCACCCCGGCGGGACCGCTCCGGTAGCACAGCGTGTCACCGACCGCCGTCGCCGCGATCGTCTCGCCGTCGGTCAGCAAGAAGTTGAACCGGCCGCCGAGCTGCCGGCCAGCAATCTCCCTGATAGTGCCGTCCAGCGCCGCGGCCAGCCCGCTGCCCGATCGCAGCCTGCGGAGCACGACCGCCCAGATGACGGCCGAGTCGCAGCGGGCCTCGAGCGCGAGCACGTCGCCCGGCGGAAGGCCGGCCGCCAGCTCCGCGCCCGCCGCCGGCCAGCCGCTGAGCGCCCCGTTGTGGCTGAACAGCCAGCGGTCCGCCGTGTACGGCGCGGCAGCGGCCTCCCCCGCCTCGGTGTCCTCGGTAGCCGAGCGGACCGCCCCGAGCACCGCCCGGCTCCTGGTCACCCTGGCCAGATCGGCGAATGAGGGGTCGGACCAGATCGGCCTCGCCCGCCGGTACCTGGCGGGCACCGGGTCGCTGTCGGCGTACCAGCCGACGCCGAACCCGTCGGCGTTCACCACGCCGTGCCGCTGCCGGCGCGGCGCCCAGGCCTGCGCCTGCAGGCTGTGCGGCGGGTCCATCAGCACCGAGCGCAGCGACGCGGCCTCGCCCAGGTAGGCCAGATGCCGGCACATCAGGCGACCTCCCCCGGCATCGCGGCACGGGCGGTGCGCAGTCCGGCGAAGATCTGCCGTCGCACGGGGTAATCCCAGTTGCGGAACGTGCTGCGGCAGGCCACCGGGCCCACCGAGAACGCGCCACCGCGCAGCACCTTGTA
>WNGD01005528.1_pt1 | contig 14456 bp, 11 predicted proteins | sample 5400671 | NCBI WGS metagenome assembly WNGD01 (sample SAMN13153369, study PRJNA577476) | soil metagenome | isolation source: 40 cm soil or saprolite under grassland replicate 2 | place: USA:California | collected 2016-06-15
TCGAGCTGATCCTGACCGGCCGCAGCGTCGGCGCCGAGGAGGCGCAACGCATCGGCCTCGTGCACAAGCTCGTCGAAGGCGACCCGATCGAAGCCGGCCTGACCTTCGCGCGCGAGCTGACCCGCTACAGCCTTCCGGTACTGGCGTTGGCCCGCTCCGCGGTGACCCGGGCGCTCGACGTGCCGATACCCGAGGGGCTGAAGATCGAAGCCGATGCAGCGACACTCGCGTTCCGCACCGCCGATGCCCAGGAAGGCATGGCGGCCTTCGTCGAGAAGCGCGCCCCGGTGTTCCGCGATGCGTGAGCACAGATGAACGTTTTCGATACCCTGGAGCGGCAGCGGAACTGGTCCGAGGACGAGCGACTGGTGCTCGATCAGGTCAGGCGCGTCGCCGCCGACGTCATCGCGCCCAAAGCCGCCGAGATCGATCGCACCGGCGAGTTCCCATGGGACAATGTCCGCGCGCTCAATGCCATCGGGGCCAATGCCATCTTCGTGCCGGCGGCCTACGGCGGGCTCGGATTGTCCTACCGGCTCTACCTCGCGGTGGTGAAGATCATTTCCGAGGTCTGCGCCTCAACCGGGATCATCTATTCCACGACCTTCAACGGACTGAAGTCCCTCATCGATATCGGCAGCGCAGAGCAGAAACAGCGATTGCTGCCGCGCATTGCCGCCGGCGCGCTCGGTGCGCTCGCCATCACCGAGCCGACCGCCGGTTCCGACGCCACCGACATGAAGACGCGGTTCACGCCCGACGGCGACACGATCATCGTAGAGGGCGGCAAGATCTTCATCACCAACGGCGACGTCGCGGAGCTCATGCTGCTGTTCGGCAAATGGTCGGAGATCCGCAACGAAAAAGCCGCGATTTCCGCGCTCCTGTTCGAAACGAAGACGCCCGGCTTCGAGGTGATCCGCACCGAGGACAAGATGGGGCATCGCGGCTCTTCCACTGCCGCAATCGCCTTCAACCGATGCCGGGTCCCGCGTGCCAATTTGCTCGGCAAGCCCGGCGAGGGCCTCGATATCCTGCTCGCCTCGCTCAACAAGTCCCGGCCGAGCGTTGCCGCCCATGCGCTCGGGATTGCGACCGCCGCCTTCAAGGACATGGTCGCCTATATGAACGAGCGGGTGCAGTCGGGCCGGCGCATCGTCGATTTCCAGGCCAATCAGTTCCTGCTGGCGGATCTCGCGACCGATCTCGCCATGACCGAGCGATGGCTCGACTACGTAGCCTCGCTGGTCGAGGGCGATACCGGCGAATTCGGCCTGGAGGCCTCCATGCTCAAGCTGCGCGCCTCCGATCTCGCCATGCGGATCGCCACCGAGGCGGTGCAGATGCACGGCGGCTACGGGTACTGCCGCGATCTGCGTGTCGAGCGTCTGATGCGCGATGCGAAAATCACCCAGATCTGGGAGGGCACCAACCAGATCCATCGTCAACTGATCGGCCGGAGTTTTGCAGAAAAATGACTCGCCAGGACGGAATGCCTTCGGATGCACCCACGCGCCGCGCCGCCGTCACGACAAGCCGGCGGACGTGACGCCAATGCAGCCGCTCGAAGGCATCGTGGTTCTCGACTTTTCCACCCTGCTGCCCGGCCCGATGGCAACGCTGCTGCTCGCCGAAGCGGGCGCCGAAGTCATCAAGTTGGAGCGGCCGGGCGGCGAGGAAATGCGCTCCTATCAGCCGCGGTGGGGGCGCGAGAGCGTGAATTTCGCTCTGCTCAACCGCGGCAAGAAGAGCCTGACGCTCGACCTCAAGAGCCCGGGAGATCGGCGGCGGCTCAAGCCGCTGCTCGCCCGCGCCGATGTCATCGTCGAGCAGTTCCGGCCCGGTGTGATGGCGCGGCTCGGCCTGGCCTATTCCGACATCACGAAGATCAATCCGCGGGTGATCTATTGCTCGATCACCGGCTATGGCCAGGACGGCCCGAAGCGCGATGTCGCCGGCCACGACCTGAACTATATCGGCGCCACCGGCTTGCTGGCGCTCTCGATGGGCGAGCCCGAGCGGCCGGTCGTGCCGCCGGCGCTCATCGCCGATATCGCCGGCGGCGCCTATCCGACCGTGATCAACGTGCTGCTCGCGTTGCAGCAACGCGCGCGAACCGGGCGCGGCTGTTATCTCGATGTCGCCATGGCGGCCAATCTGTTCGCATTCACCTATTGGGCGCTCGGGAACGGGCTCTCCGCCGAGATGTGGCCCGGCAACGGCACGGATCGTGTCACCGGCGGATCGCCGCGCTATCGGCTCTACCCGACGGCGGACGGAAACATCGTCGCCGCCGCGCCGCTCGAGCAAAAATTCTGGGAGGAGTTCTGCGACATCATCGCCCTCGATCCGCCGCTCCGGGACGATACCCGCGATCCCGCGGCAACCGCGCGCGCGGTCGCCGCCGCGATCCGCGCCCAAGCGGTCGCCGACCCGCAGTTCCGCGATCGCTTCCGACACGTGCTGGTGAACGAGTTGGGCGCGCGAATACCCGCGCTGCCGGTGCCCATCGAAGACGATTTCCGCGCGCCTGCCGACCGGGCGCAATCGGCGCCGGCGCTCGGCGCGCACAACGCGGAACTTTCCCGGTAAATCGTCATGCCCGCGCTTGGCGTCGCTTGGCGCGGGCATCCACGCCTTCACAGCCGCGCGGAAGGAAGACATGGATGGCCGGACAAGCCGGGCCAAGATGGCGGCTGTTATGAGCTTTCGTTATTGATCGGTCGCCGGCGAGGTCACGACAAGGAATACCAGATCGGTGAGCCCGGAGTTGGCGATCGAGTGCTCGACCCCGGGCGGCAGGAAGATCACGTCGTGCTTGCGCACGACGCGCGTCTCGTTGCCGATCTCCATCAGGCCCTCGCCTTCGAGCACGTGATAGACCTGCTCCTGGATCTTGTGGGCGTGTTTTTGGACATAGGCCATCGGCTGGTACATCGAGATGCGGTAATCGATGTGCCGCGTGCCGGCATTCTCCGGCATCACTAGCGGCTTCGACAGCGCGCCGCCAAAATGGTTGGGAAACTCCTTCCACGGCACCTCGGCGATGTTGCGGATGAACCAGCCTCGCTGTTCGGGCATGTCGGCGGATCCTGATCACTTCACGGGCGTCGGTTCGCTCGGCAGGAAACGCTCTCCGAACGCCGGCTCGTTGTAGGGGGTCGGCGGCAGCTGCCAGGCCCCGGTCGCGGGCGGATGCACATTGGCATCGACGTGCACGTCGAGCACGAACGGTTTGTTCGCACCGATCGCGTGCTCGAGCGCGCCTTTTAGATCCTCGGATTTTGCGACGGTGACGCCCTCGGCGCCGCTGGCGCGAGCCCAGGCGGCGAAATCCGGATTGTACGGCGTGCGATTGCTGCCGCGGTAGAATCCGGTGCCGATCTCGCGGCCGCCGAACATGCCGTACTGGATATCGCGGATCGAGGCCCAGGAGAAATTGTTCCAGATCAGCCAGACCACCGGGATGTCGTATTCGACCGCGGTGCACAGCACGTGCGGCACCATGGTGAAACAGCCGTCGCCCGCGATCGCCACCACCGGCCGCTCCGGCGCGGCGAGCTTGGCGCCGAGCGCGCCCGCGGTGCCGAACCCCATGCCCGAGAAGCCCCAGGAGTTGAGCATCGTCTGCGGGCGCCGCGCCCGCCAAAACTGCATGAACCAATTGTGATTGACGCCGACGTCGCACGCGAGGATCGCGGATTCCGGCAGCACCTTCTGGCAATCCGCAACGACGCGCTCGGGCCGGATCGGCGAAGCATGGATCGCGAAATTGGGCCGCGTATAGGCGTCCCAATCGGCTTGCCATCGCTTGATGTCCGCGTGCCAGGCTTTGAAAGCATCGCGGTTGGCGGGACGTCGCTCGAGCTCGGCCAGGAGCTGACGCAGAAACGTACGCGCGTCGGCCAGAATGCCGAGATCCGGCGGATAATTGCGGCCGATCTCGTCGGAATCGACGTCGACGTGAATGAGCTTGGTGTGCGGGAAATTCCAGGAATAGCCGGGCAGCCATGACGAGGCGGAGCGGTCGTCGAACCGGGCGCCCACGGCAATGACGAGATCGGCGCGCCGGCCCGCTTCGTTCGCCGGATAGGCGCCGTTGCGGCCGATGAAGCCCAGCGACAGCGGGTCCGTCATGTCGAGGCAGCCGAACCCGTTGGGCGAAGCGATGACGGGAATGCCGAGCTTGCGCGCGACCTCGGTCAGTTCCGCGCTCGCCTCCGACAGCGTCACGCCGTGACCGACGAAGAACACCGGCCGCTGCGCCGCTTGGATCAGTTCCAAGGCCGCGGTCACCTGCTCGGGCGCGGCGCCGCTGCGCTGGGCACCGAAGGGCGGCGCGGCCGGCGGCAGCTCGATTTCGTCCTCTTCCTGGAACACGTTGTAGGGAACGTCGAGATTCACCGGGCCCGGCCGGCCTGACAACATCGCCGTCGTCGCCTGGCGCAGCGCGAGCGGCAACATGTCGACCCGGGTAGGCTGAAAGCTGCGTTTGACCACGGGCCGGATCACGTTGACGAAATCCGCCTGATAGTGCCGGTTGATCTCCTGGAACGGACCGCGGTTGAACTGCGAAGTGGGCACGTTGGCGGTGATGGCGAGCAGCGCCGAAGAATCAGCCAGTGCCACCGCAAGCGGCATGACGATATTCGCGGAACCGGGCCCGCACGACGTGAGCGTCGCCACCGGCTCGTGACGCACGCGGAAATAGGCGTCGGCCATATGACCGGCGACCTGCTCGTGGCGCGGCGAGACCAGCTTGATCCGGTCACGCGCCTCATAGAGCGCATCGAGCATGCCGACGTTGCCGTGCCCGCAGATCCCGAACACATAGGGTATGCGGTTGCGGATCAGATATTCGGCGATCAGCTCGGCACCCTTCATTCTCGGCATGTCGTGTCCTGCGTGCTCGTCCCCGGGCGTTGCAGTCTAGTGCATTTCGCGGCCGTGCGGAGCGCTCCGAGGTCTCCCCCTTTCTGGCCCCTACCCTGCCATATGCTTCGCGGCCAAGTAGCCGAAGGTCAGCGCCGGCCCGAGCGTGATCCCGGGACCGGGATAGGCGCCATTCATGATCGAGTTCATGTCGTTGCCGCAGGCGTAAAGATTTTCGATCGGCGTTCCGGCACCGTCCAGCACCCGGGCGTCCTCGTCAGTCAACAAGCCGGCTGCCGTGCCGAGGTCGCCCGGATAGAGCGCCACGGCATAGAACGGCGGATGCTCGATCGGCGCCACGCAGGGATTCGGCCCGTGGTCCGCATCGCCGAGGTAACGCTGATACACATCGCCGCCGCGGCCGAACTCGGGATCGATTCCACGGCGGGCGCCATCGTTGTATCGCGCCACCGTCGCAGCGAGAGTTTCGGGATCGATACCGAGCCGCGCCGCGAGCGCGCCGATCGTTGGCCCCCGGACGAGATAGCCGCCGCGCACGTGTGCGCCAATCGACAGTGCGAACGGTTTCACGGCTCCCAGGCCGTAGCGCCACAAGAACCGCCGGTCGCAGATCAGGTAAGCCGGAATGCAAGGACCCTCATTGTCGCCCCGGAACATCGCCCGGACGAACTCGTGATACGACTGCGCCTCGTTGGTGAAGCGGCACCCGCGACCGTTGACGGCGACCACGCCGGGTTTGCCTCGATCGGTGACGGTATGAGGAAACACGCCTTGGGAGCCGTCGTGGCGGTCGAGACGGGAGACCGGAGTCCAGAACGCATTGTCGGCATTTCCTTCGCACATGCTGCCGCCGGCGGCGATCCCGAGGCGTAGCCCATCGCCGGCGTTGCTCGCGCATGCCGCCGAGAGAATTCCGGCTCCGGCCGGCAGATACCTCGCCCGCATCCGCGGATCCTGCGAGAACCCTCCCGTCGCGAGCACCACGCCTTTGCACGCCCGGATGTCTTTGCGGCCCGCTTCGCCGTTGCGCCCGCGCGCGATCGCCACGCCGGCGACTTTGCCGTTCTCGTAGGTCAGGCCGGCGACTTCCGTGCTCAATGCGAGCTCGACATGGAGCCGCAACAGCGAGTGCAGCAGGCGCGCGGCCAATGCGTTGCCCAGATAAAGCGAAGTGCCCCGGTCCGCGAACAGCCGCTGCCAACCATAACGTGCGATCAGGCGCGCGACGCGGGACGCAGCGAGCAGCGATCGCCCGGCCCTGCGGAAATGCGGGATGTCGGCGCGGTCGATCATCATTCCGCCGAACAGCATGAATTCCGGCAACGGCGGCCGAAGCAGCCGAAAGTTCTCGCCGAGCATCCGGCCGTCGAACGGAACCGGCTCGAGGACGCGTCCTCCGCGCGTGGCTCCGGGCAGGTCCGGATAGTAGTCCGGGTAATTGCCGACCGGCTTCAGGCGAACCGACGTCTTGCGCTCCAGGTAGGCAATGGCCGCGTCCGCGCTCGCGAGAAATCTCGAGCGAAGGTGCTCGTTGAAGCTGCCGGGCACGGATTGACGCAGGTAAAGTTGCGCTTGTTCCAGTGTGTCGACGATCCCGGCCTGCGCCATCTTCGCGTTCGCCGGAACCCAGACCATTCCGCCCGAGACTGCGGTGGTGCCGCCGACGTGCGTCGACTTCTCGATCAGCAGGACCCGCAGGCCTTCGGCGGCCGCGACCGCTGCTGCGGTCATTCCCCCCGCACCGGCGCCCAGCACGATCGCGTCGTACTCGTCCGCAATGTTCATCGATTGGTTCTCATGAGGCCGTCGTCCCGGCCGAGCGAGCGTAGCAAGCAAGAGCCGGGACCTATGAACACAATCCTACGGATCGAATCGTGGCCATGGGTTCCGGCTCTCCCGCTTCGCGGTCGGCCGGAATGACGTCGCAGCGATTCAATAGGTCTTCAATAGGTCTTCGCGGCGGCTTGCGGCATCTCGCCGCGCGCCTCCCGCACCGCGGCCGCGGCCGCATTGGCCAGCAGCCGCGCATCGTTGAGAATGGTGCAGAGCTGGTAGCCGTCGCCGAAACGGCGAATCGCGGTCTTGGCGCTGTCGGTGTGCACGCCCGCGAACTTGCCATTCGTGCGGGTGCTCGCGCAGATCTTCTTGATGGCGCTTACGACCTCGCCGTCTTGCGGATCCAGGGTCGGGGTTTTTCCCATGCTCAGCGACAGGTCCGAGGGGCCGACGTAGACCCCGTCGAGGCCGTCGACCGATACAATCTGCTCGAGATTCGCCAGCGCCTCGCGGGTCTCCACCATGGCGAACAGCAGGATCTCCTCATCGGCGTGCTGCCAATAATCGGCGCCGCCGTAGAGCACCGCGCGATTGGGGCCGAAACTGCGCGCGCCGCGCGGCGGATAGCGGCATACGTTCACAAGTGCCTCGGCCTGTGCCTTGGAATTGATCATCGGACAGATGACCCCGTAAGCGCCGGCATCCAGCAGCTTGGCGGTGAGGATCGGCTCGTTCCACGGCACCCGCACCATGGGAACCGCCGCCGTCGTCGAGATCGCCTGCAGCATCCCGATCGCGGCCGGATAATCGACCGCGCCATGCTGCAGATCGATGGTGACGCTGTCGAAACCCTGGTGCGCCATGATCTCGGCCGAATAGGAATTGGCCAGCGACAGCCAGCCGTTGAGCGCGGTGCCGCCGCCGGCGAGAAGTTTTCGCAGCTCGTTCTTTCTCATTCTTTCCTCCCGGCCCGTCCGGATGCCTTTTCGCGCGACGCGAGAACGGCCTCATCGGGTTTCGCGCAAGCCGAAAGGTCATAAACACCCGGCGGCACCATGACAATGACCCGCGCTGTTCAAGCCGCCGCTCGGGCTGGTGCCGAGCCGGCCGGGAATCTACCATCGCGCCGAGCCGACAGGAGCAAATCGGGAGGAACGCATGAAGGTCACCAAGCTCGAGACGCTGCGATGCGGCGCCGGGTGGCGAAACTACAATTTCCTGAAACTTTCCACCGATGAGGGGATCGTCGGCTGGAGCGAGTTCGACGAGGGCTTCGGCTCGCCGGGCGTCGGCACGGTGATCGAGCAATTGGCGGCGCGCGTCGTCGGCCGGCCGGTCGGCGCCCACGAGCATGTCCATGCGGAGCTCTATTGCGCGACGCGGCCGGCCGCCGGCGGCGTGGTCACCGAAGCCATGGGCGCCATCGAGAACGCGCTGCTCGACGCCAAGGCCAAGGCGCTCGGCGTGCCGTGTTACGAGCTCTTGGGAGGCAAGGTGCGCGACCGCATCCGGCTCTATTGGTCGCACTGCGCCACCTGGCGCATCAATCATCCGAGTTTCTACAAGCCGGCGATCAATGATCTCGATGGCGTCAAGGCGATCGGGCGCGAGGTCCGCGAGAAGGGATTCGGCGCGCTCAAGACCAATCTGTTCCGCTATCAGGACGGCAAGCCGCAGGGCTGGCGCCCGGGCTTCGGCCGGCCGTTCTATCCGGAGCTCAACGTCGACAAGATTGTGCTGCGCAATCTGCGCATGCATCTCGAGGCGCTCGACGACGGCGCCGGCCCGGACGTCGATCTCCTGCTCGACCTCAATTTCAACGCCAAGACCGAGGGCTACCTGAAGATTCTCCGCACGCTCGCCGATTTCGACATGTTCTGGATCGAGATCGACAGCTACAGCCCCGAGGCGCTGGGCTACATCCGCCGGCAGAGCCCGCACCCGATCAGCTCCTGCGAGACGCTGTGCGGCATGCGCGAGTTCCTGCCGTATTTCCGCGAGCAGGCGATGGATGTCGCGATCATCGACACGGTGTGGAACGGGGTGTGGCAATCGATGAAGATCGCCGCCACGGCCGAGGCGCACGAGGTGAACGTGGCGCCGCACAATTTCTACGGTCACCTGTGCACGATGATGAACGCGCATTTCGCCGCCGCCGTGCCGAACCTGCGCATCATGGAGATCGATGTCGACCGCTTGCCGTGGGACCACGAATTGTTCACCCAGGTGCCGCGGATCGAGCACGGCCACTTAGTCGTCCCGGATACTCCCGGCTGGGGCACCGAGCCGAACGAGGAGGCGTTGCGCGCCCACCCGCCGACGGATGAGGGCGGGCTCATCGGCCGCGTGACGCCTTGAAGGCGGCCGAAATTTTCACCAAAGCGAAAAACGCCCCTGCCAAACCGCGCGATTTTGATCTAAGCTGCCCCAAAGCGATGATGCCGGTGAATGGCATCGGGACGGCTCGCGGCCGGCCACGTAAAGCGCGCACGCCATTCGCCCTGGGAGGAAATCACATGCGCGGCAAGCTCACACGACGACGTTTTCTCGCGACGACGGCGGCCTCTACGGCGCTGATCGCAATGCCTTACGTCCGCGGCTCGCACGCCGCCGGCAAGCTCTCGATGGGCTTCTGGGACCATTGGGTGCCGGGCGCCAACAAGACGTCGACCACGCTGGTCGAGGAATGGGCGGCTCAGGAAAAGGTCGAAGTTCAAATCGACTACATTCCGTCCCAAGGCAACAAGCTGTTGCTGACGACGGCTGCGGAATCTCAGGCCAAGTTCGGCCACGATATCCTCGCGTTTCCGACGTGGCGGCCCGCCGACCATGCCAATCAACTGGTCCCGGTCGACGACATCATGGAGCCGCTGATCAAGCAGAACGGCGCCGTCAATGCCACGGTCGAATATCTAGGCAAGTCCCAGGGCCATTGGATCGCGGTGCCGGCCACGATCGGCAGCCAAATCAAGGGGCCGTGCTCGCGCATCGACCTCATGAAGCAGCACGCCGGGATCGACGTTCAGGCCATGTATCCGGCCGGCGCACCGCCGAAGGCCGAGAACTGGACGCTCGATGCCTTTCTCAAGGCCGCCGAGGCCTGCCAGAAGGCCGGATTCGCTTTCGGTATCGGGCTCGGCACGACGGCGGATTCGGTGGATACCGCCGGCGCGATCTTCCACTCGTTCGGCGCCATGCTGGTCGACGCCAAGGGCAACGTCACGGTGAAATCCGACCCGGTGCGCCAAGCGCTCGATTACTACGCCAGGCTCGCAAAATTCTTCCCGCCCGATGCGCCGGCGTGGGACGATTCCTCCAACAACAAATGGCTGATCTCGGGCCGCGGCGCCCTGATCATGAACCCGCCGAGCGCCTGGGCGGTCGCCAAACGCGACGCTCCGCAAGTTGCAGAGCAATGCTGGACTCACGGCATGGCCTCCGGTCCGAAGGGACGCTTTGCGCCGTTCATTCCCTATTTCTGGGGGATCTGGTCGTTCAGCAAAAATCAGGAGGCGGCAAAGAGCTTGCTGAGGCATCTCTCGCAGCCGGCGGCGATCGAGAAACTGGTGACGGCGAGCGGCGGCTACGACCTGCCGTCTTTCGCCAATCTGACCACGCTGAAAACCTGGGCGGAGGAGGGACCGCCGAAAGGCACGCTTTACCACTATCCGAACCCGTACAATCACCAGATCCTCTCGGTCGCCGCGGCACCGGCCCCGCCGAAGATCGCGGAGCAGATCTATACCCAGGGCGTCATGACCAAGATGACGGTGCGCCACATGCAGGGCGAGTCCATGGAGAAGACGCTGGCCTGGGCCGAAAGCGAGGTCGAAGGCTTCCTGCGCACGTGAGGTTGGATCGAGCTCCTGGCCCGCGGCGCCGCGCCGCGGGCCCTCCGCCTCGAACTGCGATGCAATCGCGAAGAGACGTGCAATGGCCGATGCGGTGATTGGTCACGTCACAGGCGCCGCCGGAGCGCGACGGCGGCGCCTCGGCTTGCGCAACGCGATGCGGCGCAAGTCGATGACGGCGTTCCTGATGACGCTGCCGCTCATCCTGCTGATCGCGCTGCTGGTGGTGTATCCCGCAATTTATTCCGTCAATCTCGCGACCCTCAATCGCTCGATGCAGCGCTTCGTCGGCTTCGGCAATTTCCTGTTCCTGTTCAACCGCGAAACGTTCTGGATGGTGGTGAAGCAGTCCTGCATTTTCGCGCTCACCGCCGTGCTGTTCAAGGCCATCTTCGGCTTCGTCGTCGCGCATTTCGTCCACAACATTCCCTCGAAGGGTCAACGCAAGTGGCGCGGCATGCTGCTGGTGCCGTGGGTCATTCCCCCGGCGATGAGCTGCCTCGCCTGGCTGTGGCTGTTCGATCCCTCCTACAGCGCCTTCAACTGGATTTTCGACAAATTCGGCGTCGGCCCGATCCCGTGGACCGGGGACGCGATGTGGGCGCGCTTCTCGGTCATTCTCGTCAACGTCTGGATCGGCGCGCCGTTCTTTATGATCATGTATCTGGCGGCGCTGAAGTCGGTTCCCGAGCAGCTCTATGAAGCGGCCGCGGTGGACGGCGCGAATTTCTGGCAACGCACCTGGTACGTGACGCTGCCGATGATGCGCAACATCATCGCCATCACCGCGCTGTTCTCCCTGATCGTGACCTTCGCCAATTTCGACATCGTGCGCATCCTGACCGCGGGCGGGCCCATCGATCTCACCCATGTCTTCGCCACCTGGGCGTTCCGGGTCGGTATCGAGGTCGGCGACATTCCGCTCGGCGCCAGCGTCTCGCTGTTCATGGTGCCGATCCTCACGGTTGCCGCGATCTTCATCCTGCGCGACATTCACCGGCGGGGAAACGAGGCATGACCGCGATCACCGCCGCAACCGCCGGCCGTTCGCTCGGCCGGCCGAAACGCCGCAGCATGAGCCGCGATCGCCGCTGGGCGCTGCGCTGGTCGTATTTCTTCCTCAGCCTGTTCGCGATCTTCTTTCTGCTGCCGCCGGTCTACATGCTGATCACATCGCTCAAGACCAGCGCGGAGATTTCGGCCGCTACCAACCCGTGGTGGGCCTACAATCCCACCCTCGGCAATTACGTCGAGCTGCTGTCTTCATCGCAGTTTCTGACCTATTTCCGCAACTCGGCGGTCGTCTCCACCATCGTGGTCGCAACCACGATGCTGATCAGCGTTCCGGCCGCCTTCGCGCTGTCCCGGATGCGGTTCTGGGGTTCCACCACGCTCGCGACCGGCGTGTTCCTGACCTACCTGATCCCGGAAACGCTGCTCTTCATCCCGCTGTTCAAGATGTTCGCGGTGTTCGGCGACGCGACCGGGATCCAGCTGATCAATCGCTGGTGGGTGCTGCTGCTGGTGTATCCGACGCTGACGGTGCCGTTCTGCACCTGGGTCATGATCGGATATTTCGCCTCGATACCGCGGGAACTCGACGAGGCGGCGCTGATCGACGGAGCCAACTACCGGCAGGTGCTCACCCGGGTGTTCATTCCGGTGGCGCTGCCGGGGCTCATCGCCGCGACGATCTTCGCGTTCACGGTGAGCTGGGCGCAATTCCTCTATCCGCTGGCATTCACGACTTCGACCGACCAGCTGGTGCTGCCGGTCGGCATCATCACCTCGCTGATCAAGGGCGATGTCTTCAACTGGGGCCAGATCATGACCGGTGCCTTGCTCGGCGCGGCGCCGCCGCTGCTCATCTACGCGTTCCTGATGGATTATTACATCGCCGGGCTGACCGCCGGCGCGACCAAGGGCTGAAGCCGATCGCAACGGCCGCTCGCCCGGCTCAGCCGTACGGCCGTTCCTGCCACCACGGGAAGAATGCCGGCATGTCCTTGGAGACCCGGTCGGTGAAGCGAGGTTTGCGCTTCTCCAGAAACGAGGTCACGCCTTCCTTGACGTCCGCGCTGCGGCCGCGCGTGAAGATCGCCCGGCTATCGATCTTGTGGGCCTCCATCGGGTGATCGGCGCCGAGCATGCGCCACAGCATCTGGCGCGCGAGCGCGACCGAGACGCTGGCGTTCTCCGCAATTTCCCGCGCCAGGGCGCGTGCGGCGGGCAACAGTTCGCCCGGCGGATGCACCGCGCTCACGAGCCGCGCCGCCAAGGCCTCGCCAGCGGGGAAAACCCGCCCGGTGAACATCCATTCCAGCGCCTGCGACATCCCGACGATGCGCGGCAGGAACCAGCTCGAGCAGGCTTCCGGCACGATTCCCCGGCGCACGAACACGAAACCGAACCGCGCCTCCGCGGACGCGAGCCGAATGTCCATCGGCAGCAGCATCGTGGCGCCGACCCCGACCGCCGGGCCATTCACGGCGGCGATCACCGGCTTGAGGCAGGAGAAGATGCGCAGCGTCACGCGGCCGCCGCCGCCGCGCGCGGCATCGCTGGTCAGATCCGGCTCGCCGTCCGCGCCCAGCGGAACCTGCGGCCGGTCGGGCCGCGCCGCTCGATCGAACGTCGCGGCGCCGGGAGAGATCCGCTCCGGCGCAGAACGCCCTACCGGCTCCCGTGACGATCACCACTTTCACCGCATCGTCGTGATCGGCGCGATCGAAGGCGTCGATCAGCTCGCTGAGCATCCGGGTCGTGAACGCATTGAGCTTGTCGGGCCGATTGAGCGTGATCGTGAGGATCGCGTCGTCGACCTCGTACAGAATGGTTTCATAGGACATCGCTGATCTCCGCTGGAGTACGGCATTTGGATCGCGCTGGCGCTCCGGCGGGCTGTGACCCCTCACCCGCCTTGCGGACTTCGTTCGCTCGGCACCCTCTCCCACGTCGACATCGGATGTTTCCGATGTCGACCAATATTGCATGATCGAACCTGGCAACAGCCGGGTTCGACTGGGAGGGCGAAAGCGCGCGTGGTGCTCGGTCTGATCTAGAATGCCGAATAGCCGCCGTCGATCACGAAGCATTCCGCCGTGTGATAGGACGAAGCCTTGCTTGCGAGATAGACGGCGATCCCGCCGAAATCCTGCGCCTCGCCGAAGCGCCGCATCGGAATCCGCGGCATCACGTTGTTCACGAACTTCTCGTTCGCCATGATGCCGGCCGTCATGTCGCTCCGGATCCAGCCCGGCAGGATGGCGTTGGCGGTGATGCCGTAGCGGGCATGCTCGACCGCGAGCGCGCGCACCAGCGCGTTGACCGCGGCCTTGGTCGCCGCATAGTGCTCGTTGCGCGCGGTGCCGAAGAGCGACGCGGTGCTCGAGGTCGCAACCAGCCGGCCGAACGCGTCGCCGCGTTCCGCCCGTCCGATCATATGCCGGGCGGCGACTTGAAAGACGTGGAACACGCTGTCGAGATTGGCGGCGAACATATGCCGCCATTCCTCCTCCGAGCGCTCGATGAACGCGTGCCGACCGCCGCCGCCGACGCCGGCGTTGGCGAAGCACGCGTCGACCCGGCCGAATTCGGCGAGCGTCGCCTGGAACGCGGCCTCGACCGACCTGCGATCGCTCACGTCGCAGATCCGAGCCTCGACCGCGCCGCCGTGGGCGATGAGCTGGGCACGGGCGCGCTCGTTCTTCTCACGGTTGCGGCCCCAGATCGAGACCGCGCAGCCGGCCGTGGCAAGCGCGTCGGCCATGCCGAGCCCGATGCCGCCGTTGCCGCCGGTAACGATCGCGACGCGGCCGGAGAGATCGAAATCGCCCACGTTGTCGAGGCTCCACAGCTTCCCCGCGGCCATAGAGCACATCGGAACGATACGGTGCAAACGCGCCAGGTGCAGTGCACGTCGCCGGGGCCGCGGTT
>WNGD01004497.1_pt1 | contig 14455 bp, 11 predicted proteins | sample 5400671 | NCBI WGS metagenome assembly WNGD01 (sample SAMN13153369, study PRJNA577476) | soil metagenome | isolation source: 40 cm soil or saprolite under grassland replicate 2 | place: USA:California | collected 2016-06-15
GCGCGTGGTCGCCGAGCGCCTGTCGACCGCGCCGCAGGTGCCCGGGCGCATGGAGCGCATCGCCGTCGATCCCTGCGTCGTGCTGCGGGATTACGCGCACACGCCCGACGCGCTGGAACGGGCACTGGAGACGGTGCGGGAGGTGACGCGGTCCGGAGGACGCGTCATCGCCGTGTTCGGCGCCGGCGGGGACCGCGATCGCGGCAAGCGGGCGCCGATGGGGGAGATCGCCGTCCGCCTGGCCGACGTCGCGATCGCGACGTCGGACAATCCGCGTACGGAGGATCCCGAGCGGATTCTGGACGACGTCGAAGCGGGGATGTCGGGGGGACGGCCGCACTATCGAATCACGGATCGCCGCGCCGCGATCGCGCAGGCGCTGGAGCTGGCACGACCAGGCGACACGATCCTGCTCGCCGGCAAAGGGCACGAGACCTACCAGGTGATCGGCACGACCAAAGAGCCGTTCGACGAGCGCGAGGTCGTGCGCAGTCTGGGAGCCAACTGATGGCTGGACGCCCCTGGACGAGCGATGAGGTCGCTGCCGCGCTCGGCGTGCCCTCGCCCGCCAAGCTCCGGTTTTCCGCAATCTCCACTGACACCAGACACCTGACACCTGACACCCTTTTTGTCGCACTGAAAGGCGACAAGTTCGACGCCCACAACTTCCTCGCGCAGGCCAAAACGCAGGGCGCGAGCGCCGCGGTGGTGCGCCAGGGCACGCCGCACGTTGAGGGTCTGCCGTTTTTCGAAGTTGACGACACGCTCACGGCGCTGGGCCACTTGGCGCGCGCGCGGCGTCGCATGCTGCCCGAGGGGACGCCGGTCGTCGCGATCACGGGCTCGAGCGGCAAGACGAGCACCAAAGAGCAAGACGAGCACCAAAGAAATGGTGCGTGCCACGCTCGCAACCCGCTATCGAGTTCATTCAACAATTGGAAATCTGAATAATCTTGTGGGTGTGCCGCTGACAATCCTGGCGGCGCCCGACGACACGGAGGCGTTGGTCGTCGAGGCGGGCGCGAGCGTTCCGGGGGAGATCGCGCGCCTCCGGGACATCATCGAGCCCACGATCGCGGTCATCACGAACATCGGGTATGCGCACGTCGAAGGGTTCGGGTCGCTGGAGGGCGTCATGGCGGAGAAGTTGTCGCTGCTCGATGGCGTCCCGGTCGCGATCCTCGGCTCCGGGCCGGAGACGATGTGGCCCGAAGCGCGGCGCCGCACCCAGGTCATTCCGGCGGCGCTGCCGGGGAAAAGCACGGACGACAGCATGCTCGATCGCTATCTCGATCGGACCGGCCGCCCGCGCGTGTCTCTGAATTCCGGCGAGAAGATCACGCTACCGGCGCTCGGGGTTCATCAGCTCGAGAACGCCCGGATCGCGCTCGCGGTCGCGCAGCGCGCGGGCGTCGACCACGACGCCGCGGTCCGCGCGCTGGCGGGGGTCCTATTGCCCGAGGGGCGCGGGGATCTGCGGGAGATCGGCAACCTCCTGCTCATCGACGACACCTATAACGCCAACCCGGCCTCGCTGCGCCGGGCGGTGCAGACGGCGGCCTGGCTGGCGCGTCGCCAGCGGCGGCCGTTGGTGGTCGTGGTGGGCACGATGTTGGAGTTAGGGCCGGAAAGTGCAAGATTGCACGCCGAAGCGGCGCGCGAAATCGCCCAGCGCAAGCCGGCCCTGGTGGCGGCGGTCGGCACGTTCGCGCGCGTGTTCGAGTCGCTGCGCGAAACGCTGGGCGGCCGGCTCATCACCGCCGCCGACCCGGACGCGCTCGGGCCGAAGCTGAAGTCGGCGCTGCGCGGGAACGAGCTCGTGCTGCTCAAGGCTTCACGTGGAGTCGCCTTGGAACGTGTCCTCAACTACTTGACCTGATGCTCTATCATTGGCTCGCGCCACTCGCCCGCACGCACATCATCTTCAATCTTTTCAACTACATCACGTTCCGCGCGGCGGGCGCGACCGTCACGGCGCTGCTGCTCGCCTTCATCGTCGGTCCTCGGATCATCGGGAAGCTGCGCGAGCACCGCATCGGGCAAATCGTGCGCGCCGAGGGGCCCACCAGTCACCACGGCAAGCGCGGCACGCCGACGATGGGCGGCCTCATCATCATCCTGGCGACGGTCGTGCCCACCCTGCTGTGGGCGCGGCTCGATAGCCGGTACGTCATCGTCGCCGTCGCGGCGACCCTGTGGATGGGGTTGATCGGCTTTCTGGACGACTACCTGAAAATCGTGCGAGGCCAGTCCCAGGGACTCGTCGCGCGCTGGAAGCTCGTTGGTCAGGTCTCGTTCGGCGTCGGATTGGGTATCTACCTGCTCCTCTTTCCGCTCACCAACAGTGTCGACCCGAACGCGACGCAATTGCCGTTCTTCAAGTACATCGTCTGGGTGTTGCCGTGGCCGATCTATCTCGCGTTCGTGACGTTCGTGACGACCGCGAGCTCGAATGCGGTCAACCTCACGGATGGGCTCGATGGCCTTGCGGCCGGGCTCACGGTCATCGCCGTCGGGGCATTTGCGATCTTCGCTTATCTGTTCGGACGTGTGGACGCGGCGCGCTACCTCGGCGTGCTCCATCTCCCCGGCGCGGGTGAGCTGACGATCTTCTGCGGCGCGTTGATGGGGGGCGCCCTCGGATTCTTGTGGTTCAATGCGTATCCGGCGCAGGTTTTCATGGGTGATACCGGCGCCCTGGCGATCGGGGGGGCGCTCGGGACGGTCGCGATTCTGTTGAAAACCGAGTTCCTCTTGCTCATCGCCGGCGCCGTGTTCGCGGCGGAAACCCTGTCCGTGCTGATCCAGACTACCACCTACAAATGGCGCAAGCGGCGTTACGGCAAGGAATACGCCGACGCCCATAAAGTTTTCCGGATGGCGCCGCTGCATCATCACTTCGAGAAGCTCGGCTGGGCGGAGCCGCAGGTCGTGATGCGGTTCTACATCCTGGGGGTGCTGTGCGCGATGATCGCGCTGGCCACGCTCAAAGTCCGGTGATGGAACGGATTGCTCCGGACGCCTGGCGCAAGCCCGGCAGTGTCGTCGCGATCATCGGGCTCGGCAAGAGCGGGGTGGCGGCGGCGCGTTTGCTCGCGCGCGATGGCGTGCGGGTCTATGCGAGCGACGCGTCCGATCATCCGTACGCCGGCCACGCCGCCGAGTCGCTGAAGAGCGTCCCGTGGGTGGACGTGGACATCGGCCGCCACGATCTCAGCAAGATCCGCCAGGCGGTCGGCGTCGTCGTATCGCCCGGCGTGCCGCCCGATGCACCCGTGCTCGCGGCCGCGCGCCACGCCGGCGTGGAGATCGTCTCGGAGCTCGACCTCGGCTTCCGCGCCCTCGCCGCCCTGCACGCGGGGACGCGGAGCATTGCCATCACGGGGACGAACGGGAAGACCACGACGACCGCGCTCGTCGCGCACTTGCTCAGCGCAGCCGGCTTGCCATCGACGACGGCGGGCAACATCGGCCGGCCGCTGACCGACCTCGCGATGGCAACCGAGCGCTATCAATGGATCAGTCTCGAAGTCTCGTCGTTCCAACTCCACGACAGCCCGAATTTCGCCCCCGAGGTGGGCGTGCTGACGAACCTCGCTCCCGATCATCTGGATCGTTATCCGTCGGCGGAGGCGTACTACGCCGACAAGCGGCTGCTCTTTCGCAACGCGCACGACGACGATGTCTGGGTGCTCAATGCCGATGACAAGCTCGTGCTCGACCTGGCGCGCGGGGTCGCGGGCCGGAAGGTGTTGTTCTCGCTCGTGCTGCCGCGGGGAGCGGATGCGTGGTATGACGCGGCGGGCGGCGTGCTGCGATTGGCCGGCGACGTATTGATCAAGCGCGACGAGCTGCACCTGTTGGGCGACCACAACGTCGCGAACGCACTGGCCGCGGCACTCGCCGTCCGCGAAGCCGGCGTGCCGGCCAGGTTGCTTGCGCAGGGGCTCCGCTCGTTCCGTGCCCTGCCGCACCGGCTGGAGCCGGTGCGTGAGGTGGGGGGCGTGCTCTGGATCAATGACTCGAAGGCCACGAACATCGCCGCGACGACGGTCGCGGTAATCGCGATGCAGCGGCCGTTCGTTCTGTTGCTGGGCGGCCGGCACAAGGGCGAACCCTACACGAGTCTCGCGCCGCTGCTCGCCGAGCGCTGCCGCTTGGTGATCGCCTACGGTGAGGCCGGTCGGCTGGTCGAAGAGGATCTCGGCGGGAAGGTGCCGCTCGAGCGCGGCACGACGTTCGAAGACGTGCTCGCGCGCGCGCGGCGGGCGGCCCAGCCGGGCGACGCGGTGCTGCTGTCGCCGGCGTGCTCGAGCTACGACATGTTCAAGAACTTCGAGGAGCGGGGGGCCACATTCCGGCGACTAGTCGAAGCGCTGTGACGTGGGAAGGACGGCTGCTCGCCGTCGTCACCGCGGTCCTGGTCGTGTTCGGCCTGGCGGCGGTCTACGGGGCGTCGAGTCTCGTCACGACCGCCGGTGGCCAGGTCGGCTCAAGCTTCGCGCTGCGGCAGGCGGTCGGCGCGGTGGTCGGTGGCTTGCTCGCGATCGTGTTCGCGCGCACCGACTATCATCGCTGGCGAGGTTGGGCGTGGCCGCTGCTCTGGGTCACGGCGTTCTTGCTGATTATTCCGCTGCTGCCCTTCACGCATCCCATCACGCCGACGATCAATGGCGCGCGTCGCTGGGTCAACCTCGGCGTGCTGACGCTGCAGCCCTCCGAGCTCGCGAAGTTCGCGGTCGTGGTGTGGTGCGCCATGCTCGCCGCCAAAAAGGGTGAGCAGCTGCGCGAGTTCCAGAAGGGCGTGTTGCCGTTCGTCGTCATTCTCGTGCCGGTGACCGGTCTGATCTTTCTCGAGCCGCATCTCTCGATGGCGTTGCTCGTGGCGCTGCTCGCCGGCAGCGTGATGTTCACGGCGGGGGCGAAGATCGGGCACTTCCTGGCCCTGGGCGTCGCGGCGGGCCCGCTGCTCTTCGGCGCGGTGGCCACGGCCCAATATCGGCTCGCGCGCGTGCTGACGTTCCTGAATCCCGGCGCCGCTCCGGCGGAAGCGACATGGCAGGTCCAGCAGTCGCTCACCGGCATCGGCGCGGGCCAGCTCCTGGGAGCCGGCTTCGGACAAGGCCAGCAGAAACTCGGCTACCTGCCGTATGCGTACTCCGACTTCATTTTCTCGACGATCGGTGAGGAGTGGGGCTTCGTCGGCGTGGTCGCGATCGCGCTGCTGTTCGGCACGTTCGTGTGGCTGGGTTTCCGCATCGCGCGCCACGCGCCGGATTCCTTCGGCCAGCTGCTCGCCACCGGGATCAGCGTGATGATCGGGCTGAGCGTCGTGTTGCACATCGGGGTGAGTCTCGCGGTAATTCCAGCGACAGGCGTAACGTTGCCCTTCATGTCGTATGGCCGGTCCTCACTAATCGTTGCCCTGGCAGCGACGGGCGTGTTGGCCAGCGTGGGGCGCGCGAGACGTGCATTGTGAACGCGGATCGCGGAAGGTGGAACGCGGAACAGAAATGAAGGGTCTGCGTGTTCCGCGTTCCACGTTCCGAGTTCCGCGTTCATGAAGCTCCTGATCGCCGGGGGCGGCACCGGCGGCCACCTCATGCCCGCGCTCGCCCTCGCGCGGGTTGCCGCCGAGCAGGGCCACGACATCGTACTAGTCGGCGCGGCGCGCGGCATCGAAGCGCAGATTCTTCCGAACCATCCATTTCGATTTCATCTCCTGCCGATGGAGCCGATCTATCGCCGCGCCTGGTGGCGCAACGTGCGCTGGGCGTCCATCGCGGTGCGGGCGTGGCGCACCGCCGGTCGTGTGCTGCAGGACGAGCGGCCCGCGATTGTCATCGGCACGGGGGGATACGCCGCGGGGCCCGTCGTGTGGCGCGCGCAACGCGCCCGCATTCCGACGGTGCTGCAGGAGCAGAACGCGTTTCCGGGACTGACGCAGCGATTACTCGTGCGGGGCGCGCGGCAGGTGCATCTCGGGTTTCCGGAAGCCCGGTTCCGTCTTTCCCCAGGGCGACACACGCAGGTCTTTGTGTTCGGCAATCCCATCACGCCGCCCCCGCCGGTGCCGGTCGATCCGGATGCGGCACGCGCGGAGTTCGGCCTGTCGCCGGAGCGGCGCACGGTGTTGGTGTTCGGCGGCAGTCAGGGTGCGCGCGCGCTGAACGAGACGATCGCGCGCGTGCTACAGCGCGGCCTGCTCGGCGATGTGAACATCTTGTGGGGCACCGGCACCGCGCACGTCGATGGCTACGCGTCGCTCGCCGTGCCGGGCCGCGTGGCCGTGCGCGGATTCTTCGATCCGATCGGCGCGGCCTACGCCGCGGCTCACCTGGTCATCGCGCGCGCCGGCGCGATGACAGTCTCGGAGCTGTGCGCGTGGGGGAAGGCCAGCATCCTCGTACCGCTCCCAACCGCGGCGGCGGATCACCAGACCTTCAACGCGCGCGCGCTCGCCAACGCCGGCGCGAGCGTCCTGCTCCTCGAGCGGGAGTTCACGCCGGACGCATTCGCGAAAACCGTCGTCCCGCTCGTCCACGACGACCAACGGCTCGCCGCCCTGGCCAAAAGTGCTCGAGGACGGGGTCACCCGAACGCCGCCCGAACCATCATCGGGAAGGTATTGGAGCTTTCGCAAGTCGCGTAGATTTCCTATATTAGCTGCCCACAGATGACCTTGTTTCGAACCGGGGATCCCCGTCCCATCCATTTCATGGGCATAGCCGGGGCGGGGATGAGCGCCCTGGCTCTGATTGCCAGGCACCGGGGAGTAGCCATAACTGGCTGTGACTCAGACACTTCTGGGGCTGGCGTCGCTGACCTGACCGCCCTGGGAATTCATGTTTGGCAGGGACACGACCCCAGTCATCTCGATGGGGCGCGGGCAGTTGTGGTTACGGCGGCCGTCCCGCGCGAGCATCCCGAGCTGGATCGCGCCCGCGCGTTAGACCTCCCAGTGGTGCGTCGCGCCGACGCGCTCGGAGACCTGGTCAATGGAAGCGGGGCGAGCGGCGGGGCGGGAGGGGAGGGCAGCAAATCGACCCTCGTGGCGGTTGCCGGAACGCACGGCAAGACGACCACCACGGTGATGGTCACGGAAGCCCTCACGGCCGCCGGACGAGACCCCACAGGACTCGCTGGCGGCCGTGTCGCAGCGTGGGGCGGCAACGCGCGGATCGGTGGCGACGAGTTGTACGTCGTCGAAGCCGACGAGTACGACAAGGCGTTCTTGTCGCTGCGACCGACGGTCGCCGTGGTGAACAACGTCGAAGCCGATCACCTCGAGTGCTACGGCAGCATGGCAGCGCTGGAGGAGGCGTTCGCGGACTTTGCGGGACGCGCGGCGCGGGTGATCGTGGGGGGCGACGACGCCGGCGCGGATCGTGTTGCGCTGAAGCTGGAGGCGCCGGTGTGGCGCGTCGGTCACGGCGCGACGGCGGATGTGCGCATTCGCGCGGTGCGGCTCGAGCCGGGCGGCTCGCGCGCGACGATTGCGCTGCCGGGCGGGCAGACGGTCGAGCTCGCGCTGGCGGTGCCCGGGTTGCACAACGTCCGGAACGCGACCGCCGCGCTCGCGGTGCTACACGCGCTCGGCGCCGATGTGTTCGCCGGCGCGCGCGCACTGGCGGAGTTCCGCGGCGTGGGACGGCGGTTCGAGCGGCTGGGGGAAGCGGGTGGCGTGACGGTGGTAGACGACTACGCGCACCATCCGACGGAAGTGGCGGCGACGCTGGCCGCGGCGCGGCAGGCGTTCCCCGGTCAGCGCCTGATCGCGGTGTTTCAGCCGCACCTGTTCTCGCGCACGGCGCTGCACGGCGAAGCGTTGGGAAAGGCGCTCGCGGCCGCGGACATGGTCGTCGTCGCCCCGATCTACGCCGCGCGTGAGCAGCCGCAGCCGGGAGTGACGCATCATCTCGTCGTGCGCGGCGCGACGCGCGCGGGCGCGGCGACGGTGGGCGTGCGCGATCGGGCGGGATTGACCAATCACGTTGCCCGTGCCGTGCAGCACGGCGACGTCGTGTTCACACTGGGCGCGGGGGACATCACGCGCGTCGGACCTGAGCTGCTGCAGATATTGAGAGACGGGAGCAGGGAGCAGGGAGCAGTCGAATGAGATGGCCGCGCGCATCGCGGCGCGTGCTGTGGTGGGCCGGTGCCGTGATGATCGTGATGGCGATCTGGATGACGGCGCCGCTGCTGCTGCGCCGCATCGCGTTCTTCCGCGTGCGGCAGGTGGAGCTGGTCGGCATCCGCTATCTCGATGCCGATCAGGTGCTGGCCGCGTTGCGACTGGCGCCGCAGGCGAGTGTCTACGACGACACGGACATGCTCGCCGAGCGGTTGCGGGGATTGGATGGGGTCGCCGATGCGGTGGTGAGCCGCCGGCCGCCGGGCTCGCTCAAGGTGATCGTCCGCGAGATCGAGCCCGTGGCACTGCTCATGAACGGCCGCGGCGCGCTCGAGCCGGTGGACGCGGACGGACGGGCGCTGCCGTACGATTTGACCGGTCTCGATCTGCCGGTCGTGCCGGCCGCCGATAGCGCCGTCGTCGGTGTGCTCGCGCGGGTGCAGGCGTTCGATCCCGCGCTGTTTCAAACGATCGACGCTGCGCGGCGCACTCCGTCGCTGCGTGGTGGCGGGGCCGTGCTTCTCGAATTAGGGGCTCATCGCGTGCTGCTCGGCAGCGACGCGGGGCCGGAGGTGATCGAGGCGGTGGTCTTAGTGGCGAGAGATCTGGCGGCAAGACGGCGTTCCTACGCCGAGCTCGACGCCCGCTTCGACGGGCAGATCGTCGTGCGGCGCCGCAGCCGTGCGACAGGGATCGGGAGCGTCTGATGCCCGAGCGCCGCCTCGTCGCCGGACTCGATCTCGGCAGCACCAAGACGTGCGCGGTCATCGCGGAGGTCGCGGGCGACCTGCCGCGGTCCCCCCTGGCCAAGATTCTCGGCGTCGGTCTCGCGAAGAACAGCGGGGTGCGCCGGGGCATAGTGCGGGACATCGACGAGACGACACGGTCCGTCGCCGCGGCACTCAAAGACGCCGAACGGATGGCGGGCGCGCGCGTCAATGACGTCACGTGCGGGATCGCGGGAGAGCATGTGTCGGCCCGCGGCTCGACCGGCGTTGTGGCGGTGAGCGGTGAAGAGATCAGCCCGCAGGACGTCGCGCGCGTGAACGAGGTGGCGCGCGCCGTGTCGTTGGGACGCGACCACGAGCTGCTGCACGACATCCCCCAGGAATACGTCGTGGATCAGCAGCGCGGCATCTCGGATCCCGTCGGCATGACCGGCACGCGGCTCGAAGTGGAGATGTACCTGGTGACCGCGCAGTCGACGGCCGCGCAGAACCTCCGCAAGAGCGTGCAGCGCGCGGGGTATCGCGTGGCGGATGTGGTCCTCGAGCCGCTCGCGGCATCGTACGCGGTGCTGACCGATGACGAGAAAGAGCTCGGCGTCGCGCTGGTCGAAGTGGGCGGTAGCTCGACGGGGGTGGCGATCTTTCACGAAGGAAAAATCCGGCACCTGGCGTCGCTCAAGTACGCCGGCTCGCACGTCACGAGCGATCTGGTCCAGGGGCTCGGCGTGACGCAGTCCGACGCGGAGCGCTTGAAGGAGCGTCATGGGGCGGCGTACTCGCCGCTCGTGAGTGCGGATGAGGTCGTGAGTTTGCCGTCGACGCCGGGGCAGGGCGCGCGCACGGCGCCGCGCGAGCTGCTGGCGCACATCATCCACCAGCGTGTGGACGAGATCTTCCAGCTCGTGGGCCGCGAATTCGAGCGGGCGGGGTACGGTGCGGGCCGCTTGCCGGCGGGCGTGGTGCTGTCGGGCGGCACGGCGCACCTGCCCGGGATGGTCGAGCTGGCGCGCGAAGTCTTCGCGGTCCCGGTGCGCTCGGGGCACCCGGAGCTGGGGATTTCCGGCCTCGTCGACAGCGTGCAGGCGCCGCGCTACGCCGTGCCGGTCGGTCTCGTGCTGTATGCGGCGCGCAAATACGCGCAGGGTGGTTCCGCGCCGAGTGTGTTGTTCGGCGCCCGTCCCGAGAAGCTGTTCGCGCCACTGAAGCGATGGTTGCAGGACTTCTTCTGAGCCCTAGGGGAGAACCATGATCTTCGAACTCGAAGAAACCGTTACGCAGAACGCGCGCATGAAAGTCGTCGGCGTCGGCGGCGGTGGCGGCAACGCCCTGAACCGAATGATCGACGAGCACGTGAGCGGAGTCGAGTTCATATCGGTGAATACCGATGCGCAGGCGCTCCTCAACAACAAGGCCGATGTCAAAGTCCAGATCGGCAAGAAGCTGACGCGTGGGCTCGGCGCCGGGGCGCGGCCGGAAATCGGCCGGCAGGCCATCGAAGAGAATCGCGACGAAGTGTTGCACGCCCTGCAGGGCGCGGACCTCGTGTTCGTCACCTGCGGCATGGGCGGTGGAACCGGCACGGGCGCCGCGCCGATCATCTCGCAGGTCGCCCGCGACCTGGGGGCGCTGACGATCGGCATCTGCACCAAGCCGTTCCTGTTCGAGGGCCGCAAGCGGATGCGCCAGGCGGAAATGGGGATCGCCGAGATGCGCAAGCACGTGGACACGATGATCGTCGTCCCCAACGAGCGGCTGCTCGCCGTCGTCGGCAAGGGCATTCCGTTCCAGGACGCACTGAAAAAGGCAGACGAAGTCCTGCTGCACGCCACGCAGGGCATCTCCGCCCTCATCTGCGTCACCGGTCTGGTCAATGTAGATTTCGCGGACGTGCGCACCGTGATGCAGAACGGCGGGGCGGCGCTGATGGGCACGGGCACCGGGCGCGGCGAGAACCGCGCGATGGAAGCGGCGCAGCAGGCGATCTCGAGCCCGCTGCTCGACAACATCTCGATCGGCGGCGCGACGGGCGTCCTCATCAATATCACGGGTGGCGAAGACCTGACGCTGGGCGAAGTGACGCAGATCAGTGAAGCGATTCACGACGCGGCGGGGGACGAGGCCGAGATCATATTCGGCGCCGTGAACGATCCGGCCATGCATGGCGAGGTCCGGATCACAGTTATCGCGACGGGCTTTGATAAGACTGGAGCGGTGGCCGACGCGCTGGCCGGCATGCCGCAGCGGGCCGCCGCGGGTGTGCTGCCGTTCCGCGGGCCCGGCGCGCGGCCGACGCCGGCTCCACCGCCCGGCTTTGTGAAGCCGGGCGAGACTGCGCCAAAGCGGGGACCGGCGCAGGTACCGCTGAATCCTGAGCTGAACGAGATGGAGATTCCGACTTTTATTCGGAGACAGATGGACTAATGACGTGGGGCGGGCGAGGGAGTCATTACGTTGCAGCGGGCGCGCTCGCCGCGGGAATGCTGGTGTGGGCGGCACACGCAGCCTGGCCATCACGCGAGATTCCCGTCGCGCTGCCCATCGTCGTCACGAGCGCCTACGATGAATGGGCGGACACGCTCGGCCGTCGCGAAATGTTGTCTGATGTGCTGGAACGCGCCGGGATCACGGGCCGCGAGTACGTCGGTTTCATGAAGGCCACGCACACACTCAATCCCCGCCGCATGCAGCCCGGGCTCATCTTCGAAGTCCGGCGCGTGAAGGGGGCTGTGGTCGCCAATCGCCTCGCCGTGCGACTCGACCCCGAACGGCATCTCGTCATGGCGCGGCTCGGAGGCGATTCGGGGTGGACGGAGACGGTCCAGAATATTCCGTGGACCACCGAGCGGCTCCGCACGACTGCGGTCATTCAATCGAATCTCTACGACGCGCTCGACGCGGCGATCCCCGATTCATTTCTTCCCGTGCGCCAGCGCGTCGCGCTCGCCTGGGCCATCGCCGACGTCTATGACTGGGAGGTCGACTTCACGCGCGATCTGCGTCCCGGTGACCGCGTGGAAGTTCTGATCGAGCGGCTGCAGTCTCCGGAAGGGGAGAAACGGCTGGGCCGGATTCTGGCGGCGCGGGTGGACGTGGCGGGGACGCCGAGCTTCGCGTTCGCCTTCGAGAATCCGAACGGCTCGACCGGCTTCTACGACGATCGCGGCCGCTCGCTGCGGCGCGCGTTCCTGCGGGCGCCGCTGCGGTTCAGCCACATCTCGAGCCGCTTCGGCAGCCGCTTTCATCCGATTCTCAAGCGCTGGCGAACTCATGAGGGGACGGACTACGCCGCGTCGTACGGCACGCCGGTGCGCGCCACGGCGGACGGCATCGTCACCGAAGCGGGTCGCAATGGCGGCTACGGCAACCTGATTGAGATCCGCCACGCCAACGGCATCCGCACGCGCTACGGCCATCTCTCCAAATTCGCGAATGGCCTACACGTCGGACAGCGCGTCAGCCAGGAGCAGACGATCGGTTTCGTCGGCTCAACCGGACTCTCCACCGGTCCCCACCTGCACTATGAGTTCTTGGTCAACGGCCGGGCGACGAATCCGCAGCGCAAAGATGCCGGCGCCGGCGAGCCCGTCCCATCGAAGCTGAAGTCGGCGTTCGAGGTCGCACGCGCGCAGCTCTTCGGGGAGCTCGAACCTGGACTCGTGCCCGCGGGACCAGCGCTGGGGTCGGTGGCGGTGCCGGCCCGCGACGACTAAGTCTCCTCTCACAACAACAGGTTCCGTGGAGCTCTATCCCGCCGTTGATATCGAAGGCGGGCGCGTGGTGCGCGCCCATGGCCCCGCGGCCCAGCCGCTCGCCGCGCTGGCCGAGTTCACGCGCGCGGGTGCACGCTGGATACACCTCGTCGACATGGACCGCGCGTATGGTCGTCCGGACAACGAGCAGCTCCTCGCCGCGGTGCTGCAGGCGGCACAAGTCCGCGTGCAGGTCGGGGGCGGTTTGTTTCGCGAGCTCGACATCGAGCAGATGTTCACGCTGGGTGCTACCCGCGTGGTGATCGGGCCGCGCGGCGCGGTGGACAATGGGCTCGTCACACGACTCGTCGCCCGCCACGGCGCGCCACGTCTCGCCGTGGGCATCGACGCCAAGGGGGGTCGGGTCGCCCCACGTGGCACTGTCGATATCCTGGAGCTCACGGCGCGAGAGCTGGCGACGCGCGTCGTCGGGCTCGGAATCCGCACGATCATTTACAACGAAGTCACGCGCGACGGCAAACTCACGGGGCCCGACATCGACGGCGCCACAAAGATCGCCAGCCTGGGCGTCGATGTGATCGTTTCCGGCGGTGTGGGCTCGCTGGATGATCTACGTGCGGCGCGCGGCGCAGGCCTCGCCGGGGTCTGTGTCGGACGGGCGCTATACGAAGGCAAGTTCACGATCGCCGAGGCGCTCGCGTGTCTCTCGTGATCCTGCGGGCGACCGCGGTCCTCGCGTTGCTGCTGTTGCTGTGGAATCCATCGACCGCGCGGTTCCTCCCGGCCGGCGATCAACCGATCGTGCTGCTCGATGCGTCCCTCAGTATGAGCGGCGCGCCGTGGCGCGCGGCGCTCGATAGCGCGCGGGCGATCGCGAGACGTCGCGGCGGCGCCGTCATCTGGCGGTTCGGCACCGGCGTCGCGCCGTTCGACACGGCACCACCCGCGGCAGGAGCGAGCCGGCTCGGGCCCGCGCTCGAAGCCGCCGCCGGCCGCGCCGGGGAGGTCGTGATAGTGACCGACGGCAACGTGGATGACGTCAGCGGCATCCCGCCCGATCTCCTGCGCCGGCCGCGCATCATCGTGCAGCCGCGACCAACGTTTTTCGATGCGTACATCGCCGGGGTCGAAGGGCCGAGGCATGTGACCAGGGGCGACACGATTCGGCTCAAGGTGAGTTACGGAACGGCGGGGACGAGAGACGGGGGACGGGGGACGGGTAAGGCTCGCCTGCTAGTCTCCGTCGAAGGTCACGACCTCGCCGCACAGCCGATCACCCTTCCGGATAGCGGAGTGGTTACCACGGAGGTCACCCTTCCCGCGTCCCGCGTCCCCCGTCCCGGTTGGACCGTGCTCAACGTGCGCATCGAAGGCGTCAGTGATCAGGAGCCCCGCGACGACAGCCGTCAGTTCGTCGTCGATGTCAGTCTCGAGCCGGCCGCGGTCATCTTCGCGTCGCCGCCGGATTGGGAGGCGCGGTTTCTGGCCCGCACGCTGAGCGACGTCGCGCGTCTGCCGGTGCGCGTGTTCGTCGAGACGGAAGCGGGACGCTGGCGCGATGGCGCAACCCTGGCTCCCGTCGCGACCGCCGACCTCACTCGCGCGGCCGCGGGCGCGCGCCTGGTGATTGCCACCGGCGATCCGCAGCGCGCGCGCGAATTCACCGCGGGCCCCCGCACGAGCAGCGCGCTCCTCCTGTGGCCGACGAATGGCCAAGCCGGCGACTGGTACGTCGAGCGACCGCTTTCCTCGCCGTTCACCGCGGCACTGGCCGGCGTCCTCTGGGACTCGTTGCCGCCGGCGACCGCCGTCACGGTTTCACGCGATTCGAGTCGCACCGCGACCGTTGCCCTCACGGCGCGGCTCGCGCGGCGCGGTCCGGC
>WNGD01018367.1_pt1 | contig 14453 bp, 10 predicted proteins | sample 5400671 | NCBI WGS metagenome assembly WNGD01 (sample SAMN13153369, study PRJNA577476) | soil metagenome | isolation source: 40 cm soil or saprolite under grassland replicate 2 | place: USA:California | collected 2016-06-15
ACGTGTTGTCCGCAGCCATGAAATAGATTTCGCCAGCGAACACGTCGCACGCATTGTACCCTGCCAAACCGATTCCAGGTGCCATCGTGACCGAGAAGAATGTACTCGTCTGGGGACCGCCGCCGATCATCTCGATGCTGTCCGTCAAGAACGTTACGATGCCTTGAGGAGTGCGAACCAATCGAACTACTGGCGCAAGAAACGGCAGATTGTCAGAAACTAAGAACGACTCGTTCGGGTTTCCAACCAAAGTATCTGGACCGCCTGTGAAGTTAACCTGTAGTCCGTTAGGACCCCATATGCGCTGAAAGTTGTAAACCATCGGCAAGAAGCCCGACGGAGGCGGGTTATTCACGCTGTTAATAGGCGCAGGCAATAACGGGTTCAAACCAGGATACGTCCCGTTCGCGACGCTCGGTAGAAAGTCTCGGAAGCTCCACTTGTTCGTTGCCGCGAGCGACGGAGTATTCGGAATTTCAGTTAGCTCGAACATCGCGCCTGCGCCCGACGCAGAGTCAGCGGAACGCCAAATCACGATTGTGTCGACTTGCGGGTCAGAAGAGTAATCACCAGATAGCGTGAACACCGAACCTGAGTTCGCTCCGACCAACGACAACACTGGCGACGCAGACGAAATCGCGTTTGTGCCAGAGCCCGCAGGCGCGCCGAGATTTGGCGCGTTCGGTGGCGTCAAGCCGCCGCCCAACGGGGCAGGCGAATACTGGTCGACTAAGGAGCGAGACTTGTAGCTATACGCCCACGTTAAGCCGAACGAGAGCGAAAGAGACTGGCTCTGAATAGCAGAGATAGCCTGCCATGTAATCGTCGGTGAAGTACCGTCTGTAAGTACCGTTAACTAGTGAGCCGCCGTAGCCTTGAGAAGCTGAAGGCGGTTGAAAGCCATTCGGAGGAAGGTTCCAAGTCTGTGTAGCAGCCCAAGGTACGTTCTGTCCGACACAAACCCAGACGAGGTTCCCGTCATTTGTTAATGAGCCGTAACCGATGCCCCACGGGTTGTATACGATTGTTGCGCTGTGTGTCTCGTTCACACCTGCTGGATTATTCACAATAATCGTGTTATTCGATGGCGTCGAGACAACTGTGAACGTGCCGTTGTTTTGAGTGTTGTTTCCAGTGTTTGTGAAACCACTAACTGTAATCTGATCTCCGCTTTGTGGATTGAACGGCCAGGTGCCTGAGCCGAGCGTGTAAGTCGTTTGACTTCCGCTAATCGACGCTGTTATGCTCACAGCCGTCGCAAGAGCAGTGCCTGGTTGATGCGCGCCGCTAAGACCTGCGCCGCCCGATGTTTTGCAAACTTGAAAGTTCGTGCCATCGTATACGCAACCGAACGCTAGGTTGTGCGTAATCCACGGCACATACACGTGGGAAGCCTGCCACGCAGACTGTCCCAAACATAACCATTGAAGCTGCTTATCGTTTACCGTGCTGCCAATCGCCGAATTCTGAGGGAACGGAGCGTAGCTGCTGCCTGAGGTTCCGCCTGTTGTCGGGATGAACATGTAAACTGTTGTGCCCGACGGTGCAGGAAGATTTCCCGTTAAAATGAATCCAGGCGCGCCGCTCGTAATGGTGTTGGCGATACCGCCTGACTGCCATCCCGTGTACACGAACGACTGCTTCCAACGCATCGCTTGCATGCTCGCAGTAGTCTTATAAGTGCCAACCGCGAACCAGTTCGTGTTAAATGCAGGGTACCCATTAGACGGACCTGGGTATGCGCCGTTGAAGTTCGGACGCTGTGTAGAAGTCTGACCCAGAGAGCCCGAGTTTTTAAAGTTGCCGTACAGCACTTTCAAATCTGACGTGTTTGCAAATGCTGGCTGAGTGAAGTTGGGCGCAGGAGATTTTCCGAACCAACCCATGTCTGTGTAGAAGCCGTTCGACTTCCACTCCGCGACCACACCTGCGTTCGTCCATGTTACGCCGTTATCTACAACTGTCTGACCTTCCGACGTAGCTGTATTCCAGTTAGGCTCGCCAACTCCGCTAACACCGAACTGCGCGTTCGGGTTGGTGCCGTCAGCGTTCGTGCCAATCAACTGCCAAATTTGAGAAGTTCCGTTCGTGTCTTTCGTAAGACCCATCGTCGAGAAAATGGTAGCTGTCTGCCACGAAGTCGATGCCGAGCCTGATTGAACTACGCTCACCGACGGAGGATTCGGCGGTGCCACAATTCCCCAATTCCACGTTGTGCCGTTTGTATTCAGCGGCGTGTACTTCTTAGTGTCGACGCCGTCGCCCATGTACAGAGTGCCGTTAACCGCTACGAACTGAGTCTGTCCTGCACCGACGGACTTGCCAAACAACAATGTCTTCGAACCGTTCTGCTGGTCGTAATAAACACCGCCCGTGGTGATAGTTGAAGCAGCAACTGTCTCAGCCACGCCTGACGGGTTGTTCAATGTCAGCGTTGTAGATGTCGAAGCCGTGCAAGTGAAGGTGCCGTTATTTGTAGTCGGGTTCGTTACGAATCCAGAAACTACAAAAACAAGACCGACATAACCGTTGGACCCGCCGCCAGGGAATGTGCCGTTATAAACGGTGGTTCCAGTCGAGGCGTTTCCGCAACTTGTAATCGTGAGGTTGCCGCTCGAGCCTGTGTCGACGATAACTCGAATCGTGCCGTCCGTCAAATGGAACGAAAACGAACGGTTAGGAGGGGTCGGATACACCGATCCGCCGCCGAACACGCTCAAGCCAGGACGACGCTGAAGGGTCAGACGATTCGTTAACTCGACGTTTCTGCCTGTCAGCAATGCGTCTGGACGCCCGCCGTAGTAGCGCGATGTGTAAATGTCCGCAGGGTCGTGCAGTACCGCACGCTGGCTGTAATAGCCTGTGAACGCGCGGTCAATAAAGACAGGCACGAACTTCGGCTGCTTCTGCGTTGTTCCACCGTGTTGTTGTAATAGTGCGCCAGGCATTAGATAGTCCTAGACTGTACTCCGATGGTTCCCATACCTGCGTTTACCAAGCGCTCGCGGTCACGAGCCAAGAACTGCTGAGTGAATGCGCTCTTTTGCATGTCGCTCAAACCTGTTGCGCGAGCCAAGAATGTTTCTACACCGCGCTTACGATAAAGGGCGGCTTGCTGTTCGTCTCCGATGATGATGAACACCTCGGCTAAAAACAGCGAATTGTACACATCTGAAAACTGATTCGGAATCGGGTCCCAAGCATAGTTGTTTGCAACCGCGCTTGACGGTGCCGCTTCGGTAACGCTAGAAGCGTTTGTAACGGTCAAAGTGGTAGTCGTGCAACTCAGAACGGGAAACTTGCCGTTGTTCGCCGCGTTAGTACAGCCAGCAATCGTGGCTGTCACGCCTGCCTGAAATGAGTAAGGGTCGAAAATCCCCGTGTATATACCGTTGGCGTTTCCAACCGCTGTCACCATGAATGGTCCGAACTGCGGAGCCAATTTCTGGTACGTTACAGTGCACGTGTAAGCAGCTTCTGGCACTCCCATGAATCGGAAAGTAACCGTCTGTACTCCCGCTGCGGTAGACACCTTATGAAGCGCGACCGCAGACGGGCGCTGCTTAAACCCAGTCTTAGACAAAGTCGAATAATTTTGAACATCGTTGATTTGAAAGATTTCACCCGCGTCGTTCGTCAACGAGACCTTCTCGATATAGCCGAAGTCGTTTCCGTTAGCATTGATAGACTGAGCGTAATCCTGTGTGCCAGCCGTTAATGGGAAGCTGATCTCGTTGCGATTGAAGTACCACGTTTGGGGAGCGCCGAGGAAGGCATTTCGAATCATCGACGCGACCGAAATCGCAGGCTCCTGACCAGTCCCCGCAGTAAGCGGAATGTACTGATTGTAAGAACGCGACCAATTAATCGTAGATTGTAAGTCAAGAGTTGACATAGATTATGCTCTCGGGTAGTTGAAAGGCCAGGCTCCACCTTGAAAGTTGTTACGGCTGCGGGCCGCGCCGAATACGGTTCTGGTTACGATAAACTTGTTCTCTTCCAACTCGCGGTCTTCTGCTACGCGTAGTTCATGAAGAGCCATTTCCCATTGCTTCCACGCATCCTGAAACTTGCCACGAATAGACTTCTCAGATGAGCGCTTATAAAGTTGAGCAAGGAACCCTTCTCGGAAGAACTGGTCTAGCTCGTCTGGGAGCGGAGCCAACGTCTGCGACAAATCTACGAAGCGCACTGGCTTCATCTGCGCGGTAACGTTGAACTGCCACTGCGTGCCTGTAATAGACGGGACTGGGACGAAACGCAATCCCCACCCATTCGGGTCCAAAACGGTCCACACAGTCGTAGCGCCCGTGCCTGATACTGTCGTGCCTGGGGTTGCGTTAATCGGAGCAAGCGGGGCTGCGCTGCCTTCGGTGCCGAAACCTGTCAACAAAAGGAGATTGTTGTTGGCATCCTTAATCTGCGTGATCGGGTTCTTCGGCTGAGAAATATTACCTGATATCGGGTCCGTGTACACGCTGTTCGCGACAGGGTTGTTGCCTAACGTGCCGTTGCCTGTCTGCGCTGCGCCCCACGTTCCATAATACAGCGAGTGGTTCGGAAACCAGTTCGCACGGAAGCCTGGGTCGCCCAAACCTGGGGAGCCCGAATACTGCGCGGTGCGCTGAGGAAGCTGACGCCCTACTTCGATGCGAACGTACGGCTTCGGCTGCGCGCTGTTATTGATGTCGAACGCGATGCCGCGTTCTAACCATGATAGGTTGAGTAGCGGACCTGCGGCAGAGATAGCTGTACCCGCATGCGTTTCCACGACGCCTACATTCTTCAATACCAATGCGCCCGCCGAGGACGCAACGCACATAAATGTTCCGTTGTTTGCGCCATTGACGAATCCCGCAACCACGAACGGTACGCCAACCCACCCGCCGAAGTCGCCGCCCGAAATCGTTCCGACGTACGTGGTAGTTCCTTGCTGCGCAGAGACAACCGAGACCGCAGTCAAAGTCAGTGTTCCCGACAAACCTGCGGGGTTCACGATTGCATAATCTTGTTGAAAGCTAGTCGAGTAAATAGGAGGGAGGTCTACGCTGTTCCACTTATGGGGAAAGTTTACCGCACAAATCTTCGTCATCAAGAAGTTCGAGATGTCCAGCGCGATGCGGTGAGTGTAGCCGCCCGCATTGATGACCGCTTCCACGTCTCCGTGGGTCATCATGTCGTCGACGATGCCTTGGACAGTGGTCGAACACAGATTGTTGAAAGCAAAAAACGGGTACGCCATTTACACTCCTAGCGCATATTGAGGTGCGCTAATTTGTACAGGGGTGCAGAAGCCATACGAGGTTGCTTGAGAAGTTTGCGTCGTTGAAACGGTGCTCATCTTCTGCCTTAGAAAAAAGGGGTCGAGCTTGCCCGACCCCGAGGAAGTTAAATCTGGATGTTTGGTGTAGCTTTGATCTTGTCCATGACAGACTCTTCAGTCGTGCCGTGTCCGAGACCTGATGCGTCCGAGTAGCCTTCTGGGAAGCGCTCCGAAGACGACGGCTTGTTGCTAGAATCTTCCGCCATCTCGACTGCTTCGTTCCAGCCAATTCCAGTCCAGTTAGGAATTGAGCTACCATTGCGGTTCAAATAATCCTTCGTGTCCTTCGGCATCCACTTTGCGCCGCACAACGTGCACTTGATGATAATCTTTCGATCTGTGAACGTGTGAACGTATACCGACGGGTCGCGCTGCTGCCCGCGCTGGCGGGTCTTGCCGCCCTTAAGATGCTTGCACGCCTTCTGGTTCTCGATCTTAGCAACCGTGTACGACTCTGATTCTCTGCGGCGAGCTTTGTCCTTCTCTTGAAACTGCTTCTCAAGATTAGCTTCTTTCTCCGCGAGTCTTGCTTCTTTCACCAACAGCACGTTCAATACAGCCATCAACTGGTCGGCTGCTAACATGCCCGATTGCTTAGCCTCGTGAAGTAGAACTGCTTCATCTTTGACTTGCTTTTCGTTGCCCATATTACACCTTTAATAGGTTGGCGAAACATCTTCAACCGCCCTGCATTAATGCCCGGGGTCAGGCCTATTCGGCTAAGCTACTGCCGTTATCCTTCGAGACCCCGCTCCTCTTCATCTTGGTACGAACGTCCGTGACGCTTCTCCCAAAGAGTGCGGTAGTATCTCGCGGAATTCGCATTGGCACCTGGTGCGCCAAAAATTTGATGACACTGTCTTTCCGAGATGATGTCCTTCTCGACTAACTGCGCGGCAACCGTGCGCCAGCCGCGCGACTCTTCGCCGCTCGGGATACCGTGGCTGTCCAAGTGAAGGATAGACCACTCCCACATGAACGGAGCGTCCAGGTAGCAGACGTAGCGAAGCTTGTCTCTGTTGGGAGGATTACACCACAGCCCGACAGTTGCGCCGCCGCCGTAGTTCCTCCACTCGCTTGCGAACACAACGGCTTGAATGCCGTTTGCCTTCAACTTGTGCTCGACGAAATCTCTTGTGTTGATGGGGTTAACCTGACGAGCTTCTCGGTTCGTCAATACCTCTTGGTCAAACCACCTGTATTCAACGCCCATCTTATCTGAGCGTTCCTTCTCTTCTCGGAACGACTCTTTCGCATAGTCAGCGTAGTCGTGTGGCCACTTCACCCAGTTCGGGGTCCCACCAGCTAACATGGTCTCGATAGACTTGCGGGTGGTGCCGACGTCGTGATTCGTATGACGATCAATCTCTGCTTGTTCGGGCATTATTAAACTCATGGTATCTCCATTGTTCGCGATATAATAGAAAGGGGAGACTCGCGATGCCTCCCCTTCCTGATGTCGACTTATTGAATAGCGGGTACGCTGTCGATGAAGCGGATACGCTGTGTGTTCAAACCTGTTGCCGGGGGCAACGTTACGGTCTGGTGGAAGCGGTATGAGCACCAACCGCCGATGGTCGAAACTGGGTCGAACGACGATGCAGGGGCGTCTGTGACAACCTTGCAATCGATGGTCTTCCAATCTCCATCATCTAGATCTGTGTCGCCAGGAACCTGTAGCCATACGCCGATCATTGCGTAGTTACCGAACACGTATGTGCGGTATCCGATCTTGCCGCTACCAGAGTAGTTAGCAGTCGTGGTTACGAACGGGGTCTGCATGAAGCCGATGTTGGTGCCAGGAAGCACGATGACCTTGTTCTGGTCAGCGCCTGCGGCCGCGTCGTACTTCTCCATGTTCTCGTACTTCCACAAATCAACGATGCTGTTGTTCACAGTCGTTGCGTTGTAAAGGTCGCCAAGAACGTTAGAAGAAACTGCGCCTAGGAACATGCCACGCTTACACGGAAGCACGTTCTTCGAAACCAACTGCTGCTTCAACTGACGGATGGTTGCCAAGTCGAGAACGAAAGGCGATGCCAAAAGGCTCGACTGGTTAACGTTGGAGTCAACGCCAGAGGCGCTGTCAGCAACTGCGCTGTACAACTCGCTGATCGACTGCCCAGCTTGATAGCCGAGTTCGACTGCGCTGTTGCCAACCAAGTTGTCGATTGCGGCAGCAATAGCAAACGAACTGAAGTTTGCGTAATTGTTCCACTCACCGATCTGTGCCGGTGCCGACAACTGCGAGATAACTTCTGGATTACCAACCGTGCCGTCCGAACGCTGTGCAACGTCGCCCGAAAGCGTGTTGTACTGGAAGAACTGGCGGTTGATACCCATGTTAAGACCCTGAACGCGACGTTCTGCCGCGCCAACGAATGCGTTGGTGTTGCCCTTCAGGTTAGGAATCAATTCCTTATCGAAAATGATCGACTGTGCTGTTAGCACGTTTGCAACGTTATTTCCTACTGGATTGGGGCCTGCCATGGCAGTCACCTATCACAAGCTGCTTTAAACTCCACCGAAGGTGGGGAAATCTTAGACTTGAATGCCGTAGGCGCGACACTTCTTGACGAATTCAGGGTCCGTCGAAAGTTTGCGTCGCATTTTCTCGCCACTCATTTCCTTGACTTTCTGCATAAACTCCTTACGCGCTTGAGCAGGGTCTGCCATCACAGGTCGCTCCGCGCGAAGAGACCCAGGTTGTAGACCGCCGTTCACTCCCGGTCGACGGGCAGGTTGTGGCACATTAGGTGCCGCTGCAGGCGTCGGAGCCGTTGCTTCCACCACGGGCGTGCTTGTCTGCGCCGGTGTTGGGGCTGGTACTGCTGATGCTGTCACTGGTGCCTGAACAGGAGCGGCGGATTCCGTCGTCGGATTAGCGACTACAGGTGCTGCTGGCTGTGCTGGCGGTACTGTTCCAGTCGCGGTTGCTGGTGGATTATTCACTGGCTCCGCTGATCTCTTAGAAACCTGAACTTCAGGCTTCACTAATGTCCCATCTTCAGAAAGATCGACGAACGCGTGTTCGAGATTATCGAGCGTGTAGTTCAATCGATTCTCTGTTAAGTATGCTTTCAAGGCTTTGTCGTTCGCCTCGCACACCTTAAAATCGTATAAGTGACGGCGTAGGAACTCTACGTTGATAGATGCCATAATCAACGAGTTTGCGTTCTTATCCATCTCTGCTTCGCGCGCCGAGTACTGAGCCTCGATTGCGCTGCGAATAGCCGAAGCCATCTTCTTAGGGTCCCCTTCGGCGAGCGCGGTCTTCGCGGCTTCGGCGATTTGGACGTCGGTCAAGACGGACTTCGGTTCCTGCTTAAAAGTTAGGTTCTGCTTCTTAACGCGGTGAAACGCGCGCGTCGAGAGCACGTGGGCGTTTTGCGACTTCAAATATAGCTCGAGAAGGTTACGAGCCTCGAAGTGGGTCGAACGACCAATCGCCTCGCCGTTCTCTTCCGTGATCTGATAATCGGCTACGGCGCGGATTATCTCGCCCTTTGCGTCGCGTGTAACCGTGATGCCCGCTGCTTTCCAGCTAGCATCCTCGACCGAGTAGTCGACTGCGACGGCTGGAACAACTGGCGCGACAGGTTCTACTTGTGCTGGCACAACATCATTTGCTTGTACTGGCACAACATCATTTGCTTGTGCTGGCGCGGCTTCGGCAGCTATTGCTGCGGCTTCGGCTGCAAGCTCTTCCGTCGTAGGAGGATTGATGCGCGATGCTTCGCGGTCAACCTCAGCCTCGCGAACGGAGATAGCTTGATTGCGCTCCAACATGAGTTGGGAGAGACGTTCGGCTAGCGGAGCGTAAGTACGCCCGCTCGAGTCCGCTCGACCTGTCCTTTCGTCTTTCACTGGGACACGTCGGGTCATCAGAGCTTGCATCTCAGCGGATGCCTGCTTGTCTTCACCCTTCACTATGTTCAAAACTTGTTCCAAGGTCAGCTTCATAGCTGCCTCTAATGTGATTGCCATAACCCACCTTATTAATTCGACTACCCTCCCTCGTGGGAGGGATTACTGTTGCGGTACTTCTGGCGGACGAAATCCCTTGAACCGATTGCCTGGTCCTGCTGGTTCTTCCTGGATTCCCGCTTGCGCCTTTGATTCTGTCGATGCTCTTTGGTGAATGACTTTGCACGAATCTATAATCTGCTTCGCGAACTTGCTCATCGTGTGAGCAACCAGTTGAAGATTAGGAACAATCTTCTCGTAGTTTGGAGCCGACGGGCTAATTTTGATGCACTCTTCTGTCGACTGACGGCACGCTTCGCCTATCATTTCCAAGAGTACCAACCAGCCTGGCTGCACCGTTAACTGCGCGAGCGCTATTCTTTTTTCAAAGTCTAATTTCTCACCTAAAAATTTACGTTCCATTGGTTACATCCTTTTGGTGGGCGAGTTACCCCGCCCCCGAATTATAATGCCGTGGTAGCACCAAAGCCTTGTGTCTGCTCTGGTCCGCCCTCGATAAGAGGCTTCGTTGCCTTTTCAACAGACGCGCGGAAGGCTTCATTACCAGCCTTACCAAGCTGTCGTTGATTCTCGAGAGTCTGTTCCTGGTTGAACTTATCGCCCATCATCTTCTGCTGGCTAGCGTTCTGCGCTGCCGCGATAGCTGCTGGACTATTCGCTTGGTGCTGCTGTTTCTCTTCGTCGGTCATAGGTCTCAAGAACTTCTGAGAGAATCTCCAGCCTGCCGCTTCCGCGAAAGCTTGAAAGATAGCGTTTGCATCGAACTGGAATCCTGCGTCGTTTGCGTTCTTTACGAAGATTGGGTTAGTCATCAACTGAATCATGACTGGGAGTGCTTGAGCCATTTCCTTCTTTGCGCCCAAGCTAGAGCCAGCGAGAACCTCATAGCTCACTTGAGCTTCGCGGTACTCGATGTGGTCTACGTCGATAGAGTCATTCAACTCATCGCTGAGGATGCTGCGAATAACGCTGGTCGGCAGCAAATCATTGTCAAGGTCGTCCATCTGGTGAAGCCAAGGTTCGAAAACCTGGCGGACGAATCGTCCTGTCGGACCGTCCAAACGGCTCGCGTTCGCTGAGATGACAGCGGCAGCACCAGTACCTGACCTCATGCCTGTGGACTGCTGACCTACGTGTCCCGCGCCCTGGATTACCTGCTCGTTTGCGCCCGACGTAGATGCGCCAGACGTCTGAGACATCTGGATAACTGAAACGCTTCTGGCGACGGCGGAGGCATCTGCAAGAACTTGAAAGCCTTCTCGACATCCTCTTCGACGTCGATGATGCCGCCTTGCTGCCAACTTGTATTCTGACCTAAGGCGTTGAAACCTTTCTTTCTAAGAGCGACTGGTTGCAAGCAGTACGCAAGCAAATCTAGAGCTAGGTTCGTTACGCCTTGTTCGACAATCTGCTCGCTTCCGATCAACATGCCCAGACCTTGTCCGTAGAAATTGTCGGGGATGTTACGCCAGTTAGCCGAGAAGAACGGAATCTTGCCGTACGGGTTCGCTTCGTTACGAATCAAAATGTTGTGGCCGTTGTAGAGAAGAACCACGATAACCTTTTCGTTGTCCCAATACTCTAACAGTTCCAAAGGCGTGCGGTTCGGGTCAGCCGAAGTCTTGCTGGCACGCGGACGAGCGTGCTGCAAATATCCCATCATGCCTTCTGGGATTGTAAGTGTGATATTGTCGGGACCCGCACCTTGTGCGGACGCGAATATCTGACGCAGCGTTTCCTCTTTAGGAATGTTGTAGCCATCCGTGCCGCGAAGCTGATTCAAGTCGCTGTAGTTAGCGTAATCGCGGAAGATAACCCACTTCGATTCCCTAATGTCGCCTACTCGCAAACCTGGGTCTACCAGAACAGTACGGATATCGCAGAACTTAATCCACGGGTGTGAAACAAGCTTCGGAAAGAATTCAATCGTGAAGTCATCCGAAAGAGGCGTGTCGACTGGCGTTAACTGATTGATGCCTGTCGGAACAAGAATCTTGTTCGCCTTACGCTTGTACTTCTTAATCTTTGTCTCGTACTCTGTGTATCCCCACTTCCAAATAGCAGTACCAAGCAAAGCCATCTGCTCGATGCCGCGCTCAACCTCTTCCTCAAAACGCATCGACTTCAACTGGAAGGTGAAGATAGCCGTCTTAGCCGTGATTAAATCAGGAGACGTCTTCGGAGCAGGGCGAAGCAGGAAGCATGGGTCTTCGTAGAAGATTCCGCCCATAATCTTCGGCACAATCGCCGAAACGTGGTTCGAAACCATGAACTTCGGGACGGCTGAGTTTGAGACGTCGGAGCCTTCAATGTTGTTGGCGGACATCGGTGACTGATACAGCAAGTCCGACATTGTCCAACCGCTAGCCCACTGATTGATGTTGATGAAGTTGTCCGCAATCTCGGTGTTGTCAAGAACCAACTTAATCGCGGCTTCGGCTTTAAACTGAAGAGTATCCGTCTCCAAGTCGACGTACGTGTTCTCTATGTTAATCTCAGGAGCCGCAATGGTTTCTAGCTTCTGAATTTCTGCCACTTCGGCTGATGCAATCATAGACGCCAAGGTCCTTTATTGCCAAAAATAATCATTCTAGGGTCCTGCGGTTTCGCTGGTTTTGTTGGAGCGATCACGGGTGGGGGTTCGTTCGGATTATTCCGAGTACGGTACCACTCGCTTAACTTCATTTGACCGTCTTGGCTTGTTGCCGCTGGTCTCGATATCGTGCCAGCACCAAAATTGAACATGCGGTCATACTGCGCGTTCTTCCTGCGCTCTCTTTCTTGCTTGTCTAAAAACTTCTGTTCCTCTTCTGGGTCTGGTCTCAGATACGAGAACATATCCGCTGGAAGAACCCTGGTAGCGAGAGAAATTCCGTCTGGAATATCGTCCTTGCGACCTTTTTTCTCGCCAGTGAATCTCTCGAACTGCTTGTAAAGTTCATCAATCCAGTACCCTGAGACGAAATGAAGACGGTCGTCTCGGAGAAGAATTTCCAACCCTTTGATGCGGTTTGCTTTAGCGTTGAGCTTGTTGCTAGGATCTATCAACCGAATACTGCTCAAAACATGCGCACAACCAATCTTGTCGGCGTACGCCCTGATAGCCATCATCAACAAATCGGCTCCGAGAGCTTTTTCTATAAACGTCACAGTCGGGTTGTGCTTTCTCAAAAACAACACGATGTTTTGGGCTAAGTCGGACCCTTTCCACTTATCGTATTCGATGTCTAGAACAATCAACTCGTGAGTGTTGTCGTCTCGAACGTGGTGTCTGATAGCCGACAAGACGGAGTAATCGGACGTTCTGTTGTCCGAATAAGCCCAGTCTATGGTTACGAGCGTGTACCCGCTGGTTGGGGCGGCGTCCTTGCCGTAAGTGTGACTGCGCAATACTTCTCTTTCAAAATGGATTACTAGCTCACTAACCTCAGCAGGGTCAGTTGCAATGTTAAGCTGCTGGTTTCGGAAACTGCGTTCTTTATGAACGTTCGATGAGTTGCGCTCCTTCTTGGCTAGAAGGATGCTTCGAAGCTCTTCGAAACTGAGCTTGTACGGGAACCACAAATCAACCATTTCCTTCCTAACTTGAGACATGCCGTTAGGAAGTTCGAGTAGTTCAGCGTACTTAACCGCGAATTCAGGCTTTGGATACCAAGCTGAAATAGACAAGAAAGAGAACGGCGCTACCAAACCCTCGTCGTCTGGCTTCATACGGGTTCCGTAATAATCGTCGGTAAAATATCTGGTCCCGATGATATCTGTGAAACCCCAAGGCTCGACCAAGTCGTTCGTGCCGTTAAAGTTGTACTCCAAATTCTGACGAAGCTCTTCGTCGTTTGAATTCTTTGGGTCCACGATATCGTCCGCTTTGCGTATATCGCAACGCATACCAGTCGCGGAAGACTCCATCGACGTAATCCAGAGGTGTGGTTCCTTCGACTCCATCGTGGCTGCGGGGCAGCGAATAGGCTCGCCCGAGCGACCGTCTACACCTGATAGGATGTATTCTGGATACAAAAACTGAAACGCCGTCGGGGTGCCGCGCGGCGGGAGATAAAAATAGCGCTTGATCTCGCCCAAAAATGTTTTCGCAAGAGGGCGGAAAGCCGTGATAATCATGATGCGGATGTCGGGGCAGTTCAGCATCCACTGCACCGCATCTATCCCATCGATAGTGCTCTTCCATCCGCCTCTGGGGGCGAACAAAAGCAGAGTTCTGGTCGGCGTACCATCGGCAGCGTAACGCTTTTGATGACGAATCATGTCATTCAAGTCGCTGCGTTCAAACTCTGGGAAATACAAGCCATCAAAATTCTTCTGCACAAACTTGTCGCAAATCATCTGATGGGAGCCGTGAAACAGCCGCTTGCCGAGCAAGCCGCACAGCCAAAGCAAATTACAACGACCCTTGTGCCTAAAATCAAGCCATTGTCTGAAAGTAACGTGCCCGTCGACTTCAAAGACGCGCTTGTACTCCACCATGTCGGGGTCAATCTTGATAGTCAGACCATCGACGACGGTCTCTGTGGCTCGAATGCGGATCGCACTACTAGTGTGACTTGGGTTCGGAATATTCTGCTTTTTCTTCCCAGTCTTTTGGTCTATGTTGTCTGGGTCTTCCTGGCTGACGTCGTTATTCCCTTCGTAGATAGCCAGCAAAGCAATAGCCGAACGGCACTCGCTTTTGTAGAAGCGCCCACTCTCGTCCATCTCTATTGCCCAAGAAAGGTTCTCATCATGCTCTTGGCTGTGAAGGTCTTTTACCTCGTCCGCAACCGAGAGGTCGATGACAGGGTAAGGTTCTGGCATGCCCTTCTTACGGGCGCGCGAATTAGCCTTTCTACGTCGTGCTGCTTCTCTTACTTGTTCTGGAGTTCCATTGTTCCACGAAGTCTTTCCTGCCATTGTTCCTTCCTCGAATATTGGTACTAGCTTCCAGGCTTATCCATGTCCTCTTCGTTCGGTGATTCCTTAACGAGAGCCTTCACGGTGTACTCGCCGCTCGAGTCGTCTTTGAAAACGCCCACGACGCCGCCTGGTTGAATCTTCAAACTGTCGTAGCTCTGGTCGAAGAGACGCGATATCTCGCGCATGACCGAGCCGTGTGCCACAGCGACAATCGGGGCTCCCGATTCCTCGCCAG
>WNGD01004104.1_pt1 | contig 14451 bp, 9 predicted proteins | sample 5400671 | NCBI WGS metagenome assembly WNGD01 (sample SAMN13153369, study PRJNA577476) | soil metagenome | isolation source: 40 cm soil or saprolite under grassland replicate 2 | place: USA:California | collected 2016-06-15
AGCCAAAGATCGCCGCTGCGCCAAAGATAGTGGATTACCTGGATGAGGCCTGCCGCAAACACTTTGCCGCTGTGCAGCGCTTTCTGAATCTATACGATGTGCCTTTCGAGCTTGATCCGCTGATCGTGCGTGGCCTGGACTACTATACTCGCACGGTTTTCGAATTTACATCCGAGATCGACAAAAAGCTGGCCCTCAACGGCGGTGGACGCTACGATGGCCTGGCTGAAATACTCGGAGGCCCTCCTACGCCCGGTATTGGCTTCGGCGCAGGCATAGAGCGCACCATTGCGGAGATGAAAAAGCAGAAGATTACGCCGCCAGAAGAGGAACCCCCGCGCGCCTTTGTAGTCTACTTTGGCAAGGCGCCGGAATACAAGGAGACTGCTGTGCAGACCGTGGCGGAACTGCGTCACGCTGGCATCAAGACAGAGATGGGCTATGGCGAGCGCAGCGCAAAATCCCAGATGAAGCAGGCTAATAATTCTGGCGCGGCCTACGCAGTGCTGATTGGGGAGGAAGAGTTGAAGGGTGATTTTGTGACAGTAAAAGATCTGCAAGCGGAGGGCATGGGGACGGAAGGTAAGCAAGTCGTCGTGAGACGTGAAGAGCTGGTGGAGTACTTGAAGAGGTAGTGGCCTGTTAAGATTCATTTGACAAGCGAAATGTAGGGGCGACCCTTGCGGTCGCCCGGCCCTGGGGCTTGCCCCCGCCAGGTCCCCGCCCATCACATGAAGATTGACAAAACATTAATTTTCCTATAACTCGTGATTTTTTCGTGATAAAACACCCTCTCGCTGTGATTTTCCTGTGACATGGAGCGGTTATGCTCTTAGTAACGAACGGAATAGACAAGAAATCATGAATAAAGTCTCACACGGTGTGAGAATTGAGAATTCCGTTCTGAGAGGAGTAAAAGATCATGAGTAGCACTGTAAAGAGGGTAGTACAAATCCCTGAGCCGCCGCTAGCCCGGTTCCTATTTGCCGATACGCGGATGGCCTGGGTCTGGTTGATCATTCGTTTGTATGTAGGTTGGCAATGGCTGGTAGCTGGAACGGAAAAACTGTTCGGCTACAACATCGACATTGGATCGAAATTTGGAACTGGAAGCCTGAGTGATTCGTGGATCTTCACCTCGCACCCAGGTGCGGGTCTAGCGGGCTTTGTCCATGGCGCAGTCGCACAAACATCAGGTGCGCATCCAGCCGTTCAGGGCTGGTATGCCTGGTTCCTGCAGACCTTTGTGCAGCCTATTACGCCGTTCTGGGCCTATGTCGTCACCTTTGGTGAGGTGCTTGTCGGTCTTGGCCTGATCTTTGGTGTCTTGACGGGCATCGCCGCATTCTTCGGCGTGTTCATGAACACCAACTTCCTGCTCGCCGGCGCGGTCAGCATTAACCCGATCATCGGTGGCCTTGCCATATTCCTGATACTGGCATGGCGTATCGCTGGCTACTATGGCGTTGATCGCTGGTTGCTGCCACTGCTAGGCACCCCCTGGACAGGTTCGCTGGCCAGGCAAGAAGAAAAGGCGACGCCCAAAACACCCCCCATTCCTGTTACGACCTGATGACGGCCTTGTAGTGTGAGGGATAGCGTAGGCTAAGCCTGAAGGGGTTCGATTTTATCGAACCCCTTCAAAATGGGTGAAATCCAGTGTTATGAGGCACGGTTGTGATATCAAATCCTATTGATTCCTGCTGGAAATGTAGTGGCGAGGCTTCTCCTTTCATCTCGCCTGACTGCGAAGCAGTAGCTCTCCTTGCGGCTTGCCTGACCGCGAAGCGGTAGCTGCGCAGCAGCGTTGGCAAGCCGGATAAGTGCCAGCGCAGCGGCGTTGGCGAGATGGATAGGTGCCGGCCCTCGCCAGCTCCCACACACACACGATGTAAACGGAATTGATTTGAGATAGCGGTGGCAGTTAGGATAATTAAATACGGGAAGCTTGATGCTTCCCGTATATTTCCATTCGAAGCACGGCAGAGCACTAGAACAAGGAGACCTTGGTCTGTATCTGGGCCTCACTCATCCCACCGTTGCTGAAGGCACGCTGGAACTCTGTCTCCTCAGGTCGTATAACCAGGATCGGGAGCTTTGTAGCGCCAAGCACTCGTTCGGTCACGCTACCAAGGACCCAATGTTGAAAACCGCCTCGCCCATGTGTTGCCATGGCTATCAGATCACAGCGACCGAAAACGCCAGCGCCTTCCGCATCTTCACCATTTTCCGCCATGTGAATAATCGCGTGAGCGACATCATCATCAATTGCTACTGACCAAGTAATCGAGAGCTTGAGATCTGCTAGAGGACCTTCACGCAAGTTATCAGCGACAGAGTTTAGATAGGTTTTTGCCTTGTGCAGCGCATTTTCTTTCAAGCGTTCGATATACTCCTGATCGCCCTCCATCCCCTTTACGTCAAGGACTGGCGGTTTCACAACCCGCAAAAGATGTAATGCCCCTTTTGCAGGAGATGATAGCGCAGCAACAAGTTTCGCGGCTGGCTCAAGTGCAGCCTTTGCCAGCGCAGAGCCATCCAGCGTCACGAGCGCCTGCAGTGGATGATGGGCATCCGGTTGTGGTCGAGCAGGTAGAGGCCCTCCCTCATGCAGCACAAAGACAGGCAGAGGGCTATGTCGCGCTATCTTTTGGGCTACGCTTCCCAGCACCCAACGTTTCAAGCCAGTTTTTCCCTGACTGGACATAACGATTAAATCGGCACTGTAGGAGCAAGCAACTGAAAGGATCGTCTGAGCCACTGCTCCAAAAAGAGCTTTAGTTTCTGTTTCGATGCCCGCCAGAAGCTCTGAATTGGCAAGAGCATTCAGGTAATCCTCTGCATTCTTCAGTTCCGTCTCGATGGCTTCAGTATAGGCCGATGATGCCAGGTAAGTGCTATAGGTAGCTGGAAGGGTGGCTACCTGCACCAAAATCACCGATCCATCTGCTGCGCGTGCGATGCGTGCAGCTATAGGGAGAGCACGCTCGGCGCGAGTTGATCCATCTAGTGGTACAAGAATTCGTTTAAACATGATCATCCTCCTCACACTCTCCGATGAGAGTCCTTTCCCGTGGTGCACTAGCGTAATACTTCCATTCTATGTAGGGCATACCGCTTGTTCTTCCCTATAAGAAGGATAACCCCAGGCAATCACAGGGGCATCACAGAAGGAGGACCCAACCTCACAAGCTGCTCACAGTGCGTTGGTCGTATGAGTATGATTATTCTGCAGGTACATTGCTGCTGGGCAAAGAGGCAAGGGAATAACCCACACCTACCTTCGTAAGGATGTACCGGGCTTGTGTAGGATCAGCTTCCAGTTTGCGGCGCAGCCGATTGATATTCACTTGAAGCATGTGACTTTCACCCAGGTATTCTGGTCCCCATACATGCTCCAGCAACAAATCCTGTGTCACAACACGTCCTACATTTTGCGCCAGGTAGGCAAGAATACGATATTCGGTCGGCGTGAGTGATATCTCACGCCCAGCCATTGTTACCAGGTGCTGTGAGTAGTCAATCGCCAGATCACCGGTAGTGGTGGCTGCCCGCATACCCTGCGCAGTCTCCCTGGCTGTAAACTGCGCACGACGTAACACGGCACGTACGCGAGCCAGTAGCTCATCGACACTGAATGGCTTGGTGAGATAGTCATCCGCTCCTAAATCGAGGCCGCGAACTTTGTCTTGATCCTGCCCACGAGCAGTAACAATGATGACTGGCACCGCGGAGAATTCTCGCGCACGGTACAAGACGGTAAAGCCATCCATCTTGGGCATCATGACATCGAGTAGTACGAGATCAAGAGCGTTGCTTTCAATGATTTCAAAGGCTTGCTTGCCATCGCTTGCTGCAAGCACATCATAGCCCTCCAACTGGAGATTGCGCGTCATCAATCGTAAAAGCTGAGGGTCGTCATCAGCAGCCAAGATGGTTGTTTTCTTCCCTGGCATAATTAATCACCTATCCTTATCTATGATTTTCCTTACATATGCTTTCTTCAACAAACATTAGATAAATTCCTTAAGAAACCCGTATTTTAAATGTCGGAAATCTCATCAAGCGGTAAGCGCACATGGAAGATGCTGCCTTTACCATTCAACCTGTTTTCGGCCCAAATGAGACCGTCGTGCATCTCAACAATACTCTTGCAAATCGCCAGCCCCAGTCCAAGGCCATTGACTTCCCGCGTGAGCCTTGTGTCTACACGATGAAAGCGATCAAAGATGCGTTCAAGGTGTTCGATAGGTATACCAATACCATTATCGCACACGAGAATCTCCAACATTTGCCGAGGAATGTGCATTAATTGCTGAACATCTGCTTTGTCCTGGTTCAACTGCGATGCTTCCATTAAAGCAGGTTGAACTTGTATCACAGGATGTATTATCACCTTGATCATCCCACCCGCTGGAGAGTATTTAATAGCATTCTCGAGCAAGTTGTCCACAACCTCTCTCATGCGTCGCGGGTCAGCAAGTATGAGCGGCGCGCTATGAGCAGGAGCACCATTAGCATGCTCCAGAGAGAGTTTGAAAACGAAACGACCAGGGAATTGTTCTGAAACGCGCTCGTCGAGAGCGATTATAGCCTCATTTGTGAGGCGTGCCAGATCTACAGGAGAGCGATTAATCGTAATTGCGCCTGTCTCCAACTGTGACATTTCCAGCAGCCGCTTGATAAGAACTTCGAGCCGATCGCTAGCTTCATTAATAGCTAACAGAAACTGGTGCCTCTCCTCGCGCGAAATGCGGCGCTCATGACGAAGAAGTGTTGCGGCATATCCCTTAATCGACGCAAGAGGACTTCGCAATTCATGACTTACCGTCCCCAACAATTCAGCTTTGAGTAGCTCCATCTCGTGTAGAGCATCTCGAATTCTGGAAGCATGGAGTTCATGAATCCGTTCGACCAGTAAGATGTTCACAATCACTGCGCCCGCTGCGTCGGCGACAAAAGGCAGTAAGTGGTGACCCCTTTCAACAGCCAATGCACATTGGTTATCGTCCTCGATAGTCCAACCAATTACTAAGATCGCATGCAATGGCTGCCTGAACGAAGTTGGTGATGTCTCATCAAAGGGCGCTGTCATAGTCTCATAGGGAGACAGGATTTGCTGGTAAGGCTGCTCACTCTCCATCATAAAATCACCTAAAGAGAGTTTATAGGTAATCCAGCAAGTCATATCTGGGCTAGACTGTACATCTGCTGCCGAGGATGGGAAAGTAGTGAGAAAGGCATGAGCTTCTTCCTCTCCTACACCCTGTAGGGCTAAAGCACGAAAGGTTTTAGGATAGGATGTAGAAAGCAAGGAATGCTGCTCAGATGGCTCATCTTCATCTATTCCTAAAAGCACAGCGCCGCGCTGTGCGCAGCACAGCGCAAGCAGACGCACAAGCATTTTATCAGCAACAAGGCCCAATGCATCAATTGTGGCAGAGCCAGCATGTTGTGCTAGCTGTGCCAGGTCTACCAAAGCTGCTGCTACTTCGGGCGCTAATGATCCCTGCAAGGGTAAATTTTGTTCTACCATTTTATGCCTACGATTTCGTTATCAGCACTGCATCCATTATATTTGTCATGCAACTTACTTGTGTTTTATTATAGAATAGAGTATTCACATTCTTATCACAGAAATTGTTATGGTATCACAATCAGATCACAGAACAAGAGATCAAAATGGCGCCCCCATCCAGAATAAACAAGGTTACGCGGCAGCTTAGCACTATCTGGAACTCGCCGCGAGTTAGTGAGTTGCGTGCTGTCATGGCGAAATGGCAGAAGCAGCCCTATTCGGGTACAGTGGTGCTGGTGGCTGGTACGGTGTTGGCGACATTGCTTGTTTTGATCATTGATCGCACAATTGTACTTCTGCCCAGTCCGGGACTAATTTACCTGCCAGTTGTCGCCTTGTTGGCGTACCGTTGGAACTGGCGTTACGCTGTGATGGGGATAGTACTTGAGCTCATCTGCGTCTACTTTTTTTTCATTCCACCGAGAGATAGTTTGAAGCCCCTGAACACGTCGAGCGCAACACAGCTTATTACCCTGGCTGCTGTCACAGGGTTTGTACTGGCAATTGTGCAGCTTGCCCGCCTGCGACGCTTCATGGCAGAGCACGCGGCAGAACGCTTAACTGCTTTGAATCATATAGGCACGGCACTTGTAAGCGAATTAGAGGAGAAACGCCTGCTACATTTAATCGCAGAAACGGCGCGTGACCTGACAGGGGCAGGATTCGCGGCATTCACCTTACGACCAATAAATGAGTTGGGCCAGCCGCTCGTACCGTCTGAGGGCAACCTGTTTTCCCTGGCGGCCGTTGTCGGTGTCAGTAAAGAACAGGAGAGGATCTTTCAGCGGATGTCGCTTGGAGGGGAGGGGCTACTGGCCCCGATCTTTCGTTATGGTGTACCCGTACGCGTTGATGACGCCCTGGCATACATTCAAAAGCCTGAGAATACCCAGGCTTCAAAATTACGAGCCAGATCGATTGAGTCCAGAGACTCTGCAAGACAAGCAGCATTTGACTACTCCCAGGGACGCCTGGCGAAGGAAGGATTGCATTCACTAGGGGTTCCTCGTGCTCATCCAATCGTGCGCAGTTTCCTGGGAGCCCCGTTGCTTGACCGCAACGGAAATGTGCGCGGGGGGTTGCTCCTGGGCCATGTTGAGCCAGGTAGGTTCACATACGATGATGAGCTCTTGCTGGTTGGCCTGGCAGCAGAGGCAGCAGTTGCGCTGGAGAACGCCCGGCTGTACAGTGCAGCCCAGTCGCAGGCACAGGAACTTGATGCCATTTTTGAAAGTATAGTTGATGGAGTAGCCCTGGTAGACGATAAGGGAAAGTTGCTGCGCGAGAATAGAACGGCTCACCGTTTGCTCAAAGCCCTGGAAAAAAATGCTGAAGGAACGGAAGAGCTGTTACGCACAGCAGCGGAACATGCACTGAATGGCGAAGTAGACCACAGTATACCTGTGACTGTGGCTGATGATTCAAAAGAGGCACGGGAGTATCTTGTCAGCGCTTCCCCACTGCGACAGCCAGGTGGCTCCGGGCCTTTAAAAGCGTACAATGGCCCTGATACATCAGGGCTCAACAGATTGGACAATAACATGACTGGCGGTTCACAGGAAGTAGTCTCGGGAGCCGTAGTGGTTTTGCATGATGTGACTGAGGCCAACCGGCTCTTGCAAGAACGCCAGGCTCATGCTGAAACTGAAGAGCGGCGGGCATTGCTGCAGACAGTAATTGATGAGCTACCCAGCAGCGTGTATCTTGTTCGCGGGCATGATGCAAGGCTGGTGCTTGCCAATCGTGCGGTTGCAGAACTATGGGGAGCTTCCTGGGCATACGACCAACCTATGAGTGATTTTCTGGCGACTAACAGTATACGAGTCTTTCACTTTGATGGTCGTCCCCTGGAACTGCCAGACTTTGCAACACTGCGAGCTGTGCAGTCTGGCGAATCGGTGCGCCATCAGCAGGAGATTATTGTGCACCGCGATGGCACGACACTGCCAGTACTGGTAAACGCAGTAGCCCTGAATCCACTTGTATTAGCCTGGACATCTGCAGATGGCGCAAACGGTAAAAGGGGAGAATCCGAGCCAGCTGCAATTGTCGTACATCAGGATGTAACAGCGTTGAAAGAAGCAGAGCGGCTGAAAGATGAGTTCATTGGCATTGCAGCGCACGAACTACGCTCTCCTCTGGCCGTCGTTAAAGGTTTCGCGCAGACACTGATTTTGCAGACGAAGCGCGGCAAGGGGCCTGAACTGGCCGATTGGCAGATGGAGGCTATTCAGGATATTGATCAGGCAACAAGCCGGCTGGTCGAACTTACCGAAGATCTGCTCGATGTAACACGCTTGCAGGCGGGACGACTCGAATTGCACTTCGAGCCCACCGACCTGGTTGCGCTGGTCCAGCGCACTCTAACGCGGTTCCGTGTGATAACTGAGCGGCTTACTATCTCTGTGAATGCTACGTCGGAACATATGGTTGTGATGGCAGACCATCGCCGCATCGAGCAGGTACTCAGCAACCTCATCAATAATGCAATCAAGTATAGCCCTGATGAAGGCGATATAGAGATCTCGCTGCAAGAAGATCAGAAAGCCAGGGCTGCACTGCTCAGTGTGCGCGATCACGGCATAGGTATTCCTGCTCATCAACAAGGTCGCATTTTTAGTCGTTTTATGCGGGCGGACAATGCCCATGCCTACAATATCGGTGGGACGGGCCTGGGACTCTACCTTTGCCGGGAACTGGTCGAGCGACATGGTGGCCGCATTTGGTTCGAATCAGTCGAGGGGCAGGGTTCTACTTTCTGTGTTTCATTGCCGCTGGCCACAATTGATTAGTTTTCCGGAGGCTTATTCCGCTCCTGCTGGCTCCGGCATTTGGCCCGGTGATAGTTGGTTACTTAAGCACAACTTTTGGCTGGAACGCCATCTTTACCGTCAATATTCCGATTGGTATAGTGGCCTTTATCCTCGCACTCATTGTGCTGCGTGGGCGCGCCAGGGAGCTCGAGGCAAACGGGGGAAGGAGAGCGGGGAGAAGGTTGAGGAGCAAGTTTCGGTGGCTAGCGAGTAGTATAGTGTGATCAGCCTGTGATTTTTCCTGCGTGAAATGTGATGAGTTGCTGATGCGCTCGATGTAAAATACTACCATAGGTGGCAAGCGGACCACCCAGGCAGAAGATAACAGAGTACTTCTGCCGTGAGCGAAGGCCAAATTGGACTCCAGGGTTGAACCGGAGAGGCAGGCACCTCGCTCACAGTGTTTTATGAGATAATAAAAATATGGAAAAGAAGAAAAGTATAAGCTCAAAAGATCTCAATATTGATTTGCCATCCGGGAAAGAATCAGAAGTCTTCAGATGGTTTTTAGCGTGTCTTCTGTTTGGTAAGCCCATTCAGCAGGAAGTCGCCAAGAGGACATATTTTGTCTTTCTTGAAGAGGGATTAGACAATCCAGATGCAATTATCAAAGCTGGATGGGATAAATTGGTTGAGGTTTTGGATAAAGGACATTACGTCCGATTTGATTATTCAACTGCCACGAAACTTCTTGATGTTTGTAAAGCACTTAAAGAAAAATATGGCAATCTCAGTAACTTAATTGCCCAATCAAAAAATCAAGCAGATTTAGCAAAAAGATTAGAAGAGTTTAAAGGAGTGGGGCCAGTCACTGTTCGCATTTTTCTCAGAGATCTTTTACCGTTTTTTAAACCATTTCAGGAAACATAAAAGGGGAGCTTACACCTTCAAGTATCTCTCCTGGTCATCACATTTTCGTCCCAATAATTGAGCATAACATCACGAGTGACTTACAATTGCTCTTCTATTTTAGAGATCAGCATCTGCAGAAAAAAAACCAGCAACAATGCCCGCATCATAAAAGCCACGGGCATTGTTGGAAGGATATGGCGTGCGCGATAAACTTCTGCTGAGCCTTGTCCTCAGAGCCTGCCCTGAGCGAAGCGAAAGGAAAGAAGGAGCAGCGAAGTATCGGGCCCCTACATTTATTCTTCTTCGGTGATCGTATAAGGTGGCGTCTCAATCGGCACGCGATATCCACGCACATGGTCGCCAGCATTATTGGATTGAGAATTTTCCGGAGATTGGATCATGAGATCACTGGTGATAGAACGAACAAGGCGCTCGATGCGATCCCAACGCGCCGGGTAGCGATCAGCGTAAAATTTCTCTTTTCCCTCAACGTCATAGATGTAGAAGGTGTAGTCTTGATCCCCATAACGATAATCCGCCCTGGTGTAAGGAATGCGCACCAATTCCAGTACTTGCAAGCTAGCGCGTGTTTGTGTCTTTGGATCACTTGCGCGAGCGCCCCCTGGAGCATGCTGATCCTCACTGGCATTATTAACCAGTTGGATGGCCAACCGCCATACATCCATGGGAACGCCTTCAGGGGGCGCATCAGCATAAAGAGGCTCACTCACCTCCGTATTGTAGATCAAGTCTCCAGAAGCATTAATCAGACGCTGCTCAGGAAGGGCAGCGGTACCGACTATCTGCTTCTGCATTCCCAGGTCAAAGCGTCGCACGATCTCATAATGATGTACTACTTTACCAGTACCCCCACAATATGTACACATCTCTGTTTTTGCGCCCTTACAGTTGGCACAGACGCGCTTTCCAGTTCCACAGGTGCATTCCACTTCGCCATTTTCGCAATCGGGGCATGGAATAGTGCGTCCCTTACTGGCAGGATCAGTATCGACAGGATTAGGGATGGGGACGCCTTGCTCGCGAATTCCCTCGAAGATATCCGACACCTTTTCGTTGAATGAACTTGTCAGGCCTTCGGCCCGTCTCTGAAAAAATGGCTTCTTCTTTGTATCAGTCCAATCTGCAATGTAGCCACGACCATGGCAGGTCGCGCAGCGAATCCTGGTACGTCCCTTGCAATCTGGACAGATCACCCAACCACGCCCGGTGCAAGTTGCGCAAAGAAGGCGTCCCGTGCTATTGCAGGCGGTGCAGGATAACTCCTCGTCCAGCCCTTCAAGACGAGTGCGGCTTTCTGGCGCTCGCAAGCCTATGACTACCGGTAATTCATAATCCCACACAGGCAGTAACGGTTGCAGTTTTCCTAAAGGACGCCCGGTATAGGGTTCCGACACCATTTCCAGACTGCGCGTTTCCCAGCGTGTCTGTATCGTGACCTCCCATGCTTCATCTTCGCTCCAGGAGACGAGATCCATGTATGTGCCCAGCTCACGAGCAAGCTGCCAGTTTCCGGCACTCCACATGTTAGCCAGGTAGCGAATCCGCTCTTCTTCGACGCTCGAGGACCTACGAGGTTCAAGCGGCGCATTCGTTTGCTGCCAGTATTCGCTGGCTTTATCTACGATTCGCTTGATACGCTGCTGCGCTTCACTGGTGCCTTCTACTACTTTACGCCGAATCTCTTCGATGCGTTGGTCCAAGTCAACCTGGTTGGGCCACTCTGGCCCTGTCTGTGTTCCAGGGTCCTGTTCCCATTCATCACCCATAATAAAGTCCTCCCGTGCTGGCGCTAATCCAATGAATTGCGCCCTATCAACAATGTGCTTTACAACATCATATACGATGAGAACAACCAAGGGTTGTAGGCAATGAGACCGATTTAGCATGTTTCAGGTGGAGTGGAAACCTGAACATAGACATGCTCGCGACCCTTCCCCATGAGTGCGATAATGCACATTAACAAATTAACCCGGCAATGAATGTAGGGGCCGATTTATCGGCCTTCGATGGATGTTCCGATACCCCGCATAACTTGTTAAAACGCATAATCGGACTCCTAAATGAGGGCCACGATTTCTTCCTGAACTGGTGTACCCGTTACTTCGACATCGTGTTCGTGAATGAGCAGGTTGACTTCACTGCGTATCCCAAATTCAGGGAGGTAGATACCAGGCTCCATTGAGCAGCAGATAGAAGGGAGCAATAGACGATTGTCCTGTGTCTCAAGGTTATCGAGATTCACGCCGTTACCATGCACGATGGTGCCGATGCTATGGCCGCTACGATGCACGAAGTAATCGGCGTAGCCAGCATTGGCGATTACCGCGCGTGTAACGTCATCTACTTGGCGACCCTCGACGCTCTGCCCGGCTGCCAGTTGCTCGCGCACAAAGGCAATTCCCTTGTTACGCGCTTGCCGCACAATCTCGAAAATTTCTCGCTGTTGTGCAGGAATATCGTCTTGTGTTCCGGCAAAAGCCATCCAGGTATAATCGGCAATAATAGCTTCGGTTTCTGGAAGACGGGCCCAAAAGTCGAACAGGATCAAGTCACCCTCCTGAATCGGGCTGTGATTATCGCTGGTTGGTTCATAGTGCGGGTTGCTGGCGTTGGCGTTGACTGCTACATGCGGAGGGTCGTCCATTATCAGTCCTGCATGTCGTATGAGAGCCATAAAACGTCTTGCTACAGTATATTCACTTAAGGCTTCACCTGCGCGCAGGTCGTTGCCCAATGCGACGAAAAGCGCATCTTTCGCTGCAATGAGCCGCCGTCCAGCCTCACGGTGGCTCTCCATCTGCGCTACGCTGAGTTGTGCTACAAAACGCTGTGCAATGTTGGCTGAACTGACGATCTCAACACCATAGGAACGCACCAGTTCGAGCGTACCTCCATCGATGCGCGACATATATGGTATGGCATTCATTGGGGAGTATTCCATTGCTATGCGTTTACCAGCCACTAATATTGCCCCGAGGTGGGTTTGCATCTCCTGCCAGGCACGAAATACACGCTGCTCTCCTGGCAATGAGTGGAGTACGTGCGGTTCAACAGCGCTGACCAGGGCTGTGGGGGTACCCTGGACGGGAATGAAATAGAACCAGCGGCGTGAAAAGAAACTGTCGAGAGGTAATGACAAGACCTGATAAGCGATGGGGTTTGACTTACGAAAGTCATAAAAGAGCCAACCATCAAGGCCCTCGCTGTCTAGGGCCTGCTGAATTTGCTCAAGGTCCAGCATAATCAACTCCTCCTCAGATAAATAGATTATGTGGTATTGTATCACGTCTTCATGCTCATGATTTATTTTTTTTACATTGACTTGAAGATAACGCTGATAAGTATTATTATACGTTGTGATTTAGCGCGCGATAGAGTGACCAACCATGTAACTTGCTCTATACAGGATATCCAGGAAGGTTCAGCTTGGAAAATGGGTAACGAGGTAACCCAGAAGGGGCGATTTTCACTATTACCCCCAGGGAAAGTGCCGCCTGACAAACGAGCAGATAAGCGGTACTCATTCAGGATGCGCATCTTTATTTATACCTTCCTGCTCTTTACTATACTAGCAGGTGGCGGTCTTGCCTATGGTTACTCTTACTTTGAAAAGAATATTCAAATTCCTCTACAGAAATTTTTCCATCCAGTCAGTCGCAGCAGCAACGAACCAGCAGCTCCTGATGACAGCGCCATTACTGGGCGACCATGGAATATTCTTCTGCTTGGCAGCGATAATGATAATAAATATAGCTTTCCCGCCCTGCTCACGCAAGTTATGATGGTTGTGCATGTCGATCCTGATAACAATAGTGTCTATATGGTCTCAATTCCGCGGGACTCGTGGGTATATGTGCCAGTAAACGGTGCTATGCATAAAATTGACCAGGCTTTTTTCTTTGGAGCTGTCCAGCACAATAGCTTTGATGATGGCGTTCGGTCCGCCAGGCAAACTGTTGAGCAGGATTATGGCCTTACGATTGACCGCTATGCCTGGGTGGGATTAAGTGGCTTTGCAAGCGTTATCGATACACTTGGAGGCGTCGATATTGACGTGACACATCCCATCGTCGATGATCTCTATCCTGATGACACGCGAGCCAATCCAAAAGATCCTTTCGCGGTCAAACGTATCTACCTAGCATCTGGTCCGCAACATTTGAATGGGCTGGAAGCGCTAGAATATGTGCGCTCCCGCCATGCTGATCTCGTGGGTGATATCGGGCGTACTAACCGGCAGCAAGAGATACTGGAGGCACTTAAAAAGAAATTGACTGTGCCAAATATTATAAGCCATTTACAGGATCTGATTGCGGATTTAGCGGGCAAGGTTTACACGGACATGAGTTCCCAGGAAATATTCGCGTTCGCCAATTTTGGCCGTAATCTTCCCAGTTCTGGTGTACAGCGAATTACGTTGGGACCGGGGAGGGGCAATCACGATTATGGGGATCTTTCCACGGTATATGATCCATCCATAGACGCTAACCAGAGCGTGGTAGTACCACGCTGCGAGAATATTGGGCCTCTGTTTAGTAATATCTTTGGGTCGATGATTTGCAATGTTAATGGTGGGTAGCATCAATTCCGTATAAGGAGCCAATTTGATCGAACAGCAGCAGGGCCAGATGCGCTATGTGCAATTTGGCCACTATCTTCAATTCTCTGAGTTAATACATGGTAGCTTTACACGATTGGGAGGACATAGCAAGGCCCCTTATTGGGGGCTGAATGTCTCATTGAGCTGCGGTGATGATTTTGAGACTGTGATACGTAATCGCTTGCTTGCGCTCAAAGCACTACATATTGAGACATACCGGTGTGCTACAGTGTGGATGGTACATGGCGCTGGGGTTGCTATCCTGGATAGAGATACCTGGGATGATTGGAATATTGACTGGCCTCACCGCTCCTATCAAGTAGATCAGCACAAATTGATCTGGACGATTAAGCCAAGGCGCAAAGCTGACGCGATCATTACAAGGCAGCGTGGAGTGGCGCTCGCGATGTCCTCCGCCGACTGTATTCCCTTGATGTTCTATGACCCCGTGCAGGGTGTGATAGGTATGGCGCATGCAGGATGGCGAGGCACGGCTCGTGGCATTGCTGCCGCGACTGTTGATGCAATGGTCGAGCAGTTTGGCAGCCTGCCACGCAATATCTATGTGGGTATAGGCCCATCAATTG
>WNGD01004749.1_pt1 | contig 14451 bp, 10 predicted proteins | sample 5400671 | NCBI WGS metagenome assembly WNGD01 (sample SAMN13153369, study PRJNA577476) | soil metagenome | isolation source: 40 cm soil or saprolite under grassland replicate 2 | place: USA:California | collected 2016-06-15
CGAGTATGTAAGGTCGTCACCTGCTGTTTTGTTTGCGACAGATGGGGAGCGGGTGGAGCGCTTGCGCTTATCGTCCGTCAAAAGGTCGAAACCTCGAGTGATGCCACATCATCGACCCGTATCGTCTCCGTCGTGTAGAACGGTTCGCCGTAGCGGCAACGAATCAGCGATCCGTAGTGCGCGGCATGATGGCGAATCAGATCGAAGAGCGGTTCGCCGTTGGGGTAAACTTCCCCGGCCTGAACCGCGTCACCGAACTGGGACTCGTAACACCGGATCGCTTCGAGCTTTTTCTCGAACGCCTCGGTGATGTCGACGACGAAGGTGGGCTTTTGATGGTCTTCGCGGAAGGAGAGCGCGTGGAGCACCTTGAGCGGGCGATGCGGGGCAACTTTCGGCTGGATCTTTTTCAGTCCGGCGACGAAGGATGCGTCGCGCACCAGTTGCGCAACGATTGGGTGATCGGGATGTCGGCCGTGCTGAGAGTGAGTGATAACGACTTTCGGCTGAAGGCGCCGAATCACGAGCGCCACTTTTGCCCGCGTGTCAGGGGTGTTCTCGATGCCACCATCGGGAAGGCCCAGATTTTCGCGCACCGCGACGCCCATCACCTTTGCGGCCTTCGCCGCCTCGATGGCGCGAAGCTCCGGAGTGCCCCGACTGGCCATCTCGCCCGCGGCAAGATCCAGGATTCCAGTTGTCCTGCCGAGCATTTGCGCGCGGATCAGCGTTCCGCCGCAAATGAGCTCGATGTCGTCGGGGTGTGCGGCAATGGCGAGAACATCGACGCGTTTCATGCGGAGAATCTACTCGTAGCGCAGAGCAGCGATTGGATCGAGCTTGGCTGCGCGCTGCGCCGGTAGCATTCCGAAAATCAGCCCAATGCCGACCGAAACAATCACCGCTACAACAGTCAGTCCGACGGGGACTCCAGCGTCGATCTTCATCGCCAGGGTCGCCAACCGACCAAACGTGAGGCCAATGAGAATTCCCAGCGCACCGCCAAAGCCGGTGAGCGTCGCGGCTTCGACCAGGAACTGGAAAAGAATTTCTTTTCTCGTCGCGCCGAGTGCTTTGCGGATGCCTATCTCGCGCGTGCGGCTGGTGACGGAGACCATCATGATTGCCATCACGCCGATGCCGCCGACCAACAGCCCGACGCTGGACAACACGATCATCACCAGAAAGAAGACTCCAGTGATTTTATTGAAGGTGTCCAGAATTTGGTCCTGGGTGATCAGATCGAAGTTGTTTTTGTCGGCGGGGCGCAGCCGGCGCATTTCCCGCAGCGCAATCGTCACTGCTTCCTGCGCCTGTACTGTGGTGACTGACAGCTTGGGCTTGACGGGGATATAGAGCGCGTTCGTCTTATCGATGGTGAACTGATGGTCCATCATCTCGTATGGTATGATCGCGCCGATGTCCTGACCGGGCGGGGAGAAAATGTTTTCGGGCTGGGCATAGAGGCCGATTACCCGAGCGGGGCGTCCGCTGATTCTGATCTGTTTGTCGAGAACAGACTCCCGGCCGAATAACTTCCTCGCGGCATTCTCGTCCAGCACCGCGACGCTGGACCCTGCCGCGAGCTCCGCTGGCGTAAACCAGCGTCCGTCGAGCAGTTCGCCACCCTGTATCTCCTGATAACGATCATCAGCGCCCATGATGAGCACGTTTTGCGTTCGCTGCGCCTCGTATGAGAGTCGACCGTTGTTCTGCGCCCAGATTGCCGCGTAAGAGATCTCGGGTAGCTGCTTGATTCTGTCCGCCTCCGCCTGGACGAGATCGGGTCGGACACGAATCCATTTTGGCAAGCGGTCTGGATTTACCGGCGTCTGCGAGAACACTTTGACGACGTAGAACGTCGTCGGTCCGGCGATCTCGATCGTGCGAACGATCTGATCCTGAATTCCCTGGACGATCGCTGCCATCGTCATCACGGTTGAAACGCCGATGACCACACCGAGGATGGTGAGAGACGAGCGCAGTTTGTTCGCGCGGAGGGTGTCCACGGCGATCTGCACGTTGCTCCGGATTCGCTCGGCGATGATCATTCGGCCCGTAATGCGTCAATGGGGTCGAGCTGCGCCGCGCGCGACGCCGGATACACGCCAAACAGAACTCCAACTCCCGCACCCAGCGAGAGGGCAAGCATCACCGACCATAGGCTCACTCGCGCTGGTAGCGGCGACGCGAGGCTGACCAGACTCGCCAGTCCCCAGCCGGCGATAACGCCGAACAATCCACCGAAGGTCGCCAGCACGATCGCCTCGACGAGGAACTGACGCTGGATGTCGCCCCGCTTGGCGCCCATGGCCTTGCGCACACCGATCTCGTGGGTTCGCTCTGTCACGGACATCAGCATGATGTTCATGATGACGATGCCGCCAACCACGACTCCAATGGCAACGATCGCCGGAATAACGGAGAACAAAATGCGCGTCAGGTTTTTCCAGAATTCCACCAGCGCGTCAGCCGTCTCGACGGAGTAATCGGGCTCGTCAGAGGGCCGCAGATGGTGCGCGACACGCATCGCTTCATCTGCGCGCAGCATTCCACCCGGGACGAGATCGGCGCTGGGCATCTTGACCGAGACGTTGTTCGTCTTTCGCCGACCGAAGACCATCTCGAAGTTGGGCAGCGGCAGGAGGATGAATCCATCGAACGATTGTCCGAGCACGCGGCCCTTCTTGGCGATCGTTCCCACGACGGTGAAACGCTGGCCGAGGATGCGGATGTCCTGGCCTACCGGATCGACGTTCTCGAATAGCTTCTCCGCGATGTCCGCACCGATCACCGCGACGGCGTGGTGATCGCGCACGTCTAGATCGCTGATGGGACGTCCGCTGGCGAAGACGTAATCCTGGACGACCTGGTAAGGCGCAGTGATGCCGAAGATGGCGACGTCGGCTTGGGTTCTGTTCTTCCACACGACATCCGCGATGGGAACAGGCCAACCGGTTTGCATGCTGACCGCTACCGCTTCGGGTACGGCAGCCATGACGGCTTCGGCGTCGGATTCGGTGAGGCGCGGACGCCTTTGCAGCCGGCGCCACTCTTCGTCGTCGAAGAGCCCGATGCGAATCGGAGTTCGCCTCACCTGAAAGGTATTTGCGCCAATCAGAGCGCTCGCCAGGTTCTCCTTGACGTAGGCGTTCATCCCCGAGATGATCGCGACTACTGCTACCAGGAACGCTACCGACACGATGATTCCGAGCAGCGTGAAGAAAGACCGCAGCTTGTTGACGCGGATCTGCTGGAGTGCCGTGGTGATTACGTCGGCGAAGCGCATGACCTAATTTCGGCCTGCGACGGCGCTCGCGCTACGAGGCGAAACTACGGATCTACTACTCGTACCGTAGCGCTTCGACCGGATCGAGCCTCGCTGCGCGCGCGGCGGGCAGCAGGCCAAACAGAATTCCTGTAAACGCGCTGGTAGCCAGCGCCGCCACGACTGCGGACAGCGGAGTAGACGCGGGCACGGCAGGGAACGCGGTCTTGATTCCCAACGCCACCAGAATGCCGAGGACGAGTCCAATCGATGCGCCAATGCTGGTGAGTGTCGCTGCCTCGACCAGGAACTGCCAGAGGATCGCGCTCTTGGTTGCACCAAGGGCTTTTCGCACTCCGATCTCGCGCGTCCGCTCGGTGACGCTGATCATCATGATCGCGACGACGCCAACGCCGCCGACAAGCAATCCAACCGAGGAGAGCGCAAGTCCCACAACGAAGAACGTGCCGAATAGCTTGTTGTAGATACCCATCAAACGATCTTGCGTCACGATCTCAAAGTTGTTCTTGGCGGTCGACCTCAATCCGCGGCTCGCGCGCAGTAGCGCCGTGACATCGTCTGTTGCTTCTTCAGTCGTCACGCCGGGCTCCGGCTTGACGATGAAATCGACGCCACGCATCCAGGGATTCAGACTGCGGCGTGCCGACTCGAACGGGACAATCGCCTTCGCCTGATCACCGCCGCCTGCAGACGTCGGCGTTCCCATTGGACTCGCCGTGTAGTGATAGATACCGATCACCTGAAAGCCGACCCCATCGACGTTGATCGTTTTGTCGATCGGATCCGATGTTCCGAACAGCCGCTCCGCAAGCTTCTGGTTGACGATGATCACGCGCGCCGCTGTCGTATTCTCGGCGTAGGTGAAGCTGCGGCCGGGATAGATGTCACCGCCATCTACGTCCACCCAATTCGGCGTGTAGATCTCCATACCCGTGTTAACCTGCTTGTCCTTGTAGGTAAACTTGGCGCCGCTGCCAAGGTGCGCCGTGACCGCTTTGATCGTGGGCAGACGCTCGAGCGCGGTTGCCTCGTCGATTGTCAAAGGCGGATTGCGGCGCTCCGGGCAGGTCTCGTCAGACCCGTCGCACGCCTGGAATCCACTGATCGGCCGCCGATAGATGTAGAACGACGTCGGGCCAGCTGCCTCCAGGTCCCGGGCGAAGCTCTCGTTGATACCGCGCACTACCGACGACATCGCTACCACCACGAACACGCCGATTGCGACACCCATAATGGTTAGCGCTGCGCGCACCTTGTTCGAGCGGATGGAGTCGATTGCCATGCCCACTCCCTCGAACGCGCTGAAGATGCGATCCGTGATTCGCATCACTATTCCCTTCTCAGCGCTTCGATCGGGTCGAGCGACGCGGCTCGACGAGCCGGATAGACGCCCGAGATGATTCCGACCACGGTTCCGAGCAGCGTCGCCACAACGATGGACCATGGCGCAATTGCGGCGGGAAGCGGCGTCTTCCACTCGACCACTTTAGCGATCACGATGCCGAGCAGGATTCCGATGATCGCGCCCAGCGTGCTCAACGTCGCCGCTTCGACCAGGAACTGACGCATGATGTCACGCCGCCTCGCGCCGAGGGATTTCCGGATTCCAATCTCACGCGTGCGCTCGGCCACTGCGACGAGCATGATGTTCATGATCACGAGTCCGCCGACAATGAGCCCGATTGCCGGGAAGGCCGTCCCGGCCATGGTCATCACCTTCTTCAGTTTGTCCATGAAAGCCAGCGCGCTGGCCGACGTCTCCATGAAGAAGTTGTCCGGCTCGCTCGGTCTCAGCTTGCGCCGTCCGCGCATCACCTCGCGCACGGACTCCATCGCGTCGGTCATCGTCAGCGATGTCGGAGTCTGCACCATGATTCCATCCACGTCGCCGCGTGGATTGGTGAAGTGATGGAGTGGTGAGTTGTAGGGAGCGATCGCGACGCGGTCCAGCGAGAGCCCGAAAACGGAGCCCTGTTTCTCGAGCACTCCAATGACTGTGTACGGCATCCCCTTGATGCGGAGCTGACGACCAAGTGGATCGAGATCCCTGAAGAAGTACTTCGCGACTTCGTCGCCGATGACTACTACCGGCGCACCGAGCGACGATTCCTGCTGTGTGAAGAGGCGTCCGAGGCGAACGTCGTATTTCTTGATCGTGAAGTAATCCCCGTCGACGGCGTGCGCCTCTACCTGTTTGGGACGGGAGTACTGCGATTGAGCCTGAAGAAATTCCTGACTCTCCACCGCGTATCTCGACCCGGGCGGCAGCACGCTCGAGACCAGCGGCAGGTCGGAGTGATAAATGCGGGGCCGACGGAGCCACGACCGCCATTCCTCCTCTGAGCCGGCGCCATCGCCGAACCACGGAAAGCGCCGCAGCGTGAAGGTATTCACGCCGAGCATCTTCGCCGCGAAATCGTTTTCCATGTAGCTGCTCATTCCCTGCACGATGGAGATCACGGCGATCAGGAACATTACCCCGATACAAACGCCGAGGAGCGTGAAGAAGCTTTTCAGCTTCTGAACGCGGATCTGCGCCAGAGCGAGCCAGATGGCCTCGACGAACGGCATTGTTATTCCTTCGACGAGGAAATCTTGGGTGGTGCGATTCCGGCTGACTTGATGAATGTCGCGCGCTTCTCGTCGCTGGCGATCATTCCGTCGTGCAGGAGGATGACGCGGCGGGCGTGCGCTGCGATGTCCGCCTCGTGGGTGACCATGATGACGGTCTGACCCTGCTCCGACAGGCCCTCGAAGACGCGCATTATCTCTTCCGACGTCGTCGAGTCGAGATTTCCAGTTGGCTCGTCGGCTAAAAGAATGGTCGGCTGGTTAACGAGTGCGCGGGCAATCGCAACGCGCTGGCGCTGACCGCCGGAGAGCTCGTTCGGCCGGTGGTGGACGCGATCGCCGAGTTGGACGCGCTCGAGCGCCTCAGTCGCCCGTTTCTTTCTCTCGTCGGCGGAAACGCCGGCGTAAACGAGTGGGAGCTCGACGTTGTGGAGCGCGGTAGCGCGCGGGAGCAGGTTGAACGTCTGGAAGACGAAGCCGATCTCGCGATTTCTGACGCGTGCGAGCTCATCCTCGTCCTTGTCGGATACGAGCTCGCCAGCCAGCCAGTATTCGCCCGCATTCGGAGTATCGAGGCAGCCGATCAGATTCATCAGCGTCGATTTGCCAGAACCCGAAGGACCCATGATCGCGACGTACTCGTTGCGACGGATCGCGAGATCGACCCCGCGCAGGGCGTGAACGACTTCGCCGCCCATGTCGTAGTCGCGCTTCAATCCGCGCGTGACGATGACCCAGTCTTTCTCCGGCGCGCCGCCGGCCTCCTGGGTAACGATGTGCCGCTCAGCGGTAGTGCTGAGCGGGATTTCATCAGTATGCATTATGACTTTGCCGGCTCGCCGGGCTTCTTGGGCTGTTCTTTCTGCGCGCGCACGTTTGCGCCGTCCTTGAGCTCGCGGATCGCCTGATAGGTGCCGCCGACGATCTGTTCGCCCTCCTTAAGACCGGTCAGCACCTCGAAGTACTTCTCACCCGCGATACCCACCTTTACGGGACGGAAGGCAACTTTGTTGTTCGACCCGACCACGAACACTCCTTCGACATCGCGTTTGCCCACTTGCTTTGTCGGCGCTTTCTTGGCGAGCGTGAGTGCGGTGTCAGGCTTGACGCTGTCCTCGCGCACAGTGAGCGCGATGATCGGAATCGACAGCACGTTGTTTCGCGTGGACGTGATGATCTTTGCCGTCGCCGAAAAATCGGGCCGCGTCTCGGGCGGAGCATTCAACAGTTGGATGGTGACCTCGTAGTCGATTGCCTGGTCGGTCGAGCCGCCGGTGCCGCCGGTGCTCGCGCCCTTGACCGAGCTGTTCGAGATCTCGGAGACACGGCCGAGGAAAGTTGTGTCCGGAAACGCGTCGAGCTGTACCACCGCCGAGTCGCCGATCTTGATTCGTGAGACGTCGGTCTCGTCCACTTTGACCTTCGTCTCCAGGACGCTCATGTCGCTGACGGTGAGCATTGTCGCCGCGTCCTTGTTGAACGTCCCCTGAATCGCGGTTTCGCCCTGTTCGACGCTAAGTCGCGTGACGCGCCCGCTCATTGGCGCGACGATCGTCGTCTTGCTCAGGCTCGATGCCGCGTCGCGATAGGAAGCAGTCGCCTGATCGATGGCGTGATTCGCCGCTTCGAGCTGTGCCTGCGCTACTTCGACCTGGGTGCGAAGCTGTTCGATCTGCTCGTCAGACACCAGCGTTGGATTTGCCTTCTTGAGCGCCATCAAACGGTCGAAGTTGCGCTGTGCCTGTGCGAGCGCGGGCTTCGCCTGCGCGGCCTGCGATCTGGCCGATGCAACGGCAGCGGTCGCTCTCTCGACGTTCGCGCGATACTGCGACGGATCGATCTCCAGCAGGAACTGGCCGGCAGTCACCATCTGACCTTCCTTGACCGCCAATCGAACGATTCGTCCGCTGATGTCGGCGCTGACGTCGACCTTGGTATGCGGCTGCACCTGCCCGCTCGCCGTCACCGAAGCTACGAGATCACGCCGCTGAACTTTTTCCATGCGAACTTCGGTCGCCTTGTTGCGGCCCTTCATCGCGCTGGTGACGCCGATGATCACGATCGCGAGAGCGATCACGCCGGCTACAGTCCACTTGGTGCGTTTCTTCATGTATGTCGATCCAATTAGCGAAGGGGATGACCGACGGCGCTTTCTAGGGCGGCGAAGGCTTTATGGTAGTCGTAGACAGCGGTGATGCGGTCACTTTCGGCGCGCTCGTAAGTCGCCCGCGATTGCGTCAGGTCGACGTAAGTCGTCGCACCGATTCTGTAACGGTCTTGCACCAGCTTCAGCTCCTGCTTCGCCTTGGCGGCGTTCTGCTCCTGGAGTGCGACGGTTTTCTCCGCAGTGACGAGCGTGAGATATGCCGCGGTGACGTCGGCGGTGAGCGCCAGCTCCCTCGCTCTCACACTGTAACGGGCGTCGGACCGGCTGGCCATCGCTTCCTGTAACCGCTGCTCCCGCGCGAATCCGTCGAAGAGCGGCAGCGAAAGCGTTGCGGATACCGAGCGCGGCGACTTGGTGAAACTGAGTGGGAACTTCGAGTTGTTCTCGCGGATCGCCTGGGCTTGCACTTCCGTGAATGCCATCGCGTTGCACTCAGCCAGCTGGTTCGAGAGGTTGAGCGCGGCACGTACTTCTTCAGTTCGAATGCAACTGGTGCGCGATGCCTCCAACTGCGCCGCTGCCTGTTGCACCGGGAAGTTGGAGTTTGTGTATCCGTATGTATAGCCGCCGATTCCCGTCGATAATGTCAGTGTCGGCGAGTATTCGCCCTTCTCGCGCCGCACATTCAAATCGGCAACGTGCTCCCGAGATCTCAACGCCAGAACGACGGGGTTTTCACGGTGGGCCGACTGAATCAGATCCTGGAGACTCAGGTTCATTGATGTCACCGGAAACTCGCTTACGAGCTTCACGTTTGCGGGCTGAGGGGTTCCCATTAGCTGAAACAGTCGCAGCTTTTCGATTTCGACCTGATTTCTTGCTTTCAGGGCCTGCACTTTCTGGAGTCCCAGCGCAACGTCGGCGCGCTGGACATCTAGCTGAGTACCGGAACCGACTATCTCTCTCGCCTGCGCCAGAATCAGCTCCTGCTGTGATGCCACGACCAGAGAGTCCTGCAGGTCTGCGTTCGCCTCCGCCTGCAACGCCGACAGATACTGCTGGCGCACGTTGTTGCGCAGGGTCTCGCTGGCGCCGGTGATGTCAGCTTCCACCGCGTCGCGATTGGCGCGCTGCAGACTCGGCGTTATCAGAGTGCTGCTGTTGATTCGGTAGTTGAGGCCGATCTGATAACTCGATTGGTTGACGTCCGAGCTGGCGCCGAGACTGGTGCCGCTGAAAATCTGCTGACCGCCTTGCTGTCTTTGCACGCTGAGCGAAGCATCAGCACTAGGCAGCAGCGCGCCGTACGCGCTTCGCACGGCAGCGCGCGCGTTGATTCGGTTATTGAGGGTTTGCTGGAGCTCCGGATTGTTGCGTCGGGCGAGCTCAGTGGCCTGATCGATGGTCAGCGTGGTCGGGGGGGTCGTATCACGCGGAGCAACCTGCGCGGATGCCTCCACGGCGCCTGCAAACAGACCTATGAAAAGCAGTGATCGCATCATTGTAGAAGAGGTGGGCTTTTGGAAGATGTACGGGCAACTATACAACAGAGTTTCAGCGGCGAACACACCGAATATCCTTAAGATTGAATTAAGTCGGCATCCGGTTGTTTTCCGCGCGCCGCTGACCAGTGAACGCGTTGCGACCGGTCGGCTACTCAGCCGGGGCCGGCGCCAGGAAGATGCGGTCGCTGATCTTGGAGTAAATGCGCTCGTAAATGAGCTTCCCTTTTTCGGCCGATGCGAGCGAGGGCCTTCCTATCGATCCAGCGCTCCCGCTTGGCACGGTGAGCGACCCGCGCCTGTACCGTCTGAGCTGCTCGCGCGACATCATGTAGTCCTGTGCCTGATCCAGGTTCACCATGTCCGGCGCCAGAAAAAGCATGATCGAAGTGTCAACCTCATCTCCGTGCATCGCTTCTCTCTGTCCTTCCAGCAGGTCCGAGAGATTCACGCCGAACATGTCGACAACTCTGACGCGTGCCGCGGTAGTTATTACGGTGGCGAGCGCCTCCTGATGCGGATCGTGTCCATGAGCGGTGAGCAGAATGAATTCGCGAACTCCGGTTGCCTCCCAGGAGTCGATCAGGTCGTTCAGCATTCGGTGAAGCGTTTTCTTTCTCAGAGACGCATTGCCGGTAAAACCCCGTTCCGTGTCGACGTTCACTCCATACTCCACCGTTGGAGCTCTCAGCACGCCATATTCAGCCGACAGATCGTCGGCCATGTGCTCGACGATGATTGTGTCGCAGCCAAGCGGGAGGTGAGGACCATGCTGCTCACACGTCCCGATTGGTATGATGAGGCGTGGATCATTGCCCAATATCGCAGTGACCTGCGCCGGGTTGAGCTCTTTGACGCGCAGCGGTCCGGAAACCGGAATGGGGGAGGGAAGAGTCATCGCATCAGCTGGTAGCCGTAATGTAAGAAGCGGACGTCTCAGACGACGCGCAATCCTCGCCGCTGCGTCTGTGCCAGTGTTCCTGATTGCGATGTGGGTTCGAACTCCAGCCCTGCCGCGCACCGCCGGCGCGATCTCATCGAGCGCCACTGAAAGACTTAATGAGGGCGAAGGCGCCGTTCGCTCCCTGGAGCGGGCTCTCGCTGAGACACGCGAACGACTCGACGAGCGCGCGACCCGCGCTCTGGATGCGCCGCGCGATGCTGAAGACGCCTTTCCATTTCTCGCTTCCCGCTCTCCCGAAAGGGACGGAGAGTCGGTGGTGTTATACGAACGCGGTCGGCCCTTCGCGTGGGCCGGCGCGATGCGCATCGATCCTGATACGCTAACCGCCTCTGTGAGCGTGTCTTTTACTCCGTTCTACACAACTCTAAACGTCGTCAAGACGCGTGGCGACCGGCGTTCCGTCGCATCGGCAGTGCTCCAGGCCGCGCCCCCTGCAAACCGATTGACTGAATCGGTGGAGGCGCGGCTCGCTCCGGGCCAGGGAGTTGCTGCGTATGAGTTTTCGCCGCCCCAGAATGCGCGCGGCGGACCAGTGGTGCTCGCTGCCAATCGCACCGCTATCCTGCGCGCCTCACCTCGACTGGCAACCGCCGGGGAGATTCAGTTTCGACGCGCGTCGATGCTGCGAGCCAGGGGAACAGTCGCGCTCCTCATTCTCGTCATTGGATTTCTCGTTTACTCCTGGAGGGACAGACATGCGCTGGCGGAGCGGCTCTTCGCAATCGCCGTTGCACTCGCCATCACAGCGCTCGTGCCGTGGAATTCCTTCTCGAATACGTCCCGTGTGTTTGACCCGGCGTACTATTTCTCGAGGCTTGCCGGCCCGCTCACCGCCAATGCCGGAGTGCTTTGCATTAGCTCGGCGCTGATCCTCCTGGCGGTGTATGCCGTCATTCGCGCGCGTCCCGATGCTCATTGGCCCCGCCGGTACGCCGCTCTCGGCGCACTTATAACGCTAGGCGTGGGGATTCCCTTCGCCTCGAACATCGTTCGAGGAATTGGTCAGCCGCCGTGGGGATCCACGCCCGGGCTCTGGCTGTCGTGGGAGGTTCCGCTCTTCCTGTTCCTGTTCGCTGTACTGCTGGCGGCGTACTGGATGGTGCGGATGGCGCTGGGTAATACGGCCCTGGTCACCTTTCGCGCGGCTGTCTTCATCGCATCTGCATCCGCCCTCATTGGGTTAGCGGGCCTTTGGTCGACGACATCTCGACAACGCATGCAATTGGCCGAACAGGATGTCGCGGCGCTCGGTCACGTCGATGACTACGCGCTGCAGCTGACGCGCCGTTTTGTCTCGACTCTGTCACAATCGCCGCCGCCGAAGACGCGCGCGGATTTGCTCAAGGCTTACGCTGCGTCGGATCTAGCTTCCGCAGAGTATCCCGCGATTCTGACCGCGTGGGACCAGGCGGGACAGCAGACGGCAGAATTCGCTGTCGCTCCCAGCGAGCCTGATTCCGCGGCCGTTTCCAGCGCGGTCAAGGAGGCAATTGCGACAAAGCAGACAGTGACGCGCAGCATCCTGGGCGCGACGGGAGTTCAGATTCTTGCCGCGGTGTCGGATTCGCTCGGGGGCGTGACATCGATTCTGGTTCTGCCGCGGACTCGACTGCTAACTCCAAATCCGTACGCAGCGCTTCTCGCAATGGCGCCGCCCTCGGGTGGGGATCCTCCCTATGCTGTGGCGCTGGCTGATGTCTCGCCGGCGTTGCCCGTCGACACGACGCTAGTCCGCTGGCGCCACATCGGTAATGAGCTTCACGGAGATCGGCTGATTTCTACGAGTGGAGGGACGATGCGGGCTCACGCGGAGATCGATCTGCGGTCGCCGTGGGCGCGGGCGGAGCGCGCGGTCCTCGTCCTTCTTTTTGATTTGATGGTTGCGGGGCTGTTCTGGCTGCTCGGCGCGCTTCCCGAAAAAGGATTCGTGCGATGGCTGCGCGTGCGCGCCGCGCGCTGGATTTATACCTACCATGCGAGGCTCACTCTGGCCCTCTTCGCGTTCTTCGTGATACCTGCCATCGCATTCGCGGTGTGGTCGTACCAGAGATTGCGAAGCGACGACCTGCAGACGCGCGAGGTTCTGGTTCGTGAAACACTGCACGCCGTCGTCGTGGGCAACGAGTACGAGCATCTGCCTGGTGCCGCCCGCCGTTTCGAGACTCCGCTATTTCTTTATGCGAACGGCTTTCTCGAGCGTACGAGCGATACTCTGTTAGACGTCCTCGCCCCGACAGGAAGGCAGTTGCCGCCACCGGTGGAGCTGCGTCTCGCCAGTGCCGGCGAGATTACGGCGGCCTGGGAGGCAAAGCTCGGCGCCGCAAAAACGCTCTTCGGCTACACCGCCACGCTCGGCTCTGATCAGCAACGGTATGTGCTGGCAGCGCCAGCCCGAAGCGATGACATCGTGCTCCACCGGCGTCGCCGCGATCTGGGAATGCTCGTCCTGTTCGCGACCGCCGCCGGTGCGCTCGCCGCGCTATGGCTGAGTGGAATTGCCGCCAAGCGTCTGGCCCGCGATCTGGAGCTCAGCAGGATCGAAGTCGCGCGTGCGGAGCGCGTGCTGGCCTGGGGCGAGATGGCCCGTCAAGTTGCTCACGAGATCAAGAATCCACTCACACCGATTAGACTCGGAGTCCAACATCTGCGGCGCGCCCGCAGCGACCCGCGCGTTGATTACGACCAGGTTCTCAACGATAACGTCAGGAGGATCCTGGCCGAGATTGACAGGCTGGACGAGATTGCGCGCTCGTTCAGTCGTTACGGGAGCGCACCAGCGGATCTGCCACCAGCCGTAGACGTTGACGTTGCTGCGGTGGTGAAGGATGTCGTCGGTCTGGAGCAGATGGGTGGTCGGAAGGTGAAGTGGCGACTCCGCGGGGCGGACCGGCCGACATGTGCGTGACGTGCTGCTAAACGTGTTCGAGAACGCGCGTCTCGCTGGTGCCCGTCGTGTCGACATCGCGTTGCACGAGGAAGAACGGCGAGTGACGATCGAAACCGTCGATGATGGATCGGGCATCTCGCCAGCCGTGCTACCGCGGGTGTTCGAGCCCCATTTTTCGACGCGCACGACGGGAAGCGGGCTTGGGCTGGCGGTGAGTCGCCGCCTGATCGAGGCATGGGGAGGAGAGATTGCCATCACCAGCGAGGAAGGCAAGGGAACGAGAGTGCTGATACTGCTTGCACGGAGCGAAGCGTGAGCGGCGCAAATCGTGGAGTGGTGACGCCGCGCGCAACCAAGGTGCTGCCACCTCATCTTGCCGACTGGCAACTGCCCCCGGACTGGTCATGGGGTCCGGGCGGCATGGTCGGCGACTACCGCCATTACCAGGAAGTGGTCGATGCACTGGGTCGATCACTCTCGCTCGTAACCGCGCCCAATCCATCCCACGCGGGATGGCTTTTCGAGGAGGCGAAGCAGCTGGCACTGAGAAGTCATCCATCGATCCCGACGACGTACCACTATTGGACATCGTATCGCGAAAGCCGTCGTGGTCCCGGATATCTGCGACGCTGGATAACTGGCGAGACGGTGCGCGCGCGGCTGTCACGTCTGGGACTGGCGGACATTCCGTACGTATATCAGCTGCTTCGTGGTGCGTGCTCGACGCTGGCGTATCTGCACGAGACGGGAATTGCACACGGCGGCCTGAATGGCGACTCCTTGTGGACGACTCCGACGGGACGTCTGTGGATGCTGGAATGGCAGTGGGCAGTTCCCCGTGAAGCGATTCCACCCGGTGTTCGACCGGGCGATGGACCTCTGGAGATCAGACCACTCGAAGGCGCGCGACCGATCGAAGCCACGCGACCAATGCGCGCGGAGATACTACCGATGCCGCCGGAATGGGAAGCGAGAGAGTGGGTGCCAACTCCGGCGAGCGATCAATGGCAGCTCGCGGCGATGTGCTTCACTGCTCTCGCCGGGGAGACGCCACCGGCACATGGAGCGCCACCAGTGAAGCTCGTCAGACCTGAAACGCCGGAAACGCTGGCGTCGGCGCTGGATCGCGCG
>WNGD01004106.1_pt1 | contig 14450 bp, 12 predicted proteins | sample 5400671 | NCBI WGS metagenome assembly WNGD01 (sample SAMN13153369, study PRJNA577476) | soil metagenome | isolation source: 40 cm soil or saprolite under grassland replicate 2 | place: USA:California | collected 2016-06-15
TCTTCATTCCCAAGATCCCCAACGTGGAGCCGCTCGCCGCCGAGGTCGGCCACTTCATCCGCGTGGCGCGGGGCGAAGAGGCACCGCGGGCCGGCGCGGAGGACGGGGTGCGCGTGGTGCGGGTGCTGGACGCGGCCACCCGATCCTTGGCGACGGGTGGGGCGCCGGTCCAGCTATGAGCACGGCCACCCAGTCCCCCGCGGACGTCCTGGTCGCGAAGGCGCAGGACCGCTCCGCGCTGATCGGGATCGTCGGCCTCGGCTACGTGGGCCTGCCGCTCGCGATGGAATTCGCGCGCGCCGGCTTCCGCGTGCTCGGGTTCGACGTGAGCAAGGCGGTCGTGGACGGTCTGACCCAGGGACGCTCCCACGTCCAGGACGTGCCGAGCGCGGAGGTGGCGCGCTTCACCACAGACGACACGTTCACTGCGACGACGGACCTGGCGCGGCTGCACGAGCCCGACGTCGTGTCCATCTGCGTACCCACGCCCCTGTCCAAGACGAAGGACCCCGACGTGAGCTACGTGCTCGCGGCGACCAACGCGGTGAAGCAGGCACTGCGGCGCGGCCAGCTCATCGTGCTCGAATCCACGACGTATCCCGGTACCACGCGCGAGCTGATGCTGCCGGCCCTGGAGGACACGGGGCTCAGGGTGGGGGAGGACTTCTTCCTCGCGTTCTCGCCGGAGCGGGTGGACCCGGGAAACCCGAAGTGGAACACGCACAACACGCCCAAGGTGGTGGGTGGAATCACGGCGGCCTGCCGACGCGTAGCAATGGCGATCTACGAGCCGGCGATCGAACGCCTCGTGGCCGTGTCGTCCACCGAAGCGGCCGAGCTCGTGAAGATTCTCGAAAACACGTTTCGCAGCGTGAACATCGGACTGGTCAACGAGATGGCGATCGTGTGCGACAAGCTCGGTGTCGACGTGTGGGAAGTGATCGAGGCCGCGGCGACGAAGCCGTTCGGGTTCATGAAGTTCACGCCGGGTCCCGGCGTCGGGGGCCATTGTATCCCGCTCGATCCCCATTACCTCGCGTGGAAGATGCGGACGCTCAACTATCGTACGCGATTCATCGAGCTGGCGGGCGAGATCAACGCCGAGATGCCGGAATACTGGGTCGGACGCGTGGTGGATCGCCTGAACGAGCAGGGGCGCGCGGCGCGGGGCAGTAAGTTGCTGGTGGTGGGCGTCGCCTACAAGAAAGACATCGACGACATCCGCGAGAGCCCGGCCCTCGATGTAATCCGCCTGCTGCAGCGGCGCGGCGCGGTGGTCTCCTATCACGATCCGCATGTCCGGAAGCTCAAGGACGAGGACATCGATCTCGCGTCGCTGCCGCTCACCTCGGAGACGCTCGCGGCCGCCGACTGCGTGGTTATCGTGACCGATCACTCGGATGTCGACTACGCCCTCGTCGAACGGTGCGCGCGTCTGGTGGTCGATACGCGAAACGCCCTCGCGAAGGTGCGGCACCGGCGGCAGGAGCAGTGAGGATCGCGGTCGTCGGTACGGGGTACGTCGGCCTCGTCGCCGGAGCATGCCTGGCCGAGACGGGCAACGACGTCGTGTGTGCGGACGTGGACGCCAAGAAGATCGACAGCCTGCGCCAGAACCGACTTCCCATCCACGAGCCGGGGCTCGAGCCGCTCGTGGTACGCAACCAGCGTGACGGCCGACTGGAGTTCACGACCGAGGTCGGTACGGCGGTCGGACGCTCGGATGTGATCTTCATCGCGGTGGGTACGCCTCCCGGCGAGGACGGCTCCGCCGATCTACAGCACGTACTCGACGTGGCGCGCACCATCGGCCGGCACATGGACCGGCCCAAGCTGGTCGTCACCAAGAGCACGGTTCCCGTCGGGACCGCGGAGCGCGTGCGCGCCGAAATCGCCAAACACACGACGACCGCGTTTCACATCTGCGCCAATCCCGAGTTCCTCAAAGAGGGCGCGGCGGTCGAAGACTTCATGAAGCCGGACCGCGTGGTCGTGGGCGTGGATTCGGAGGAAGCGGCGGACGTGATGGCCCAGCTGTATGCGCCGTTCGTACGGACCGGTAATCCGATCATCTTCATGGACTTGTCGTCGGCGGAGATGACCAAGTACGCGTCCAACGCCATGCTGGCGACGCGCATCTCATTCATGAATCAAATCGCACTGTTGTGCGATGCCGTCGGCGCTGACGTGACCCTCGTGCGCAAGGGGATCGGGACCGACCGGCGCATCGGACCGGCGTTCCTGTTTCCGGGGCCGGGCTACGGCGGGTCGTGCTTCCCAAAGGACGTGAAGGCACTGATCCGCACCGGCGAAGACTGTAGCGTGTCGCTCGACATTCTGCACGCGGTCGAGGCGGCGAACGAGCGGCAGAAGCGAGTGCTGTTCGAAAAGCTCGCGCGGCGGCTCGGGGACGGCCTGCGCGGAGCCACGGTCGCCGTCTGGGGGCTCGCCTTCAAGGCCGAAACCGACGACGTACGCGAAAGCCCGGCGCTCGTGCTGGTGGAACAGCTGCTCGCGGCGGGAGCGCGCGTGCGCGTGCACGACCCGGCGGCGCTCGCGTCCGCGCGCCGCCACCTGGGGGACCGGGTGACCTACGCCAAGAGCGTCTACGACGCCGTGGACGGCGCGGCCGCGCTCGCGATCGTCACCGAGTGGCTCGAGTATCGCAACCCCGACTTCGACCGGATCAAGCAGGCGCTGACGCGGCCGGTGATCGTCGATGGACGGAACCTGTACGACCCCAAGCGCATGGCGCGGCTCGGGTTCATCTATGAGAGCATCGGTCGCCCCGTGGCATGCGCGTCCTCGTAACGGGCGCCGGAGGGTTTCTCGGCTCGCACCTCTGCGACCGCCTGCTCGCGCTCGGCCACCGCGTGGTCGGGATGGACAACTTCATCACCGGCAACAAGGGCAACCTCCTGCATTTGAAGAGCCACCCGAGCTTCCAGCTGATCCTGCACGACGTGGCCAACTTCATCGAGCTGGAAGGGCCGCTCGACGGTGTGCTGCACTTCGCGAGCCCGGCAAGCCCGGTCGATTACCTGGAATTGCCGATCCAGACCCTCAAGGTCGGGTCGCTCGGCACCCATAAGGCCCTCGGCCTCGCGAAGGCAAAGGGCGCGCGATTTCTGCTCGCCTCGACCTCCGAAGTATACGGCGATCCGCTCGTGCATCCCCAGCCGGAGAGCTACTGGGGCAATGTGAACCCGGTCGGGCCCCGGGGCGTCTATGACGAGGCCAAGCGCTTCGCGGAAGCCATCACCATGGCCTATCATCGCTACCACGACCTCGACACGCGGATCGTACGGATCTTCAACACGTACGGCCCCCGCATGCGACCGCACGACGGGCGGGTGGTGTCGAACTTCATCGTGCAAGCGCTGCAGGGTGAGCCGCTCACGGTGTACGGCGACGGCTCGCAGACCCGCTCCTTCTGCTATGTCGACGACCTCATCGAGGGCATCGTGAGGCTGTTCGAGCGCGGCGGAGCCGAGCCGACGAACATCGGCAACCCCAACGAGTTCACGGTGCGCCAACTGGCGGAGCTGGTACTGCGGCTCACGGGGAGTCGCAGTCGCATCGTCGAGCACCCCCTTCCGACCGACGATCCGAAGGTCCGGCAGCCCGACATCCAGCGTGCCCGGGAGACACTCGGTTGGGAGCCGACGGTCTCTCTCGAAGAGGGGCTGCGCCGCACCATCGAATATTTCCGCGGGCTCACGGCGGCGTGAGCGCCCGTCTGCTCGTCACGGGCGCAGCCGGGTTCATCGGCTCGCACGTGTGCGAGGCACTCCTCGCCCGGGGTGACGAAGTGGTGGGCGTCGACAACTTCGATCCGTTCTACCCCCGCGCCGTGAAGGAGCGGAACCTCGACGGGCTGCGCCGTGCCGGAGGCTTCCACTTCGTCGAGGCGGACATCGTCCGCGATGTCCTGCCGCTGGACGGCGTGTCGGTGGTCCTGCATCTCGCGGCACGCCCCGGTGTGCGCCCCTCCCTCGAGGACCCCGCTTCGTACGGCGACACCAACGTCACCGGGACCGTGCGCGTGCTCGAAGCCGCGCGGCGCGCGGGGCTGCGGCGTATCGTGTTCGGCTCGTCGTCCTCGGTGTACGGCGACGCCACCCCCGCCCCGTTCGCCGAAGACACGGCGGCGGTGTGGCCGATCTCGCCCTACGCCGCCAGCAAGCGCGCCGGGGAGCTGATGGCGCACGCGTTCGCGCACTTGTACGGCATGCAGATCGCCTGCCTCCGGTTCTTCACGGTGTACGGACCGCGCCAGCGGCCCGACCTCGCGATCCACCGGTTCACCCACCTCATCGCCGCCGGACAGCCCGTCCGGATGCACGGGGACGGGTCGAGCGAGCGCGACTATACCTATATTACGGATTGCGTGGACGGCGTCCTCGCCGCCGTAGAATGGACCGCCAGGCCGCGGCCGCAGGGGCTCGCCGAGCCGATCAACATCGGTGGCGGGGCGCGCGTGCGCCTCGACCGGCTGATCGAGCTGATCGGGCGGACGCTGGGGCGGGAGGTCCGGATCGAGCGCCACGGCGACCAGCCGGGTGACGTGCGGCTTACCGCGGCGGACCTGCGGCGCGCCGAGCGCGAGCTGGGGTACCACCCCGCGGTCGGCATCGAGGAAGGTATTCGGCAGTTCGTCCGCTGGTATGAGGCGATACATGGACGTGAGCGCTGAGCATCTGGTCGAGCAGGCCTGGGAACGGTTTCAGCTGCAGGACTATTACGGGGGGATCCACCTGCTCGAGGAGGTGGTGGCCGCGGGCCGCGCATTCGCCGATGCACACCACATGCTCGGCCTGTGCTACTCGCTCGTGGGCCAGCAGGATCAGGCCCTCGCGCAGCTCGACCGCGCCCTGGCCCTCAACCCGCATTACGTCGAGGCGTTGGTGCACCGCGCCATCGTGTTGAACGAGCTGGGGCGGGAGGCGGAAGCGGATGCGGCGTTTCGGCGCGCCGCCCAGGTCGGCGGTGAGCCGCGGGAGGGCTTCGCGGCCCACGTGGCCTCGAAGCTGGCCAACCAACACGCCGCCCTGGGCGACGCGTACCTCGGGGCCGGCGGCTTGACGCAGGCGATCGGGCAGTACCGGGAGGCGCTCACCCTGGGCCCGGCGTTCCACGACCTGCGCTACAAGCTGGGCCGCATGCTGCTCGAGGCTGGCCGCGCGCTGGACGCGCGCGAGCACTTCGAGATCATCGTGCGCGCGCGTCCTGCCTACCTCGACGCGGCCGCGATGCTCGGGCTTGCCTGTTACCTCGCCGGGGACGGGCTCGCCGCGAAGGCGGTGTGGGAGGAATGTCGCGAGCGCCGGCCGGAAGATCCGCGGGTGGAAGCCTACCTGGCCATGCTGGCCCGGAACGACTCGGCCGTGACCGTGGCCGTGCCGGCTTCCGGTGGGGACGGTGATCCGCCGCCGCACTCCCCGAGTCGATCCGGTCGGAAGAAGAAACCGTGAGACGCTGGATCCTGCTGGGTGTCGCGCTGGGCCTTGCGTGCCAGCCGAGCGCCGCCGACCACGAAGAGCTGGGCGACCGTGCCTACGCGGCGGGGGCGTTCCGCGATGCGCTCGCCGAATACCAGCTCGGGTTGAAGGCCCACCCCGGCAGCGCGGACCTGAACGCCAAAGCGGCGGCGGCGGCGCTGCACGTGGGCGAGTACGGTGCGGCCGTGGACGCGTACGTGCTGCTCGGGCAGCGGGACGGATCGCGCGGCGGCGAGGCCGCTGACGGCCTCGAGCGGGTCGCCCGGGCGGCGCTGGCCGCCAACGATCGCGGCGATGCGGCGAAGGGGCTGGCGGGACTCCGGGCGATCGCTCCCACCAGGCCACTCGGCCGCTACACCCGGCTGGCGGCCCTGGACGCCGCGGACCGCGGCGACACGGCCGGCGCGATGGCGCTCCTGCCGGGAGCGGTCGCGGCCGCCGCGGACGCGCGCATGGCCGACTCGCTCCTCTTCGTATACGGGATGGCGGCGGTGCGGGCGCGCGATTGCGCTACGGCCGTGCCGGCATTCGAGGGCGTGATCCGGCGGCAGCGGGAGCCCGCGGTTGCGGACCGCGCACGCGAGGGGCTGGGGTTGTGCTCGCTGGTCGAGGGGCAGCGGTTGCTCGAGAAGGGGAAGCCCAGCGAAGCGGAAGACTGGTTCCGGCGCGCCACCGCCCCGGGGGCGCCCACGGAGGTGGTGCGCGGCGCGTTTCTCGGGCTTGGAGACGTGAAGCTCGCGCAGGGCGACGTGGCGGCGGCGTTGGAGAGCTACCAGCAGGCGCTGGCGGGTGGCACGCCTGGAGACACGATCACCCAGCGGGCCCAGGAGAAGATCAACGCTCTCGGCAAGGCGGACGCGCCGCCGCCCCCGAACCAACCGTGAGGACCATGCTTCGTTTCCTGCTCATCGCGGGTGCCGCTCTGTTGGCGGCCTGCCACCATGGACCCCACGTCGTGCCCGCCCCGGATGCCGTCGCCGAGCTGGCGAAGGCACGCACCCAGTTTCGCAGCGGGAACTTCGGCAAGGCGCTCGTATCGTTCCGCCGGCTCACCTACGAGCTGGGGCCCGGCCAGCCCGAGCTGGCCGACGTGCGATATCATCTCGCCGAGTGTTACTTCCAGACGGGGGACCGCGTTCAGGCGGCCCATGAGTTCCGCGAGGTCGCGGATCAATATGCGAGCAGCGAGTATGCCCCCCTGGCCCTGCTGCGGGCGGGCGACGCGAACCTGCGGCTGTGGCGGAAACCGGAGCTGGATCCGTCGTACGGGGAAACGGCGCTGGCGATCTACCAGGAGCTGGCCGGGCGGTACCCGGGGACCGACGCGGCCGCCCGGGCGCAGGTCCATGTGCAGCAGCTCCGGGAGTGGTTTTCCCAGAAGGACTACCGGAACGGGATGTTCTACTTCCGGCGGCGCGCCTACGATTCCGCGATCATCTACTTCAAGGACGTGATCGCGACCTATCCCGGGACGTCGAGTGTCCCCGACGCGCTGATGCGGCTGGTGGACAGCTATCGCGTCATCGGGTACGGCGACGAGTTGAAGGAGACCTGCGGGCACCTGCGACGCTTCTTTCCGCAGACCGAGGGGCTCGACAAGTCCTGCCCGGCCGACTCGAGCATCGCCACGCCGTCCTGACTCCGCGTGGAGGCCCTGTTCGGCGGCTCGTTCGACCCTGTGCACGTCGGGCACCTGGTCGCCGCGGACGCGGCGGGAGAAGCGCTCGATGCCAGGGTTCGGTTCCTGCCGGCGCGCGTCCAGCCGTTCAAGCGAGCGGCGCACCAGGCGGCACCCGAGCAGCGGGCGGAGATGTTGGACCTTGCGGTCGCCGGCAACCCGCGCCTGAGCGTCGAGCGCATCGAGCTCGCGCTCCCAGCTCCGTCATACACGGTCCGGACGCTGCAGGCGTTGGCCGAGCGGGAGCCGGGGAACCGGTTCGCGTTGCTGCTTGGAGCGGACGCCGCCGCCGACCTGGCCGCCTGGTACCAGGTCGACGCGCTGCCCGCGCTGGCGGACGTGGTGGTGTTCGCGCGACCGGGAGCGTCGCTCCCCCGGCACCCGGCGATCCGCCGGGTGATCGAGGTGCCCGCCGTGGACGTATCCGCCACGATGATCCGGGAGCGCGTGCGGCGGGCCCGCTCCATCCGCTATCTGGTGCCCGATGCCGTGCGCGAGTACATCGCGGCGCGCGGGCTGTATCGCGAATAGAGGGCTGATGCAAAAAGGTTGGTTCACCAAGATCTTCGGGACGCAGTTCCAACGAGAGCTGAAGCGGATCCGCCCGATCGTGGACGCGATTCATCGCCACGAGGAGCGGCTCAAGGCGCTGTCGGACGAGGAGCTGCGACAGCAGACACCGAAGCTGCGCGGTCTCATCGCCGGGCGCACGGGAACGCTCGCCGCGGAGGTCGAGCGCCTGAAGCGGGAAAAGCACGACTGCCCGGACGCCGACCAGCGTGTGGAGTTGAGCCAGAAGCTGTCCCTGGCCGAGGCCGCCTATGTGAAGGCGCTTCAGGAAGCGCTCAGCGAGGTGCTGCCGGAGGCTTTCGCCACCGTGCGCGAGGCGTGCCGCCGGCTGGTGGGCAGCGAGGTGGTCGTCACGGGTCACGCCCTCAAATGGGACATGGTGCCGTACGACGTACAGCTCATCGGCGGCATCGTGCTGCATCAGGGAAAGATCGCCGAGATGGCGACGGGCGAGGGCAAGACGCTCGTGGCGACCCTCCCGCTGTACCTGAATGCGCTCGCGGGCCGGGGCGCCCATCTCGTCACCGTCAATAATTACCTCGCCCGCCGCGACTCCCAGTGGATGGGCCACCTCTTCACGTGGCTCGGCCTCACGGTCGGTTGCATCGACGATACGGAGCCGTCGACGCCGGAGCGCCGGGCGGCCTATCTGTGCGACATCACCTACGGCACGAACAACGAGTTCGGCTTCGACTACCTGCGCGACAACATGGTGTTCACGCTGGAGCAGCGCGTCCAGCGGGGGCACGCCTACGCGATCATCGACGAGGTCGACTCGATTCTGATCGACGAGGCTCGCACACCGCTCATCATCTCGGGCGCGGTCGGCAGCGAGTCGGACGAGAAATACGCGCAGTTCAACACCCAGGTCGTGCAGCTGGTGCGGAAGCAAACCGCCATCGTGAACGATCTCATCGCCCGGGCGGAGCCGCTGATCGGGGACGCGAAGACCGCATCCGAGGCCGCGGTGCTGCTGTACCAGGCGCAGCTCGGCATGCCGAAGAACAAGAAACTCCTGAAGCTGCTCCAGGAGCCGGGCGTGAAGACCCAGGTGCAGCGGGTGGAGCTCGACGTGCTGGCCGACCGGAAGCTGCCCGCGCGCGAGCAGAAAATGCGCAACGTCGAGGAGGACCTCTACTTCGTGCTCGACGAGCGGGGGCACTCCGTGCACTTGACGGACAAGGGTGTCGAGACGATGTCGCCCGAGGACCCGAACCTGTTTGTGGTGCCCGATATCTCGCACGCCGTGCACGAGATCGAGCGCGACGAGAGCCTCGCACCCAAGGAGAAGATCGAGCGTCGTCGCCAGGTCGAGGCGGACTACGCCATGAAGAGCGAGACGCTGCACATCATCCACAAGCTGCTTCAGGCCCATGCCCTGTACGAGCGGGAGGTGGATTACGTCGTGCAGGAGGGCAAGGTCCTGATCGTCGACGAGTTCACCGGACGCCTGATGCACGGGCGGCGCTGGTCGGAGGGTCTGCACCAGGCCGTGGAAGCAAAGGAGGGCGTGGCGGTCCAGGAGGAGAGCCAGACCCTGGCCACCATCACCATCCAGAACTACTTCCGGATGTACGACAAGCTCGCCGGCATGACCGGCACGGCGGAGACCGAAGAGACCGAATTCTTCCAGATCTACGGCCTCGATGTCGTGGTGATCCCGACCAACCGGCCGGTGCGGCGGGTGGACAAGCACGACCTCATCTACAAGACGCGACGCGAGAAGTACAACGCGATCCTCGACGAGGTCGAGCGCCAGCACGAGCGCGGGCTGCCGGTCCTCGTGGGGACGGTGAACGTGGACGTCTCCGAAACGCTGTCGCGCATGCTGAAGCGACGCGGCTTCCGGCACGAGGTGCTGAACGCCAAGTACCACGAGCGCGAAGCGGAGATCGTGGCGCAGGCGGGGCAGCCGGCTGCCATCACGATCGCGACCAACATGGCCGGCCGGGGGACCGATATCAAACTCGGTCCCGGCGTGAAAAAGTGTCAGGTCTGCGGAATCACGGCGCACGAGGCTCCCTTTGGGCAGCAGATCGAGCGGCCCGACCTCTCCGCCGAAGAGCTCAAGCGGCTGGGCTGCAACGAAGATCCACCCTGCGGACTGGTGATCATCGGCACGGAGCGGCACGAAGCGCGGCGCATCGACCGGCAGCTGCGGGGCCGCTCCGGTCGTCAGGGCGATCCGGGCCAGAGCGTGTTCTTCCTGTCGCTCGAGGACGACCTGATGCGGCTGTTCGGGTCGGATCGCATCGCGCGCTGGATGGACCGCACCGGTGCCGAGGAGAACGAGGTCATCACCCACCCCTGGGTGACGAGCGCCATCGGGCAAGCCCAGAAGCGCGTCGAATTGCAGAACTTCCAGGCCCGCAAGAAGCTGCTCGAATACGACGACGTGATGAACCAGCAGCGGGAGGTGATCTACTCGCTGCGTCTGTTCGCCCTCGAAGGGGGGGAGGAGCTCAAGGCCGAGGCGCTGCGCATGGTCGAGCAGGCGGTCGCCGAGCTCGCCGACGAGCTGATCGGCGACACCAAGGATGCCTATCGTTGGGACCGCGCCCTGATGGAGACCGAGTTCCTGCTCAAGTTCCTGATCTCCATCCCGGGCCTCACCGACCCCCAGAAAATTCGCCGCCGCGAGGAGCTGGTGCCGGCGGCGCAGCAGGCGGCCCGCGAGGCCTTCCAGGCCAAGCTCGACCACTTCAAGGAGATCGAAGCCAAAGTCGGTGCCGTGAACATCGGGGCGCAGGCGCTCTCCCACGTCACGCTGACCGTGATCGACGAGAAATGGAAAGACCACCTCTACGACCTGGACCAGCTGAAGGCCGCGATTCACTACCGGCAGTGGGGCCAGAAGGACCCGCTCATCGAATACAAGCGGGAAGGCTACGAAATGTTCGTCGGGCTGATGCACGACGTGCACGCGACGTTCGCCGAGCGCTGGCTCAAGCTGCAGATCGAGATCGGGCCGCCGCGTGCCGGCACCACCCCAGGACCGCTCGGAGCGCCGCCGAAGAAGAAGATCTCCCCAGCGATCGCGACCAAGCCGACCGCTGACGGCCTCGTCAGCAACGGCCCCACTGGCGGGCCACTGCCACCACCCGGTTTACCGCGAGCTCCCGCCTCAAATCCGTATGCCGGCGTCGGCCGCAACGACCCGTGTCCCTGCGGGAGCGGCAAGAAATTCAAGAAGTGCCACGGGGCGGCCGCCTAACGGTTTACTGCGTCACCACGAACTGATAGCAGGCGCTCTCGAGCACCACCGCATTCGACTGGTCGATCACGCGAAAATGGATGTCGAACGTCGCCCCAAGCGGCGAGGTTAGGGTCCGGAAGAGCGCTGCCCGGCCCGTGCCCCGGTCATCGGTGACGATTGCGGCCGGCGTTGCTCCTTGGCCCAGCGTCAGCCACGCTGTTCCCGTGCAATCGTCGTTGATATCCGTGTCCACCGCGCGTTGTAACCGGTAGCTCGTGTTGGGCGCGAGATCGCGCACCCAAGTGTCCAAAAGGACGGTCAGGTTGTCGTCGTTAGGTTGGCGAAACTTCACGTGTCCGAACCCGCCTCCCCCGGTGACATCGCGCAAAATGATTTCGTTGTTGAATGGTGGCGTTTCCGGCCCCCAGCTGCTCGCGCTTATGGGTGGCGTGGCCGTCGCGCCGCCGACGGCTGCCACAGGTGAGGTTGGCGCCGCTCGATCGACCGAGCAGGCCGCGAGTAGCGCGGCGAGAATCGTGAGAGCAGCACATGTGCGGTTCATCCCTATACCTCCGTGAGGATTGATGTAGGCGCATTGGAGGGGCACGGCATGTCGTGCCCCTACTCGTTGCGTGGAGCGCTACTCTAGTGTGGCGTCAGCACTGAATTGCCCGACGCATCCGCGGCGATCGCAAACCGCGCCACGTTATGACCCAGCGCCTGTCCAGCCTCGATGTCGAACCGATAGTGAATGCCGCCGTACATGCGTGATAGCCCCGCCTCTTCGACCATCGCCGCCAACTGCGCACGTTGCTCGGGAAAGAAGGTACTGATGACCTCCGCGCCGGACGACGAGACGCAGCTGTGCCCGGAGGGATAGGACGGATGGTTGGGCTTCCCAACGGCGGCGGTGGTCGTGATGAGCGGGTCCGCCTTCCACGGCCGCACCAACCAGTAGAAGAGTTTTGCATCCCAGCAGCCGATTCCCGCGTCGAACATCACAGCGCTGGTCAGTGCGTAGACGTGTGTCGCCTCACGTTCGGACAGCCCGTGCGCGTTGATGTCATCCGTCGCGACTTGAAGCCAGAAGCCCGCCGCGGTAACTGTCCCGGCGTTCAGCGCCCAATAGGCGGCGGTCTGAATCTGTGCCGCGGTGCGGGTGTCGGAGATCGTCCGGATCTCTGCAAGCACGGCCACAAATTCAGCAGAACCGAACGCCGGCGGCGGACCCGGCCGGAACTGGTTCGCTGACGTGAGGAACCACGGCGTGACTCCCGGCATGTCGCCGCCCGCCACCGGTGCCGTCGGAGAGTTACTGGTCCAGTATTGCGGCCCGAGCGGGGGAGCTGGGTTGAGTGGCAAGCCAAAATGGTCGCTGCGCGCCCTTGCCACAATGCCTGCGCCGACCTCACGACCGATCGCTTCGCCGCGGGCGAACCAGGGATGCGGTTGCCCGGGACCCGCGCTGGCTTGCGCGGTAACCAGATCCTCGAATGACTGAGTGGAACCCGGGAAGAGATAGGTCAACACAGCCGCGGATGCGCCCGCCACAGCGCCTCGCTCGGCCTCGAGCTGACTCCGCCCGTTACTACCGGCTGCGGCATCCGCTTCTTGCACGGCGAGATACTGCGCAACGCCGAGCAGTGCATAGGCGTGCGCGGATTGAAGCGGGTTCAACGAGCCCGTGGGAGGCGTCGGGCCTATGAAACTTGCTGCCGCCAACGCCTGCCAGGCCGGACTCGCGAGGCCCGCCGAGAGCGGAGCCCCGTTACGTGATGCGGTAATACCGAGCCCCGTTGGGCCGGGCGTGCGGTCGGTGCACGCCGATGCGACGGCGAGCGCTGACAGGATGATGGAAAGGCGTGCAAGTCTGGACATGTGAACCTCCATCGGGCACGGCAGTTACATACTCCGCGGGCGCGCCGGCCCGGCCGGACGCGGAAACGCTCTGGCGGGTACCCCCCGCAGGCGTACATTCAGCAGACTAGCGCCGGCCAGTGATCCAGCCGTGATTGGAGCGTGACTTGGCCGCACGCCGTCGGCGCGCTTGCCGCGGCGGTGGCTGTATGATCGAGTTGCGCATGCTGGGGACACTCGACCTGAAGGGGACCGACGGACGCGCGGTCCACACCATCCTCGCTCAGCCGAAGCGCCTCGCCCTTCTCGCTTATCTCGCCGTTCATACTACCGGTGCCCGCCGCGATTCCGTCGTTGCGTTGTTTTGGCCCGAGCTCGACACGGCGCATGCCCGTGGGGCCCTGCGGCAGTCGCTGCGCTTTCTCCGCCGCGAGCTCGGTGACGGAATCCTCAATGGCCATAGTGACGAAGCGATTGAGTTCGAGCCCGCAACGGTATGGTGTGACGTGGTGGCATTCGAACAGGCCTGCAAGGTAGGTCAGGCCGCTCAAGCCCTGCAACTGTATCGCGGTGCGTTCCTCGACGGCTGTTTCGTATCGGGTGGCTCCCCGGAGCTGGAACGCTGGATTACAGCTGAGCGCACGCGCCTCGGCCAGCTTGCGGTCCGGGCGGCGGCTGACGTGGTGGAGCACGCCGAGCGAGAAGGCGATCTGCCGACGGCTGTGCAAGCGGCTCGACATGGAGTCGCCCTCGATCCTGACGACGAGAGTGCACTCGCGCGGCTCGTCGCACTGCTGGACCGGTCAGGGGATCGCGCTGGCGCGCTGAGCGCCTTTGAGACGTTCCGACGCCGGTTACAGAAGGAGTATGACGCGACACCATCGCCCGAAACCGACGCGCGTGTCCGGGCGATTCGGGCACGCCAGATCCCGTTTGTGCAGGCGGCGCCGGCGCCCAGACGGGTGGCGGCACCCCTCACTCCGGCGCGACGTCGTCGTTGGAGACGGGTGTTGTGGCCCTTGGTCGGCGGCGCAGTCGCGACCGCGACCATCGGGTGGCTGGTCTCCGGAACACATCGAACTTCGGTCGCGGTGCTTCCTCTCAGCAACGCCACGCAGGACAGCACGCTCACGTATCTGGCCGAGGGGCTGACGCAGGGCGTCACCGCTGCGCTGTCGCGTGTTCCCGGGCTTCGCGTTGCTGACCCCGTGGCCATGCAGGATGTCGACGCGGCGGTCGCCTGGACGCTGCGCCGCCAGGGGGACTCCCTGGTCCTTGCCGTCGAATTGCGGCGCGCGGCCACTGGTGCACGTCACTGGAGCGGAGAGTTCCCGCTCTCGGCGTCCGGCGCGCTCGCGGTCGAGGGGCGAGTGCTCGGCGACGTCGTGCGGGAGTTGCAACCCCGCGCCGCCGACTCGATCGACCTGCGAAAACTGCAGCGAACGACCACGAGCGCCGATGCCTACCTGCTCTACCTCCAGGGCAGGTACTTCTTGGGGAGACGATCCGGGGAATCGATCGCGCGAGCCCGCGGACTGTTCGCACAGGCCATCGAGCGGGATCCGGTGTACGCGGCCGCGTACGCCGGCCTGGGCTACTCGTACGTCGGAATGGCATACTATTGGGTAATGCCGTCGCGCGAGGCATA